>Ga0256404_1010867_pt1 | contig 12426 bp, 10 predicted proteins | sample RumenRJG_01DNA_FD_185990 | JGI IMG/M metagenome (GOLD analysis project Ga0256404, IMG submission 185990) | Bovine rumen microbial communities from Lethbridge, Alberta, Canada - RJG_01 | ecosystem: Host-associated > Mammals > Digestive system > Stomach > Rumen | place: Canada: Alberta | collected...
AGCTCATCCGCATGGATCACGACTGGTCGAGCGACCTGTATCCACGCTGTGACGCCCTGGAGTTCAACTACTACCGCAGAAACAGCCTGTACGTGCGCTCGCTCGGCGAGATTCCGGAGTTCGTGGCCGAGAGCGTGCGCGCGGGGCAGTTGCGCATCGCGTTCAAGTTCGTCGGCCAGATGCCCACGAATGAGGACATCCTGCCGCAGTTGAATGCCGGCCTCACGGCAGCACGCGGTTACACGCTGTATCGCTACCTGATTGTGCCCGAGACGCACAACATCTACGTGGAACTCCCGCCAAACGATGTAGGATAAGTTCGAAAGGGATGGAAATCCTTGATTCATTTGATTGAGTCATTCACAAATCAGAAATATGATTGCACATAGGGATGCTCAATCGGGATTTGGTGGAGGAAGCAATTATGGAACTAGATTCGGTGTTTTGGAAAAAGCACTCAAGCGAGATGACTCAGGAAAGCTATCTGGAACTGAAAGAGCGAATGCTTGGCGCAGCTGGGATTTGGGGTAGGGATTCAGAGCCCAGATGGAGAGAAACTGAAGATGATCTTAAGGCATATGGCGACTACACCAGCTTTTCTTTTCATGATGACAGCAGAAGCAGTACTTGTTGGATAGATTTCTATAAAGCCACCGCTCCAATGCCTGATCGGGAGCTGGAAACGGGCATCAGAGATCGATACAGGATAATCAATCATTTCGATATACCATGCAAAAGAAGCGCTGCCATTCGGGATACACCGCGTTGTGACGAGTGGCGAAATCATTTCTTCTATTACGTACAAGAACCTTATGGGCTCCAGGGAGTCTGGGTGTTTGAGATCACGACGTACTCAGATTAGCCAACGGCTCGCGCGATGTGACGAGGCACCTCAGACCTGGTCAGCCTTGGACGTATTGGCCCGCTCGACGGCCTCGTAGGAGGGGGCGGCAAAGCCCTCGAGGTACGTGACGTACTCGGTCAGGGCATCGCGATAGGCGGGGAGCTGCTCCTTCACGAATCCCAGGTAGGCCTCGACGGCCGCACGGGACCCACGCCCCGTCCAGGCATTTCCGAGCGACTGTATGGTGCCACGGCTCGCCTCGAGGGCGTCGACAAGGTCGCCTATAGCGCCCCTGGCCTGCGCGGCAGCGACGTTAAGGGCCTCGGTGTCGATGTCTTTCCTGCTCATCCTTCGCTCCGTTTCGGCACTAGATCAGCCGTGGGATGCTGTCGGCCAAGGCAATGGCCTGCACCTGCGCATCGCGATAGCTCTTCGAGATTGACGCCAGCACGTCGGAGTACGCCGCCATGGCGTTGGCCAGCCGGCTGACGCGGCCACGCGCGCCCTTGAGCTTCTCCACGAAGACGTCCTTGTCGTCAGACTTCACAGAAGTGAGGGAGTCCTGCACGCCCAAGAGGTTTTTGCCCATGAGGCGGACGCGTTCGACATCCGCCCCGAGGCTCCTGCTCTTTGCCTCGATGGCATCGGTGCCATGAATCATGCTCTGGGCAGAGGAACCACTTGAGCCCAGGCACGCGCCGGATGACCCCGAACCTCCCCCCTCAAGCAAGTTGCAGATAGCCGAGAGTCGCTTTAGCGCCAGGTCGAGGGCGTCAAGGCATTTGTCCCCACCCACATGGGAGCCCCTGGTCGCGGCAAAGACCGCGTCTACCATGGACGTCGCCTTGGGCTGGACCTCCGTGCGAATGCGCCCGGATATGCGGGAGAGTTCTTGCCGCTCTATCCTGCGCTCGAGGTCCTGCAACTGCGCCAGATACTGCCGCTTCCGGGCGATGTCGCCGCTCAGGCTCACTGTCTTCTTTGTCGCCATGGTCCTGGTCTCAGTCCTTCGTCACGTGCCAAACGGATTGCCACGCCAGCCCTCTGCAAGCGAGCGGGCCTTAGACTCGCACCTTTCGAACACGATGGCCGTGTTCGCCATGTAGTCGATGGCCCCCCTCAGCACGTCCTGCACCTGTTCGAGCCTCCACACCATGTTGTCTGCCTTCTTGTGCAGCTTTCTGATTCGCGCCCTCGTCTTCGCAATCTCCATATCAAGCCGGGCGTTCTCGGCCAGCTCTGCGGGGTTGCAGGCATCGAGCAACGAGGAGGCCACCAAGGACAGCGGTGCATCGGGGATCCTCGTCCTGTTGATGGAGCCCTTGAGATCCCTGATGATGTCCTCGAGGTCCCCGCAAACCCTGGCATTGCCGGAAAAGCTCGAGCCTTCCGCCAACGCCACGGGGTCCAGGTAGAACTCAGGGTGACCCGCGGCCTCCTTGCTTGCCTTGTCGTACGTCACCTGGCTGTAGACAGGGCTCATAAGGCCGAGCAGCTCGAATAGGCCCGATGCCACAGAATCATTGCCCGCCACAATCAGCGCGACACTCGCCATGAAGGTGTACAGGAGCGTCATGAAAGTATTGGGGTTGACACCATCAGAGGACAGTCCGCCCCAAAGAAGCTCCATGAGACCGGGCGCGGTCTTCATCTTGATGTCCGCAGGATAGGTCATGTAGACCTGCATGAAGTCCTTGACCTTCTTGGGAATCTCGCCGGAAGACGAATCAGCTTCGAGCGTGGCGGTCCAGGCGTCGCTGTCATCCTTGAAAGGGGCTGTCGCGATGTCATGAAAGCCAGAGTACCACGGGACGCTGTGGGCGCCCCCCGCATGCGCAAAGAGGTATTGGTGCTTGTGGTACTTCGCAATGTTGGCAGGGCCGTTGTAATCGAGGTAGTAGGTGTTCTCCTCGAGGGCGATGGGATATCCCAGGGCATGCACGTAGTCGTTTCTACCTGCGATGAGTTTGATCTTCTTGCGGCGCTCGTCGAATACTTCCTGGTTACCATCCCAGCTGTCCAGGAACTCCTGCGAGAATCCCTGCCCGTCAAGGGCAACACACGAGTCGATGCTATCGGCATGGCTGGCGGACATGGTCGTGTACATGGCCTTGTTGCCACCCTTGCTGTGCCCGACGACGGTCACGTTCTTGCCGTCGAAGTCGCCGTAGGCCTCATAGCACTTGTCGTAGTATTCCGCGGCCATCCTCTGGTTGAACGTGGACTGCACGTACATGCCCTCGCCGTTGTCGATGCCCTCGCCCTGGTCGGTGCCGGAAAAGGCAACGGTGTAGCCGTCGTCGGTGCCAATGACCGCGGAGGTACCCCACTGTTTCTCGCTGTCGTGCTGGAAGTCGAGGACGACGGGGTCCGCGTCCGTGTGCTGCTCGAAGTAGCTGTCGAGGATCTGCGTGTCGGTCCGCACGTCGTCAAGCCGCTCCTGAGCCTTGGAGTCTCCCCCCTTGGCTTTCTTCTCCAAGCGGGCAACCTCGTTGCGATACTCCTTGCTATTCCGAATCTCGCGCAGGGAGACCCCGCTCCCACCGGGGCCTTCAGTGGGGTGCTTCTCGAAGTAGGCCCTGATGGCCCGGTTCTCCGTGACGGTCTGCATCACGGCGGCCTCGGTCACCTCTTCGCGCGTCGAGGCACTCATCTTCTTGGCTGCCATGGCTAGATGCCGTCCGCCTTGCGAACGTTGGAGCGCTCGGTCTCCTCGTAGCCACCCGCAGCCTCCCGCCGGAGGAACGTCACGTACTGGCTGAGCTTCTCGCCGTACTCCTCGTCGTACCTTTTTGCAAACGTGGTGATGGCCGAGACGGTCGCCTCGGCAGCCTGGCCGGTCCACGCTCCCGTAGACGTAAGGCTCGACACGGTGGCCACGCTCTGCTTGAGGGTCTCGGCAAGACGGTTGTTGAGGCCCTCGATGGTTGCGGCATTCTGCGAGATGACACTGGTATCAATGCTGGTTGCCATGGGTGTCCCTCCTACTGCGGAAGCCTAGAGGCGCGCTGCGTGTTCTCGCCCTCGCGCTGGTCGTAGCTGCTTGCCTGAGACTTGACGACGGCATCGGCATTCCTCAGCCGAGCAGACACAGTCGCAAGCTCGGCGCACAGGTTGGTGATGCTGGCCACAAAAGCCTTGTTATCCCCGCTCTCGTAGCCACCCATCGTGGTTGCGACGTCGTGCAGGCTCTTCTTGATGCTGTCGTACTCGTCTGCCTGCCTGCCAAGGTCGCTCGCCTTCTGCCTCATGACGTCTGAGTCTTCTGAAAAGCGCGCCATCTCCCCCTCCTCCGAATAGACCGACACGGCCCAAACTAAACCTAAATGATAATGAGTCTGCTTGACGTCACGACGCCGCATTCGGCAAGCGTCTTGGTGGGGTTGAGCAGCTCTCCTGTGTTGCGCCACGCCAAGACGCAGCTGCGCGACGAGCGAAACCCCTCGCCGTAGAGGTCCTCGATTGCCTTGGCGGCCATCTTCGCGGCCTCCTGGGCATTGAGGTCGCGCGGGAACCGCACGTCAAGCTCGCATCCTGCCGCCGGCACGAACACCCGGGTAATAACCATCTCCATGGCAGTACGCTCCTAATCCGTCTGCACGAAGCGCACGCGCACCGCCCGCTTCGCTTGGATGACGTAGCCGTCGGGGTACTCTATGGGCGCGTTGAGGTAGCGGTCAGCCTGGAGAAGCATCTGATCTGCCATGCCCCGGCCAAGATAGATGCCATCGCCGCGGGAGACGGACTGCCTGAACCATTCCTCGTACTGCTGCGAGGCAATCGAATCGGGCGCACCTCCCAGGACAAACCTCCACCCCCACTCTGGGCGCGTCTTCTCCAGGATCGCCGTCAGCTCCTCCCAACGCTCCCCATCAAGCTCGAGCTTGACGGCAGAAAGATCGGGTATCACAACGAGCCTGTCCTCTGCGGTGGGAGCACCTCCCGTATCGATGAGGGCACGGACCTCGGCGCAATGCCCGAACATCGCCGCGACATGTGCCGCAAGCTCGGAGCGACCGACGTGCTCGATGCCCTGCACCCGCTCGAGATCGCCCGTGGGGTCGAGCGCCGTGACAGCGATGCCCGCGGCATGGGCAAGCTCTGCAATGCCACAGAGGGTATGTGACGCCTCCCGCTCGATGCCTGTCACGACATGCACGAAGCGGGAGCGCAGGTCTAGGTAGGAGGTGCGCATCGTCTCGGTCTCGTACCCCACCGGTATCCGGAGCGAATCCTGCTTGTCACACTCGGGCAGCAGTGCGTCGACGGTCACATGGTCAGGCAGCACGCGAATGGGCTCGGCTGAAATGCCCGTCCACGCGGCTGCCAGGCTGACACAAAGCTCGCCAGGGTCTTGGTCGGCCGTCGCCACCTGGAACTCGTAGAGCTCGCCGTCGCTCAGGAGGCCACGCCCCACCGGCTTGCCCGGCTTCATACCGTTTGTCCTGCCAAGGATCATCGGGTAGTCGTCATCCAGGTCAAGCTTGAGAACGTAGCGGCTGGGGAAGCTCTGGGACAGCTGGAAGTGGAGGCCGCTCGTACGCTCCTGGGTTGCGACAAACGAGACGCCGCAGCGCGGGCCGTCCGCAAGGAGCTTCCTGAACTGCTCCTCCGTGTCCTCGACAAGACCCTGGAGGGTCACGAGGTGGTGCAGGACGACCACGATGTGAGGAAGGCCAAGCTGTCGCAGCCGCTCTCCAAGGGGCAGGCCCGTATCACCGGCGCCGAGCAGCCTCCTGCGCAGGCGCACCTCCGTCTCAAGCGACATGAACAGGCGCTGGCGCTTCTCGACCTCCTCGCTGGTGATGACGTCGGCCACCTGCGGTGCCGGCAGATACGCCCGAAGGCCATCGTCCGCGCAGTCGAGCAGATAGACTCGCAAATCGTCGGCCGTGTGCGTCGTCAGCAGGTCCTCCATCAGCGTCCGAATGGCCATGAGCTTGCCCGATCCGGTGGAGCCGATGATTACGGCATTTCTGCCGCTTGACAGCGGGACGCGCACCGGCAGGCGCCGCTGGCGCGCGGGGTCGTCCATCTCGCCCAGCAGGGGGTTCAGCACATGGGGGTCACCGGGGCCGCCATACTGCTCGCGCAGCGCCGCAAGCGAGATCTTGGCCGGCAGCGGCTGCGTCCAGAGCCGACGGGCGTGCATGCCGCTCTTTGTCGCCAGCATGCCCAGATGGTCGACCACGGCCTGCAGCTGGGGCATGCGGGCGCCGGCGGACGCCTGCTCGTACTCCTCGCGCCGCAGCACGCTGCCCATGTGGTCGAGCACCTCGACCCGGCAGTTGGGAAGGCTCAGGCCGTCGGGCACGTAGTCGGCCCCCGTCCAAGCCGACTGGACCTTGACGAGCACCTCCCCGTAGCCAACCTGCTTGTAGAGGCTGCCCGGACGGGAGAGGTGCGCTGCGTCCTCGCACTTGAGCACGTCGCGGCTGTCGGACTCATTCTGGACGCGCAGGCAGATATGGAAGTTCGAGTTGCTCCAGATCTGGTCGTCCACCACGCCGCCCGGTTTCTGCGTGGCCAGGATCAGGTGCACTCCCAGGCTGCGCCCGATGCGCGCGGCACGGATGAGCTGCTCCAAGAACTCGGGCTCTTGGGTCTTGAGCTCGGCAAACTCATCGGAGATGATGATGAGGTGCTGCATGGGCACCCCCACCTTGCCCTCGCGCCAGAGGCGCTGGTACGCATAGATGTCGAGGTTGCGCATGCCAAGCTTCTTCTGGCAGTCACGAAAGACCCGCTGGCGCCGCGTGAGCTCTGCCTCTATGGACAGGAGCGATCGGTGAATCTCGTTGCCGTCGAGGTTGGTGATGATCCCAGCGGTGTGGGGCAGGGTCTCGAAGGCCTGGGCCATGTCGCCGCCCTTGTAGTCGATGAAGACAAAGGCCACCTCGGCAGGCGAGTACGTCACCGCCATCGACAGCACATACGTCATGAGCATCTCCGACTTGCCGGAGCCGGTGGTGCCCGCCACAAGCCCGTGGGGGCCATCCGCCCGCTCGTGCAGGTCGAGCATGCACAGGTTGCCGTCCTCGCTCACCCCGATGGGGGCGGCCAGCGAACGCATGGGGTTGCTGTGATGCCAGCGGTTGACAATGCCCAGGTGGCTCACGTCCTGCATCCCAAACATGTCGAGGAACGGCACGGTTTCTGGCATGCGCGCCGTCTCGAGCTTGATGTCGAGCTGCGTGTTTGCCATCATCCGCACGAGCGGTCCAAGCTCGCGACCAAGGCCCTCGTCAAGGCTGAAGTCCATGCGCTGCCGACCATATTCGTCCTGCCAGAGCACCCTGCCGCCACGCGCGCGAAGGCCAACCACGAGGTTGGTGCGGCGCGGAAGCTCGCGGGGTCGCCGGGCAAGGGCGATGACGTGGACGTTGTCGAGCTGCTGGTCGTACAGCAGGCGCATGACCATGCCGCTCTGGGCAAGTTGCGTGTCGGTGATGAGGAAGACGACCGTCTGGGACGAGGCGTTGATCTCGCTCTTAAACTGCGTTGTCCGATGGTCGGCGAGCAGCGCATCGAGGGCAGGCGTGAGCTTGCTCAGCTCATCCTTGTCCTTGGCCACCAGATGAACAGTCTGCTGGTCGTCCCACGTGTGCGGCAGCCAGCGAAGCATCTCGAGCCCATCGGGCAGCTCGCCGAGCAGGCACAGCTTGAGGTCATCGTAGCCCACGTGCATCGCGAGCTGGCAGATCATGCTCGCCGCATATTGCATGACCAGGCGCCGCTCTCCCGTGACGCCGACGCTGTAGTGGTTCGCGAGGGACAGGACGATGGGCACGTCCCTTAGCAGGCGTGGCTTGTCCTGGAGCTCCCGCAGCTTTGCGACAAGGGGATCCTCGATGTCGTAGGACACCTCGGGAAAGGAGATGTCCGCCTTCACGGGCATGTTGCCCAAGCCAAGGCGGACATCGAGGAAGTCATCGTGTTCCGGTCGACGGTTCCAGAGGGCATGAGAGTCCTGCAGGAGGGCTGTGACCTCGGTCTTTGGCGGGATGTTCTGGCGCCTGAGCTGCTCGGTCTGCTGCTGGTTGAGCTCGTCGAGCCTCTTGTCGACCTGCTGCAGGTACTCCTCGTACTGCGCCTGGCGCTCGGCCTCGTCGGCTGCGGTCTGCTTCTTTTCCTTGCGGTTGCGCAGCGATGGCCAGAGTAGCGACCCGGCAAGCATGCCCGCGCCCATGATGGGGTTGGCAAGGCCGCCTAGCAGCATCGCCATACTCGAGGTCACGGCAGGACCGTAGGTGAGCAGGACGTCTTCCTTCCCCTGCTCCACCTGCCTGGCGGACGGGGCGTTCACGACGATGTCTTCTTCAAAGACCCCGTTGGTGAAGCGCGGCTCGCGATGGAAGTAGTTGACGGGATCTCCGGTCTTGAGGAGCTTCTCGTCTGCGACGTCAACGTGGCGCAGCACCTCCAGGACGCCCTCGAGGCGGTGGTAGTCGATGTACTGCGCGTTAAATGCGAGGACCCCTGGTAGCACGATGAACTTCTGGTTGAGCACGTTCACCACAGAACCCGGCTTGAGCTGTGCCCGCTCGACGCGCTGGCCGTCCACAAAGGTGCCGGTGGCCGAGCCAAGGTCCTCAACTGTCCACGTGTTGCCAGAAGACGTGAGGCGGCAGTGGCGCTCTGAGACGCAGCCGCTGCGCAGGACGAGGTCGCAGGCCTCGCCGCTACCCACCACAAAGCTCGTGCCGTCGGCAACCTTGCAGGTTGCGTATCGCGCGTAGTGCACGTCGCTGTCCTCGACGAAGAGCAGTGCGAGGTCGAGGTCACGTCCAATGCGCACACGCAGCAGGCTGCCGCTCTCGAGTACCTCGGGCTTCTCGTCAAGGAAGCGCGACCCGCCGACCTCGTCGATGCGCCAGCTGTCCCCATTCCCGACGACCTCGAAGTAGGGCCCGTCCTGCTCGTCTTCGCCAATACAGAAGAAGCCCTCCTTCCATTCCGGCAGCTGGAGGGTGCGGTATTCACGAACCGTGATGAGCGAGACGAGCATGAGAGCTCCTTGCCTATACAGGTGCCGCTAGGGTTGCGCCTTCTTCTTGGGACCATACGTCCTGTACAAGAAGACGGGGAACTTGACGAACATAGCCCAGGACGTCAGTGCAAGCCAGAGGCACATGCAGGGGGCGACGAGTACTGATCCAAACAGGGGAGCGGACACGTACCCCAACGCGAACAGGCCCCATGAGACCCCATACCACCACCAGAAGCCGTGGCCCAGGAAGGTGCGGCCCTTTGGCGCGGGCGCAGAAGACTGCGCGTGGGCCTGGCTTGGGGGCTGGCTCGCTGCCGCTTGGGACTGCTGTGGGCTCACTGGGCTCACTGGGTCCACCGGGGATGGCGCGGTCTTGCCAACGGACTCGGGCTGGGGCGTTGAGATGCCTTGCGCATCCGCCTCCTGCTTGGGCGGCGGCGCAAGCACGCCCGACAATCCCTCGCCAATAGCCGAGGCGATGTCGTGGGCGACCGAGGACTCGAGGCCGCGGTCGTTACGCAGCGTCATCTCCACCTTGGCGCTGGCCAGGCCGAGCGAGTCGGCGTCGCCCGCGTCGAGCGCCTCGACGAAGGGGGCGAGGGCGCCGTCGTCGAGGTTGCGCGCGGCCGCCCTCAGCGCCAGGGAGTCGTCGGCGTAGTCGAGCAGGCACGAGACGAAGCGTCGGGAGTCGCGCACGACGTCCGCACCCATCGTGTCCACGCACTGGCGGACCGCCCCTGCGAATTCCATGGGTACCCCCAAGCCTCACGAATACGACAGCATTGAATCCCTACGATATCACGACCGCCGATGAAGGCGGCCTCAGATTGGGCCCCGCCGCATGACGATGCCGTCCATCGGATGCCGAGTCGGACCCCACCTCTCACGTATGCATGCCGCCCGGCGGCTGGGCCCTACCCCACCTCCAAGGCTCCCACTGCCGCCTTCCTGACGCCCTTCCACATGAGGCGGCCCACAAGGGGGGACGCATCCATGAAATGGAGCTCACCGGTCCAGAGATCAACCACCGTAGGCAACGTGAGGATGCCTGGGTCCCGCAAGAACCCGGGAGGGGCCTGCTTGGCGTAGGCGACCACGTCGTGCCGGGCGTGGACCTGCAACAGCACCGGATACGCCACCATGTTGTTATTGAACTCCTTGTTGCTTCGCACCCAGCTCGCACATGCACGCGAGAAAGAGTCGAAGTCGGCTGCGGTCGCGGCGTCGTCACGCTTGATTAGGAAATAGGTGCGCATCCTCCACGCACCGATACGTGCCGTCGATTGTAGTACGTAGCAGCCAAGCTTGGACACCCACACAGCAGACGGCTGCCCGACGCGCCCTAATACCTTGGCGACGAAGGCATCGAGCTGCTTGCCCGGATTGGGGGCGGCGTGTGATGGCCCTGATGTCCCTCGAACGGACGAGGCTGTGGATATCCGAGCCCCACGCCCCGCCGTATCTGAATTCGAGGGCTTGACGTTGACCAAGATGAGAAGGTCGGCACGTTCCGCGCTGTTCCCTTTGTAATCTCCGCACCGACGCAATCGTAGCATCTGACCATCCAATATGCCCGCAGGAATACTGAGGCTGAGGCAGACCGTCTCGCCAGTCGACGGGATGGCGTATTCAAAGCGGCGCTTTGTTCCCGCCGCCGCCTCCTCGTCATCGATTTCAACCCTGCCGAATATGGTGCCGTCCCTTGCTTTCCCTGCGGACGAGACTGCCGAAGCATGGGTTCCATGCCCAACCGAACCCGCATTTAGGGGCCAACCTGTCATATACCCCGCAAGTGCATCGAAGCGCTCAATGAGCCTCTCCCGATCGTAGTCCGAACTGGTTGCTTCAATCTCGTGCCGTATCGTCTCCATCCGTTGGCTGATGGCGCTCTCTGATCCGGCTCCGCCATAGATGCAGGTCGAATCCGCAGACACCCTGACGACCACCGCATGCCCAAGCTCCCCGGCAGCTATTCGCCCGAATGCGTTCCGGCTATGCTCAGCCCCGGGTATTGCCGAGAAGATGCTCCCGCCGGTCACCGTGGCGATATCAATGAGCATCTCCCTGCAACGGTCGCCATAACCGGGAGCCTTGACGGCCCAGACGGGAAAGCCCCTCTCATTGAGACTCACAAGCTTGTGAAGCGTCTGCTCATTGGCGTCCCTCGCTATCACAAGAAGCGGCGACCCCATGAAAGCCCAGAGGTCATCGGGAGTGGAGAGGACGGCGTCAGTGACCAGTATGGCGGGGTTAATCAGCTCGACAATGCCACTCTCACCCTTGTCCGCAAAGGAGGGATGCATGAACCCCCTGTCAAACCGGTAATAGCCTGCGTCATCTGCGGCCCCAGGAGCACTAACTGGCTCCACCGGCTCCTGCGGGGGAAGGGTGGGCTCTGCCTGGCGCGCGCGGTTGTCCCGCGCGTCAGCCTCCTGCCTTGGCCGCAATCCCGCCCCACGTGCAAGTGCCTCGCCTATTGCCGAGGCAATGTCGTGCGCGATGGAGGCCTCGATGCCCCTCTCCGTACGGAGCGTGATCTCCACCTTGGCGCTGGCCAGGCCGAGCGAGTCGGTGTCACCCGCATCGAGCGCCTCGACGAAGGGGGCGAGGGCCACATCATCGAGGTTGCGTGCGGTGACCCTCAACGCCAGGGAGTCGTCGGCGTAGTCGAGCAGGCACGAGACGAAGCGGCGGGAGTCGCGCACGACGCCCGGCCCCATCGCCTCGACGCACTGGCGCGCGGCCTCCGCGAACTCCATGAGCGCCCTTTCCTCCCTCTTGGGGCGGAGCGCGGACGTCCGCCCCGCCCCCCGGGCTACGCGCCCCGCCGTGCCTTCGGCTCGCCACACGGGAATCCCATCGAACCCTAGTGTAGCAGGCCCGATGGGCGCAGACGCGACCTCCATCGAACAGATGCGGCCAAGGGCGGCGATTCTATGGCCAAGATAACGATCTCTTCTTCGCGCTCGAACATAGCCCTGCACTTGTTGATATGCATCTTCCGATAATTCATGCCTGTCAGGTCGCTGCTCACGATCTTAGTATGCTCGCCGCAGAATAAGATCGTGATAGTCTTCCCGCGTGCCGCCGACTTTAAAGTCATAACAGTAGGCCATGTCATCCATTGGCACAATCTCCAGCCCGTTCTCCTTGGCGTTTAATTGGCACATGAAGTATCACTGGCTGCCACTGCGCATACCGTCATTTCTTATAGCAGCCTCTTCAACCACACTTCGGTGGCCTTCTCCCTCCCCGAGGAGACGACGATGGTATCTCTCCTCGTCGATGATCTGTGAAGACTATCACAGCAACTTGGGTTCCACCATCGCGTGCGAAATCGCCATCGTACAGCCGCATAGCTTCTATCGAGAGCTCTTGTGCTCAGCGGCTCAAAACGGTGGGACTTCCCTTGGTGATCATCTTGGGTCTTTCCTGCCCAAGCTTTCCGCAAGGGGGCAGCGATGATTCCTGAGTACGTGAAGTACTACCACTCCGTGCTCTCCGACGTGGAGCGGGACGTGTACCGCCAGATCTACGAGGGCTTTCGCGCCCGCAAGAATCGCTTCCACATAGATGTCGACCGGCGGCTGAT
>Ga0256404_1010869_pt1 | contig 12422 bp, 16 predicted proteins | sample RumenRJG_01DNA_FD_185990 | JGI IMG/M metagenome (GOLD analysis project Ga0256404, IMG submission 185990) | Bovine rumen microbial communities from Lethbridge, Alberta, Canada - RJG_01 | ecosystem: Host-associated > Mammals > Digestive system > Stomach > Rumen | place: Canada: Alberta | collected...
TAGCCGTGGAAATGGAAAGGAATCAATGAACTTAAAAGATTTAAAGTTCTTAGACAGAGTATTTGATGTATCTGTTTAAGAACAATATTTTAGCCATATTTGTTACAAAAATGCTTGACCACAACAGTTCTCAATAATACTGCTGATGGTATTAGTCATAACACTTTTATCATCAGCGGTACATAAAGAAGTATAAGTATCCTGTGTTAATAACAATAGATAAATAATGATAATTACTATCTGATATGTATAGAAAAAGGATCTTATAGTTTATATAACACAGGACATTCTTATCCTTGGTAAGCCTTGAAAAATAAGGATTTATAGGCAATGTTCCCCAATAGTTTTATTGTATATTGTTCCCCGCTATTACTGAAGGGAGGTGCTAATCATATGGCGGTTGATTTATCTATACATACTATGATTCTACATCATAAAATTGGATTTTTAGAAGTTGAGACGTTGTGCAGAAAATATAATGTCTCTCCTTCAAAGACTATCAGTATTCCTTATGAGAAGATCATGATTTCTGGAGTAGATAACATATTCATAAAAGAAAACATCTTTTGTAAGGGCAGCAAGCGTAACAGCAGTTATGACATGAGTGTGAAAGTAAATGCTGGCAGACTTATCGGGGAAAGTCAGAATCTAATGCTTTTATGGTCAAAGAAAAATGCTGAAAGGTTTAGAACCAGATTGCAGGATGTATTGCAAAATAATTTTTATCTTAAGGCAAAAAACACTAATCTTGATGAATGGTACGTAAAACGAGTAGATTGTGGGATGGATATACGTGTGCCAGATGATGCTTATCTTTCTGTAGGTGAATACATTGATTATCTTCATGAATTGTTCCGCAGAACTCAAAATGAAAAATATGAATATCATGTATTCAAGGGATACGATACGGAAGAGAAAAGGCATGAATCCATCTATCTCGATAGCAAGGCTAGGACGCATCGTTATAACATTTACGATAAGAAAAAAGAATTAGTAGCTAAAGCTACTCAAAGTTCCATATCGCTGACAGAAGCAGAGATTGACAAAGTAGATCGTATTATCCGCATTGAAAAACAGATAGATGATTTCAGAATAATTCATAGTGGTAAAAAGACGTTTGAATATCTTCTTGATACAGCAGTAACAGAAAAAGTTATGGCGAAGATTCAAAAGGAGTTATCTGAGATATTTGTTGATGATGGTAATTCTTTGTTTTTTCGAGAAGCTTTCAATATGTTTAATGGTGGAACGCATAGTTATAGTTTCGCTGATTTGATTGACAATACTCTCTCCAAGCGTAATAAGCCCCATCATAAGTCAGAATTTGGAAAAGTTAAACTACGGAAGGAAAAAGGTAGATCGAAACGTTGTCGTGCAAATATTACTCTTCACGATGTAAATGGAGATACTTTCAGAAAAACTGTTGTTGCGAGGGTCGGAGAGACAGAACAGGACTGTGAAAGAAAAGTATTTGAGAAGATCAACTCTAATGCTGCTGATAATCTTTCTGCTATGAAAACGATAGAAGGAAAGATTGAGATGCTGGAATACCAGAAGAATGAATTGGAAGCGTTTTTAACAACTATCTCTATTGAAAACAGGGAACTGAAAAAAGATGTTGATAATGCTATCCGTAGAACGCAGAGCGAGATTGACTTAAATAAGGCTTCGCTGGAAACACCAAGAAAAATATATGAAACATATGGCATAACATAAAGAAAGGAGCACGACTATGCAAAAACTAAACATCATACCTGATCTTGATCTGAGCAAGGTATCATTCAAAGAGAGCAGATCAACGCTTCTCAGCTATATCCTCTACTACAGAGGAGGATATAACGTAAAGAGTGCACCCAAGAGGAAATATCCAAATACTCATAAAAGACCAGATATACCAGTCTGGGAGAAGAGTAATCTTACTGTCGATGAAGCTGCTGAGTATTACAACATTGGCAGAGGTAAGCTCAGAGAGATTATTGACAGAGATGACTGTCCGTTTGTTCTGTGGGTAAGCGAAAACAAGCGTCTTATCCGAAGGGTGAAGTTTGACGAGTATCTCGATCGAGTAGGATCCATCTGAAAATATTTTTCAAATGTATCTGAGTTTTGTCCCAAAATGTATTGATGGATTGGCGTATGGTTGTTATCATGGATAGCAATCATATTGCCCTTCCGAATCAACTAAACAGGAAGGAGCTAATCTATGGCAAAAGAAAAAGTACGATTAGACAGTTACAGAAGGAGGTTAAAAAAGGGAGAATCACAAAGAGCTGACGGCAAGTATGACTACAGATGGACAGATCGATATGGAAAGAGACATTCGATTTACGCTGATACGCTGGACGAGCTTCGTGAGAAAGAAGGAGCATTAACCAGAGACAGCTTTGATGGTCTTAAGGTTGAGAGAGGAAATGTAACGCTCGATGAGATGTACGCCACCTGGCGTGACCTTAAAAGGGGTTTGAAGGACAACACCAGGCAGAATTACATCTACATGTATGAGAATTTTGTTTCTCCTTCTATCGGTAAGATGAGACTGATCAAGATTAAGAGATCAGATATCAAACGGTTTTATAATACTCTTGCCGATGAAAGAAATCTTAAGTTTGCTACCATCGACAACGTACATACGGTATTGCATCAAGTATTGCAGATGGCTGTTGAAGACATGATAATACGAACGAATCCATCTGACAATATGCTTAAGGAACTTAAGGCTTCTCATAATTTCGATACGGAGCATAAGAAGGCACTCTCTGTAGAAGAGCAGAAGTTGTTTATGACTTTTCTTCAGAAGCATCCACAGTATCAGCACTGGTATCCAATCTTTGCTATTATGCTTGGTACGGGAATGCGTGTTGGCGAAACAACTGGTTTACGCTGGTGTGATATCGATATGAAGGAAGCAACCGTTAATGTGAATCATACGCTGGTATATTATAATCATGCGAAAGGTGGCTGTTACTTCGGTATCAATACACCTAAGACAGAAGCTGGCAAGAGAGATATCCCAATGTTTGAATTTGTGAAGGATGCTTTTAAACAGGAGAGGAAGTTTCAGTTTGAAGTAGGCATCCGTTCTGAAGCCGTTGTGGATGGATATGAAGACTTTATCTTCGTAAACAGATTTGGTAACGTTCAGCATCAAGGAACGCTTAACAAAGCTCTCAGACGCATTATACGGGATTGCAATGATGAAGTCCTTGCCAAAGCAAACGGTAATGAAGAAGTAGTACTGCTTCCTCCGTTTACATGTCACAGCTTAAGACATACCTTCGCAACAAGGTTATGCGAGAGCGGTATCAACATTAAGGCGTTACAGGATATTCTTGGACATAAAGATATTGAGACTACAATGGAAGTATATGCAGAGGCAACCAAGGATCTGAAGAAGAAGGAAATGGCTAAGATAGAGCTTAGTGACGACATCTGGGCAGTATAATACGACATACGCCAACCAACGCCAAATGGTACGCCAAGACATGTAGATATTTTGGGACTCGTTAATACTGCCCCAACCATAGAACCCTTGATTTATAAGGATTCTGGTACGCAGCAGTACTACAAAAAACAGCGTAAAATGGCTACAGGGTAACTCCCGACGTTAAAATCGCTATAATTTCGTCGCTCCTTGTCATTCCTTGTCACGCTTCGTCACACTACGGACAAGTATGGACAACGGCATGTAGACGCAAAAAGTCGCGTTTTCTGAGCCGAAAAGTGAGGTCTCTTGAAGCCTCATGTAAGAGTGGAAAAATGCTTCGTGCATCGTCACGGAACGTGATGTAGAGCACGGATTTTGCTGAAACTAAACAGGTAAATTATCCAGAGGACAGCTTTTGGATGGTTTCACAGGCACTTACTTTAGAGAAATCTAGAGTAGGTGCCTTTTTTCGTGCTTGGGGCAACTTGTAAACATTTTTCATTCGAAAGGAGGCTCATGATCGTGGCAAAGAAATCAAAGGGAGAGCGGGAAGAAGAAAGAAAAAAGGAACTTCTTCGGACATTAAGAAGAGGACCGGATCTTGACCGGTATATTGATGAACGGAAGCGGACGTTTGTTTCCTATGCCCAGGGAGCACGGATGTATTCCATGAACTATTACTCATTCGTAAAACTGGCAAAAGAGGCAGGGGCAAATATCCGTATTAAGAAGAACGTGGTTATCGATCTGGAGTTGATCGAAAAGTATCTGGAAAACAATTGCGAAGGCGCGGAAGGAGAAAGCTGATATGGAAAGAGGAAGATCAAAAGATCCCGGTAAACAGGAGAGATTGGATAATTACAAGGCTCAGTTCAAAAACGGCAAGAAGAAATGGGTCAGATATGATGAGGGCGCGATCCTTTATTCTATGGGGATCCACTCATTTATGGATCTCGCAAATGAAGCTAAGGCAGTATACCGCATTAAACGTATCTGTCTTGTAAATACAGAAAAACTGGATGAGTACATTGAAGTAATGTACGGCGATCCGGAAAGTAACTAAGGAGGGCAAAGATCATGTGTAAGGTTATCGCAGTTGCAAATCAAAAAGGCGGTGTCGGAAAGACCACTACAGCTGTAAATCTTGGGATCGGACTGGCTGCAGAGGGCAACAAGGTTTTATTGATCGATGGGGATCCTCAGGGCTCCATGACGATTAGCCTGGGATATAGAGAGCCGGACAGTCTGGAACACACGCTGTCTACTTTGTTATCAGAAGTAATGGAAGAGAAGAAGCTGTCTCTTACCAAGACCATTATTCAGCACGATGAAGGTGTGGATCTTATTCCGGCCAATATCGAATTGTCAGCACTTGAGATCAATCTGGTAAATGCCATGAGCAGGGAAGTCATGCTTCGGAGTATTGTGGAATACCTTAAAGCTGAATATGATTACAAGTACATTATCATCGACTGCATGCCGTCTCTGGGTATGCTCACGATCAACGCCCTGGCATGTGCGGACAGTGTTTTGATCCCGGTCCAGGCGGCGTACCTTCCGGTAAAAGGTTTGGAACAGCTTATCAAAACCATCGGCCGTGTCCAGAGAAGACTGAATAAGAATCTCCGGATCGAAGGAATACTGCTAACGATGGTGGATGCACGGACAAATTATGCCAGGGACATTTCACAGCTTGTCATAGACACATACTCAAATCAGATCGGAGTGTTTCAAACATGCATCCCTCTTTCAGTTCGTGCGGCAGAGATCAGTGCAGAAGGGTCCAGCATTTATCAGTATGATCCGAAAGGAAAGGCTGCTAATGCGTACAGGACATTAACGGAGGAGGTGTTGGATCGTGGCTAAGAGAGTTGGACAGAAGATTAAAATGACATCCATTGATGAATTACTCTGTGTTCCTTCAGTAGCCGGTTGTGACGAGATCGAGGTTGCAAAGATCCGGCCGTTCAAGGATCATCCTTTCAAGGTTTTGGATGATGAGAAGATGCATGAGCTTGTAGAAAGCATCATGTTAAATGGCGTACTGGTTCCGGTAACAGTCAGACCGCTTGAAGACGGAGAGTATGAAATGATCTCCGGTCACCGACGGTTATTTGCAGTCAAGGAAATCGGTTTAGAAAGGATCCCTGCGATCGTAAAGAAGTACGATGATGATGAAGCTGTCCTGGCGATGGTTGATTCAAATCTGCAGAGAGAAGAGATCCTGCCGAGTGAGAAAGCGTTCGCTTATAAGATGCGATATGATGCGATGCGCAGACAAGGTCAGCGAAGCGATTTAACTTCGTCCCGAATTGGGACGAAGTTGCCGGAAGGCAGGGCTGATGATGAACTTGCAGAGAAAGTGGGTGAAAGTCGCGGACAGTTGCACAGGTATCTTCGTTTGGTTGAACTCATTCCTCCGATTTTGGAGTTGGTTGATAAGAAAGCCTTGGCACTTGCTACTGCTGTGGAAGTTTCTTTTCTGGACCATGAAGTTCAGCAGATGCTTTACGAGTATATGTGTGAGAATGAAATCTGCAAGACGTTTCAGATCTTTGCATTACGAGATTATCTGAAAGAGAATGACACCATCACTAAGATGGAACTCATGCGGATCCTGAATGAGAATGCTCCCAAGGATGAGAGCAACAGATTTCAGCAGCTCACGATCACCAAGAAGAAATTGCAGGAATACTTCCCGAATTTCTATACCAAGTCACAGATGGAAAAAGTGTTGTTTTCTCTTTTGGAGGAGTGGAAGAAAAAGAATGATGAAGCAGGGAGTTGATCATGGTTTTCCGCTTGGATTTGAAAAAACAAGCGGCAAAAACAAGCGGCAAGCGGCAAAAACAAGCGACAAGCGGAAAAATAATAGGCGGAAAAGCAGAAGTAAGGAGTCGAGAGCGGCTCCTTTTTCTGTTTTGTCGGATATTTCGGATATTTCTTGACATGTAGTCAATGACTACATATAATAAATACAGATACGCACGCATTGACTACATTGAGGAGGCGCCTATGAAGAAGGAAATATATAACCTCGAAGGAATCGAGATTGAAGTAGAAAAGTATGACAAAAATGACAAGGATGCTGAGCGTCGTCGCCTGGCTTATTGTTTCAGAATGATCAGGGAAAAGTCCGGAATGAGCAGGACTGATTTTTCTGTGTGGTTGGGCGTACCTTATCGGACCATGCAGGAGTGGGAACTTGGCCGTAGAGCCATGCCAGAATATGTTTTACGTTTGATCGCTTACAAGGTGATGAACGAGCTGCGCGAAGGGAGGATTGGTTAATATGTTCATATTACGAAAACTCTTGAAGGTCTTGTTGTTACCGGTTGCTTTTGTTCTGTTTTTTATAAGATGGGCTTTGGAGGCTTCGGTGAAGCTGACAGAATGGGCAGTAGGGCTGCTAACATTAATAGTTGGAGCAGCTATTATCTATAGCATCGTTATCCATAGGTGGGGGGATCTGTTCCTTTATTCACTGATATTTGCTGGTATCCTGGCTATACTGATGGCAGTAGTTGTTGTACAGGATTTTTGTAGTTCTATGCTTGAAAAGATAAGCATGTTGTAATTTGATGAGGTTATAGAAATGGTATTTTTTACAGCAGATATGCACTTTGGCCACAGAGCCATAATAAATATGCAGAATCGGCCCTTTGAGTCTGTTGAAGAAATGGATAGAATACTCCTTCAGAATTACAACTCCGTGGTTCGACAAAATGATACAGTGTATATCCTTGGTGATATCTGTCATCACATGAAGATCGAAGATGCGGATAACTTGATCAGAAAGATGAATGGAAAGAAATATCTAATAGTCGGGAATCATGATAAGAAATATGATCCGCGACTCTTTGAGGATATAAAGGATTTTATGAAGATTTCTGTGGAAGGAAGCAACTTTGCGCTGATGCACTATCCGATGTTGTCCTGGCCGAAGAAGAGCAGCGGAGGATACCAGCTGCACGGTCATATCCATGCACGCATGGAATATAATGAAAAAAATCGAGCAGAAGGCATCAGACGATATGATGTTGGCGTAGATGCCAATAACTTCTTTCCGGTTTCGGTGAAGCAGATAATAGATTTCTTTGGAGAGCAGGTGAATATAGATGATCACAATAATGTATGAACCGTGCCTTTACGAAGCAAGCCGCGATTTTAATTGATTTATTCCAACCAGTATGCTATATTTGATTTGTAAATAAAAATGGTTTACAAATTAAAAAAGGGATGCATTATGGAAAAATATCTTACTGAAATGCTTCATATGGATACTAAATTAGTCGAGGCTACAGAATTATATGATCATCTCCCGCTTTTATTTAAAGGGACTTATGTTATTTACAAAGTAAACTCAGGCGGAGTTGAATGGATAGCCTTACAGCCCAACACAAATGTAAGGCTTAGCCAAATCAGGAAGAATCGAGCCTTTTTGGAACAAAAACAGCAAATGAATGTTGCAGTATTTTTGGAAAAAGCTTCGCTCTACTCAAAGGATAAGATGACGGAGGAGGGAATTCCTTTCGTGATCCGTAATGATACTGTGTACCTTCCGTTTATGGGGCTCCTTTTGGGAAAGAAACAAAGAGAACTCAAGCCGGTTCATCAGATTTCTTTCCTGACACAACGCATACTGCTCCAAGGATTATATGAAGGGTATGACCATGATACCGTTTCTAAATTGGCGGAGCATCTTGATGTATCCAAAATGGCTATAAGCAAGAGCTTTGACGAGATGGAATATATGGATATAGGAACCATAGAGATTCGGAATCGGCGCCGTACCATTACGATCCGCAAAGGTGATAAAGAAGCATGGGAACGGTTCCGCCCGCTAATGAGAAACCCAGTCATAAAAGTGTTTGAACTGAAAGAGGATGTAAAACTGCCTGTAAAGGCAGGAATATCTGCCCTTTCAGAGTATTCCATGCTTGCCGATAACAATTATCCAACATATGCGATCGAGAAGAAGGGAATCGCATCATCCGGTATTAGGGATATGAAGCAGGTAGGACGAGGCGAAGATACTGGATGCCGTGTTTTCGAACTTGGCTATATTATTGACAAGATAAAAAAAGATGTTCAGGATCCCTTAAGTGTGATGCTTTCTATCAGAGACGAGATGGACGATGAAAGGGTGGAGGCATCAGTAAATGAAATGCTAAAGGAGTATGTATGGTAACAGGACTTAATATTTTTAGAGATTATTTTGCGGATGATACTGACAAGTATGTTCTTATTGGCGGAGCTGCTTGTGATATCGTGTTTACAAGCAATGATGCAACATTTAGAGCGACTAAAGATCTGGATATGGTGCTGATAGTGGAAGCACTATCTCCCGAGTTTGGTGAAAAGTTTTGGAAATTTATCGATGAGGGCGGATATGAGAATTGCAATACTACTTCCGGGAAACCTCAGTTTTTCCGATTTACTGAACCTAAGGATCCTTCATACCCAAAGATGATCGAGCTGTTTGCCAGAACTGAGTTTCCGCTTCGTGAGCCGAATGTGCTTACACCGATACATATTGATGACGATATCGCCAGCCTATCAGGAATTCTTCTAAATGAAGATTATTACAGTGTTTTGCTGAAAGGGAGAACCGTGATAGACGGACTATCTGTTTTGAGACCTGAATACCTGATCCTGTTTAAGGCCAAGGCATACATGGATCTTAAAGCTAAAAGAGACGCAGGAGAAGAGGTTCACTCTTCGGAATTCAAGAAGCATAAAAAAGATGTTTTGAGGATAATCGTTGAAATGGAAGTGGAAAGAACCGAAGGATTACCGGCTGCTGTTTTAAAAGATATTACAGATTTTATTTCAAGGTTGGAGAATGATCCGTTTGATGTTAACACACTGATCAACTATGGAGTAACTACAGAAGAGGTCGCAGGAAGACTTTCTGCTATATTTATTTAAGAGTAAGAGAGTGATGTGGAAAGGTAGATGATACGCAATGAGTAAGGTTTTTGTAATCCCGGATGTCCATTTGAAGCCTTGGATGTTCGACAAAGCAGAAGAACTCCTTTCTCGAAGTGAATATGATAAAATCGTCTGTCTGGGAGATCTCGTAGATGACTGGGATCAGGAAAAGAACTTGGGATTGTATTCGGAGACATTTGATGCGCTTGAGAGATTTATAAATCGACATCCAAATTTTCTGTTTTGTTACGGAAACCATGATGTGAGTTACATCTGGGAGGCTCGGGAGTCAGGGTATTCTGATTATGCAAGACAGGTAGTGCTTGAAGGAATATCAAAACTTGAAAAGCTTTTACCGGCAGGAAATATCGCTTATATTCATCGAGAAGATAAGGTTCTTTTCAGCCACGCAGGTTTGACGGAGATATTTGTATCGCACTTTCTGCCGAATTTTGGCGGTGATATAGATGAACTTCTTGAAAAGATCAACAGCTTCCGAAGAGATGAACTGTGGTGTGATGCATCACCGATCTGGGCAAGACCACAGGATGGCGGAATTGAAATGTATCCGGTGGGATATCTGCAGGTGGTAGGACATACACCGGTTAGGAAAACAGATTCTTTTGGCGAATTGGTTACTGTAGATAATTTCTCTACTTATCGCAATGGAGATCCTATCGGAGATCAACGCTTTATTTGGGTAGATACGGAAACAAAGCAGTGGGGATTTGCAGATGGTAACGGAGAGCCTGAGAAACTGCCTGATCCCAAAATGGATATCCGCAATTATACGGTTGGCGATCATGTGAAGTTCAAGATCAGATATCACGGCTCTGACATAGATGAGATTCTTGATGGCACGGTCGAGATCATAGATCATTATCTCGGAGGTCGAGCGTCAATTGATGTTATGAGCGGAGATACTTTGTATAAGCATCTTACATTGGATGATGTACTTGAGCACAATAAAGAGGGTTAAGAAAACCATATAATCTGCCGATATAACAAATAGCGATGGAAGCGTGTTTTTCAATGGATTGAAATTCGTTGAAAAATGCGCTTTTTCTTTTGAGGATCAACATTGTATTACTTATAAACGGAGAAGCTCTATGAATATTTGCCTGAATCTAAAAAAGGAAGAGCCTAAAAAGATTACGACAACAAAAGAACTGGCTCAGTATATCTTAGAAAGCGGAAATGACGTAGAAAAGATGTCTGAAGAAGACCGAAGCACGATGGATGCCCAGATAACTGCCAAGCTTCAGTCGGGGAAAAAGCTTTCGCAGAAGGAAATGGATTATTTAAGAAAAACCAATCCCATCATGTACGCACATGCTTTGAGGGTACAAAGAATGGCAGAAGCTGTAGAAGAACAGTTAAAGCATGCAAAGAGCAAGGAAGAGGCTGACCAGATCATATCTTCTGCCCTAAGTGGCATATCAAAAAATGATCCTGACAGGGAGTACATCTTTGCGGCTGTCAATCGTATTTCGACAGAATTTCATAAATCAGGTGCTTATGAGAAACTCCCGAATACAGTTGAAGAGGGAGATAAAGAGGGAAAAGAAAGCGGAGACGTCTTTTCTGATGCGGAAGATGATGAGGGCGAAGGTTTTGATTTAAAGAACTGGAGCCCACTTACGGAAGTATATGATAGCATGCCCACATTTTCTGTTGGAGCATAAAAGTAAGAAGAGTATCTGGGACGCGGTGCGGTAGTAACCAGGTTATGCGTTGAAAGGACAATTTATGAATGTAATCGGGATAGGAAACTACGGATTATTTAACAGTAATTACGCCAAGAAAACAAGTACAGAAGAAGTACAGGCTTCAACCTCGTTTGCTGATATAGTGCAGAATAAGTTGAATGATGTGGATGGAACCATGAGCGTTGGAGAAACACAGGCCAAGGTGCATTCTGACAAGCCATTATGGCATTGGCACGATGGTCAATTTGGATATAGTGCAGAGGTGTATAAGAACAAAGGGAACGCTTCAGAATATACTGTCAAACTAAAGTATGACAATGGGAAAGAAGAGGAAAGAATCGTTGATGCTGAAAAAGTAAATGCTTCCTCCTGTAATATGGTTGATCTATCGATAAGAATGTACCATTTGGAAGCGGAGGGTAAAATCGAAAACCCTGCGCCCGATTTGATAGTGGCACATTTATACTTGCAACACAGGATGCCTGATGCAAATGAGAATACCATTGTTGATTACAGAAGTTGGTTTGAGCAACAGCTTGAATTAGAACTGAATAATGATAGGAATTGGAAGAACATCAATAGATGGACGAATCTTTTAGATTATCTGTAAAAAATGCCAGAACGGTAAAGTCCTTTCAAGCTGGGAACTAAATTACGAGTCGCCCGAAGATGCGAAGCGAGTTGATGACTTAATTGCAAGCTTCAAGAACGATGAGAACCTCAGATTTGCCGGAATGAAAGACTTTTGGACTAAGTTTTTAGGCGGAAACATATCCAAGGATGACCTTACATTTACAGGCGACGCCTGGGATTGGATAAGGTAAAATGATAATTCTTTTCGAAAAGCCCCGGAAATTTTGTTTTCGGGGTTAATTTTTGTAAAGCTCTCTCCGATAAATAGATAGAAGATAACTATAACTGTCTTTTTGTGCATTGAAACGGATTTCAGTGTTTATCTACAAGGAGGTAGAGTGATATGGCAGGTATTAGTGGTGTTATTTCTGCTTATCGGCAGGTAGATCAGATAAATAAAGGGTCGGAGCGCACATACGAACCGACTTCTTCTAAAGTTGCGTCAAGCGATTCTTCTAAGGAGAGCCAGACTTCTAAAGTTGAAACAAAAGGCTTTACTCCAATCGATACTAAAAGTTCCCTTGTACCAAAAACAACCGAATATGGGAATACTATCGGGGATGTTAAGCTTTCCGATAAGGCGAAAGATTATTATAACCAGCTAAAGGGAAAGTTTCATAACATGGAGTTTATTGCTGTCAGCAAGGATATGAAAGCCCAGGTTCAGGCTAATGCGGCGGCTTATGGTAACGCAAATAAGATGGTTGTTCTTATTGACGAGG
>Ga0256404_1010870_pt1 | contig 12422 bp, 7 predicted proteins | sample RumenRJG_01DNA_FD_185990 | JGI IMG/M metagenome (GOLD analysis project Ga0256404, IMG submission 185990) | Bovine rumen microbial communities from Lethbridge, Alberta, Canada - RJG_01 | ecosystem: Host-associated > Mammals > Digestive system > Stomach > Rumen | place: Canada: Alberta | collected...
ATACTCAATGTGCGAAATGTTGATCGTGATTCCGCGCTCTTTCTCTTCAGGCGCATTATCAATCTGATCAAACTTTGTCTCTTCCGCATACCCCGCCTGTGACAGCACGTGGCTGATGGCCGCCGTCAGCGTCGTCTTGCCGTGGTCAATGTGACCAATGGTGCCAATGTTAAGATGAGGCAGTGTACGTTCAAAATGTTCCTTTGCCATAGGTGAAACCTCCCAAACGAAAATTTTTGCAGGATTCGCCGTGAATCCCTTTAAAACTGAGCCTGCGCGCTCTCCTGCGACCGCGTCACCAACGACCGTCGCCGACAGCTTTTTTCCGTTCCGCCGGCAACTCCGCCGCGATGCGGGCGGAGAGACCGCAGACGAACGTTCTTTTTTATCGCTCGTCCCAACAAGAGCAAACAGGTCTTAGGGAATTTTACCAAAGCTCGCCCGACTTGTCCACGGGAAAATCTAAAAAAAGAGTGGTTTTTGCAGACTCCGGGCGGACAGATAAAATTCAGTTTCCGTTTTTACGGAATATATCTGTGCGCTCCTGTTTTTATGCATCGTATTATAGCAAAAAGTACGTTCAAGAGAACACAACGCCGCTTCGTTCGATTTTATGGAAAGTATAAAAACAAAATAAATATTTTGAATTCCGGACGCAGGAGAAAAACCGCACCGCACCTGCCCGGCAGAGCGGGAAAAAACCGCTGTCTGAAAACAGCCGACTGCCCGCAGCGAAAAAGCGCGCCGCACAGAAAAACATGAGGGAGCTTTCTTCCTTATAATAAAGTCATGAACAGAGCAGCGCCGGAAATTTTCAGAAAAGCCCGGGGCGCAGTTTCATCGCAGGCGCAGCAATCTTGAAAATGCCAGTTTCAGCAGGTTCAAAGGGCGCCAGTCTGCCGGCACCGCCTCAAAGAATCCGAGCCGCTCTCCTGCCAGATAATAAACCGCAAGGGCGCCCGCAGCGGCAGAAAGCGCTATCAGAGGCCGGCCGTTCAGCAGTGAAATCCCGGCGGCTGCCGCTGTAAAAGCGGCCGACGGGAACAGCACTGCCCGGAACACTCTCACGACAGTGCCGGGGGCCAGAATATGAGCGTACACGAGAGCTGAAACACCCAGCGCAATGCCTGTTGCGGCGCACAGACCGGGAGCCCCGAGAACAGGCGCCAGCATCCAGTCAAGAATTACATTGGCTGCCAGAGCGCCATAGCTGACTGCCAGAATTGTTTTCAGACGGCCGAGGGCCTGCGCGTATCGCGCAAGAAACTGCCCCCAGAGCATCAGCGGAAGCGCCCATGCCGCCGCAGCCATGCACGGCGCTGTCATGGCAACAGCGTCCGCATCAAAGGCCCCGTATCCCAGAAAAACCCTGACTGTCGGGGCGGCAAAAAACACCAGAAACACTGCGGGCGGAAAAATATAAAGCCAGCTCATGCACAGCGCCGGCTCGAGCTTGCCCAGAGAGGCTGTGCGGTCACCGGCAGCCCGGCTGGCGCGGTTGAGATAGATCATCATGGCAGGCGCCAGAATACTCTGCGGCAGCGTGTAAATCAGCCCGGCATAGTAAATGGCCGTGATGCTGCCCACGGCGAGCCCTGAGGCAAAGTACCGGTCAACCAGCTGGTTCAGGCTTGCCGCACCTACGATTCCGACGCACAGAAGGCAGTCTTTCCAGAGACTTCTTATCTGTTCCGCCGGAACATGGGCGCTCTTCACAGGAAAATCGCCTGAAACATGCCAGGTCATTCCGACTGTAATGCACAGCATCACACTGTACATTACAGCGACAGAATATACGCCGATAAAGTATGACGCCGCCCAGACAGCCGGTATCAGCAGCGTATAGCCTGTTACAGACAGGAAAATATTCAGACTGTAGCGCCCGCGGTAATTATTCCATACGCCCAGAAGGGACTGAAGGATCCACGCCAGCGCCCACGGGAAAAGAAGAACAAGCATGTTTGCAGCAAGTTTCAGTCTTCCCGCATCCAGACGGCGGGCAAAAACCCTTACCACTGATGACGGGAAAAGGCACACCAGTGCCGCAAGCCCGGCCGCCGTGAAAAAAACGCACCGCGACACCCGGGCCATTAACGACTCTGCCTCAGAGCCTTTCAGCTTTACCAGCCTCGGGAGCACTGCTGACTCAGCCACGTTCTGGACAACCTGGCAGACCAGCGACAGAATTCCCATGGCCACATACAGGCCGTCCATGCCGGCCGAGGCGCCGAAAAGCCAGGCCAGAAGCAGCGTACGCAGGTAACCCACAGGCTTGGAAAGAACGCCCAGCGTCACAGAGACAAGCGTTCCGGCCCGGGTTTCCTGCTCGCTGCAGAAAAAATCCCTGATTTTTTTTGCTGCGGCCATGGGATTCACCCTCTTTCACGGAATGACATTTTTCGCTGCAGAATTTAAGCATAGCATACCACGGCGCATAATGAACGACAGACTTCTTCTTTTGTTTAACCTGCCGGAGCTGTCCGCCCGGTGCAGTTTCACGGCCGGAGCCGGACTGCATGCGCTGCCGTCGTTGAAAAAAGATGAAAATGCCCTCTTTACTGCTCTGTAAAGAGGGGCATCCACCGCGTTTCACTGCGCTTCAGGAGGGGTCTGCCGGCCGTTCATCAGCCAGGCTTTGATCCTGTTTTTCGGCCGGCGGTATTTTTCTGCCAGTTCTTCTGCAATTTTTCTGACAGGTTCACCGTCACTGCGGCGCTGTTCAGCCTCAGTCTGCCATGCGCTGTCATCGTCTGCGGGACGCTCCGGAGCGCCTTCAACGACAAGTGCCAGCTCACCCTTCACGCCGTCCTGAACGCCCTGAAGGATTTCCTCAAGTGTCCCGCGGCGGGTTTCCTGAAAAACTTTGCTTATTTCGCGCACCAGTGCGGCCCGGCGCGGCCCGAGCACAGCAAGAAAATCCTCAAGCTGTCTGGCCGCTTTGTGGGGCGACAGATAGAAAACCATGGTGAAGGGACAGTCTTTCAGGCTTTCAAGCTGGGCGGCGCGCTCTGTCTTCTGATCGGACAGAAAACCGATAAAGGCAAAGGGATGCGGTTTCAGTCCCGAAAGAAGCACGGCAGGGACAAATGCGGTTGCGCCGGGAAGCACATCAACGGGGTATCCGGCATCCACGGCTGCTTTCAGGGCTATCCATCCCGGATCGGACATGCCCGGAGTCCCGGCATCGCTGATGACGGCTACTTTTTCGCCTTTTGCCAGCCTGGCAAGGATTTCACTAATGCGGGACTGCTCGTTGAATTTCTGATAGCTCATCAGCGGCCGTCTGATGCCGTAATGGCTGAGAAGCAGGCCGCTGTGGCGCGTATCCTCGCACGCAATGAGATCAGCGCTTTTCAGCTCTTCAAGGGCGCGCAGAGTAATATCAGCCATGTTGCCTACCGGCGTCGGTATGAGTATAAGCGGCATCGGCGCAGCCTCCTTTGTCTGTTCAGGGCCGCGGTGCCCGCGGCGGTTCAGGTCTGTAATAGCTCATCAGTTCCGGCGTGTAGTGTCCCTCGCCGTCATAGATGAAAAGCGGCGGCAGCACGGTTACCGCGGGACCTCCTGAGCGTCGGGCCTCTGTGAGAAAAACCGAGGCGCTTTTTCCGGGCACGGGGTGCACCATGCGCACTGTTCTCGGCTCAAGACGGTACTTTCTGAGCATTGACAGCGTGTCAGCCAGCCTCAGCGCACGCATGACCATATACAGCCGGCCGCGGTTCTTCAGCAGAAAATGGCACGCAGCGCACACGTCCTCAAGGGTGCAGGTTTCACCCTGCCGTGCCGAACGGTTGACTGCCGAGCGGGAACTGACGCCGTATCCAGGGTCTTCATAAGGCGGATTAACCACAACGGCATCAAAGGTCTGATGACTGTAAAGACGGCGGATTTCCCGCAGATCCCCGGCCCGGAAGGCAGTGTTTTCCGTCAGCCCGTTGCGGCAGGCGTTTTCACGTGCCATTTCAATCAGTTCTGGCTGGATGTCCAGCCCCTCAAAGGAAGTTTCCGGAAATCTTCTGGCCAGAATCAGCGTGATTCCCCCGTGGGCGCAGCCCAGTTCTATAACGCGCTCGCCCGCCTGAGGCCTTGCGAACCCGGCAAGAAGCACGGTGTCCATGTTGATGCGGGGACCTGTCTGCGGCTGAACCATGTGCAGAAAGCCGTACAGGATGTCGTCGCCGTTCTGCCCGGCGTTCTGACGCTCTAGTCCCATTGGTCCACCTTGACGCTGACGATCTGGGACAGGCCCGGCTCGCTCATGGTCACGCCGTACATGACTTCGGCATGCTCCATGGTCTGGCGGCGGTGGGTCATGGCAATTACCTGAAGGTTCTTCGAATAGTCAGCCACCATCTGTCCGAACCGTGTGAGGTTCGCCTCGTCAAGGGCTGCATCAACCTCATCAAGCACAGCCAGAGGCACCTTTGCCACTTCCATGGATGCAAACAGAAGCGACAGAGCGGTCAGCGACTGTTCACCGCCTGAAAGCTGAGCAAGATACAGGGATTTCTTTCCGGGCGGACGGGCAATGATTTCAACCCCGGCGTTCCACAGGTCCATGTTCTCCTGTGCCCGCAGATGAGCTTCGCCGCCGCCGAAAAGCCGCTGGAACAGTTCGTTGAAACGCTTGTCAATTTTCACAAGCGCACTGCCGAACAGGGTTCCTGCCTGTTTGTCCGTGTCGGCAATAATCTGTTTCAGGTCGTCCATGCCACGCTGCACGTCCTTCAGCTGTGTCCCGAAATACTCAAGCCGTTCGCCCAGAGACTGGTCCTCCGAGAGAACTCCCATGTTGACTTCGCCCAGCTCGCGCAGGCAGCGTTCAAGATAGCGGCAGCTGCCGTCCAGCTTGTCAGCGCTCTCGTTTTCAGCCGGCACAAAACCGGCCGGATAGGGATATTTCTCCTCGTTTGAGGAAATAAGGTCATTCACGCGTTCACGGCACTTTTCCGTTTCTGTGCGGGCCAGCAGTTCTTCCCGGGTCACCTGCTCTGAAACTGTTTGCGCCTGCTGGCTGCGGAGAATAAGGCGTTCCATGCGCCGTGCGGAATCGGCGTTGCGTCTGTCGAGGTCGGCAATGCGCTGTTCCACTGCATCTTTCTCGGCAGTCCGCTGTTCTTTCTCTTTTTGAACCGCGCGGGCACGCTCGGAAAGCTCTGACATTTTCTGTACTGCGGCGCGGCTCTGGCTGTTGTTTTCCGACAGCTGGCGGTTGAGGTCGGACACGGCCCGCACTGCCTTTTCAAGTTCGGCTTTCTTCTGGCTGAGGCGCTCTTCGGCCAGAAGAACCTGAGTGCGGAGATCGCTGAGGCGACCGCTTTCCTCATCGTTTTCGGCGCCGGCGGGCAGCGATTCGATGCTGCTTCTCGCCTCCGCGGCATCTTTTTCGGCTTTGCCGGCAGCCTTCTTGTACTGGGCTGCACGCTCTGCCGCGCTGCTGTCCTCGCGCAGCAGCGCGTTAAGCTCGTCGGTCTGCTCCCTGAGCTCGCGGCGCAGCGCCTCTGTGTCTGACTTTTGCTCTGCCGCCGCAGCACGCTGTTTTTCCAGCCTCTCGGAAATTTCCCGTTCCGCTTTTTCCGCGGCTTCAAGTTTTCCGGCAGCGGCGGTCTGAGCTTTCTTATCTGCCGCGATCTGTTTCTGAAGTTCGTCAATCTGGTTCCGCAGCGTGATGGCACCGGCTGTGCGTGCGTTCTTTCCGCCGCTTACCGTGCCCGCCGGCGAAAAGACTTCGCCGTCCAGCGTCACAATCGGGTAGCGGGCTGACGCGGAAAGCCGCGCGCCCGAGGCGTAATCCTTCACCACGAGCAGTTCGCCGAGAAGGTAGCGCGCCGCGGGAAGCCAGCGTTTTACCGGTTTTACCAGGTCAATGGCCCAGCCAAGCACACCGGCGCCGGAAGGTGCTTTGCCGGCTCTCGGTTCGCGGCAGCGCTCGAGCGGCAGAAATGTCGCCCGGCCGCCTGTGCGTTCTTTCAGCAGCTCTATGCCGGCACGGGCCTGCTCCAGCGTATCCACCAGAAGCCAGTACTGGCGGCCTCCGAGATAGGCTTCAAGGCACGGGGCCAGATCGGCCGTGCAGCTGAAACACTCAACCGCGGGAATGGTCTCTATTTTCAGACGGCCGAGCTTAACCGCCGACAGCACCATCTGCACGGGGCGCGGATAAATTCCTGCTTCTGCGCGCTGAAGCAGCGCATCAAGCTCAGCCTCGCCTCTGACGACAGAACGGCGCAGGCTCTGCGCCTGAATGGCAGCCTGCTGGCTGGCCGACGCAGCTTCGCCCCGCTTCTTTTCAAGGGCGTCAACGCTGTCCTCAAGGCTTTCAAGTTTTTCATCGGATTCGGTCAGCCGGGTTACCAGCTGATCCTTGCGGGCGCGGATATCATTCAGCGCGGCCGCGCGTTCTCTGCCCTGAAGCTCAAGAGTTTCAGCGCGGGCTTTCAGCTGGCGGGCTTCCTCCTGAAGCGATGCTTCCTTTTCAAGCAGTTCCCGGCGCTTCTGCCGCACTTCTTCAAGCTGGGCGCTGCGGCTGGCAATGCGGTCTTCAAGGTCGTGCATTTCGGCGCTCAGTGACGAGGCTTCCTGCGTCATTTTACCTGTCTGGACTGCCAGCTCGCCGCGGAACTTCTCCTGCTCTTTCAGCTGCTTTTCAAGACGCGCGCGGTCCTCGCTGATGCGCCGGGCCGTAAAATCATTTTCGCTTTTCTCAGAATTCAGTTCCATCTCGCGGCGCAGGACGTCGTCAAGGCGCGGGGTGATCTGTTCGAGTTCGTCATTGAGCCGTGCGCGCAGCTGTGTGTATTCGCTGCCGCGCTCCCTGATCTTTTCAAGGGCGCTTTTCCACAGTTCTGCCCAGCGTTTTGAAGAGTCAAGCTTCGCTGCGGCTGCGTCATGACGCTGCGTCAGTTCTGTAAGACGCTTTTCTTCTGTATATCTTCTACTGTGATACAGGACACTCCGCAGATCCTCAAGACGGTCCTGGTATTCCTTTGCCTTCCGTGCGCTTACCAGTTCGGGCGCGATCTCCTCGCGCCGGGAACGGAGCTCGTCCATCAGAGTGTTCAGACGGGTCATCTCGTCAGTTGACTGTTTCAGGTCCTCAAGGGCATTGTCGCGTTTTCTGCGGTACAGGTCTATGCCGAAAAGTTCCTCCAGCTGCAGGCGGCGCTGGAAAGGCTTCTGCAGCACGGCAGCTCCGACTTCACCCTGCCCGATGAAAGCCGAGCTGTCGCCTTCGAGGTGCCACTGCTGCTTGAACTGCGCCAGATCCTGCACGCGGGAGCGGGTACCGTTGATGTACAGCGTGCTGCCTCCGGCATCAAGATGGCGCTTCAGGCTGCCGTGAATCTCATTGTCAGAGAGATCAAGCATTACATCTGTTTCTGTGGCTTCAGAAAGTCCGGCCGAGCCCTGAAAGATCAGGTCGCTCTGGCGGGTAATGCGCAAACGGGCCGCGCCGCTCTCGCCAAGGACCCAGCGAAGCCCATCCAAAATGTTGCTCTTTCCGCTGCCGTTCGGGCCCACAATTGCTGTGAAGCCCGGCGCGAAAGGAAGCTCGTGTGTTCCGCCAAAGCTTTTGAAATTTTTAAGAGTCAGCCGTTCGATAAACAACGCTTGTGTCTCCTCTGTTCCGCATCAGTTCCAGCCGCGCCTCAATGCTGCTCAGCGAGCCCTGAAGGTCAAGGCGGAACTTTTCAAGCGGCATGTTTCTGCAGCCGCGGATGAAAATTCTCCGCCCGAACGTCTCTTCCCAGGCGCTCAGGTAAATTCCGCCCACATAATCCGCCACAGTGTCATTGGCGTCTACAAGCACCGCTTCGGCGCGCCCTGACATGAAAACCTTCCTGATAAAGCGTTTCAGCATCAGGGCCAGGGAATCTTCCTTGAGCACCCTCGAAACCGAACCGCACAGCGGACACGGCCGGGTCAGAACTGAACGCAGGTCGGCCCGCGCCCTTTTCCGCGTCATCTCCACAAGTCCGAGCTGCGACAGGCCGTAGACTCGCACGCGGCAGCGGTCTCGTGCGAAGACCTCATTCAGCTTTTCAAGCAGGGCTTTTTTGTCCTCCTCGGGCTCCATGTCGATGAAATCCACCACAACAATCCCGCCGATGGATCTCAGCCGCAGCTGCCAGGCAATTTCTTCGGCCGCCTCAAGGTTTGTAGCCAGCACGGTTTCCCTCAGGCTCCGGCCGCCGGTGTACTTGCCGGTGTTCACATCAATGACAGTCAGCGCCTCGGCCTGGTCGATCACCAGATAGGCCCCGGATTTGAGCCATACTTTGCTGTCAAGTATGGCGCTGATTTCCTTTTCAATGTCATAATACTCAAAAATGGGAATATTGCCCCGGTGAAATGACAGTGCCGGCTTCGCCGCAGCAGCGCTGTACCGCTCAAGATACTGGCTGACGCGGTCGTATTCCTCCTGATTGTCCACTACGATCTGCGACACCTCGGAGTTCAGCTCGTCGCGCAGCACGCGCCCGACAAGCCCCATATCCTTGTACAGCAGACACGGTGCTGTCTGATGCGCAGCGCTGTTCTCAATTTCGTGCCACAGGTCTTTGAGACGCTGCAGATCATCAGCCAGAACATCAGCATCTGCGCCCTCCGAGGCTGTGCGCAGAATCACGCCGTATCCGCTGATATCCATGGCGCGAACTGTCTCTTTGAGTCTGATGCGCTCATCTTCGCGGGAGATGCGCTTTGAAACCCCCACATCGTGCCCGCCCGGAACAAGCACAAGGTAGCGCCCGGGAAGGGAAATCCTCGTTGTCACCCTAGCGCCCTTGTTTTTCCGCGCAGTCTTCACGACCTGAACGAGGACCTCGCCGTTCTGCTGCACTTTGACGCCGCGCGCATCATTCAGGTAGAGAAAACCGTTGCGCCCGTCTCCGAGACCGACGAAAGCGGCGTTCATGCCGGGAAGGACACTCTCCACCCTGGCTTTGTAAATTTCTCCGCTCTTCTGGCACTCCCACATCCGTTCTATGAAAAGTTCCGCAAGGCGGCCGTTTTCAACAATCGCAACGCGGGACTCCTCTGGATCGATGGTATTTGCCAGAATCACTACATCCGGCTGGTTCATTTCCATGCCTCCGAATAAAATCTTTATACTGAACGGCCGCAGCCGCCTCTATAAAAGCGGCATCACTGTGCCGGACTGTGCTTTCCAGCGCCCGACGGCAAGACGCGCGATGCAGACATCCGGCCAGCCGGAGATAATGCCCGCTGCGATGAGCGCCTTGACCAATGCGCCGGGGCCGACCGCTGAAGGATCGTGCATGACAATTTCCATCTCGCCGCCGCTTTGTTTCAGTGAGAGGACAGATTCGGGCAGAGCCGTGCGGAGTGTTTCAGCCGCCGCCCCGTGTTTAGCCGGGTCACGTAGGCAGAGCCAGTAAGAAGCCGCATCGATGCACTTGTTCAGGGACATGGCATCCGCCGGAACCGCTGCTGCCTTAAGAAAACGGAACCCCTCCGGCGACTGGCTGTTCAGGCGTTCGGCCGCCTCGGCGGGGCCGGCGGGACTGTCAAACCAGATTTCGGCCAGTTCATACAGCGAAATGACGCCCACAGGCAGCGCCGGCCCCATCACAATATGAGGATGAGGCGACATGCCCTGCGTCAGTTTCACCTGCAGGCCGGCGCGCCGCGCAATGCGGCCGAAAAGCTGCGGCAGTTCCACATGGCGGACAAAACACGAAAAGCCGCGTTTTTCAAATACAAAACGGATTCTGCTCATGCTTTCACCCCGCTCCACTGACAGCCGCGGTTCTGCCAGCCGCAGGCATGGCATCCGCCGGTGCGGCAGTCAGGCGTGACCTGGGCCTTCTGTGCCCTGTGATATTCCCTCAGCAGGAAATCCCGCGCAACGCCTGTGTCGATGTGATCCCAGGGAAAACATTCATCGTCCGGCCGCACCCGCTGCGCATACCAGGCCGGATCAATGCCGGTATTATGAAATGCCTGGAGCCAGCGGTCGAGGCTGAACGTTTCACTCCAGCTGTCAAAACGCTCTCCGAGACGCCACGCTTCAAGGACGGCACGGCCTACGCGGCGGTCGCCGCGGGCCAGAACGCCTTCGATGAACGACTGGGACGCCTCGTGATATTTGAAGCTGACCGCCCGGGTATGAATCTGTCTTTTCATGAAAGCACCCTTGCGTGCCAGTTCCACGGGAGTATTCTGGGCGCACCACTGAAACGGCGTCTGTCCCTTGGGAACAAAGCCGGCAACAGAAACGTTGATCACGGCGCGCTTTGTGTAGCTGCGTCCGACTGAAGCCGCATGCTCAGCAAGGCTGACAATGCCCTGAAGATCCTCATCTGTTTCGCCGGGCAGTCCCATCATGAAATAGAGCTTGATCTTCTGCCAGCCGTGTTCAAAGGCAGCGTGAAGCGCTTCGTCAAACTGTTCTTCCGAAACGCCCTTGTTGATCACATCACGCATTCTCTGGCTGCCTGCCTCAGGGGCGAGCGTCAGTCCGCCTTTTTTCATGACTTCAAGTCCGGCAGCCAGCTTCACCGAGAAGTTGTCCACGCGCAGGCTCGGCAGGCTGACCTTGATGCCTTCGTCGTGCAGGTCAGACAGCGACTGAAGCAGCCCGGCAATCTGCGGATAATCGCAGCTCGCAAGCGAGACAAGGCTGCACTCTTCCCACCCTGTCCGGGCTATGAGCCTGCGGATGGCCTGCTCAGCGGTTTTCAGGCTGCGCTCGCGCACGGGCCGGTAGATCATCCCCGCCTGGCAGAAGCGGCACCCTCTGGAACACCCGCGGAACAGTTCGACAGCAACACGGTCATGTATGATTCCCGACGCCGGAACAATCATGCTTTCAGGCGCGATCGCATCCATGTCGGAACAGATCAGGCGCCGCCGCGGCAGACTGAACTCAGATGAAAAATGAACCCCTGCCTCATCATAACAGCACGTCACCAGTGAAGGCACATAAGTGCCGTCAAGTTCGGCAGCTGCACGAAGCCGTTCGGCCCGCGGGCGTCCCTTCATCTTCTTCAGCAGCTCAAAAAGCGGCGGGTTGACCACCTCGCCGTCGCCAAGGCAGAAAATGTCGATGAAATCTGCCAGCGGTTCAGGGACGAGAGCCGCAGGACCTCCGGCCATCACAATGGGATCGCTGTCGCCTCTGTCGGCAGCCAGCAGCGGAATGCCGCCGAGATCGAGCATGGTCAGAATATTGGTAAAGCTCATCTCATGCTGAAGCGTAAAGCCGACGGCGTCGAAATCCTTCAGTGCCCTTCCCGACTCAAGCGAGCCAAGAGGACGCCCGGCACGGCGCAGCGCCGCCTCCATGTCCGTCCACGGACAGTACGCACGCTCAGCGTCAATGCCGTCCATGGCCTTGGTGCGCGGATAAAGCAGCTGAAAGCCAAGGTAGCTCATGCCGACTTCATAGACGTCGGGAAAACAGTAGCAGATGCGGAAATCCGCTTTCTCTTTGGGCTTCACATTGCCCCACTCGCAGCAGGCATAGCGCGACGGAAACTTTACTCCGGCAATCAGAGGCCAGCGCGGATCGTCAAACTCTTTAAATCTCAAATTCAATCATCCTCAACTCATCAAGCTGTCGGACGTGCCGGCAGAATTCAGGAACGGCGGATCTGAAAGTTCACTCTGCCTGAAGGAACGTCGTTTTCACGCAGCGCCAGCAGATCGTGCGCTCCCAGGTTCAGCGTCACGGCAATGGCCGTCATCGTCGTCAGCAGCGAACTTCCGCCATAACTCATCAGCGGCAGCGGCAGCCCCGTGACCGGCAGAAGCCCCATGCTCATCCCGATGGATTCCACGCTTTGAAACCATATGGAAGCTGAAAGTGCGGCAATCAGAATTTTCGCGGCCGGGCTGCGTGAACGCAGGGCAATGCCGATCATGCGCCACAGCATGAAGGTCAGCAGCATCAGCAGCAGCAGACAGCCGGCAAGTCCGAATTCCTCGGCATACACGCTGAAAATAAAGTCAGTATGAGGTTCCGGCAGAAAGCGCAGCTTGCTCTGTGCACCCTGCATATACCCTGTCCCGAAAAAATGTCCGGACCCTACGGCAATGCGCGACTGTATCACGTTATAGCCGGCACCCAGAGGATCAAGTTCCGGGTTGACAAAGACAAGGATCCTTTTTTTCTGATAGTCCTTCAGCAGAAACCACCCTGCCGGGAGCAGTGCCAGCGCACACCCGGCGAGCGACGCCAGGTAGCGTTTCGGCGTGCCCGCCGCCAGCAGCGCCACAAAGATCATTGCCGCGTAGACAAGAGTGCTGCCAAGGTCTGGCTGAAGCAGAACAAGAAACGGCGCAATTCCGCTCAGCGCCAGCGTGCCGAGAAAGTTTCTCAGATTTACGGGGGGATAGTTCATCAGATGGTGCCCCAGCAGAAAAGCGAGCCCGAGTTTGGCAAATTCAGCGGGCTG
>Ga0256404_1010871_pt1 | contig 12421 bp, 12 predicted proteins | sample RumenRJG_01DNA_FD_185990 | JGI IMG/M metagenome (GOLD analysis project Ga0256404, IMG submission 185990) | Bovine rumen microbial communities from Lethbridge, Alberta, Canada - RJG_01 | ecosystem: Host-associated > Mammals > Digestive system > Stomach > Rumen | place: Canada: Alberta | collected...
CGAAATCGGAGGAACTGACATGAGAACAACAAAATTCAATATGAAAGACTTTGGCCTGAGACTGCGCAAGCTGAGACAGGCCTGCGGATTAACACAGGAAGAGTTCTGCGACGTAATCGGGATCAGCGATACCCATTACCGGAAGATCGAAGCCGGTACCAGGACCGGATCGCTGGAGCTGATCGTGGAGATGGCGGAATACTTCCATGTGAGCCTGGATTATCTGCTGCTGGGAGAAACAGAATCCAACAGCAAGGCGAAGAGAGATATCCTGGAGGTTATTGAGAACCTTACAAGGATTGCCCGGGAGCTATAATTTGAGATAAAAAAAGGAGAGGGGCAGAGGGGATGTAACACTCTCTGTCTCTCTATGGTTTTTTAAAGAACAACTAACTATGTCCCAGTTGATTATTCTTATGTTCATGCAGAACTCAAAAAAACAGGTGTAACAATGAAGTTGCTATGGGAAGAATACCGTGAAAAATGTGTATCAGAAGGTAATAGTTACTGTGCTTATCCAACATTTAATATTAACTATTACAAATACACCGGCGAGAAGAATTATACCAGTCATATTCAGCATAAGCCTGGCGTTGCTATTGAGGTTGACTGGTCAGGCCCTACCATGGAATATGTTTGTCCTGAAACAGGAGAAGTACATACCGCTTACCTTTTTGTAGCTACTCTTCCATATAGTCAGTACGGTTACGTGGAAGCGACCAATGATATGAAAGAAAAAGCATGGCTTGAGTGCAATGTTCATATGCTCGAATTCTTTGGTGGATCGCCAGTAAAGATAGTATGTGACAATTTAAAAACTGGAGTTATATCTCATCCACGCAGAGGAGAAATAATCCTTAACGAGGCATATATGGCCCTGGGAGAGTATTACAACACAGCCATAATGCCTACAGGCGTTAAAAAGCCTAAGCAGAAGGCAAGTGTTGAAGGTTCTGTAGGAAAGATAGCCACAGCTGTAATAGCAAGGTTAAGGAATGAAACATTCACATCCCTTGAAGGCCTGAATATAGCCATTCGCAGGGCGGTAAAAGAATATAATGATAAGCCTTTTCAGAAAAGAGAAGGTAGTAGAACTGTGATATTTAACACTCAGGAAAAAACATATTTAAGAGCCTTGCCTTACATACCATACGAAGTGTGTGAATGGTCATATGGACATAAGGTAGGTAACAACTCTCATATCAGTTTTAATAAAGGCCAGTATTCTGTACCAAATAGGTATATAGGAAGAAGGGTTGATGTCAAATATAATAGTAACTTTGTATATATCTACTTCAATAAAACAGAGATTGCAAAGCATGAAATAATTCCCAAAGGTGTTATGAATGGCATAAGGACAGACGAATCTCATCTGCCATTTCCACTTAAAAGGAACAGAAATTCCGATGATTTGCTCGATTTCGCCAGAGATATTGGTCCGGCTACATTTGAACTCGTAAGAAGGATGTATGAAGAATCAAAAGTTAAAGAGCAAGCAACACAGACTGTTAGTGCTATTCTTGCCATTGCTGATACATTTACTCCTGAAGTCTTAGAAGAAGCATGCAAAATGAGTCTGAAACAGTATCATTTGCCTTTTTATAAAATCATATATAAACATGCAAAGAACATACATAGCAACAATGAATTTAAAGAATTTAAAGAATCAAACAAGACATCCGGAATTATAAGAGGAGCAGATTATTACAAATAAGGAGATACAACATGAATTTTGAAATGAAGAAAAATCTAATTAAACATGAGCTTGGTGATTTAGCAAGATTAATAGAAAATCAGGAAAATGATATTACCTTATCCGATTTAAGTTTTAATGTTCGTCTGGAACATTTGATGGATGAACTTATATTGGAACGTGAAAACAAGCTTATCGCCAGACTAATTAAAGCTGCAGGCTTTAAATACCCTATGGCCAGCATAGAGTCTCTTGATTATGATGCAAGGCAGGTAAAGAAAAGTACCATAATAAATCTTGCTACAATGGGTTTTATAAATACAGCCACCAATTTAATAATCACAGGACCAACAGGAGCAGGAAAGACGTATTTATCCTGTGCATTAGGTATTGAAGCCTGTAAGAAAACATACAGAGTATGCTATATAAGAATGCCTGACCTAATGAGAAATTTTGAATCAAGAAGAGATGATTTAAAAGAATTAACCAGATATAGAAAGAGGTTAGGGAATTACCATATCCTAATTATAGATGAGTGGTTAAATTATAAACTTGTTGAGAAAGATGCCAAACTTTTATATGAACTTTTTGAGCAAAGAAGTGGATCAAATCCAACTATATTTGTCGGTCAATTTGCTATAAATGAATGGCACGAAAGGTTGGGCGGTGGAACTCAGGCTGACTCTATAATGGACAGGATTGTACATAATGCATATGAGATTCCAAGCACGGAAACTAATCTTCGAAAAATATATGATTCCAAAAAACTTGAAAATCTCAAAGCAGAAATAGAAAGATAAAACAAAAAGGACCTATGGCAAACTTAAGTTATAGGTCCCTTTCTATATCTTGTGTTAACAGTGGCTCCGAAGCATTAGAATCTTGACTGGCTCCGAAGCAATAGAACAGTGGCTCTCAAGCGTTAGAATATTCATGGTGGCGGCATCGTTGTGTTTTCCGGCCTGATACAGTATTCTAAAGATAGAAAAAGAGACGGCGAACCGCCGTGACAGAAGGAGGCAACAACATGAAGCTGATACTTAAAATTTTAGCCGCTCCCGTGGTGGCGGCCCTGGCCCTGTTCATTTGGATTTGCGCTGGCCTGCTCTACTGCTCCGCATTTCTATTCGGCCTTGCCGGAACCATCGTGGCAATCCTGGGCGTGGCGGTGCTTGTCACCTACTCCCCGCAAAACGGAATCATTCTTCTGGTGATTGCCTTCCTTATCAGTCCGATGGGCCTCCCGATGGCGGCGGCGTGGCTGTTAGGCAAGATTCAGGATCTACGATATGCCATTCAGGACAGAATTTACGGATAAAAAAACATCTGGAGCGTGAGGGAAACTTCACGCTCATATTCTTTTTGGAAGGGAGGTTTTACCGATGGCGACCACACGGCTACTCTTTGAGTATGAAACGAAAGGTACATTGGAAAATCCGGAGCTTTTCCTGTTTGTGCGTACATGGTACGGTTCGCCAACTTTTACTCACTCATTTCCTTCAGTCGTTTTAAATCCCCAGTCTGAATCGCGTGTATGTTTTGTTTAATCAGTTCCTCTGGCCAGTTCCACCATTTTAATTCCAAAAGGGTGGCAGCCGTTTTCTCCGAATAGCGCATTCTGATGGGTTTGGCAGGTATCCCGCCTGCAATCGTATACGGTGGGATATCCTTTGTCACGACTGCACGAGTTCCGATAATTGCCCCATCGCCAATCGTAACGCCCGCCATAATAACAGCCTCATATCCAATCCATACATCATTTCCAATTGTGATATCGCCTTTATTATCCCAAGAAGTCGCCACATCTCCTTTTTCAAGTCCCCATTCTTCAAAGAAAAGCGGAAATGGGTAGGTGGAAAGAGAGGACAAGGTGTGGTTTGCACTGTTAAAGAGAAACTTTGCACCACAGGCAATCGAGCAGAATTTTCCTATGATTAAATGGTCATGGTTTATGGGGTAATGATATAAAACATTGTTTTTCTCAAAGTCAACCGGGTCATTGACAAAATCATTGTACATAGTAAAATCCCCCACACATATGCCAGGATCTGTAATTGCGTTTTTTAAGTAAATCGTCTGTCTGTCTCCGGTTCTGGGATATAATTTTTTTGAATCTACCATTTTATAAATCCTCCTCTGTATTCAATCCATAATAGTATTCCAGCAACTCGTGGGAATAGTCCACGACTGTGCCGGAAGGCAGTATCAGCACCCGGTTAATACCGATCTGCTCTACAAACCACGGGTTATGGCTAACAACCATGATCGTGCCTTCAAAAAGTTGAAAATTTTTTCCGATGATACTCTGAGTGTCGGGGTCCAGATGGTTTGTCGGCTCATCGAGAACCAGAAAGTTAGCTCTTTGCAGGAGAACCTTGCACAAGGCAATGCGGGCTTTTTCTCCGGGAGATAGGACTTGGACTTTCTTTTGGATATCGTCTGCATAAAAGAGAAAATTACTTAAAACAGAGCGTAGCTGCTTTAACGTATATCCATCTGTCCAGGCATTTTCCAGTATCGTTTTCTCCAAATCAAGCTGTTCAAGCTCTTGGGCATAATAAGCCACATCTGTTTTGGGGTGAAAACAAATAGTTCCCCTATCGGGAGAAAGAATTCCCATAATCAGTTTGAGCAGCGTGGACTTTCCAACCCCGTTTTCACCAACGACTAAAAAACGCTCTTTTCCATTTACATGAAAGGACAAATCATGGTAAAGCGGTGGCTGGTTTGGATAATGAAAGGACAGATTCTCCACTTTAAGCGGAAGAAGTGAGCCTTCACGCATAGGGCGGATATCCATTTTTACCCGTTTATAGATCCGGTCACGTTTCTGCATGTTGCTGCGCTTTTTTTCCAGGCGCAGAGCGCGTTCCTGACCCATACGTTTGAGCGCATGGTTTGTCCGGCTGGCCTGGTTTGCTCTCTGGACAAATTCCTCCAGCTCCCGGATTTCTTTTTCTTCCTGGACAATCGCCAGCTCCCGCAAACGCTGTTCCAACGCATACTTCTTTTTGTAAGTGTCATAATTACCGTCATAGACGGATATTTTATGCGTCACCTTATTGATAAACAGGATTTTACTAATAATCTGATTGAGAAAGCTGACATCATGACTTATAATCAGCACCATTCCTTTATAATTTTTGAGAAATTCTGTCACAAACTCTTTGGCGGCCGCGTCCAAATGGTTTGTAGGTTCATCCAAAAGCAGGATATCTGATTTTGAGTACAGGACACGGGCAAAGGCGATTTTTGATTTCTGCCCACCTGATAACTGGTTAAGCGGCATGTCCAATAAATCTATATCAATCCCCATACGGTCGATGATATGAAGAAGAATATTTTCCGCCTCATAATAATCAAAAGTTTCCAAACGAGATTGCAGCTTTTCCATCTGATTCAGTAATGGGGCCTGTTCCTCGTCATCGGCATCTTCCAGCTTTTTATAAATCTGATTAAGCTCTAATTCCAGTTTGCCGATTGGCCGGCCGCCCAGCAGGTAATCAAGTACTGTGCAGGATTCGTCATCTATCACAATTTCCTGCGGAAGATAACCGATTCGTGCGTTTCCGGTTGATATGCTCCCACTGTCCAGTTCCTGTTCACGCATGAGCACATGGAACAGCGTTGTTTTCCCAGCGCCGTTTACCCCGACAATACCTACTTTGTCATGATCGTCTATATGAAAATCTGCGTCCTCATAGATTACTTCCAATCCATAAGAGAGATTCATTTTGGTTCCTTTCATAGCTTTTTAGCTCCTTTATTAGTCTAAGCTGTCCCCCCCTCTGAACACAAAAAACAGAGGGACAGCCCAAATAGACTGCACGCCCTCTGTTTTTAAAGAGATACCTATTGTTGGTAACAATAATGGATTATCACCATCAACAAAAAGCGGCAGACAAAACACTGTCCGCCGCCGTAAAAAACAAATCGCTTTTTATTTTGAAAATACGCAAACAAAACCCCAGAACTAATACTCTGGAATAAAATAGCTGTTAACTATTGTTTTCGTATTTTCAGGCTCCGTACAATGTTTTGTAATATCAAATTGTCCGGAGCCGTAGCCAATGCATAGCTTTATGAATAACATTGTACCCACCCTTTCTGTATCGTATTATGAATCACATTATAGCTATCCGTGGAGATTCTGTCAAGCGTTCTGTATTTTTTAAGCTATCAGCTATAATTGAAATGATATGATATTTTCCAGTACAACTTAGAATTTCCCGGCTGGCGGCATCGTTGTGTTTTCCGGCCTGATACGGTATTCTAAAGATAGAAACGGATAACAAAATCAAGCGGAGAGCGTGGAGGAAACTTCACGCTCCTATTCTTTTTGAAGGGAGGCTTTATCTATGGCGACTACACGCCTGATGCCCCTGCACACCGGGAAGGGGCGCACCGTAGGAACAGCAATCAATGACATTCTCGACTATGTGGAGAACCCGCAAAAGACGGATAACGGCAGGCTTATCACCGGCTGGCAGTGCGACAGCCGCGTGGCCGATGCGGAGTTTCTATTATCCAAGCGCCAATATACGGCCCTTACCGGCAGGACGCGGGGCGAGGACGATGTGATTGCCTATCACGTCCGCCAGTCCTTTGTCCCCGGTGAGATTACTCCGGAAGAAGCAAACCGCATCGGTGTGGAGTTTGCCAAGCGGTTCACGAAGAACAATCACGCCTTCATCGTCTGCACCCACATCGACAAGGCGCATATCCATAATCATATCATTTGGAACTCCACCGCCCTGGACTGTAAGCGGAAGTTCCGCAATTTCTGGGGCAGCACCAGGGCCGTGCGGCGGCTCTCTGACACCCTCTGTATTGAGAACGGCTTCTCCATTGTGGAGAACCCCAAACGTCACGGAAAGACCTACAACAAGTGGCTGGGTGATGCCGCCAAGCCCTGCCAGCGGGAGCTTTTACGCACGGCCATTGACGAGGCCCTGGCAAAAAAGCCTGCTGACTTTGAGGATCTCTTAAAGCTCTTGCAGGAGGCAGGCGTGGAGGTATCCCGCCGTGGAAAAGCCCTCCGTCTCAAAGCTCCAGGCTGGAAGAACGTGGCCCGCATGGACAGTCTGGGCGATGGCTATGATGAGCCGGAGCTGCGGGCAGTCCTCTCCGGTGAAAAAGAACATACGCCCCGGAAGAAAGAGGAACGGCCTGCACCGGAGCCGCCCCGCGTCAATCTGCTGGTGGACATTCAGGCCAAGCTAAAGGCAGGCAAGGGAGCCGGGTACGAGCGGTGGGCCAGGTCCTTCAACCTAAAGCAGATGGCGCAGACGCTGAACTACCTCACCGAGCATGGCCTGATGGAATACGGAAAACTGAAAGAGAAAACGGCGGCGGCCACCGCCCGATATAATGAGCTGTCCGGCCAGATCAAGGCGGCGGAACAGTGCCTTGCAGAGATTGCCGTCCTAAAAACCCACATCATCAATTACTCCAAGACCCGTGAAGTCTATGCCGCATACCGGAAGGCCGGTTACTCCAAGAAGTTCCTTGCCGAGCATGAATCCGAGATTCTGCTGCACAAGGCAGCGAAGAAAGCCTTTGATGATCTGGGCGTGAAAAAGCTCCCCACAGTGAGGAGCTTGCAGACAGAATATGCCGCGCTGCTGTCAGAGAAAAAGGCAGCCTATGGGGATTACCGGAAGGCCCGCGACGAGATGAAGGAACTGCTGACGGTCAAGGCCAATGTAGACCGGCTGATGGGCTACGAGGACCAGGAGAAAGAACAGGAAACGAAAAAGAAACAGGAGCAGTCCCAGGGCCGGTGACGTTCTCCCGTCGTGGCTTTACCTGGGGGGAAAGCCTGATAAGGGTTTCCCCCTTGATTGCCGCACTTGCGCGGAGCGGGGGCCGGGTCAAGAGTGCGAAGCATCGCCGCAGGCGGCCTGCTCTTGACGCGGTTTCCGCTCTGTGCTACTCCATCGGGCCGCGCCCGATTAAGCGTCCGCAGGACGCAACCAACTCCGGTACATAGCTGATAATTTTTTAGCGTTGCTTTTGACAATCAGCTATTGAGGTGATAATCATGCTGAGTTTTGGTGAATTAACATGAGAATTACTAATATTGAACATTCCGTTATTCTGCATATTGACAAGTGCAGTGTAAATCACTATAATGATTGCAATATACATGAAAGGGTGAACACAATGTTATTTGGAAAGTTTTGCATTGACTTTGGCTCTACACAATCATATGAGACAGAACATTGTGTGGAGCCCAATCAGATAAAGTAGTATATTTGAGAGGTAGGGCTATTCAAATCGGATAATTCCGATTTGGCAGCCTTAGTTGTGTTACCCTTCTCTTAAAAACTCTGATTATCCCTTCAACCCCTTGATTTATGGGCTTCTTCACAGGATATCATGCTGAATTTACTACAAATTTACTACAAACGGAAAGAGCCTTGATATGCCTCCTTCCTGTGAACATAGCTCAAGCAAGTACAATTAAATAGCAGCCACCAGGACGTTCATTTTGAGCGTCCTTTTTTTATACCAGGAGGTGAACGAAAAATGAGTGACACGACAACCGGCGTCCCCAAAAAGAGGGCGAAGAAATCAGAGCAGAAGGCACCTGCCTCGCCGCCCCAGGACGAACAGGTGGTGCGCCTGCCTCTTTCCGAGCTACATTCTTTCAAAGGCTATCCGACCCTGCGTGGCGTCATGCCGGGGAATCAGCCGTATCAGGTAAGGGACGACGACCCTTCCATGCAGCAGATCGCGGCACGGATAAAGGAACGCGGCGTCCGCCAGCCAGCCATTGTCCGGCCTGACCCGGAGGGCGGCTATGAGATTATCGCGGGCCACCGCCGCCACCGTGGGAGCGAGCTGGCAGAACTGCCGGATATGCCCGCCATTATCCGGGAGATGAGCGACGAAGAAGCCGTCATTGAACTGGTGGACAGTAATGTTCAGCGGGAAGATGTCCTTCCCAGTGAACGGGCCTGGGCTTACCGTATGCGTCTGGAAGTCGAAAAAAACCAGGGCGCACGGACCGATTTAACTTCGCCGAAAATTTCGGCGAAGTTCCGCAGCGACGATGAGATAGGAAAATCCCTGGGTATCAGCGGGGACACGCTGCGCAATTATGCCTCTCTGACCGAGCTGATTCCGCAACTGCTAAAACTGGTCGATGAGAAGCTGATTGCCCTTTCCCCGGCCTATCAGTTGGCCTATCTCACTAAGGACGAGCAAATGTTGGTCCTGGACGCGCTGGACTACTCGCAGAACATGCCCTCTCTTTCACAGGCCCAGCGGCTGAAAAAGTCCAGCCAGCAGGGTGCGCTTACTGTGGAGGTGGCCCGCTCCATCATGTCGGAGGAAAAGAAGTCCGAGCAGGACAAGGTGGTGCTGACCGGCGATAAGCTCAAGAAGTATTTTCCCAAGAGCTACACCCCGCAGAAGATGGAAGAAACCATCATCAAGCTGCTGGAAGCGTGGCAGAAGAAACGCCAGCGCAGCCAGGAGCGTTAAAATCAAATAAAAGAAACGGACACGGACCGGACGGAGGTATGCTCTGCCCGGCTTTTTCATGTCCGCAGACAGGAGGAAATCCATGTATATCAACACATTCCGATACAAGCCGGAGGACGTGGACTGCAAGCTCTGCACGGAATACCGCAAAAAGCTGGGCTGCGCCGTGAAGGGCTGTCCCTTCCTCGCGGAACGCATTGAGGCCGGAGTGGTCGGCTACGGTGACGCGGTTCAGAATACCCTTTCCCGTCACATGGCCCTGGCTCCCCGTCTCACCGCCCTGATCCGGCTCTTTCCGGGGACCATGTGGGCAGATGCCAGGCATAAGCCCCGTATGGAGGCGTTCAAGGCCCGCCAGGGCTACCGCCGCCACCGGGACACCCCTGCGTATTACGCCGCCATGTATCTGCTGACGGCCAATGAGGACCTGTATAGGCGGACCGCCAACTGTTTCTGTAAACGCGGCCTGGAGTTTGCCTATGCGCTTCTGCGGGGCATCGCGCCCCATGACTATACGCTATTCGTGGCGGCAAGGGATTTGTTCACCGGCGCGGACGGTCTGACCTTTAATGACCTTGCCGACCCTGGCGTGGTGGACGCGGAGGCGCTCCGGCTTGTGGTGAACGCCCTGCTTGTGGTCCGCTACGGGCCAGTCATTCTGGATATTCGGGAAAGGGGGCATGGTGCATGACAATCCCTGACCGCCCCGGCGTTAAGGGGCATGACCTGATGGCCCTGGAACGCTTCATGGACGACACCCGGCACATGATTGAGTTTGATGTACTTTCCTGGCAGGCCCCCGTGGGTGACAAGGGCGACTATATCCGGGCCTTTGTCACAGAGGCGGCATACGCTAAGGCCCTGGCCGCCCAAAAGAGCGGACACATCAAAATCCGCCGCCATGCCACAGTCATTGAGGGGCATATCCTGCCCGACAAGCCGAAAAAACGGCGTTGCGGGAGGTGACTGAATATTCTAACGCTTGAGAGCCACTGTTCTATTGCTTCGGAGCCAGGATAATTTAATATTCTAACGCTTCGGAGCCACCACTAGATATAGTGGTTGTAGATTTGATATTTTTATAGATCTCTTTTAGATTTTTTGAAAAGCATATTGCTTTTAATAAATCTAAAGGAGGTCTTTTTATGTACAAGAAGACAAAACCAAGGAGTGTTATGGAACTCCTAAACAAAAATCTTAGCGAAAGGGAGGTAGCAAGTATTCTTGGCTGTTCAAGAAATACCGTATCTGAGGTTAAAGAATTATGCCGACAATATGGAAAATCCTGGGATGAGATTAAAGATATGACTGATGACCAACTCTACGATATTCTTTTTCCACGTAAGTTTAAAAAAATATCAGCATAGTATTTACCGTTCAAATAAGTAAAAACTACTTTGGCAGGGAACAGATTCATACCCATTGCAGCGAACCCCACCATGTTAGTTACCCATTCACTTAATTCGGCGGGCAGTTGAAAGCATTCGGGATTTCCGTTTTTGAGAATAGTTGCTGTCGGAGTTAATCTTTGATCTACCCCAACCGATAATACCTCAAAAACCTGAGAACCTTCAGTTAACTGTAAAAAAGGCTGCTTCTTTGAATCAATGAATACTTTTGCCCCTCTATCATTTATAAACGACTCCTGATCGAAAAGCGCTACAGGTTCAATAGGGAGTTTACACTTTCTTACTTCAAAATATCGTGCCAGCTGTTCACATGCAAATGCATTGAAGTATTCCCCTTGCATTGTGATGTTCGACTGGATTTGTTCAGCAGATTCAAAATGATTCATATAATTAAGCAGGGCATTGAAAACAACTAAGTCATCGGAATAGATGCCTGCATATGACTTGTACCATGCTGGTTGCCATTCACAGATAAGCCGATACAGTTTTTTGTATAGATTAAGCTGTACTTCATTCAAGTTAAACCACGTTGGATCAAGGACCTTCTTGTTTATACCATCCTCAACCGATTGGTATCGTAGAGAATCGCATAATCCCTTCAACAGTTTAGAAATGATTCCTGCCAACATATCCGATATGCGCAGACCAGGGTATTTTGTAGAGTCTGCTTCATATGAATTTTCAAGACCAATACTGCGGGCGGTGTTAAGAGTTTTGCTTTCTTTTTCGGGGTCACCTTCTTTATCTATAATCAGCACATAGTCATGAATATTCTTTTCTTTAAGATACTTAGTGAAACCATCAAATGGCATATGATAATCCCAGTCAAGCACTGGAGGATCTGATATATCTTCCAATATGAGCAGTATATCTTGGAATGCCTTACTCTCGGCTTGTTTCAAATCCGAATGGTTTTTATTAATATCAATACGGTTTTGGAAGAAAGTTTTTAATTCTTCAATAAATCGTTCCGGAGATTCATATAAGCACCTGATGATTTCTTGCGGGCGATATATAACAAGGGCTTTGGTAATGGAGTATTTCATTAAATCTGCATCAACTAGCAAGTTGTTATTATATCCTTGGAAAAGTTGCAATACGAGATACTCAATTTTGCTGGAAACCGAAAAGTATACATGATTTGTTTCGTCAAAAAGTGAGAGAAAGTCACTTACAAATTGAGCGTTTTGTTTGTTAAGAGATGCAAAACCGTATTGAAACTGTTTCTGAGAAAGCATTGTACTCTTGATTTCACCGTTACGGTCTTTTCTGTCTGTATAGGCGGTTTCAAAAACTAAATATCGTTGTAGGATATCATCCTTGCTATCATTCCAGCCAACAATCATAGCTATGAAATTATCGTAATAATTCAACGCACTTACAGTCTTGTAGCTGATTTTTCGACTATGTTCAGACTCATCATAGAAAAAATAGTGCTTAGACATCCTAAATGCCTCCTTGCCGTTTAGCTCATATATAAGCCTTCCCGAAGGACAGTTATCTCATTCGGTAAGTTCAGAAATACTTCTATTTCCAGCATCCTTCGTTCGGATCCCATTCAGTAACTGGCGCATCTGCCTGGATCAGAAGGGGCTTAACAAATGTCTTGATCCGGGTCATAGCATCGTTCATTGAGACCTGGATCATAGCCTTTTTCTTTTTAAGGAACGAGTTCCATCTGGTCTGATGCATCGAATCATTCAGAAACTCATTGCTGAATGCTGCCGTTTCCATTGTGATGGGAGTTTTTCGGTTTGTGAATGTTTCCATGACAGCGTTGCTCAGTTCTTCATAGTTGAAAGGATATTTCTCTGAGAGCACATAAATG
>Ga0256404_1010872_pt1 | contig 12419 bp, 8 predicted proteins | sample RumenRJG_01DNA_FD_185990 | JGI IMG/M metagenome (GOLD analysis project Ga0256404, IMG submission 185990) | Bovine rumen microbial communities from Lethbridge, Alberta, Canada - RJG_01 | ecosystem: Host-associated > Mammals > Digestive system > Stomach > Rumen | place: Canada: Alberta | collected...
CGCATCCAATTACGGGGTAACGATAAATCTAAGAACTTTGCTCTGACAGAGAATGACATCAGAAAGACTTTACGCTTCTGCCTTCTTGCCAATCTGAGGAGCTGCGTAAGAACGGAGTAAGCAATTTTCAACGGTTTTCCACTCATGGAACCGCTGGTATCAACAGCAACTATGATTGGTCCATTTTCCAGACGAGGTTTTCTCATCTGGGTTTGCTCTGTTTTGAAATGGCTTTCGTTTTTAGGGCGATTGGCGAATAATTGAAGTTGCTTCGTAGCATACTTATAATAGAACAAACTTTCAGTATTGTGATCCGAAAGGATGGCTGTTTCTGAAGGCAGAAGGTGTTGGAGGTCATCACCATTTCCTATCTCCTCTGCCTCTGCTGAGGGCTTTGGGGGTGATGGCAATAGTGGTAGATAACGTCTGATTGTGTCATCCATTTCATCTTCTCGCTTTGGCTGTTCACGCCCGATTATCCGTAGCAAGTCTTTCAACTCAGGATAAGAATAAAAGAAACACTCTATTTTGCGGCGTTCTTTGTAGTCACTTAATCCATGTTCCTTGATGTGATGCTCCCATCGCAATTGGTTATCTTCAATAAGCTTTTTCTTACGTTCCACTTCCTTCTCGTCACAGACTTTCTCCCATTCTTTCCCCATCGCATTGAGAATAGTTTCTACATGTTCCTCTGATTCGCTCTCGCTAAGTTGTTGCCTGTAGCCTTCTATGTTCAATTCCTCGGCTTTGTATTGTGACTCTATTACTTTTACGGCCTGCCCCCACATTTTCTGCTTTTGGGAGATACTGCCACTGGCGAATACCGCAATGAACTCTTGTTCTTTTCGATGATGTTCCTCAATAGGCTGAAACAAACGTAGCATCGCTTCTACGAACTTCATAAGTTCTTCTTTGAGCAATTCTGTCCAAAGCGGATCTTGGCTTTCAAGTTGTGGGTTATCTTGAATGGTCTGCCCAATGAAGTCTCCAAGCAAATCTCCATAAGATAAGTTGTCTGGCAATCTACCGTAGTCCATATAGAAATCAAAAGCTTCGTCATAGTCTTTGAGTTTCTGAGCAAAAGAGTCTTCGTCAACTGTGTTCATAGCAATTGTTGAGTATTTTTGATTTTTACTTCCATCTCTTTCATACGTTTTTCACATTGGACGAGATATTTCTTGACTATCTTTTTATCATCATCTGACAGAAACAAATGCATTGATTCAGCAAAGAGAGTCTGAAGATTTGTTAGTGCGGGTGCAATTTTTTCTTGAAGCGTGGATAACGCTGTATCGGCTACTGACGGTTCTGCAAAGATTTCATCAGTAAACAGCCCTTGTCCACTATCTGAAGCCAACGAGGCCATAGATAATGGCATCCTCCGCTCAAATGCATAAGGCGTATTGTCAATGATGATGCCACCATTGCATTTCTGAAGTTTTACCCTTCGCACATTTTGTACATTTCTTACTTTGTAGTCAAAAGGGTCGCCGGTATAGATGGCATGAACAATCCAAGCCCTCTTCTGTTCATCATGGTAAAGAATACCATCTGATACTTTATCAACCTCAACGTGATTGTAATCAGCTTTGTAAAAAAGGCATTTCCCTTGTGGAAAATTGCGTATGCTGTAATAGAAATAGCTGACCAGCGTAAATTGTTCTGGTAGATTATGCGTATTTTCTTCTTTTTTGACGGGTTGTGATTTCTTCTTGACAGCAAGGTCTATTTCCTTTTGCGATTTTTCCATCTGCCTGTCTATATCAGCCGTCAATGATGATGCAACTATGTCGATAATCGAAGGTATTACGTCAACAGTATTCCAAAGACAATGAAACAAAATAGGTACATCCGTCAGGTCAATAGCATTGCGCCCATTGAGGAAAGCTGCCGTTTGCATGATACGAATACATTTTTTCCATCGTCTGTCAGACACATAGAAATCCATTTCCTTATTCCCTTCTTTCGTTGATTCTTCTTTCAGTCGCTTACGAATGAAAGAAACCGCACTGCAAACATTATCAGGGATAGCGATGGTATATATTTCATTTTGCCATGTCTCATACAATTCGTCTGTTATCTGCAGATCACTCGGCACAATGATCTCTCCGACTGGTTTCTGCCTTATCATCTTATAGAACAAAGTTTCCGAGTGTATGCAATTCGACACCATACGCACAAGAAACCTGTCCCAAAGAGCTTCCAAACCTTCATCTTCGGCCGGAAGTTCATTACTTGCTGCTATCAAGGCTTTCATCGGTAGTAACAATGTGTTGCGTCCGTTTTGGAAGATACGTTCATTGATGGCTGTTAGCAATGCATTCTGTATAGACGGGCTGGCTTTCCATATCTCATCAAGAAATACGATGGTGGCTGTGGGCAGGAATCCATCTACCACACGTTCATACTTATCTTCATTTTTGAGCATGGAGATAGACACTGGTCCGAAAATCTCGTCTGGAGTACTGAAACGAGACATGAGATACTCAAAAGCCTTTCCGTCCTTGAATGCGAGTTTCAAGCGACGAGCGACCAAACTTTTTGCTGTACCAGGAGGGCCAAGCAGAAAGATACTCTCACCAGCTATGGCACTAAGCAATGACATGGCAATGATATGTTCCTTCTCGTACACTCCTTCTGAAAGGAGTTTAAGCAGCGACTTTATTTGAACGTTGGGTGCCATTGATATCACTGTCAAGTAATTCTTTGTATGTCATATCATTCAATCAAAATAATCACACTTACTCCAATCCAAATCATCGCAATAATCATCGCTTTCGTATGTGTGATAGTCTATCTCTGCATGTAGTTCGATATTAAAGTCTCTCACCCATAGTAAGTCAAAAATGGAAAAATCCATATGTTCATACAGGTTATGAAATGCATATATCAGATGCATGTCCTTGGTAAATTCTCTATCCAATCCTTCATTCCAGTTGTATGGTTCCTCCTGCAGATACAACATCTCATTCTCAGACTTGATGTGAATAGGATTACCCCATGTCTGTATTTCGAAACTGCATGCACCATCTTCATATAGAGGCATAAAGTCATCCATTGTTCCATTTAACATTGCCCACATCTTTTTGGCTCTGACGGTCTGAACAGGATGGATTTTAGAATACCCAAAGCCAAGAAAACATTTCCCCGTCACAACCATGTCGTTCTTAACATCATTGCTCTTTACAGATTCGTAGAGCTGAATAGTTCTATTGCGCATGTCAATAAGCTGAAGTTTCAGAGCTTCATTGAATTCATATAATAACTGCTTATAGTTTTCGTCCATGACAAAATATTCATTGAGGATATTCCTTCTTACCCCCAACAGCCTCTCTATAGCGACTCCTTCATAGTCCCTGAATAGCTTTCTTTTCTCAGTTTCGTATTGCAAGGTTAGAATCTCCGTTTCTATTTCTTGCACAGCCTTCGTGTTAAAAATCTCTTGTACTGTCATAATATGAATCATTAGGTGAGACAAAAACAATGATGGTGAACTGCTTACAATACTAATGGATTTAGTCTGAATTATACTTTTCGATAACTTGTTTGAACTCTTCAGGATAATTTGCTTTCAAATATGCCATTTGATAAGCCAGCCAAGTGTAGCAAACAGCATGGGATTTTTGGAAAGCGTACATACCTTTAGCCTCCATTTCATTCCAAACTTTTTCAAGAGCATTCTTCTTATGGCCATTCTTCATTCCACCCTCTATGAATTTTGGTCTCAGGATGGATAGCACATCCGTTTTCCTCTTACCGAGGGCTTTTCTCAGCAAGTCGCTCTCACCTCTGTTGAAATTAGCAATCAAGCGCGAAAGCATCATGATTTGTTCCTGATAAACAATAATGCCATAAGTATTGTGAAGATACTTTTCCATGCAAGGAATCATATACTTGACTTCTTTCTTGGTAATCATTTCTTTAGTACGCTTCGCTTGCGAAGAATGCTTCTGCCTGATGAGAGTTGCAATATACTTCATTGGCCCTGGGCGATACATACAGTTCAAGATAACCAAATCTTCAAAGCAAGTAGGATGAAGTTGTTGCAAGTATTTTTGCATTCCTTTTGAGCTGAACTGAAACACGTCGCCTGTTTGGAAAAGTTCCATCGTCTTCTCATCATCCATCGGAATCTTTTCAATATCAAAATCCTTATCATAGTGAACTTTGACACTCGCACATATATCCCTCATCTGGGAAAGTGTTTTAAGACCAAGGAAATCAAATTTTACAAGACCAGACAACTCCACATGCCATTCATCGTATTGAGTACAATTCACTATTTGTTCTTTTCCCTTTGAATCTTCTATTGAACAAGTTGAAACTGGGGCCCAATCAGACACAGGCTTGTCCGCTACAACAAACCCACAAGCATGGACACCGAATCCCCATGTTTTTTGCTCTAACGTTGAAATGGCTCGCAATGGAAGTCCATATTCATGTATTCTCTTTTCTATTAATGGATAATGATTAATGGCATCCTTTATAGAAAGCCAAGGGTCGTCTATAAGGGTATGATAAATGCTTGCTCTCCTTAAAACAGGCATTTGATATGCTCTTGCCACCGCACTAAACGCCGTTGCCGCACAATAATTATAGAAAGAAACAATATGCGCACAGCAGTCCTTGCCATATTTTTGTTGAAGCCATTCAAGGACACGTTCTCTACCTTCATCGTCGAAGTCTATATCTATGTCTGGGAACATCGTACCTTCTGGACTTAGGAAACGTTCAAAGAGTAAACCGTGTTTCAATGGGTCAATCTTGGTAATACCCAAGCAATAACATACAAGGCTACCAGCAGCTGAGCCACGCCCAGGGCCTACCCATACGCCAAGCTTAGATTGGGCTGTGTTAATTACATCTTGCAGAAAGAGGAAATAGCCAGAAGCCGCTCTCTGTTTGATAATTTGCAGCTCAAACTTCAGCCTATCAGAAACATCTTCAGGAAGCGATTCTCCATATATCTGTTTTGCTCTGGAAAAAGAAAGGTACTCCAGATAGTTGTCCTCCTTTTCCCTTCTCTCATTCCCGAACCCATCAGGAATGCTAATAGCAGGAACAATGGGGGCATGGCGTATGTCATAGGACTCAACCTTGTCAAAGATTTCCATTGTATTCTCCAATGCATCAGGAATATCTGAGAATAGTTCGCACATTTCTTTCCTGCTTCTCAGCCAGCGAGTTGTAGTTGGTATCAGTTCTGCAAGTTCTTCCATCGTCTTATTAGTTGCAGCGCATAGTTGAACATTGTAAGCTTTTGCATCGGTTGTAGCCACATAATGAACATCATTCGTGGCTACAACTTTTACGCCATATTCCTTTGATTTTTGAATTAGAACGGCATTAACCCTTTGCTGTTCAAGCATCAGATTACTCGGAGTGTCGCTCTTTAAGTCAAAATCAGCACAACGCTGTAATTCCAGATAATAATCCTCCCCAAAAGTTTGCTTGTACCATTTGATAATCGCATCAAGCCCTGCTATTTCATCGCTTACTACAGGAGAATATACCTCACTACCAATACCACCTGATAGGACAATCAGACCTTCATGATATTTCTCCAATTCCGCACGGTCTGTTCGAGGGCTTCCATAGAAACCGTCAGTCCATGAATTGCTCACAATCTTCATGAGGTTCTTATAGCCAGTCAAGTTCTTGGCGAGAACAGTCAGATGGTAGCCTTTCAAATCCTTGTGACCATCTTTTTGTTCTTTGGGACCATGCTTAGCCACATATAGCTCACACCCAACGATAGGCTTAAAAGGTTTCTTGCCTTTCTCCGTTCTTTCGATGTTAATGCGACTGACATAGTCGAAAAACTCCATGATACCAAACATATTACCAGTATCAGTAATAGCAATGCCAGGCATTCCGTCTTTGATGGCGGCATCCACCAATTCTCTAAAGCTGGCACACCCATCATTAATAGAATAATGTGAGTGAACATTCAAATGTACAATTTTTGTGATTCTCATATAATACTATTGCTATGTTGTAATAGGACTATTTTTCTCTAATAGAAACAGTAAAATCTAATTTATGTTCCCAATATAATTCACGAATTCTTTTGAGAATAATACTGGTACTTATGAAAAGATTATAATATTCCTGAAAAACCTTTGCCATCAAAGCTCCGAGTACACGCCCCTCTTTCGCATACTTTATGATGGTATCATCCATGAAGTCTGCAGGGTATTCTTCTATAATCCCAGTTTCTGCACTGCTGAAACGATATGGCTTAGTTGAGGCTTTCCAACGATTCCATTGACCTATGTATTCCGTTTTTTCCGTTCCCATTACCTTCTTTGCAAGAGAAAGCATACTGAAGGTTTTAATATCATCAGGACAGACACACCCCATATCCACATATGGCCATGAGTTCTGTTTTTTCATAAATTCGGCACATGATGTAATATCTATATGATATAGGTTGTCATCTGTAAGTATAGACATGAGATATAATAATAGCAAGTCGTTAGCAGACCCCCCATGCCATACATAGACTTTATCATAAGAAGAATAATCTGTTGTAACAAAGGTTTTCAATTCGCTCAATATTTTTTCTTTATCATGGAGTGTTAATAAATCAGTTCCGATTGACATTACTGCCAACATCAGTTCTGCGTCAGAGAAATCCTTTGGAATATAATTGCATGAAAAATCTACTGGAAGATAAATAACCTCATCCTCTATCCCCATCCCGTAAAAGGCTTGTTTCAATGTCCATCTGTAACAAGCAGAACTGACCACGTGAAGAGTTTTTTCTTTCATTTTAGTTTGATTTTAATTTTTGTACACCAATAGCTGTTAATAAAAGATTTATGCTGCAAAATAAACAAAGACCTCTGCCAACTGGTGGCAGAGGTCTGAGAAAAATGCGATTTTTTTGATAATTTTTATGCGATAGGGTCAGAACAGTAATCTTTTCGTTTGCAAGTTTTACAATGCTTGCCTATCCATACTTCATCGAACTGGTTCATTGCTTGTTCGACAATTTCTGTGTCATCTGTAAGGATGCCAGCTTCAAAGTTTCTTTTATTATCCGTCTTCATACCGATACCGGCACCAGTAAGGTTTGCACTACCGACATATACTTCTTTTCCGTCAAACACAAACATCTTGAAATGAACACGAGGACAGAGGACTCGCTCCAAACGGTCATACAGCACTGGGTACTTGTCAAAATCTTCTCGAAAGTTAGGACCAGGTTCTTTCGCATGAATAAGCCTTACCTCCACACCACGCCTGATGAGTTGGGCTATAAGTGCCAGGAAAGGTTTCTTATCTTTGCCTATTTCAACATACAAGTCTTTGATGTCAGCAGTACCAATCCAAAGAATGTGCTTCACGGATTGGACCCGTGAAAGCACTTCTTTGTAGTGGGATGAGTTGGAGATGTATGTTAGCATTATGGAATCTTCAGTTCTGCTTAATTTTTAATATGATTTCTCGATGTGCAATTATGAGTTCCACACATTTCAAGTGCGTTCTAATCTGCTCCTTTCCCCATCCCACATTACGGGTAATACCGTAGATGATTTGACGTGTTGGCGGTAAATCAGTTTTATCGGAATATAGGGCTGCTTTATCAAGAGGATTCTTGTCTGACAATCTGGAGTTCGCGGATTTGCTGATTAATATTAAATTTCCCAGACAGTTCAAATCGAAGTCTGTTACACCTTCGCTATCTAATTCCTCATGCCTTTTTTGTGGGTAATGGTGTTCTATTGAATTTCGATTTAAAAAGCGGAATTCATTTTTACGAATCAAATCCAATTCTTTTTGTACAATGATTATCAAGTTTGGATCAGGGACTTCCCAATTTATTGGCTCGTTATTGTATTTCATCCACCAATATAAATAATCTGTAAAATTAAATAGATAATGAGGAACGGAAGTGCCTTGACGTTTTTCGTCGTATTCCGTCAATCCAATATAATCAATAGATGTTCTGTTAAACTCGTCAAGCATTAGACGGTGAAGCTTCTCCAGATATGAGTTCTCAACAGATGCGACATCTTCATGTACAAACCAATTTAGTATTGTTTGGAGAAAATTCTTATAAGGTTTGGCACGAAATGACACCTGGAGGCATGATAGAGAACGAATAACTGCATTTTGTTGATTATCAAAAGTAGGCTTGAAACGCAATGTTCTCGTATTACGTTTGTTATCTTCATAAATATATGGCTTTAGCAAAACCCATTCGCGTTTTTCATCATCGTCTGTCACATTTGATTTCACCACATACTTGTCAAATACTACTCTACAGAATAGCAAGCGCAAGAAAAAGTCTAAAGGCTTTACTTCATGCTTAATCGTATTATAAACCTTTAATAGATATTTCTCGCTAAGTGGAATATCCTTAGCCTCCTCTGTTTTTTGGAAACTAAGTCTATATGATTGATTATAATATAGCCTAAATATGTGCATCAAAAAGTTTGGGAAGTCAATAATTGATTCTTCTGTAGAATTATCATCATTGTCCTCTGTGACCTCTGACAAATCATCAGTATTTAGACGGCTATTCACAATCTCTTCCAAGGTCAATGCACCAACATCTTTTGATTGGTCTTTTAATAGATCTAGAACAGGAATGTTTTGATTACCAAAGCTAACATCTTCCGATCTTCCTTTCAAGTCTATTGTTGTATAATCCTCTCCAAATAGAATTTTCCTGATGCTTGGGGCAAATGATTTTTGGATGCGAGTTTCCATCTGAGAACAGGCATCCCAGATTTTTGAGCATACCTGAGAATAAGAATCATATCCTTCTCCGTGAAGCCTTCCAAGTAGCAGTCCCTTTATTATTTCGTGCTCTTGAAGTTGCTCACCTCTGTTATTCATTATTTCAAAATATGCTGCTACATCTGTGTCTGAAGGCATAATTTCTCGTACAACACACACATGATGTTTGATGTAATCGGCCATCTTAATCTTTACAGATTCTGTTTTTAGGGTAATTGGTTCTGTCTTTTCAACATCTAATTGAGTTGACAATGCCAAATCAATGGCTTCAAAAAAGTGTGATATTGAAGTTTCTTTTCTGTTTTGAGGCATAGATCCACTATGCAGAACTCTAAAGAAATCTTCTACCTCTGGACGAGAATCATAACGGAGACTTAGGCGCATTCCCATGTTCAATATGCCTGAAAGGATTGAAAGCATTGTAAGTCTCTGTTGCCCATCAATAACTTCCAATTCTCCATTACCTCTTTGGAGAACTATAAGACTTCCAACATAAAAATGCTCATCACCAGAACACATACTTTCATAAATATCCTGAAGGAGTCTTGAAATTTGCTCCTCTCCCCATGCAAAATTCCTCTGGTAAAGAGGGATGATATATTTGTCCTTGAAAAGATTTTCAACACTGAGGACATCAGCATCTTTAATAGTATTCATATCCGTTTTTATTTTATGGATTTTAGAACGTCATCATATGGATCAAATTTTACGCCATCATCAAAGTTAACATATTCTGGACGAGCAATTATTTCTTCCAGTTTTCTCAATTCTAACATGTTCTTTGCATTTTCTATTAGTGAAAAAAATGGTGATGGGTACTTTGCCACTGTGGAATAGTATACACGCTTTTTATTTCGACGTAAATAGTATGCAATAATATATAGATGACGATGATATTCATTAACCCCCTTTTCGCCAAACTTATCAAATAGGAGCATTATAAGCGACTTATACATTTCTCTTATATAGTTGTCGCCAGTTCGCCAATGACCTTCATAAGATAAGCAGTTCTTTTTATAAAAGACCTTAAAGTCGTACATCTGGTATGAGTCCAACTCCAGAAATAATTTCTTGTAGATTTCAGCATAAGATCGTATGTATTCAAAAAAGTTCTTTCCATTTACAATGGGCTGAGTCATGGTTACAAATGGATTTATCTCCTGGCCATCACCATCATTGAACCTGGAACAAGTGGGCATTGTCTCTTTTAGAAAAGTCTGATAGAATTTCTCTGTCATAAACAACAGAAGTTGTTTGTTCTGAAATGGGAAATCAACATTATGTAACTTGTCTATCTGCATACCTTTAAACTCCTTTATGCGTTTCTTTGTAAAAGACCACGCTTCGGTATTTCTGCACCAAATACGTGTTCGATACAATTGCTCGTCAAACAGGTGCTTCAAAATGTCATAAGATGAAATGCTGTCATTACGGCTTCTTCCATAGCGTGTATTTTGCTCCCATTCGCGGTCACATGAAATTTTTATATTTTCATCAGAAGCGGACATGGCTCTTAAATGGTATGCTTTGAGAAGGTTATATGCTTCCAACGGCTTACCACGACCATTTTGTGAATCAAAGAGTTTAAATGCTAAAGACAAACTATCTTTACCTATAATACGGACAACAACAAATTCACAACATTTCTCCAAATAGGAAGCGAATTCCATACGTCTACTTTCTGGAAGAGCATTGAACCATTTTTTTATATAGTCATAATTCTCCTGAATGTGCTTAAATGAATGTTCATGTGCATATTTTAACACGCACATAGTCTCTTTTTCTTTGTCAACATTTACCATCTTTGCCCAAACTAGTTTAATGAGGCAGATAGTCGTAATTCTTTGTTGCCCATCAACCAAATCGTTATTGTGAAGAATGATACTCCCTATACGATACTTGCGTTTACCTTGTTCCATGCTGTTTTTTATATCAGACAACATCTGTTCAACATTGGCGATATTCCATACATACGGACGTTGATAATCAGGTATAGCAAGTGGCATTTTCAATACTTCTGAGGTGGTGAATATGTCTGCGCTAATAGATAATGGCTCTTCATCTGTTATGGTTTCGATTTTGGGGACTAGCGATTTCTTTAAGTCACCCAACAAATCAGGCAACCTCCATGCGTATGTGCCTCTCTCTATATCATCAACATTGGGGTAGCTGATTTTAAGAAACGATTGAATATAGTGACTTTTTTGTATCGGATCGCCTCCATATCCTTCAGGTAAATCTACGCCAGCATTTTTCATACTGTTATAGATCTTATCAAGATAGTACCAAGTAACTGTGGTACTCAACTGTGACGGTTGAAATGCTGATAGAAACCTCAGCGAAGCGGCTGGTCTGTTTGATTCTGTATGTTTTTTGATTATTCGGATTATCTCATAGCATTGTTCAATGCAAAAAGTATTAGGGTTGTCTACAATGATACCTAATGGTGCTACAAGCTCGTCCCAATGTTCTTGAATAACATCTCGTTCGTTAAGATAGAAATTACCCTGTCTTAAAGAGGAAATGCAATTAACGGAACGAAACAACTGGTCTCGAACATCAGACTTCCATTCATTGACATGGGTTCTCTCTCTTGCATAAGCAATGAACTTGGGGACATATCGCCTATACTCCTTTCCCCAATTATCATTTACACTTATTTTCGGTAAAATATCTTGTAGTCTCATAAGTGTTTTTTTCTTTTTATTATTATAAAAACATTTCTATTTGCCCCAATGCATCAAGTGCACTACATTTATATTCCTGTAAGCTATTGAAAGCAATTTGCAATCCAAAAACCTGTTTTTTGCATTTCTCGCGAGTTTTCCTACACATTTCTTTTATATCTTCCATGGGAAGCATAAATCCAGACATTGCAAGTTGGCCAAAAGCTCTTCCGGCTATAGCATCATCACTATCTTCTGAAGATATACCTATTAGGATAGTCCCCATCAATTTGATACTGTTTTCATCCTCGTTGTCAAAACCAATAGCAATAAGGGCACTTTTTGAAACCTCATTTAGTACAATATCAAATTCTACATCTTCAGCATCGTTATAATCTTCATCATCATCCCAAGACGTTCGGACTAGTTCATCATCATCAAGATTGCCAATATCATCATATACATCTTCCATGTGGAAGTGTTTTAGAATTTTGTAAGTATTTGTAATACAGATAGAAACAAATATACCTCGAAGTTGAAAGGTACAAAAAAGTGCAATCTGCGATTTGCTGATTCGGGCATTAGATTGAGTAGTTTTTATATCATAAAAACCAGACAAAATTTAACAATTTGTTAAGGTTATTTAACTTTCAATTTTGGAGCATTTTGTGTTTTTGGCAACTTTGGTGAGCAAAGACAAGACTTTTTGCCAGTAAAAAGAGAAAAGAAAATGCATCAAAATTGGGTCAGTTGTACCGTCATTGTATCTCGGATTCTCTAAGTATCTGGGATTCAACGATGGATAATAATTCAAAGTCAACGATGGACGCTGAAAATTGAAGGTCAAACGTCCCAATGTTTATGTGTCGCTAGACAGGTAATCTTTGGTACAAAATGATTCAAAAAGGCAGGGAAAAGAAAGGTTGAGATGGCACTTTGAGGCAAAATGACGATTTCTTCGGCCAAATTTATTCTTTTCTTTGAAAAAGTTTGGCTATTCCA
>Ga0256404_1010873_pt1 | contig 12418 bp, 14 predicted proteins | sample RumenRJG_01DNA_FD_185990 | JGI IMG/M metagenome (GOLD analysis project Ga0256404, IMG submission 185990) | Bovine rumen microbial communities from Lethbridge, Alberta, Canada - RJG_01 | ecosystem: Host-associated > Mammals > Digestive system > Stomach > Rumen | place: Canada: Alberta | collected...
TTTCAATGTGTTCAGCCGTTTTTTTAAAATTGACTAAAAACGGTTATTAAAGTTGACCTTTTTTCTATCGAAAAACTTTTTAAAAATTTTTCATTTTTCTATTGACTTTTCATAGTTGGTCTCCTTTGACACATTTGGATGACACATTGGGGACGTTGCTTTGCATATCTCATCCGTAACTCGTTTTACTCGAACGGCTGAGAAATCCTTTTGTTTCATCTGTCCCTTTTGTTTCATTTATAAATTATATAATAACACAATGCATCATTATTATAATACAAAAAAGGAAAAATATACAAGATTAAAAGTATATTTTTCCTTTTATATTTTTTAACTTAATTTTTCCTTTACTATCTCATTTATTGTTTTTCCATCTGCTGCAGGGCCTATTTTTGCTTTTGCTTCTTTCATAACAATTCCCATTTCTTTCATTGAAGTAGCTCCTGTTTGAGATATAATTTCTTCAACTATTTTTTCTATTTCTTCTCTTGATAATGGTTTTGGTAAATACTCTGATAGTATTTCTATTTCTTCTTTTACTTGACTAATTAAGTCTTCTCTTCCGCTTCTCTCATAGTCTGGTAATGAATCTTTTCTTTTTTTACTTTCTTTTGCAATTATTTCAAGTATCTGATCATCGTTTAGTTCTATTTGTTTATCTTTTTCTACTTGCAAAATTGCTGCCCTTACCATTTGAATTACATTTTTTCTAATAACATTTTTGTCTCTCATTGATATTTTCATATCTTCTAATAATTTTTCTTTTAACATTTTCCTTTCCTCCTTTTAATCTTCTTATTTTCGATTTTTTAAATTTCTATAAAATCATTAGACAAGGATGCAATCCTGCCAAAATTCCCCGTCTCCAATGGCACCAGATGTTGCAAAAGGGGCAAATGTTACATTTGGAAACGTTCCTAATATAACTCTTGCCCCCTTTTTTACTTTCTAAAATTTTCTTTTTCTTGCAGCCTCTGATTTTTTCTTTCTTTTTACACTTGGTTTTTCATAATGCTCTCTTTTGCGTACCTCTTGTAATACGCCATTTCTTGCACATTGTCTTTTAAATCTTTTTAAGGCGTCTTCTATATTTCCATTATTAACTTTAATCTCTGACATTTATATACTCCCCTCCTTCTCTTGTTCTGAAAAATAAACTTAATTTCTGTATAAATTTCGTTTATTTTTATCCTTCTTTTCATCGTGCGGGATGTTTGCTTTGTTTACATGCTATGTATTATACATTAATTTATCCTTTTTTGTCAATAGGAGGAAAGTAAAAAATCCTCTTTTTAGGTAAAATTCCTAAAAAGAGAATTTTTTATTTATCAAATTTCCTTTTTGATGTTTTTTGCTCCGTCCCCAAATACTTTATCTAACAGCTTTTTCAGCATAAGTGTTGTTTACAACTTTATTAAATGGTGCTTTTTTTACTAACTCTCCTGCTGTTTCCATTACTGTTTGAAGTAAGTTGTATGAACTTTCAGTCATTAAAGGTTCTGTTTTCCATGCATTTATATTTTTATAACTTTGTAATACTCTTGCAAGTAGTTCAACATCTGTATCTGGGAAAAAGTCTTTAATTTCCTCTGCAACTTCTTTCATTGTATGAGTTTCCACCCATTTTTGACCTTTATATATGGCATTTGTAAATTTTTGAATTATATCTTGATTTTTTTCGATATAACTTTTTTTGGCAAAATATGCTGTATATGGTATTTCCCCTGCATTTTCTCCAACTGAAGCTACGACATAACCTTTTCCTGCCTCTTCCGTCATTGTTGCTGTTGGCTCAAATAATGTTACATAGTCTGCTGTTCCATTACTAAATGCTCCAGCCATTAAGTCAAACTTAATGCTATCATCTAGCATAACATCAACACCTGGTGTTAATCCATTTTGTTTAAGTACATATTCAAATGTCATATATGGAACTCCTCCTTTTCTTCCAGGTATTACTGTTTTTCCTTTTAAGTCCTGCCAATTAAATTTATCTGTTTTTTCTCTTGATACCAAGAATGCTCCATCTTTCTTAGTCACTTGTGCAAATACTTCGCAGTAGTCTTCTTTTCCCTCATTATAAACATATATTGCAGCTTCTGGCCCCGCAAAACCTATATCGCTTTGACCAGCAAGTACTGCTGTCATTACTTTATCTGCTCCTTGCCCTGTTGTAAGTTCAACTTTTAATCCTTCTTCTTCCATAAAACCTTTAGCTATTGCAACATATTGTGGTGCATAAAATACTGAACGAGTAACTTCATTAACATTAACTTTTGTTAATTTTACGGGTGTTTCCACCTTACTGTTATCTCCTGTTACAAAATAAATAGTTATTCCAACTACTACAATAAGTAAAATTGTAAGTACAACTATTAAATATTTTTTCACTTTTCAACCATTCCTTTCTATAATGCTTATGTTATATCTTATTCATTTTTCATAATATAGTGACAAATTATTATTGCATAATTACTATTATTATTGTATTATTAATAGTAACAGTTGTTATTTTATTGCTGTAATTTAAAAAGTTAAGAAGTGATTAAAAATGAAACAAATTTATATAGTTTTAACTAGTACTGGCACTCTTTTATCTAAAATTATTAGATTTTATACTAAAGATGAATTTTCTCATGTTTCTATCTCCTTAGATAGAAATCTAACTCAAATGTATAGCTTTGGAAGGCATTATGCCTATAATCCTTTCTATGGTGGATTTTTTCATGAATATATAGATAAAGGAACTTTTAAAAGATTTTATAATACTAAAACAAGAGTTTATTCTTTAGATATTGAGGATGAACAATATGAAATATTAAAAAATACCATTGCAGATTTTGAAGAAAAAAGGAATATTTTAAAATTTAATTTTATAGGTCTCGTTGGTGTTGGTTTTGACAAGAAATTAAAAAGAAAAAATTATTTTTATTGTGCAGAGTTTTTAAAATATCTTTTTGATAAAGCAGGAATTCAAAATAATTTACCTGAACTTACAAGACCTGAATCTTTTAAGCAATTAAATAGCTTAAATCAAATATATAGTGGTCTCTTAAGAAATTATTCAACAAATGAACAAAAAGAAAAGGTCGGAATAACTTAATTCCCACCTTTTTATTCTTGAATCAAATTCTATCGAGTCCTCATGTGTGAAGCATCTTCTGATAAATCGTGCTTTGATTTTTGGATAACTTCATCTAAACTTATTTCAGGATTATTTTGTTTTTCTTTTTCTAAGTATTCTTTTATTTCTGCGTCTGTAAATATTTCCTCTATGTTTTCATCATATTGCTTAATTTGCTCTATTACACTTGCCATGTATTCTTCATCATCTAAATGTTTATGTCCAGTAGTTTTATCTCCATCAGCTTCTTCTAATGTTATATTTTCACATCCATGTTCCTCATGCTCTTTTATTTCGTCTATATCATCTCTTATATTATTGGTTCCATTTTTGTGACTAAATTCTTCACGAACTTGATATGTTGTATAATATGTATGGTCTGTTTCTAGTTCTTGTGTTAATGCATCCCTATGTGAAGTTGGATCAATCTCTCCGTAACCTACCTCTATGTATCCCATTTGTCCAACTCTTGCTGTTATTACTCCATTTCTTGCTATAGGAGATTTTATCTGATAAGACGTTTGCACTGATTTATTAGTTACCTGCGACCCATCTCTATTTACTTCATATATATTTTTATCTGAATCTTTTCCTCCTACCTGATTTAGCATGTCTGCATTTTCCAAACTTCCATCTGCATTTTGTATAACAAATGAAAATCTTGTAGTATTTGAATTATTTTCTATTGCATTTGAATAAACCGCTATAAGTTTAGCACCATTTCTAACTCCTAAAACATCTCCAAGAGTATGTCTATCGTCTATTTTCTTGTCTAGGTCAATTTCTTGTTTAGCATTCATCTTTTCAAGTATTCTTTTATTTTGTTCTGTCTTTTCTTTTTCATCTTTCTCTTCGGTTTCTTTTTTTTCTGTATCATCTTCTAATGTTAGTTTTTTATCTTCTTCTTTTTCTTTTTTATTCTCATCTATTTTTTGTTCTAGACTAACTTCAGACATTGCAATAATGTCTTCCTTTTTTATTCCAAGTTTTTTTGCAATTTTTTCTAGTTTTCCTTCTATTTCACTTAAAGATATTCCTGGTTTTTCCTCTAAATCTTCAATTTGGTCTAAGTAATCTACATCTTTTTCTATTAAATTTTGTGCTGGAAGTAATTTCCCCTCTTTATTTCTACCTCCTACAAAATTACCATTCTCATCGTAAAATTTTTGTATAGTTGTTCCATCTTCTAGCTCTTCTATTATCATAAATATATCTTTAACTGTCTTTGTGTCTACATCTCCAACTTTTTCAATTTGTGTTATTGTTCCCATATATCTTATGTCTTTTGTGGATTTTGTTCCTTTTTCTTTTAAAATACCTTGCATTATTCTATATAAATCTTTTTCCATTTTTATATCATCCTTTCCTTCTAAGGTATAAATATGGTTTGAAACCTTTAATTTTTCTAATATATTTAACTATAATATAACATATTTTTCTTTATCTGTCCATTTTTATAGAACAAAAGAGGCACAATTTCGATACTTTACCACTGTAGTAATCTATCATGCCTCGTGTTTGTTCAGCCTTAAAACTTTATGCAATAAATTTTTCTCTAGATAAATTTAGCAAAACTTATTTTTTTATTATTCTTTTTTCTAATAATACCACAGCTTGATACATTAGTGCTGCAACAGCCGCAAGTATTATTACACTTGTCATTACTAAGTCTAGTTGGAAAACCTGACCTCCGTAAACAATTAAATATCCAAGTCCTGCTTTTGATACTAGAAATTCTCCTGTAATTACTCCAACCAAAGATAATCCTATATTAACTTTTAGAGAATTAAAAAATGTTGCCTTGTTTGCAGGTATTATTATTTTTGTTAATATTTGCATTTTATTTGCATGAAATGTTTTCGCCATTTTTATTAAATCTTTGTCTGTATTTAAAAATCCATTTAGTATTTCTAAAATAGTTACAATTAAGGAAATCGCAAGTGCCATGACTATTATTGCAGGCATTCCAGCTCCTACCCATATTATTATGATGGGACCGAAGTGCTACTTTAGGCAAACTATTTAATACAACTAGAAATGGCTCTGTTATTTTAGATAAAAAACTTGACCACCATAGCATTATTGCAATCACACTTCCTAAAACTGTACCAAGAGAAAATCCTATCACAGTTTCTAAGCAAGTTACTTTAATATGATGTAATAGATTGTTTTGCGATAAATTTAAAAATGTTTTTAGTATTCGTGATGGCTGACTCATTATAAAACTATCAATTATACCTTTATTGGCAAGTACTTCCCATAATATTATTAAAGCAATTACAACGCTAATTTGTGTTATTTTTATTATTATTTTTTCTTTTTTTATTTTTTTTAAATATTTTTTTCTTTCATTAGATATATTTTTTTCTTTATTCATGTACATTCAGTCCTTTCCAAATAGTATCGAAGTATTTACTAAATTTAGGACTTTCTCTACACGAAAGTGGATCTCTTTTTTCCTTTTCAAATTCTATTTTATGAACTTCTTTTACTGTAGCTGGTCTATTACTTAGTACTATTACTCTATCTGACATAGATATTGCTTCTGATATATCATGTGTTACCATTAGTGATGTTATTTTTTCATTCCTTAATATTTCATAAATATCTTTTGTTACCATTATTCTTGTTTGGTAATCAAGTGCAGAAAAAGCTTCATCTAGTAATAATATTTTTGGTTTTATTGCAAGTGTTCTAATTAAAGCTGCTCTTTGCCTCATTCCGCCTGATAACTGGTTTGGATATTTGTCCTTAAATTCATAAAGGTTGTATTTTTTAAGCAAATTATCCACATATTGTAAATTTTCTGTGGATTTTTTCTTTCCAATTTCTAATCCAAATAAAACATTTTTATATATAGTTAGCCATTCAAGAAGACTATCTTTTTGAAGCATATATCCTATTTGTCCATCTATTTCTATTGTTCCAGCATTCTTTTCTTCAAGTCCTGCAATTATTGATAATATTGTTGATTTTCCGACACCCGCTTGGTCCTATTAAACTTACAAATTCACCCTCATTAATAGAGAAACTTACATCTTTTATAGCTTCTATTTCTCCATTAATTGCTTGGTATTTTTTTGATATATTTTTTACCTTTAATACTTCTTTCATGATGCACCTACCTTTTTAGTGTTCAGGGCTTGTATTTTTTTCTTAAACACTCGCCCTGTTTAATATATCTTATGAAGAATTTTGTCAATTTGTGAATATAAAAAGACAGAAAATCTTTACTTTTCTGTCTTTTTTAGCATTAAATTTTCAAATATGAACCTGCATATATTAAATTTGGATTTTTTATTTTATTTAGTCTTACTAGAGTCGCAATACTTACTCCATATCTTCTTGAAATTGACCATAGAGTATCTCCCCATTGTATTTTGTACATAATTTGATTTGTATTTGTTTTTTCTGTTTCATTATTAGCATTTTCATTATTTTTCTCTTTTGTTGGAATTATTATTGTCTCTCCAACATATATTAAATTTGGATTTTCTATATCATTTAATGTTGCAAGTTCTGATACTGTTGTATTGTATTCTATTGCAATCTGACTTAAAGTATCTCCCCATTTAACTATTATTTTGTTTAATCTATTTATTGGACTATTTATAGTACTTTGGTCTTGTTCTACATTTTGATTATTTATTACAATTTTTGAGTTATCCTTCAAAAATATTTCTTCTGTAAATTCATCTCTATCAACATTTCCATTTACGCCAGGTATATCTCCTTGACTAGTATATTGCCAGCCCACCCATGAGTTCCACTTGCCATTTGGTGTAGGATATGTTACATCGTATTGTGCTACCCATAATGGATAAATTGTAAGCGACCTTGAAAATATGCTTCTTGCTGAATATGTGTTGCTATATAGTATCATTTCTTTTCCTGTTAGTTTTTGTACAGTTTGCATAAACACTGTGGCTATTTGATTAACTTCAGCTCGACTTAAATTATCAAAGTTTTCAAAATCCATTGCTAGTCTGCAATCTACTTCTTTATCTTCTATTAAATTTGAGAAGAACTTAGCTTGCTCATAAGCCTCTCCTGCGGTTTTGGCCGTAACATAGTGATAAAATCCTATCTTTAGTCCGTTTGCTTTTGCATTTGTATAATTCTGTTCAAAATACGGATCTATAAAGCTATATCCTTCACTTGATTTAATATATACTACTTCTATTCCGGTGGCTTTTACCTCTGCATAATCTATATCTCCTTGCCAACCACTTACATCTATACCTTCATAAATTACGGAACTTGCTGCAGAAAATGCATAACATTTACTTGTTAATATGTAATTTGATAATATGATAATAGAAATTAATATTAAAATTTTCAATACTTTTATTTTCACAATTCATCATCTCCTGGTCTATTTTATGAACCATAAAAATAATGTGTTCCATTTTTGAATTAATGATACAAAAGGGACAGATGACACAAAAGGATTTCTCAGCCGTTCGAGTAAAACGAGTTACGGATGAGATATGCAAAGCAACGTTCCCAATGTATCACCCAATGTGTCATGCGAATTTTTTTATTATAATATTCATATATATTGATAGGTGAATGTTTTTTGAGACGTATTAGAGTTTTTTTATTTAATGGTATTTTGCTTGTTTTAGCAGGTTTTGGAATGAAATCTATTGAGATGCTTTTTAGTGTTTATATATCTAATAAAATAGGTACCGAAGCTGTTGGTATTTATCAGCTTATTATGTCTGTATATATCTTTTCTATTACTCTTGCTAATTCTGGAATTAATTTGGCAACTACTCGTATTATTTCCGAGCAAGATGCCTATGGACTTGCGGGAGGAGTAAAAAAAGCTATGAGAAAATGTCTTACTTATAGTATCTTTACTGGTTCTTGTGCTTGTATTATTCTTTTTTTATTTGCGCCTTTTGCATGCGTTCATTTTTTACATGGAAAAGTTTCTGAAATTTCGTTGCAGGTTTTAGGTTTATCTCTTCCTTTTCTTGCTCTTTCCTCTTGTATTAATGGATATTTTTCTGGTTTAAGAAAAGTTAAGAAAACGGTTTATTATCAGGTTTTCGAAGAGTTTTTTAAGATTTGCATTGTTGTTTATTTATTAAATTTTATATTTCCTCCTAATACAACTGAACAAGCCTGCATTTCCTTGGTTCTAAGCTCTACTATTTCTGAGACTCTTTCTTTTTGTTTTTTATTTTTCTTATATCTTAAAGATAAAGTTTCTTTTGGAAATGTAAAAAGTATATCTCAAAAGAAAGAAGGATATACAAGGCAAATTTTAAAGATTGCTCTTCCAATTTCTTTTACCTCATATATTCGTTCTGGACTTTCATGTTTAAAGCAAGTCCTTATTCCTCTGCAGTTAGAAAAATCTGGGATTTCATGTGAACTTGCTTTATCTCAATATGGAATAATTAATGGTATGGTTTTTCCTTTAATTATGTTTCCATGCACTTTTGTATATTCTTTTAGCTCACTCTTAATTCCTGAGTTTTCATATATGAATGCTAAAAAAGAAGTTAAGAAAATGAACTATGTCCTAACTAGGATTTTTAAATTTTGTTTTATTTTTTCTTTTTTAGTTATGGGTTTTTTTTGGTGTTTTTCAAAAGAGCTAAATCAGTTTATTTACCCTTCAAATGATGTTTCAAATTTTATAAAGCTTTTATGCCCTTTAGTAATTTTAATGTACATAGATAATGTTGTAGATAGTATTTTAAAAGGACTTGACAAACAAGTAAGTGTAATGGGTATTAATATTTTAGATTTGGTTACTACTATTAGTTTAATTTATTTTTTGCTTCCATTTAAGGGAGTAAGTGGCTATATTTTCGCATTATATGTAAGCGAAATTTTAAATGGAGTTTTAAGCTTATTGCTTTTAATTAGAGAAACTAATTTTAAAATTGATTTTTCTAATTTTATAATTAAACCTGCTTTATGTATTGTAATATTAAATTTTATTTTTTCTCACTTTATACTAACTGAATCTTTATTAAACTTTATTGTCTATGGCATTATTTTCATAATTTTGTACTTTTCTTTGCTATTTTTGTTTAAGGCACTAGTAAGAAAAGATTTTAAACTTTAGTTTAACACAAACTGAGGAATGGCAATACTTCAGTCAAAATTTCCCTTCTCCATTGGCCCCATTGACATGAAGTTTTAATTATGTTAACAGTATTGAAATTTTGGTTAATTTATAGTATAATTCCATTAGTTTAAAGGAGAAAATTATGGATAGAATAGCAATTTTGTCTGATGTACACGGTAATATAACCGCACTAAATACAGTTATTGAAGACATAGAAAAAAGAGGTATAAATAAAATATATTGCCTTGGAGATAGCGTTGTTAAAGGAGCCAATCCTAGCAAAGTAATTGATTTACTAAGAGAAAAATGCGAAGTTATTTTACTTGGTAATTGTGATGAAATTATATGTAGACCAAATATTGAACCTGGCCGTTTTTGGAGTAGAGATAAAATTGGAGAAGAAAGAGCAAATTTTATATATAATTGTCCTATTTCTTATGAATTCTATATAAGTGGACATTTGGTAAGGCTTTTTCACGCATCTCCTTTTAGTTTGGAGCATATATTTAACCCTATGTATCCAAATGCAGATACTATCTATTCAACAAAAATAATAAATAATCCGAATGATTTATTTAAAAATACAGAGTTTATAGGTAAAACAGAAAAAGATCCTATCCCTGATGTTATAGGATACGGTCATTTGCACACTCCTAATTTATATAGATATGGAAATAAAACTATTTTTAATGTTGGTAGTGTTGGTGCACCTGTTGAAATGATGAATAGTGGAGAAGAAAATTTAAAATCTAAATTTTCAACAATGTCGTCATATTTAATTATAGAAGGAGAACTTGGTGCATTAAATCTTTCTTCTATTTCCTTTAATTTTGTTAGAATTCCTTATGACATTGAAAAAGAAATTAAATATTTAGAAGAGTCGGACATGCCTAATAAAGAAGTTATTATAAAATCTTTAAGAACAGCTAATCACTAATTTGTGATTTGCTGTATATGATATATAAAAGGATTTGATTTTTGTATGTTAGATAATTATGATAATGCTAAGCAAATCTTAGTGAAATACCATCAAGAGCAATTGCTTGCATTTTATGATGAATTAGATGATAAAGAAAAAAAAGCTTTAATTAATCAAATTTGTTCTACAAATTTTAGACAAATTTTTGATTTATATGAAGCTTCTAAACACGATGAAATAATTACTCAAAATGAAATAGCACCTTTAAGTTATAATATTAAGGCTAAGCTTTCAAATGAAGAAATTAATTTTTATGAAAATATTGGAAAAGAATCAATAAAGAAAAGTAAATGTGCAGCTTTAACACTTGCTGGAGGGCAAGGCACAAGGCTTGGTTACAAAGGTCCTAAAGGGACTTTTGAGCTTGACATTGTTCCTAAAAAATCATTATTTGAAATTTCTTGCGATAATTTGATAAGTATTTATAATAGATATGGAGTTTATCTTCCTTGGTATATTATGACAAGCACTTATAATGACCAAGCAACAAAAGATTTTTTTAAGCAAAAAAACTATTTTGATTATCCAAAGGAAAATATATTCTTTTTTACACAAAAACAGCTTCCTTTGATTGACATTACTGGGAATTTAATTTTGGAAGAAACATATAAAATTAAAGAAGCATCTAATGGTAATGGTGATGTTTTTGAAAGTATGCTTTATCATGGCGTTATAGAAGATTTAGAAAAAAGAAATATTGAATGGGTATTTTTTGCAGGAATTGATAATGTAATTTTAGATATTGTTGATCCTTTGCTTTTAGGACTTACTATTTATAATAAAAAGCAAATTGCTTCTAAAACATTATTTAAGAAAAATGTTGATGATAGCGATTGGGTTTTTGCAAGGAAAAATGGCAAACCTGCCATTATTAATTGTTCACATTTAACTGATGAAATGAAAATTTCAAAAAATACTGATGGTAACTATCTATATAGAGAAATTAATATGCTTGCACATTTATTTAGCCTTTCTGCAATAAAGAAGGTTTGTCATTACAAGCTTCCATATCATAGAGCTTTTAAGAAAAATACTTTTGTTAATGAAGAAGGAATGAAACAAGTTCCTGAAAAACCAAATACTTTTAAATTTGAAACATTTATATTTGATGCATTTTCACTATTTGATGATATTGAACTTTTAAGAGTTGAAGAAGATGATGAATTTGCTCCAATTAAAGATTTTAATGGAATTCATAATCCTGAGAGAGCTAAAGAGTTATATGAGAAAAAGTTTCATTTAATTTCACATGGAGACGAATAAAAAATTAGTGTCAAAGAGAGGATATCCTAAAGTATTTTTTTGGATATCCTCTCTTTGACAACATTCCTTTTAACCGCTTCCACTTTGATTCCTTTGAAATTTCCTTTTTTACATTGTAAATCCAATAACCTTCTTCTTCTCCTTGTTACTAGATTTCATATTAATTATTGCATTATTTACATCTTGAGTAGTAATTGTGTTAATATTTTTATTATCTGTTTTTATTATTCTATCTGCTTGTTCAAATTTAATTTTTTCAAAAAGATTTCTTACATATCTTCCGTTTCCAAATGTTTCTTCTTTTTTTGCATATTTAAAATTATTAATTAGAATTTCCTTGCAATTACTTGTTAATTTATAATTATCTTTTTTACAAAGTCCATTAAAAATTTCAAATAACTCATCTTCGCTGTAATCCGGGAAGTCAATTGTAAACTGTATTCTACTATCAAATCCTGGATTTTGACTAATTAAATTTCTCATTTCATTAGTATATCCTGCAAGTATTATACATATCTCATCTCTATGGTCTTCCATTTCTTTTATTAAAGTTGCAATGGCTTCATCTTCAAATCCACCTGTCCTATCGGATACAAGGCTATATGCTTCATCAATAAATAATACTCCTCCTAATGCTCTTTCTACTGTTTCATGTACCTTTGGTGCTGTCCAGCCTACATATTTTGCAACTAAATCTCTACCATGTATTTCGACAAATTCCCCATTTCCAGGCAAAATATTTTCCTCTTCAAATAATTTTCCAATTATTCTTGCTATACTTGTTTTCCCTGTTCCAGGATTTCCATTAAAGCACATGTGAAGTGATGGCATCTTCCCTCTTTGTTTATTTAATTTTACATAGTTTAGTATTTTTTGAGTTTGTTCCTTTATATCTGAAAGTCCTATAAGCTCATCTAATTCTTGTTTTGCTGTTTTTTTATCTTTTTCATTTTTAAATACT
>Ga0256404_1010874_pt1 | contig 12418 bp, 19 predicted proteins | sample RumenRJG_01DNA_FD_185990 | JGI IMG/M metagenome (GOLD analysis project Ga0256404, IMG submission 185990) | Bovine rumen microbial communities from Lethbridge, Alberta, Canada - RJG_01 | ecosystem: Host-associated > Mammals > Digestive system > Stomach > Rumen | place: Canada: Alberta | collected...
AGATTTAGATTCTTTAATTCAATATTAATATATTAAATGAAGATAAAATGTAAAAAATAATTGGTAAATTTTCGATGAAAATTATGTATTAGAAAGGGAGAAAAATAAGATGAGTAAAGAATTAGTTATAAAAAAATGTGCTAGGTGTGGAGCTATTGTAAAAGTATTAGAGGATTGCAAATGTTCATGTGGAATTGAGTGTTGCTCAGAAGAAATGAAGACATTAGTTCCAAATTCAGTAGATGCTGCAGCTGAAAAACATGTCCCAACATATGAAGTAAAAGAAGGAAAAATAATAGCAAGAGTTAATCATGTAATGGAAGAAGACCATTACATAGAATGGATAAGCATAGTATTTGACGGAAAAGAAGTAACAACATATTTTAAACCAGGAGATGAGCCAGTAGCTCATTGCAAATATGTTCCAGGTTCTACAATTTATGCTTACTGTAACAAACACTCTTTATGGAAAAAAGATGTTGAGTAATTTTATACTGACCAATAAGACTAATGACTTTTCATAGATTATAATATATCATATAAATAATAAATTAATGACAAGTAGGAGGATTATCTAATGAAAAGAATAAAATTAAAAGAGAGAATTTTACCAACATATACAAAAGGTGAAGAAATATTTAATATGACATCACATATTGTAGGAGCATCACTAGGTTTTATTGGAATGGTATTGTGCATTATATTTGCAGCAATACATAACAATACATATGGAATAATATCTGCAATTATTTATGGACTTACAATGATGTTATATTGCAATGGGCTGGTGTATTATTTTTAAAGCATCAATTTTGCCAGAGCTTCTTGGAATCCCAGGCCTTATTTTACTTGTTGCAGGTGGAGTTGCATATACTACAGGAACAATATTTTATGGACTAGGAAAGAGGGTAAAATATTTTCATTCTATCTTTCATTTATTTATAGTACTTGGAAGTATATTGCAGTTTTTTACAATACTTCTTTATGTTATGTAAAAATGTGTTGCGTATTATTTTATTTTGTGATATGCTAAATGTACTTTAAACTTAAAAAGGGTGAATGAATTGAAAAATGTATTAGAGTATCTTGAAGAAACTACTAAAAATAATGAAGATAAAATTGCAATAATAGAAGAAGAAAAAAAGATAAAATACGAAGAATTATTAAGAAGAAGCAAAAGTGTGGGTTCTTTTCTTTTGAAGTATGAAATCAAAAGAAAACCTGTAGCAGTAATAATGGAAAAAGGAATAAATGCTATTTATTCCTTTTTTGGGGCAGTATATGCTGGAGCATTTTATATTCTTCTAAATCCAGATCTGCCACAAGCAAGGCTAAGAAAAATAATAGAAATAGCTGATATTAATGTTATTATAACAGATGAAAATAATTTGGAACTTTCAAAACAAATTTGTGAGAATAAAACAATATTACAAATAGAAGAAATCCAAAACGAAAATGTAAATGAAGAAAAATTAAAGGAGATTAGAAAACAAGCATTAGACATAGATCCATTATATGCAAATTTTACATCTGGTTCAACTGGGGAGCCAAAAGGAGTAATTGTATCCCATAGGTCAGTAATAGATTTTATAAATATATTTACAGAGCAATTTGGTATAAATAAAAAAGACATAATTGCAAATCAAGCACCATTTGACTTTGATGTGTCGGTAAAAGATATTTATTCTTCTATAAAAACAGGTGCAACATTGTTAATTGTGCCAAAAAAACTTTTTTCATCTCCTGCAAAATTGCTAGACTATATATGTGAAAACGAAGCAACTACTTTAATTTGGGCTGTATCTGCTTTATGCTTAGTAACAACATTCCACGGATTGGATTATAAAACACCACAAAGTATAAATAAAGTTATATTCAGTGGAGAAGTAATGCCAATAAAACATCTAAAACAATGGATAGAGCATTTGCCTAATGCCGAGTATGTAAATGTGTATGGACCAACAGAAATTACATGTAATTGTACATATCATATTGTAAACAAACAACTTGAATATGAAAAACAATTACCAATAGGAAAGCCGTTTGACAATGAGGAAGTTTTTCTTTTAGATGAAAATAATAACCTAATAATGGAAAAAGAAAAAATAGGAGAAATATGTGTAAGAGGAACTGCATTAGCATTAGGCTATTATAATAATAAAGAACAAACCAATAAGAATTTTGTTCAAAATCCATTAAATAACAGTTATATAGATACAATATATAGAACAGGTGATTTGGGTTATATGGGTAAAGATGATGAAATGTATTTTGCTGGAAGAAAAGATTTCCAAATAAAACATATGGGGCACAGAATAGAGCTAGAGGAAATAGAATTAGAAATAGGAAAAATAGAAAAAATAAAAAGAACTTGCTGTATTTATAACAACGAAAAAAGCAAATTATATGCATTTTACATTGGAGATATTTCGATGAAAGAACTAAGAGATGAGCTTGCAAAAAGATTACCAATATTTATGATGCCAAATGTAATAAAACAAATAGAGGAATTTCCACTTAATAAAAATGGAAAAATAGATAGAAAACAATTGATGATAAATCTTGAAAAAAAAATATGAAAAAGGAGGAATACAAATAACATGGAAAATAGCACAATAAAAAATATTTTAGAAAATTATAGTACTCCTGCATATGTTTTTGATATAAATAAGTTGAATGCAAGAATAGAAAAGCTAAGAAATAGTTTGCCAGAGCAAGTAAAATTTTGCTATGCAATAAAGGCAAATACATTTATAGTAAAAGAGATGGAAAAATGTATTGACAGATTTGAAGTGTGTTCTCCAGGGGAATATTTAATTTGCAAAGAAAACAAAATTAAACCAGAAAAAATATTGATTTCAGGAGTATATAAAACACCAGAAGTAATAAAAGACATGGTTATAGATGGTATAGAAAATTTCACAATAGAATCAATGGAGCAATTTAAATTGCTTAAAAAGATAAGCGAAAAATCAAAAATAAATGTACTTATAAGAATAACCAGCGGTAATCAGTTTGGAATAAATCAGGAAGAAGCAGAAGAAATAATTAAAAATCGAATGGAATATAAGAATTTAAACATAATAGGAATTCAATATTTTTCGGGTACACAAAAAAAGTCAATTAAAAACTTGAAAAGAGAACTAGAATACATACAAAGTTTTATAGAAAATTTAAAAGAAAAATATAATTATGAAGCAGAAGAATTAGAATTTGGACCTGGATTTCCCGTTCAGTATTTTCAAAATGAAGAATTTGATGAAGATGAATTTCTTAAAGAATTTTCAAATTTAATTAATCAAATGACATTTAAAGGACAAATAATATTGGAATTTGGAAGATCTATGGTTGCAAGTTGCGGAAGTTATATAACAAAAGTAGTAGACAAGAAAACAAATAAAGGACAGAATTATGCAATTTTAGATGGAGGAATACATCATTTAGTATATTATGGTCAATCAATGGCAATGAAACATCCAATTTGTAGTGTCTATCCAAAGAAAGAAAATATAGAAGAAAAATGGAACTTATGTGGCTCACTTTGTACAATAAATGACATTTTAGTAAAACAGTTTCGGAGCTGGAAATATTCAAATTGGAGATGTGTTTATTTTTGAAAACACTGGAGCCTATTGCCCAACAGAAGGAATATCTCTATTTTTAAGTAGAGAACTTCCAAGTGTATTAAAAATAAAAGAAAATAATCAAATAGAAATTGTAAGAAAAAATTTACCAACATATAAATTTAATTTTTAAGAAATAAAAGGAGAAATAAAAATGGAAAAATTAATTGAAATATTACAAGAAATAGATGATGGAGTAGATTACGAAAATTGCACAACATTAATAGATGAAGGTTATTTAGATTCGCTTGCAATAATATCTTTAGTTGCTGCAATAGAAGAAGAATTTGATGTGCAAATACCAACTGTAGAAATAGTGCCTTCTAACTTTAACTCAGCAGAAGCACTTTGGAATTTAATAGTACGTTTACAGGAAGAGGGTTAATAAAATGACATATACAAAGCCTGCATTTTTAGTTATATTTTTGCCTCTAACAATAATAATGTATAATATTCTTCCACAAAAACATAGATGGAAAGTGCTTTTAATTTCAAGTTACATATTTTTCTGGTCTATAAGCAATAAACTTATAGTTTATTTGCTTGCAACAACTGCAGTAATATATTACGCTGGATTAGGTTTAAATAAGATTCAAGAAGAAAGAAATACATTATTAAAAACTGTAGAAAAAGAAGAAAAGAAAAAAATAAAAGAAAAGTATTTAAAAAAACAAAGAATAGTGGTAGTTATTACTTCAATACTACTAATAGGTGTTTTAGTATTACTTAAATATTCGAAATTCTTAGGAACAAATATAAATAATTTATTTGATTTATTAGGAATACCTTTTAAATTTGGAATACCTAGATTTGCAATGCCAATAGGAATATCTTTCTATACATTGCAAGCAGTATCATATTTGATAGATGTATACAAAGAAAAAATAAAAGCAGACAAAAATATTGGCAAAATTGCTTTATTTATAAGTTTCTTTCCACAAATTATGGAAGGACCAATTTGTAGATATGAACAAACAGCTGAAAAACTATGGGAAGGTAAAAAGACAACATATAAAAGTTTAACTTATGGTTTGCAAAGAATTTTATTTGGTTTAATGAAAAAGACGTTAGTTGTTGATAGAGTTAATCCTTTTATTCTAGAGATTTTTAACAATTATACTAACTATGATGGTGGAATTATAGCAATTGGAATGATAATGTATACAATTCAACTTTACATGGATTTTTCTGGAATTATGGATATAGTAATAGGAATAGCAGAAATTTTTGGAGTAACTATGCCAGAAAATTTCAAGCAACCATTTTTCTCAAAAACAATTTCAGAATTTTGGACAAGATGGCATATAACTTTAGGAGGATGGTTTAGAGATTATATATATTATCCAGTTTCTTTAACAAAAAAGTGTAAAGAACTTACATCACATGCAAGAAAAAAAATAGGAAACTATTATGGACCAATGCTTGCTAGTACTATTGCGCTATTTTGCGTATGGATATGCAACGGATTATGGCATGGATCTGCATGGAATTATATATTCTTTGGTATGTATCATTTTACAATAATCCTAATTGAAAGACTAATAGAACCATTAGTAAAAAATATAAATGCCAAATTACATATAAATAATAAAAATATTTTATATAGATTAATGCAAATTATAAGAACAACTATTTTTGTATTTGTTGGAGAGTTATTTTTTAGGGCAAATGGCTTAAAAGCAGGACTTAAAATGTTTGGAAAAATGATTACAAATTTTTCATTTGCAGAAATAACAAATGGAACTTTATTTACTATGGGAATAGATGCATATGATATTATGCTAGTAGCAGCTGTTATTATAATAGTATTTATAATAGGATTATTAAAAGAAAAAGGTATAAATATACGTGAAGCAATTGCAAAAAAGAATATAGTTTTAAGATGGACTTTATATTATGCATTAATTATATCTATAATATTATTTGGAACATATGGATTAGGAATAGTACCTCTTGACCCAATGTATGCAAACTTTTAGGAGGTAGAACATAGCATGAGAAGAAATATAATTAAAATTATAACATTTTTTACGATACTATTAATAATTTTAGAAGTTTTATCACTTATTCTAATTCCAAAAAACAACACTGAGGAAGCAGGAATAAATGATATTCAAGCATTACATATACTTGGAGAAAAAGAAAATACAATAGATGTAATAATGTATGGCGATAGTGAGGCATTTGCATCGACAATACCTATGCAAATTTGGGAAGATTATGGTTTTACAAGTTATATATGCGCTACAGCAGGTCAAAGTATTTCAGATACATGTAAAATTGCTTATCAGACTTTAAAAAAACAAAGGCCTAAGATAGTAATTTTAGAAGCAGATAATATTTTTATTACTACATCAATTACGGTTCCATTGGCAAGAGTTTTAAATCTTATTATGCCTATAACTGAATATCATAATAGATGGAAAAACTTAAATAAAGAAGACTTTTCTGGTAAAATTAATTATACTGAAACAGATTCAAATAAAGGTTATTATTATGTTGAAAGAACTGATCCAGCTGAAGATGGAGAATATATGACATATACAGATGAGATAGAGAAAGTGCCACTACGTAATCAAATACATGTTAAATTTCTAAAAAAATATGTAGAATCAAAAGGTGCTAAACTTGTAATAGTAAGTGTTCCAAGTTTTAAAAATTGGAACTATAAAAAGCACAATGGAATGAAAGAATTTACTGACAAAGAAAATATTGAATTTTTAGATTTAAATATTTTAAATGATGAACTTAATATTGATTGGAAAACGGAAACCGGAGATAAAGGAGACCATGTAAATCATAAAGGTGCAGTCAAAGTAACGAAATATTTAGGAGAATGGCTAAAAGAAAAGAACATGCTTCAAGACCATAGAAATGAAATAAATTATGAGGAATAATCAAAATTTCATAAAAATATGTACAAATACAAAAAAATATGTTAAAATATCAATTGTCATAAAAAGAGAATAAGGGAGGATTACATATGAGTGGACATAGCAAATGGCATAACATTCAAGCAAAAAAAGGAAAAGCAGATGCTGCAAGAGGAAAGGTATTTACTAAACTTGGTAGAGAACTATTAATGGCTGTTAAACAAGGGGGACCAGATCCAGCAGGAAACTCTAAATTAAAAGATGTTATAGCAAAATGTAAAGCAGCAAACATGCCAAACGATACAATAAATAATGCAATTAAAAAAGCTGCAGGTGCAGGAAATACAGAAAATTACGAAGAAGTTATTTACGAAGGGTATGGACCAAATGGAATAGCAGTTATAGTAGAAGCTGCAACAGATAACAAAAATAGAACAGCAGCAGATGTTAGACATGCGTTTTCTAAATGTGGTGGAAACCTTGGAACAAACGGATGTGTATCATATTTGTTTAATAAAAAAGGTGTAATTGTAATAGATAAATCAACATCAAAATTAGATGAAGATAGTTTAATGATGCTTGCAATAGATGCAGGAGCAGAAGATTTTTCATCAGAAGAAGAAGTTTATGAAATTACAACAACGCCAGAAACTTTCTCAGAAGTAAGAGAAAAATTAGAACAAGAAGGATTAGAATTCTTAGAGGCAGGAGTTCAAATGGTTCCATCTACATATGTTGCATTAGACGAAGCAGGAGCAGCAAGAATGGAGAGATTTCTTGACATGCTTGATGAATTAGATGATGTATCAGAGGTATATCATAACTGGGAAGAATAGAATATGACACAAAAGGGACGTTTCTAAATGTGTCATCTGTCCCAAATGTATCAAATTTTAATAAAAATAGTTCTAAAAATAAAAAACACACATATATATTTTATATATGTGTGTTTTTTGGGTGGAACAAAAGGGACAGATGATACATTTAGAAAGGTCCTCTTTGTGCCCAAAATATATATGTGTGTGTTGTGGTCAATTAAGGGCGTCTCCATTGACCAAGGGCGTTCCCATTGACCACTTAATGGAGAAAAAATGATTAATATTAATAATGTTTTAAGATGTTTCCCGATGAGGATGTATAAAAAAATAGATGACTTCTTTTTAGGTGAAAACATAAATATAAATTTATTAGAAGAAATAAGATTTAGAGTCAATCGTCCAATTATTCTAAAAATTGGAGATAAAGAAAAAAAGATAGACTATATTGTGAGTCAAGAAGAAATTTTAGAGATTTTGAGTCATATTTGTGATAATTCGATTTATACATATCAAAGTCAAATTTGTAATGGGTATATTACTATGCAAGGGGGCCACAGGGTTGGTATTACCGGTAATGCCGTGATGAAAGATGGAAAAGTTAGTAACATTAATTATGTTTCTAGCTTAAATTTTCGTATATCAAAGCAAGTGCTTGGGGCAAGTAACAAAGTTATAAAATATGTATTAAATGAGGATGAAAAAGAAATTTATAGCACACTTATTGTTTCGCCACCTGGTATGCGGAAAAACAACAATTTTAAGAGATTTAATAAGAAAAATTAGTAGTGGAATAGAACAAATAGGATTTAAAGGTGTAAATGTTGGAGTGGTAGATGAAAGAGGTGAAATTGCAGCAATGTATAGAGGAGTTCCTCAAAACGATATTGGACTTAGAACTGACGTTTTGGATAATGTATCAAAAGAGGTGCGGACTTACAATGCTTATACGCTCTATGGCTCCAAAGGTTATAGTTGCAGATGAAATAGGAAATAAAGAAGAAATAAAACCAATAATGCAGTGTATGTGTTCAGGAATAAAGGGGATTTTTACTGCTCATGGGAAAGGAATAGAAGATATAAAATTGAATCCAACTCTTAGAGAATTAGCTGAAAACGGAGTGTTTGAGAGAATAATATTTTTAAGTACAAAAGAAAAAGGAGAGGTAGAAAAGGTCTATGCTTTAAACAAAATAGAAAAACAGTATTTTATTTATAATTAAATTATTGAAAGAACAAGTTCTAAAGTAAAACTATCATGAATATAATTATATAGAAAACAGAAAAAGGACAAGGTATGAAAGATGCTAATGATAAAGTATTTTATTTTAACAGTTATTTTTTTATCTACAAGTTATGCTGGAATTATAATATCAAAAAAATATCAAAATAGAGTAAGTGAAATTAAAGAAGTAAAATCTGCACTTAGCATTTTTATTGCAAAAATAAAACTAACTTATGAGCCAATTCCTCAAATATTTGCAGAAATTGGAAATAATGGAAATTCTAATATAAATAATATATTTAAAGTTGCATCAAACAATATGAATGAAACATCAGCAGGAGAAGCATGGAAAAAGGCATTAAAGCAACGGTAATACAAATTTAAAAAAAGAAGATATAGAAATTTTAAGTGGGTTAAGTAATTTACTTGGAAAGGTCGATTTAGAAGGACAAGTAAGTGAAATAGAATTAGTAGATACATTTTTAGATGAACAACTAAAAAAAGCAGAAGAGGAGGAAAAAAAGAGTACAAAATTATATAAAACACTTGGTGTAATAGTTGGACTTGCAATAGTAATTATTTTAATATGAAAGTAAAACAAAAGAAAGGTAGGACATATATGAATATAGATTTGTTATTTAAAATTGCAGCCATTGGAATATTAGTGGCAGTTTTACATCAAGTACTTGTTAGGGCAGGAAGAGAAGATCAAGCAATGATGACAACTTTAGCTGGAATAGTAATAGTTTTGACTATGGTAATAAAAGAAATAAGCACGCTATTTGAAACTGTAAGAACTATATTTAATTTATAGTGATTGCCCAATCGTGCCAATGGGGACGTGGGATTTTGGCATAAACATGAAAAAGAGGAAGAAAATGGATATTATAAAGATAATTCGGAATAGGTTTAATTTCATTAATATTAATAATAATTTTAAGACAGTATAAGCCAGAGTTTGCAGTATATGTAAGTTTAATTGCTGGTGCTTTAATACTTGCACTTACATTTTCAAAAGTATTTGGAATTGTTGAACTATTAAAAAGCTTATCAAGTAAAGTATCAATTCACCAAGAGTTTATAACATTGTTAATAAAAATTACAGGGATTGCAATCTTAACAGAATTTGCAGTAAGTATATGCAAAGATTCTGGAGAAAATGCAATAGCAAGTAAGATAGATATGGGAGGAAAAGCAATTATGGTTTCATTATCCATACCAATTATGGCATCACTTTTAGAAACAATACTAAAGATATTACCATAGGATGCCTTCCCATTGGGGACGTTTCCTTTTGGGGTATCTGGTCCGAATGAGAAATTCCCAAAAGGGACAGATACCCCAAAAGGAAACGTCCCCAATGGGAAGGCAATGGAAAGGTGACAGGAGCTACTAATGAAAAAAGTTATAATTTTATTTTTAATTTTGTTTTTAATGTATCCTACGTCAAGTTTATCGCATGATAACAAGGTATCAACACAAGAGATAATTTCAACACAAAAAAATGCAGTTAATATTGGAAAATTTGTAGAAGAAGCAAAAAAATATACAAAAGATACATTTAAAGATATAGACTACAATGAAGTATTAAATTCTGCTATAACAGGAAATATAGATAATTCTTTGCTTACAAAAAATATTTTAGGAATTGTAGGAAAAGAAACTTTAGTTTCTATTAGAACTATAGCAAGTATTATGATTGTAATTATTATTCATAGTATTTTAAAGAGTATAAGTGACGGACTTGAAAACAACGAAATTGCAAAAGTTGGATATTATGTGCAGTATATTCTAATTGTAACTCTTATTATGGCTAATTTTGCAGATATTATTACAATGCTTAAAAGCACAATATCAAATTTAGTATCTTTTTCAAATACATTAATACCAATTTTAATTACACTGATTTTAACTACAGGAAATATTGCTTCTGCAAATCTTCTACAACCAATTCTGCTCTTTATAATTACATTTGCAGGAAATTTTATATTAAATGTTATTATTCCTGTTCTTCTTGCATCTACTGCTCTTGCAATTGTTTCTAAAATATCAAGTCATGTTCAATTAGATAAACTATCAAAATTTTTTAAATCAAGTGTGGTATGGGCATTAGGTGTAATTCTTACTTTGTTTGTAAGTTTAGTTTCAATAGAAGGAAGTTTAAGCAGTAGTGTTGATGGAGTAACTGCAAAAACTGCAAAAGCTGCAGTTTCAAGTTTTATACCAGTAGTTGGTAAAATATTAGGAGATGCAGTAGATACTGTAATTGGTTGCACATCTATTTTAAAAAATGCAGTAGGTGTTGTTGGAGTTATTGTAATAATTGGTATATGCATAACTCCTATTATAAAATTACTACTTTTGATGATAACTTATTACATAGGTTCAGCAATTTGTCAGCCTATTGCAGACGAGAAAATAGTAGGACTTTTATCTCAAATGGGAGATACATTTAAAATAATGCTTGCAATTTTATGCAGTATGTCAGTGATGCTTATTATTGGGACAACATTGGTACTTAAGATATCTAATAGTGGCCTAATGTATAGATAAATTCAAACTGATTCTTGTTTGAATTTAGTTTACACTACCAACAAAAATAGGAGAATAAAAAAAATGAATTTCTTAAACTCTTGGCTACAAGGAATAGTTGTGGCTGTGATAATTGCAACAATTTTAGAACTTATACTGCCAAAAGGAAATACTAAAAAATATATAAAAGTAGTTCTTGGAGTTTATATTGTTTTTAATATAATAGCTCCTATTGTAGATAGTTTTACAGATTCAAATTTAGAACTATCTTCACTTATAAATGTTGAAAAATATACAAAAGATATAGAGACATATAATGAATCGTCAAATAATAAAGATATTAATAAATCAAATGATGAAAGCATAATGCAAATTTATATTAACAATTTAAAAAATGATATAAAGGCAAAACTAGAAGCAAAAGGGTATCTAATAAAAGATATACAAGTTAAGATTAATAATTCAGAAGATTATAATATAGAGTCAATAAACATATATTTAAAGGAAAAACAAAAAGTTGATAATAATTCAAGGATTAATGAAATTAATAAAGTTGAGGTGAAGATAAATTACAATGAGGAAAATACTGAGAAAAAAGAAGAAAATGAAAGCAGTGTTACAGAAAAAGAAATAAAGAAAATAAAGAAGTATGTATCAGATGTATATGAAGTTGATGAAGATAAAATTAGTTTATACTAAGGAAAGAGAGGATATTTATTTATGCCTGAGGAAAAACAAAAGAAATTAATAGAAAAAATAAAAAATATTTTTATGCTAAAACAGAACGATGAAAATGGCGAAAAAACAAGCAAAAGAAAAATAGAAAATTTAGTTGTGTTTGTTATTATTCTTATTATAACAGTAATATTTATAAATGCTATTTGGAACTCAAGTAGTAAAAAAGATAATAAAGATAGTTTGCCACAAGATAGAACATTAGCTCAGTCTATTCAAACAAATACCAATAGCTCAAAGCAAATTAGTTTAGAGAGCAAATTAGAAGATATTTTGCAAAATATAGAAGGAGTTGGCAAAGCTAAAGTTCTATTAACATATTCTGAAAGTAGTAAAACACTTGCAATGTATAATGAAGATACCACAAAAAGTGATACAGAAGAAACAGATTCACGGTCGGAGGTAATAGAAAAATAGCACAGAGTTCAAATAAAAAAGAAGTAATATATCAAGAAATAAATGGAGAAAAAGTTCCAGTAACTCAAAGTGTAGTAGAACCAAAAATTGAAGGAGCAATTATTACAGCTGTAGGTGCCACAAATAGCAGAGTTAAAGAAAATATTGTGCAAGCAGTCGAAGCTGCTACTGGTCTTGCTACTCATAAGATTCAGGTTT
>Ga0256404_1010875_pt1 | contig 12417 bp, 8 predicted proteins | sample RumenRJG_01DNA_FD_185990 | JGI IMG/M metagenome (GOLD analysis project Ga0256404, IMG submission 185990) | Bovine rumen microbial communities from Lethbridge, Alberta, Canada - RJG_01 | ecosystem: Host-associated > Mammals > Digestive system > Stomach > Rumen | place: Canada: Alberta | collected...
CAGCGACACCTGTTGGGCAGTGTTTGTCGACGGAGTGCAGGCCGGTGTGGCCACGGGTACGCCCTCCTATACCGTTACCGGTCTCAACGCCTACACCACCTATGAGGTTTCGGTCCGAGCCCTCTGTGGCGGCACCGACACCAGCGACGCAGCCACGGTGACCTGCCAGACGGCATGTGCCGGCGAGGGTTGCCACTTCACTCTGAACGCCCACTCGTCGTCCGGCGACGGATGGAACGGAGCCCGATTGGTCATCTCGGCCGACAGCATCGACATCGCCACCTTCACCATGCGCAATGGCAGTGCGCTCAGCACCAGCTACTATATCTGCGAAGGCATGGAGCTCTCCTTCACATGGCTCAGCGGCAACAACGACCAGGTGTGCTCCTTCGAGGTTCTCAATGCCAATGGCGACACGGTCTACCGTATCGGTGCGGCCGCCAACCTCGGCGAGGACTTCTTCGTTACCGACAGCATCTGCTACGACACACCCGGCGTCAACCCTGGTATCGACGACACGGTTTATTACACTGTCAGTGTGGACTATGACATTACACGAGGCACCGTTACCGGCGCGGGCACCTATGCCGAAGGCACGGTGGTGACCCTCAGGGCCACGCCGTTCGAGGGCTACCGTTTCACCGGCTGGAGCAACGGCGAGCAGGATTCGGTCTTGTCGTTCGCCCTGACTTCCAATGTGAGCCTGACGGCCAACTTTGCGGAGAATGTCGGTATCGATGATGTGGACTTCTCGGCAGTGTCCATTACGCCCAATCCGGCCAGTTCGACGGTCCGCATCGAGGGCCTTGGGCAGAGCGCGACGCTCTGCATCCTCGACGGCAGCGGCCGCGAAGTCTGCAGCAGGAGCGATGTGTCGGAGAGCATCGAAATGGATGTCACCGGCATGGCCCGTGGTGTTTACTTTGTACGTATTGTCAGCAGCAACACCAGCACGGTGCGCAAGCTGATTGTCAGATAATCCGCGGGATAGCGTCGATAAGTGTGCGCGTATATTCCGTTTTGGGATTGCGGAAGAGGTCGTCGGGGGTGCCACTCTCGACGACTTTTCCTTTTTGCATCACCATGATGCGGTCGGAAAGGAATTTCACTACCGAGAGGTCGTGGGTGATGAAGAGATAGGTGTAGTGGTGACGGCGCTTGAGGTCGTTGAGGAGGTTGAGCACCTGGGCTTGCACGCTGACGTCGAGGGCCGAGACGCTTTCGTCGCACACGACCAGCTCGGGTTCCAGAATCAGGGCTCGTGCGATGCATACGCGTTGGCGCTGTCCGCCGCTGAACTCGTGTGGGTAGCGGTTGTACCATTCCGGCTGCAGGCCCACCTGCTCCATGAGCTCGAGCACCCGTTCCTTCGAGCCTTTGCCGTGCACGCGCAGGGGTTCGCCGATGGCTTCGCCGACGGTGATGCGTGGGTTGAGGGAGGAGTAGGGGTCCTGGAAGATGATTTGCAGCTTGGGGCGCAAGGCGCGCAGTTCGCTGCGGCTGAGGGTGTCCAGGCTGCGGCCGCGATAGGTGATGGTGCCGGAGGAGTGGTCGATGAGGTGCAGCAGGGAGCGTCCGAGGGTGCTCTTGCCACAGCCGCTCTCGCCCACAAGGCCCAGGGTTTCGCCTTCGAAGATGTCGAAACTGATGCCGTCAACGCCTTTCAGCGTCTGCAACGGCTTGCCGAAGAGACTCTTTTTCAGGGTGTAGGTGACGGAGAGGTCGCGGACGGAGATGAGTGGCGATTGGGGGGCGGAGGGCGGAGGGCAGGCTGCCGCACCGTGTTGTTCTCCGTTCTCCATGCTCCGTTCTCCGCTTAAATATTCTTCCACCGTCGGCAGGCGCTCGGGGCGGCTGTCCAGCGGGGGCCGACAGGCCAGCAGGCCACGGGTGTAGGGTTCGGCAGGATGGTGAAGTATCTGGCGTGCAGGGCCTTGCTCCACCACTTTGCCGCGATACATCACCATGATGTTGTCGGCGATTTGGGCTATCACCCCGAGGTCGTGGGTGATGAAGATGATGCTGGTGCCGCGTCGGTCCTGAAGCTGCTTGAGCAGTTCCAGAATGGTTTTCTGCACCGTTACATCGAGGGCTGTGGTGGGCTCGTCGGCGATGATGATGTCGGGCTCGTTGATCAGTGCCATGGCTATCATGACGCGCTGTTTCTGTCCGCCGCTGATTTCGTGGGGATAGCTGTCGAAAATCTTTTCGGGACGGGGGAGGAGCACTTCGCGGAAGAGTGCTATCACCCTCTCTTTCATTTCATTGTATGTCTCTTTCTCGTTTCCTTGTTCAATCATTTCCATCACCTGCTCGCCGCATTTCTGCACGGGGTTGAGGCTCGTCATGGGCTCTTGGAAAATCATGCTGATGCGCCGGCCGCGAATGGCGCGGAAGTCTTTTTCGCCGAGCGTAAGCAGCTCAGAGCCATTAATCTGTGCGCTTCCGGACACCGTAGCGTTCTTAGGCAGCAGTCCCATCAGTGCCAAGGTGCTGACGCTCTTGCCGCTGCCGCTTTCGCCCACAATGCCCAGGGTTTCGCCGCGGCGCAGCGTATAGTCCACCCCCTCCACCACGCGCCGTCCGTCGAAGTCCACGCAGAGATTGTTCACCTGCAAAAGTATCTCCTTTTCGTCTGTCATACAAGTGGAATAACGCATAATGTCGCCAAAAAGTGTGTCGCGCTCCAAAAAAGATTTTTTTGCGTCCGAAGCGCCTCCTCTGCCCCCACCCAACCCCCACCCGATAGGCCCCTGATTCGGTAGTTCTTATATTGTTTACATATTGTTTACATATTGTTCTTATATTGTAGATATAGGAACAATATAAGAACAATATGTAAACTATATAAGAACAATATAAGAACGGCCGTATTTGGTACGTCTTAGGTAGGGTTTCGACCCCGTTTTTGGGGCGTTTTTTTATGTGTTTCGGGTGGATGGTGTGCGATTATATTTTGTTGTTTCAATTATTATGTGTAATTTTGCACCCGAAAACCATCCGCCTGTGGCGACGATGTATAACAAGAAATAAAATATGGATACGGTGAAAATATCGAGCGGCCTGCTTGCGTTCAGCGCAGCGCCCCAAGAGGCTCCGGCGGCCAGTCCGTTTGGAAGGATTGTGCTGATTGTCTTCGGGGTACTGGTGGCGTTGCTGATTTTCTTTATGCTGCTGGATTTGATTGTCAAAGGCGGCCTCAGCAAGAAGAATATTGCGTCGAAAAGCCTTGGGCGGCAGATATTTGGCGCCTTGATACAGTGGCGTCTCAAGTCGGTGCTGCTCTTTGCGCTGCTGGCGGTGGCCATGTGTGGCATCGTCTTTGTCATTACGCCGGAGCACCCGGTGAATATGCTATGGCTGACGCTCCAGACCCTTGGCGTATGGTTGACGATAAAGGTCAGCCGCATACTGTCGCTCCCCTTCAGTCTGCGCAGGGAGGAGGAGCGCATCACGTGGAGCCAGATAGCCATCCTGGCGGCGATAGGGTTCTGGGTTATTGGCTTCCTCATCATCTTCGACACCAAGGACACCCCCCAGGTGGCGGCGGCCGTTGGATTGACAGGCACGCTGCTGGGATGGATTTTCCAGGATAAAATCAAGGGCGTGGTGGCTTTTCTCCACCTGCGGCTTCACCATCTGCTCAAGGTTGGCGACTGGATCAGGGTGCCGGCGTTCAAGGCCGACGGCGAGGTGGAACGCATCACCCTCACCACCGTCACCATCTACAACTGGGACACCACCACTTCCACCATCCCTATCAGTGCCCTGCATGGCGACCATTTCCAGAATCTTCAGAACATGAAGGAGGGGAAAACCTATGGCCGGCAGATGCTTAAGAACTTCATTTTCGACACTTCCTGTTTCGCCGTTCTCAGCCCTTCGGAGATGGAGAGGCTGTGCCAAGAGCATGAGATAGGCCTCTATCTCGCCAGGAACGAGATAAAAGAGGCCACCCTCAATGCCCGCCTCTTCCGCCTATACCTTTTCCATTGGCTGATGAACAACAAGCATGTTTCCCAGCATCCGCGCCTGATAGTCAATTGGCTTGAGCAGACAGGCGAGGGGATGACGCTGCAGGTCAATGCCTACATTACCGAAGGCGAGTGGCAGCCTTTCGAGTGGCAACAGTCGCAAATAGTGGAGCATATCATTCAGTCGGCCCGGTGGTTCGGCATGAGCCTCTATCAGCGTCCCACAGCCCACGCCGTCAGCAATGGAAAAGTCCAACTTGTCGATAACCAAGAATCTGCACGAAAATGAAAGACATCCCCCACAACAATCTGGAGCGCCCCTTTGAATACCTGAGAAGGAAGGCCACGGGGCAGAAGTTCGAGGCTTCTGTGGTTCGCAATTGGTATATTGCCAGGGCTTTTCTACTGGACAGGCTCAGCCATTTCGCCCTTGCTCCGTCCGATGATGCGCACCTGAATATAGTCCTTCTCGGCGACTCGCCCCTCGTGCTTTCGCTGGCACGCCAGGCGGCTTTGCAGTCCCACTACCTCAATTTCGACGAGAAGACGGGTGCCAACCGTACATTGATAACTATCGTTTCGTCCAACCCGCATATTGTCGACGAGCTGAAAAAAGAGGAATATTTGTGCCATCTGCTTGATTACAGCAAGCTTACCATTGGTGCGGAGGTTGCCAATTGCGACTCTTTTGTCGACATAGAGTTTGAAATCAAGAGTCAATGGGCGGAGGAGGACGTGCAGCCATATAGTGCTTGCAGGTCTGGTGGCCACACTGTCCATCGCTATGTTTTCGGTGAGGATGATGTCAATTCATTCTGCAAATCGATGCCCGAGGAGCGGATATTCACTATAGATACACGTAAGGCCCGATATGCCAGCAGGATGTACGATTTGGGAGCCGAAATCAATAACCTGCCCTATGAGGATATCCACAGCGTCAAGCGGTATGCTTTGGCGTTGGATGTGTACCAGTACGGCAAATTGAAAGAGAAGGCGGAACGGTTTGTCAATGAGAAGTGGGAGGATATTGAGAACCAGCAGGAGGTACTCCTCGGCGTCTTCAATATATTCTGCTCCGATTGTTTCATGATTCGTTACAATTCGCTCAAACCCTGTTGGGAAGGAGATAGGAAAAGCCGTCGTCAGGTATGGGAGGACCACTACGATGCTCTCAGCAAAAGCGAACATTCCCGTTGGGTCGTGGAAAAGCTCATACTCGGATACCTTCCGTACGACCAGCAGGACCATCTCCTCGACGAAAGCTTGGCAGCATGTCCCCGAGAGAGGAGCCGCAGACGGCACCTGCTCAAAAACAACTGGACAGGTCCCCGCCATATCGACCTTTGTTCCTTCGACGACCTCCGCCGCATCGACCCGGACAACATGAAGTACGACTCATTCCTCGTCCTCGGTATCCCCCAAATCCTCAACGAGGTAGGAGTGCTTGAGGATGGATGTCATGACTAATATATCGAGTCTCAGTTAAATACATTTTTCAATATTGAAGGAAATGCTGCAGGAGGAAAACCATAGGAATATCATAAATGACATGGTGAGGAAAAGAGGTAGTATAGTCCCGATTATAGGGGAGGATACCGTAGTCTATAGGAATCCAGATACTACCGAAGAGATTCCATTTCAGGAATTCATCGTGCAACAGTTTAGGAATAAATATCCTCGGATTGATGTTGGAGAGTCGGCTCTTGACTCGATGAAGAAACGGGGTTATTATGGGATGTCGCTGATGATGCAGTTTTATAATCAACAAGGACGGTTTCTTGATGATTATATGGAATTTGTCAGGAATAATTCCCCCCAAATAAGGCTTAAAAAGGAAGTCCATGATTTTCTTAAAGCTTTTGATTTCCCCATTATAATTACTCCGATTTGTTTTAATATCATTGAGAATGATCTGGTTGGTGATCTGGAGGACTATAAGTCTATTTGGTATAATTTGAATCGGGAAAACAGGGCATTGCCTCAGCGATGTGTCTATCACATTTTTGGACAAGCCAAAGATGGATCGAGGTGGGTTACGGATGAGGATACGCTTCTGACATTTCTCTTGTCCCATAACAATAGGGAAAATGAGGCTTCTGGATTAGTGGATTATATAAAAGAAAGAGACAAAAAACTTTTCGTCCTCGGGTGTAATCTACCCAATTGGCTTTTCCGTTTTTTGTGGCAGCCTATTCAGAAAGGACTGAATGACATATACACCCAAACGACCCAGGGCTATTGGATTCATAAAGAAAGACCTGATGATAGTTTTGAGAATTTCTTGAAAAAGAAAAATTTTTCTTCCGATGCGCAAGTGAGGGATATATTGGTGGAGTCAACCAAACTAATGCAGATCGAGCAACAACAGGAGGCGGACGAACTGGCTTTGATGATTGATAAAAATGATTCCTTCGATGTGTTTATTTCTTATGCGAGTGAAGATAGACAGATTGCCATTCGGATTTTCAACGCTTTGCGGAATATGAATGTGAAGGTTTGGTTTGATAATAGGGGGATGGGCGAGATAACGCCAGGCCAGGCCTATTGGGAGAAGATTAAACGTGGAATTAAGGACTCCGCTCACTTTATGCCTGTCATTACCGAAAACTGGATACAAAAACAGTTTGGCTCATCGAGTCTGAAAGTGGAGACGCAAATGGCTCGGGACAGGAAGGAAGGATGTGCTACAACTCCAGGGAAAGATAATTATTCGATACCGGTCATTGTAAAGGGATCAGTGTACAATGGGGTCGAAATTGGTACTGAATATGTGGAAAAGCTATCGGAAATGAGTCTTTTGCCGAAGTCTTTGTTTTTTGAAATCAATATGATAGAGTACGATGGGCTGGATTTCAGTGCATTCGAAAAAATTGAGTGGTAATATATGGCTAATGACACATTTCTGGGGCTTCATCCCTACATGGAATCGGATTCCTATCGATTTAAAGGTCGAGAAAGAGAATCCATGGAACTTTTCCGTTTGATATCGCGAAATGATACTACTGTTTGCTATGCAGAATCAGGAGAGGGTAAGACGTCTCTGTTAAATGCAGGTGTTTTCCCATTGCTCAGGGGAAACCTATTCTTCCCTATAACAATAACATTTACAAGTGATGACTACAAATTATCTCCATCCGATTTTAACGAAATCATTGATCGTTGTATAAAAGATTGCCTCAGTGATTATAACAGGAACAATCCGAGAACACGGGTTGAATATTGTCTGAACGATAAGTCTGTTGGGGAGTTGGCCCTCCATGATGGTCTTCTTGAGAAACTAAATCGATATTCGTGGTGGAGGTTGAGAAATTATAAACCACAGGCAATGGGATTAGCATTCACTCCAGTGTTTGTGTTCGATCAATTTGAAGAAGTGTTTAGTCTTCCAGAGTCAGTTGCATGGACGAATGCCTTTTTTGGATGGTTGGAAGAGGTATTGACAGACAATTGCCCGGATGAAATCGTTCAGGCAGTCCGAGATAGTATTGGTCCGCAATCGACATTCCCGTTAATTAAGACAGAAAAGGACTTTAAAACGGTTTTTTCTTTACGAAAGGAGTTTATCGGGGAGCTTGATTACTGGTGTATGCAAAGATTTTTCATACCAGACATGAAAGGCAATCGTTATTGCCTAAAGGCTTTGACTTTTAGTGGCGCCAGAGATGTAATGACTCAGCAGGGTGAATTTGATGAGAAGATTGTGGATCGTATCTTGTCAAATTTTATGGAACGGTATACTTGCGATTCAGAGCATTGTATTTCTGAAGATTTACCGGCTATTCCGGCCTTACTGTTGTCTGTTGTATGTGACTCCTGGGAACAAGATCCGCATGCTTTTGATGATGTTGCGAAAGATGAAATTGATAAATCTCTGGGAAGAGTTTTAGAGCAATTTTATGATCGGGTGCTTGGGGCTTCACGTAGGGAATTGCTTGAGCCGGATGTCGAGAAACAGTGTGTCCGAATCTATGATGATATTGATGTTGCCTTGTTTTCGTTGATTGATAGCAATGGGAAGCGGGTCAGGGTCAAAACGACATCCCCTATTTTGGATCAAATTGACTTTGATGCCAAATGTAAGAAGGTATTATCAGACAACCGATTAATAAAGGTCACAAAGGTTGATGGCGAAGACTATGTAGAACTGGTCCACGACTCTCTCTGCCCAATTGTAGCACAGAGGAAAGAAGAGTGGGTGGCGATGGTGGCACAGGAGCGGGAAGAAAAGCTGGTGAAAGAAAGGATGAAGAGAATCCGTAAACGAATGATGACCATTTTCTTACTTTGTGTTGGTTTTTTGAGCATTGCTGCATTATTTGTATGGCAAAATGGGAAGTTTCATCTCGCCGAAAGAAAGTTGGCCTTGTCGAATGAACAAAATGACTCAATTAGAAGAACGAATGACTATATCACAAATCTTAATGATTCAATATCTCAGCTGAATACTTCGTTGGCACTTCAAATGGAGACAATTGAACGCCAGCGTGATTCTTTGAATATAAGTTTGTCATCCTTGCAACTTCAAATGGAGAAGAATATGATGCAGGAAAAAGCAATAGAGGCAAAAAATCAATCGATTAAATTGAATACAATATTTGACGTGTCTGATTTTAAGGGGACTTTTGATAATCGGTTGGCAATACTTCAATGGCTTGATTCGTATAGAAATGCGTGTATGCAAAAAGATATAGATTTTATTGGCTCGGTTCTTGACGATAATGTCATGGTTGTGATTAAACAAAATGACAATTTGGTTTTATGGGATAAAAAGGAATATCTTGGTGAGTTAACAAATGCTTTTGAAAACAAACGGATTGATTATGATGATGTTTCAATTAGTAAAAGTGTTGGCGGCGGAAGTGCACCTCTGTATAGTGTCGATTTAATAGAGACGGTTTCTTCTCATTCACAAACAGTAGAAGTCAATAAAGTGAAGTTTGCAGTTGAGATGACTGGAGGCGGCTCTTTTTCAATTTTGCGTATAATAAAACATCCTTTTTCATATTAACTATTTGGCTATGAAAAATGATTATTATGTTCCCCAGCCTATAGATACTTCTGATGTGGAGTTGTCTGTCGAGGTGACGGCACTTGTGGAAGAATTGGCAAAAAAAACGTGGGCTCAGACACGTATATCGCAGGGGTGGTCTTTGGGGCCGATGAGGAACGATGAAAAAAAAACTTCACCCATGCCTTGTCCCTTATGAGCAGCTCTCCGAGGAGGAGAAGACCTACGACAGGAATACTTGTGTTCAAAGCCTTAAGTATATTATTAAAGCAGGCTTCAGTATTGTTCCCAACCCGCAATGAACCGATGGGTGGAGAAAAAACATTGTTCATAAATATTTTGTGTGTATTTGGAAAAAATGTGTATATTTGCACCCGATTAACGATACACAACAAACAACATTAAATACATTGTAACTATGACAAAATCAGAACAATTCATGGAGATGGAAGCCCGTTATGGTGCCCATAACTATCATCCGCTGCCCGTCGTTCTCGCCAAAGGTGAGGGCGCATTTGTTTGGGATTGCGAGGGAAAGAAGTATTTTGACTTCCTTTCGGCCTATTCTGCTGTCAATCAGGGTCATTGTCATCCAAAGATTGTCAAGGCTATGTGTGATCAGGCTCACGAACTGACTCTCAGCAGCCGCGCATTCTACAACAACTGCCTGGGTGAATGGGAAAAATATGTTACCGAGTATTTCGGTTATGACAAGGTGCTTCCTATGAACACCGGTGCAGAAGCCGATGAGACCGCATTGAAGCTTGCTCGTCGCTGGGGAGTGGTGAAGAAGGGTATTCCCAATGACGAAGTGATGATTGTATGCTGCGAAGGCAATTTCCACGGCCGCACCATTACTATTATTACCATGAGCAATGACCCCGAGAGCTATGCCAATTACGGTCCTATGACTCCCGGTTTCCTGCGTATACCCTATAATGATCCCGATGCCCTCGAGAAATGCCTCGCCGAGCATGGTAAGAAGGTCGCTGGCTTCCTTGTTGAGCCCATCCAGGGAGAGGCGGGTGTCTATGTACCTGACGAGGGTTACCTGAAGAAATGCTACGATATTTGCAAGAAATACAATGTCCTCTTCATGGCCGACGAGGTGCAGTGCGGTATTGCCCGTACGGGTAAGATGCTGGCTTGCGACCACGAAGGTGTGCGTCCCGACCTGCTTATCCTCGGAAAGGCCCTCGGTGGTGGTGTTATGCCTGTCAGCGCTGTTCTTGCCGACGATGATATCATGCTGAATATCAAGCCGGGTGAGCATGGCTCCACCTTCGGAGGCAACCCCATTGCCGCCAAGGTTTCCATTGCCGCCCTGCAGGTGATTAAAGAAGAACACCTCATGGAGAATGCCGAGCGTCTTGGTAAGATTTTCCGCGATGAAATGACGAACTTCAAGAGCCCGATGATTGAGAAAGTGCGTGGTAAAGGTCTCCTCAACGCAATTATTATCAAGCCCCACAATGGCAAAGAGGCATGGGATGTCTGCATCAAGATGCGTGACCTTGGAGTGCTGGCCAAACCGACCCACCGTCACATCATCCGTTTCGCCCCCCCGCTGGTTATCACCGAAGAGCAGCTGCGTGAGGCTATGGAGCTTATTAAGCAGGCTATCAAGTCGTTCGAATAAGAAATTGTCCGGTTTTTCCGAAGAAAAAGGCGACCCGATGGGGTCGCCTTTTTCTTATTTCTGCAGTGAATATGTCCGTTGACATCGGTTGCCGCAGGCATCACTTGCCTCCACGCGGAGTTCGTTGCGTCCGGTTTTAAGTTTGCCACTGGCATTGATGATGAGCGTGGCGCTCTTGCCATCGTATTCCGCCAGGATCCAGCTGCCGTTGAGAAAGCAGTTGTAGGTGTTGATGCCACTAAGGTTGTCGCTGATCTTCACCTTGATAGTATTGCCTCTCAAGCGGCCTCCCTCCTTGAAGTTGGATGGTGCAATACGGGGCTCTGTGGTATCGATGCTGACGGCAAAACAACCGAAATCACGCACTTCGGCGCTATACCACTCGCCCTCTCTACGGGTTTTGTATGCCACTTCTTTTTTGCTGTCAATGCGTACAATGACAGCTTTTTCTATTCCGGCTGGTGCTTTGATGGAAATGGTGTAAGCCTTGTGTGGCGGCTGGGGGTTGATGCAAGGCACCACAGTACATATGGCCGAGCGGTATTGGCTGCTGGCAGTGGCATACATGCGCAGGCGGTCGTTGGCATAGAGTGTATTGTCGGACATGACGATACGTAGACTTTCTCCTTTGACTTTCAGCGGCCTGGATGCTTCCACGTAGTAGGTGTTCCGCTCATTGTCCGCTTTGGGGGGTGTGGTAGCGACAGGCAGTGCTTTGACGTTGAAACTCCGTTCTGTATGGTTTCCTTTGATGTCATATATACATACCTTTACGCTATGAATAGTCCCTTCGGTAAAGCGCATTTTACCGTCTCCTCGACAAACGGGAATCCATTCTCCTCTGGCACCGGGCAGTGTTCGTGTGAGGATGTATGGTTCGCGTGTGTGTATGTAGTGAGTATAGTCAACCAAGGCATTGGATACACGACTGCTGTCCAGCAGGAATTCCGCTGTGGTGTATCTGAAGAACAGCATGCCGTCGAGGAAGACGTCTATGTGGTCTATGCCATTGCGCAGTGTGGAGCCTTCGGCGGCATCGGTGGCGTAAATGCCTAAATAAAAGGGGCCTGAAACACCAATTTCGTCCTCGTTCCCTAATACAATGGGGTCGCCGCCATCGGGGTAGATGCGAATGCCGCGCAGGGTTGGGGCAATGTTGTCGGTATAGGGCAGGCCGAAAAGCAGTGGGTTGATGGTACGTCCGTCCTTGCGCAGTTCGAAGTGCAGGTGAGGGCCGGCGCTGCCGCCAGTATTTCCACTGTAGGCTATCACCTGTCCTTTCTTCACCGGAAGCTGTCCCTCCGGCAGGTCGCGTACCAGACTGTAGCTGCGGTCCTTGTATTGCTCTTGGAGGACGTAGCGCCCAATCTCGCCGGCATACTCGTTAAGGTGCATGTACACAGAGGTATAGCCGTTGGGGTGTTTCACATAAAGAATCTTGCCGCCGCCCCAGGGCGAGATTCTCACACCACACACGTAGCCGTCGGCCACAGCATAGACGGGTTTCCCGATGGCACCTCCGGTGCGTATGTCGAGGCCGGCGTGGAAGTGGTTGGGGCGTATCTCGGCAAAGGTGGCAGAGAGTCCTATGTCGCTGTCGATTGGCAAGCGGAAATAACCCTGCGGCAACTCCTGGCAGACGAGAGATGTAGGGTTGAAGTTTAGAACTATGCTGATGCAGAATAAGATACGGAGAGTCTTTTTCATTTGTCTTTCGAGTTAAAGAGCGCTATGCGGTTGATTACAGGGGCGGCAAGCACGGAATCGAACACGATCCTTAGCCGTGGGCTTGTGGC
>Ga0256404_1010878_pt1 | contig 12415 bp, 13 predicted proteins | sample RumenRJG_01DNA_FD_185990 | JGI IMG/M metagenome (GOLD analysis project Ga0256404, IMG submission 185990) | Bovine rumen microbial communities from Lethbridge, Alberta, Canada - RJG_01 | ecosystem: Host-associated > Mammals > Digestive system > Stomach > Rumen | place: Canada: Alberta | collected...
AGGAAGAAGAAAAAGAAGAACATCTTTATTACCTGCCTTTCATAATTTTGATATTTCTCAACTATCTGCAAGTATCATATCACAGCCATTTCAATTTTACAAGCAAAATGCGAAACAAATTTGCAAATAAATGAAAATATCATAAATATGAAAAAGAGCCAGCACAGCCATTCGCCATGCCAGCTCTTGAAGTTAGTCTTTCTTGTAAAAAGGTGTCTCATATCCGTCTGCCCGGAGGATCAGTCCCGGTGCCCAGTCCGGCGTCTGACCCATGATGTCGCAGATGGCCTGAAGATCTGTGTCCACAGGCGCTTCGATGATCAACTCGTCATGGACGTGAGCGCAGATGAAGCGGTCTGACAGGTTCTGCATGGCATTCGCAAGGACATCCCTGCTGTAAGCCTGAACGATATTCTCCACGAACTTCGGACCGTAACTTTCGACGCGGGTCCATTTCTTTGCCGTGTCAGTCCCTGCGTACGTGATGCTCTCGGAGCCATACTTGTTTGTACCGATGGACGGCTGCGGATAGACGATGCATCTGCCTGACGGGAGACGAATGAACAGCATTTGTGATTCCACCCAGATGTCGATCGGACCGACAGAGGTCTTTACACCCTTCTTTATGGCGGTCTTGATCGCCCGGTCGACAGTCCACCAGTATTCGACAATGCGGGGATTCGTGCCTCGCCAGCTGTTCACCAGCGGCTGGAGCTCGTCCTCGGTCAAACCCATCTCCAAAGCGCCCATCTGTTTCAACGCACCGACGCTGCCGCCATAGCCAAGCGCCAGTTCTGCGATTTTCCCTTTCTGCCGAAGCTCTCCGTTCACGCCATGCTTGACGACCGGAACTCCGAACATGTGAGAAGCGGACTCACAGTAGATGTCACCGCCAGTACGGAAGACTTCAGATCTCCAGGTCTCACCTGCAAGGTAGGAGAGGACCCGAGCTTCGATCGCGCTGTAGTCGGCCACGATGAACTTATAACCATCTCTTGCGACGAAGGCCGTCCGGATCAGCTCGGAGAGGACTGCCGGAATGTTCTCATATAATATAGAAAGCATTTCGTAGTCCCCGTCTTTTACGAGATTCCGCGCCTGTTCGAGATCCTGCATGTGATTCTGCGGCAGATTCTGCAACTGGATCAGCCTGCCAGCCCACCTCCCTGTGTGAGTGCCCCAGAACTGGAAGAGGCCTCTGCACCGTCCATCCTCACAGACCGCGTTCTCCATGGCCTCATATTTTTTGACGCTGGATTTGCTGATCTGCTGGCGGAGGACAAGAACCTCTGCAACTTCCGGTGATACAGTCGGAATCAGAGCGGCCACCTGCTTCTTGCCAAGAGACTCTGCATGGACACCCTGACTGATGAGATACTGCTTCATCTGGGCCACGCTGTTCGGGTTGTCAAGGTGGGTCATGACCTGCAGTTTCTCTGTCAGAGAGTTTTTGCTGATCTCGCTGATCTTGATGGCATTTTGTACCATATCCGGATCGATCAGGATACCTCTGTCGTTGATCGTCTGATCCCTCCAGTACTGCTCCCAGATGAAGTCCGGGACGGGGAAGCGGGAGAGCTTCTCATAGATCTGCACTTCGACTTCTGTGTCGCGCTTGTTGTACGATTTGAAGAGCTCCCACTTCTCCGGCGCATCTTCCGGTGTGTGCCAGCACCTGCCGCCATTCGCTACCGTCGGTTTGCACGGGGTACAGAAGTACCGGATCAGGTCTTTACCTTCCTTCAGCTTCTGTTTTTCAAACCCAAGGACAGCACCGACGCTTTCCAGAGAGAGCGGGAGACCAAGGTAACTGGCCCATACCATAGAGCAGTGCCAGCCATGCGGGTCCAGGTATCCGCCAACCGTATCGTCGCCGGTGCCATAGCCGTGAAAGAACTCCGGATGCCATCGCCTGAGATACACGGAGGTGGCGATCCTTTCGAAGACCGCGTTGTGCGCCAGCTTGATCACGTTCGGATCGACCAGAGCTTTCAGGATTTCCTCGGGCGGTTCCTCCCCGTTTGCGATGTCATACACGACAGTCGGTCCGCCATCTACTGATACGGACAAGAGAAGCGGTGCCCAGTCCGGCGACTCCGTGTACCTGTAGACTCCTGCCTTGGCGATGTTCACCGAGGAACGCGTCTCATAGTCCAGCAGAAGCATCCTTACTATTTTGTTTTTCATTCTTTTGACCTTTCAATATGTGGTTATCTTTGGGTGATTATGTTTTCATGGTGACTCTCCACGATGAACTCTCAGGAAGTAAAGGGGCAGCAGATTGCTCCGCCACCCCCATGAACCGATTAATTCAGAAAATCATCCGCGCCATCAGCTGCCTTGAAAGCGGCGAAATCTTCAGCGGCAGAGATCTGAGAACCGAGCGGAGTCCCATCTTCCAGCTTCTGGATGTTATTCAGGCTGCAGGCAATTCCGCGATTTCCGTTGACGGAGAACGCATAGAAATTGATAGAAACCCTTCCGATGATGCCGGAGTAGAGCTCGGAGGTATCCGTGATGGGATTGCAATGTGCATCCACCACACCCGGCTTTCTCGGATTGTTGGCATTCAGGAAGAAGGCATTCTGATATGCGGGGTCATCCGGATGCTCCAGATCGCCGTCGCGAAGAGGAGTCTTGATGGCTGCCAGAGGCGGTACAGTTCTTCCGTTGCCTTTCAGCTTACCTTCACCTTCCTCATAGGCCGCCTCGATCGCCTTGTGAATCTTGTCCAGCGTATCCGTATCATCCTTGCTGATGATGAGAGAGGCACTGTATTTCGGCTTGCCTCCCGGTGCTGCTTTCGGCTCATTGACATTGAGGTACGAAAGAACGGTCTTCGGCCCAGTTACAACATGTGTCATCTTACTCATAACTTTTTCTCCTTGTTTGTGCTGCCTCACATGAGGCGTTTTTGCTTCTTGCCCGCTCTCATGGGGAACAATCAGTCCCCCAGCGGGCTTGTTACCATATTCAGTTGTTGTCAGATGCTGTTCACTTGATGCCGTATGATCAGCCAGCATCCTTGAAGTCCTGTTCGGCAGAGCTCCATTCAGGACGCCTGTCTGACTCCGGGACCAGTGTCGGCTTGCCTTTCGGCTTCACGATGTACGGCCCGAGAATCTCATCGAACTTCTCAGCTCCCAGCAGCTTCTGCATCTTGCCAATCCCAAGGATCTGCCTGTCGTAAGGATCGTATCCGGCTCTCTTGACTGCTTCAGCAGCCTGTACCTTATCGCGGTATGTGCGTACCGATCGTCCTTCAACCAGTTTGAAACCTGGGATTTCTGTGCCTTCCGTAGCCTCCTGCAGGGCAGCTTCTTTCACATCGTTTGCCCATGTGATCAGGTCATCCAGCTTCGGAAGAAGCTCTGCCAGCTCTGACGGACTCATCACCGATGCTTCCCGGAACTCCGCTCGTGCGATCGCCAGCTGTACGTCTGCTCTGGTCTTGCACGTTCCGGAGATCTTGCAGAAGCGGCACCAGTCACCGGCTTCGAATTCACCAGCTCCCTGACATGCGAGCTCTGCCTTCGGACGGAGAACTGTCTCTGCCCATTCCAGCAGCTTGGCTTTCGACATCGTGAAAGTGTCGTAGTGGCTCATCCTCGGCTGGAAGATCGAGAGCTTCACGGTATCGAAGCTGTACAGGCACTCGAAGGTGTCCAGCGCTCCCAGCGCGTAGCACATGAGCTGCGTGTTGCCGTACTGACTTCCGTCTTCACCCGATGCCGGAACCTCAACGCCTCTGCCGTACTTGAAATCGATGATGTGCAGGACCTTGTCCGACACGATTACGCAGTCACCGGTGCCAAAGCCATCCTTGACCCATCTGCTGTAGTCCAGATGCTGTTCGACATACGCCTTTGCGTCCGGTCCATCCTCAGCAAGGCTGTCCATGCAGAAGTCTCTGTATTTCTCAGCGCATTCCTGCATCTCGGCATCGTAGTATTCCAGATCTTCTGTTGGATCTCTGACCGTGTATCCGAGTGCCTTCTTAAGCAGGTATTCGCAGAGGGTGTGTGCGCAGGTGCCTTCCTTGCTGTAGGTGGTCTGCACATCCGGGAGCTTCGCGTTGATGAGTGCTGACGGTGTGCAGTGCGTCCAGCGGTTGGAAGAGGAAGCAGAGAGTATGGCGTGTTTATCCGGCATTGGTCAGTACCTCGGCTTGTGCCACGACCGCTGCGTAGTCGCCTTCCTTCAGTTCCGTGATGTTCTTCGCTCCGTGATCCTTCAGGATCTGGATCACTTCATCGCGATGACCATTGTGAGCTGCGTTTGCCAGCACTCCGCGAACATCCTCGGTGGTGTACTTCTTCCCCGGTGCATCATCGTGCGGCTTCTCTTCAGCGGTGTCATCAGGTTTCTTTGCGGGTTTCCCTTCAGGTTCTTTCCCTGTCGGTTCGGTCGCCGTCGTGGGCTCGGTCGTCGTGGTCTCAGCTGCGTTCTGTGTCCCGGTTGCCTTCAGCTTTGTCTCGGCTTCCCCGGGAGGCGTGCCCTGAGCTGCCAGTCCTGCCTGAATCTTCTGAAGTCCTGCAATCACTTCTGCAAGTCCTTCTTCCATGAGGTTCATAGGATTTCTCCTTTCTTGTCTGCTCACCGCTGCGGGTGAGGTGCTTTGTCATTGTTCCTTCACCTTATATGGAAGAATTAGCGGTCATTTTTATGACGATTCAGATCATTTTTTTGCAGGCAGAGAGTGTCGCTTCCTTATTTAATATGCGCAACAAAGCGGTGCAGATGGGGATGGGCGGGGATGATGAACGGACACGTAGTGAGAGAGTACATGGCGGGAGAGTACATGCCGGGAGAGTACATGCCAGGAGAGTACACGACGTATGAGTTGCTTCCTTATGTAATGCATGATCTATATGCGGGATCTATATGCATGATCTATGCGCGAAGTGATGTATGAGAAGGTTGTTGTAGTTGTCCCAAGTTCCGGGACAGTCCCGGTTTTCTGAAGAAACTTTTCAAATCCGTCATAATTTCGGCTCCTAATTCTTCCATACAAGGTGAAGGGAGATGGTTCTCTTCAAGACTACCAACCCGGAGCCGATGTTCCGGAGAATTCGGAGGAAATCTTATGTACAGAGTGAAACAGTTTATGTCCAAGGTCGGCGATGTGTTCTTCCCGACATACGAGAGGGATGTCAATGACGCGGCAACCGTACAGGCTGGTGGCACAGGGATCTGCGAGAGCGCCTGCGACGGATGTTGCGAAGACTGCGAAGACAGGAAGCCGGACGACACGAGAGCGCTGGTTCGCCTCGAAGGGGATGGACTTCTTATCCGCCTTGACGGAGACAGCGTTGTAATCGGAACGGTCGGCAAAGAGAACACCGTCGCTCTCCGCAAGGCACTGGAGTTCGCCGTACAGGCGCTGAAGGATGCGGAGGCGGGAGAGAGCGAGGTATGGTACGGACACAATTCCGCAGAGACTGATGGTGACCCTGACGAAGACGATCCTGTAGGATTCGATCCTGACAAGAACGATGTCGATTCCGATGCGGAAGATCAGTACGACCCGTACGAGGCACTTCTGAAAGCTGTTCTTAGATGCGCGGATTGTGATAAGGAGGACCCGACACATGGCTATGCAGACTGATAACCCTACACCTACCCCGGCTACCATCACAGACGATTTCAAGCTGAAGATCGCCACTGCCAACACACGCATGGCGAAGAAGTGGAAGAACGGCGAGATCACCTGGGGAGAGCTGAACAAGGCTCTCTCCAAGACAAAGGTCACCACGGAGACGCTCGATGAGTATCTTCATATGAAGAAGGGCGATCAGGACTCCATCAAGGACGTCGGCGGGTTCGTCATGGGCCATCTCGCCGAGGGACTTCGCAGAGCAGGACATGTGCTGGCTCGTTCTGCTGTAGTTCTGGATATGGACTATGGCTATCCCGGAGTTCTGGACGATCTCGACCTGCTGCATGGCTTCTCATACGTGGCTTATGGCACACACAAGTGCAGCGCAGAGAAGCCGAGACTCAGGATCATCATTCCGACCAGCCGTGAGATGACAGAAGAGGAGTATCCGGCAGTAGCCCGTATGGTTGCGAAAGAGATCGGCATGGACTACTTCGACGACAGCACTTACGAGCCGCATCGCCTTATGTACTGGCCGAGCACACCGAAAGACCAGCCGTACCTGTATCGGCGTACCGACAGGGAACTGCTCGATCCGGATGTTGTTCTTGCCAAGTACGATGACTGGCACGACATCAGCACATGGCCGGTCAGTTCCCGGCAGTCCGTCGTGATGAAGAAGGAAGTCACGAAGCAGAAGGACCCGCTGGAGAAGAGTGGACCGGTCGGCGCGTTCTGCAGGGCATACCCGATTCAGGACGCGATCGAGACGTTCCTTCCTGATGTGTATGCACCGAGCGCTGTAGCCGGAAGATATGACTTCATTGCAGGCGAGAGTTCTGCAGGTGTCCAGATCTTCGATGACAAGTTCGCATATTCGCATCACGCGACGGACCCTGCCTGCGGGAAGCTGCTGAACGCCTTTGATCTGGTCAGGACGCATAAGTTCCCGGACGAGGATGAGAAGAAGTCCTTCGATGAGATGGCGGCATTTGCTGTGGAAGATCCGAAGGTCAAGGCAGAGCTGATCAATGAACGCAACCACAGTGCAGCGGCTGACTTCGCAGAGTTCTCCAATAAGGACGAGAGCACGGATGGCAGTGGAACGGATGAAGGCTCTTCTGACGGAGCTTCTTCCAGCGGAGGTGGTTCTGGCACTACGTCTGCTCCATCTGCTCCAGCTCCGGATGCATGGAAGGCAAAGCTGCAGCTCAACAGGAGAGGACAGCTCATCAACAACGTCTACAACGAGATCCTGATCCTGAAGATGGACAAGAACATCCAGAGCTTCGGCTACAACGAGATGGCAAACATGGTCCAGATCACAGGTCCGGTCCCGTGGAAGCGTCCGAGCGGCACCAAGTACTGGACGGACAAGGACACCGCGCAGCTCAAGGCTTACGTGGATATCTGCTACACAGCCTTCTCAGAGCGAAACTTTGACATCGCTTTCACGAAGGTATCGACCGACAGAAAGTTCAATCCCGCCAGAGATTATTTGGATAACCTCCCGGCATGGGACGGCACGGAGCGTATACCGACGCTTCTCATCGATACGTTTCAGGCAGACGACACGGAGTACGTGAGGGCTGTCACCAAGAAGACACTGACCGCGCTGGTTGCCCGCATCTATGAGCCGGGAACCAAGTTCGACACGATGCTGGTTCTGTCCGGTGATCAGGGTATTGGCAAGTCCAGTTTCTTCAAGGATCTGATCGGGCCGGAATATTTCTCCGACACACTGTCGCTGACTGACATGAATGACAAGACCGGCGCTGAGAAGCTGCAAGGCTACCTCATCATCGAAGTGGCAGAGCTGGCAGGCATGAAGAAGGCGGACATCGAGAAGGTGAAGTCCTTCCTGAGCACGTCGGATGACAAGTACAGACCTTCCTATGGTCATGTGGTCGAGTCGCATCCCCGTCAGTGCATCATCGTCGGAACGGTCAACGGTAAGGAGCAGGGTTTCCTTCGTGACATCACCGGCAATCGCCGTTTCTGGGTGGTGAACCTTCATCAGTCGGAGCAGCGGGTAAACTTTCACTTCTCAGATGCTGATCGGCAGCAGATCTGGGCTGAGGCCAAGCACTACTACGAGGCTGGCGAAGAACTGTACCTTCCTGACTATCTCATCCCAGAAGCTGAGGCAGCACAGAAGGACGCTATGGAGATGGATGACCGCAAGGGACTCGTCGAGAACTACCTTGACTTAAAGCTCCCTGCCAACTGGGACAGTATGGATCTTTTCGCGAGACGTCAGTACGTACAGGATCCGGACAGCCCGACCGCACCCAAGGGAGTCGTGCAGCGCACGGAGGTCAGCAACGCAGAGATCTGGTGCGAGTGCTTCGGACAGGATCTCGCCAAGATCCAGCAGAGAGACTCTTACCAGATCGCAGCCATCATGAAGTCCATTGATGGGTGGGACAGGCCTGAGGGTCGCAGGCGCATCAAGGGCTATGGCAGGCAGAGAGTGTATGTGCGTACCACGTCATGCGGGTCAACAGACACCTCTGATGACGCCTCGTGAGGGCCTTTCAATGGTCAAAACTGGGACAGGCTCAAGCTTGTCCCGGTGCTGTCCCACCTCCTGTCCATGCCGCAAACCCGCATAAAATAAGGCTTTTCAGCCCTTTGGGACAAGTGGGACAACCTCTCTATACAGAGTAATAAATATTTATATATAGGGGAGTATAGGGATGAGGAGCACAGACGACAAACACGCTATTTATTTTTTTGGACTCGTTTTGGCCTGTCCTGTCCCACCCCTATTACAGCCCAGAATGAGGAGAGCTAGATGAGTAAGAAAAAAGTATCCGAGCACATGATCGAGCAGCACCTCGTGAATGAGGTGAAGAAGCAGGGCGGCTGGGCACCGAAGTTTGTCTCGCCCGGTACGAACGGAATGCCGGACCGAATCGTCCTGATGCCGTACGGCCACATCGGTTTCGTGGAGCTAAAGGCTCCGGGTGAGAAGCCAAGACCGCTGCAGTTGTACCGTCATCAGCAGCTCCGTGATATGGGCTTTCAGGTCTTTGTCATGGACGACTTCGATCAGGCACAGATGATCATAGACGCGATAAGAGGAGACGTGAGCAGGAGAAGAGATAAGGAGAAGAGATAAGGAGAAGCAAGATGACACAAGAATACAGCCCACAACATAAATGCAATGAACAGCATATCGCCAGTAAGCAGCATATCGCCAGTAAGCAGCATAAATACAGTGAACTGCATGAGTACCAGATGGCGTGTATCCGCTTTATCGTGGAACATCCGATAGCGCTGCTGATACTCGAGATGGGACTTGGCAAGACAATCATCACCCTGTCAGCTATCCAGTATCTCATGAGCAAGGGCGAGGTGCATAAGGTACTGATAATTGCACCCTTGAGAGTTTGTCAAAAGGTCTGGCCGGAGAAAGTGAAGGATTGGCAGCATACGCAGGACCTAAGGGTCTCACTTATTACCGGAGCGCCTAAGAAACGTGAGGCAGCGATAGAAGCGGACGCAGATCTTTACGTTTGCAACCGCGAGAACACTGCTTGGCTGGTCGACTATATGGAAGAACATCATGCAGGCGAGATCTGGCCCTTCGACATGGTCGTGATCGACGAACTGAGCTCTTTCAAGAATGCGATGAGTAAGCGCTGGAAGGCTCTCCGCAGGGTACGTCCTTTCATCAAGCGCATGGTAGGCCTCACCGGAACACCGGCATCCAACGGTCTGGAGGACCTGTTCGGTGAAGTAGGCATCCTGGACGGCGGGAAGAGGCTGGGAAGGTTCTTCACCCGCTTTCACAACGAGTACTTCCGTCCGTGCGAGTTTAATCCCTACACCGGGCAGATCTACAAGTATGAACTGCTTCCCGGTGCTGATGACCGCATCTACGACGCCATCGATGATATCACGATCAGCATGAAGGCTCTCGACTATCTCGATATGCCGGAGCTGGTTACGGTTGACCACGAGGTTTCCATGAGCCGGTCAGAGCGGGCAAGATATGAAGAGCTGAAGGATTCACTGGTCCTGACTGTGGATGGCGAGATCATTGATGCCAAGAATGCAGCAGTCCTTTCGAACAAGCTCCGCCAGATGGCAAGCGGTGCGGTTTACAATGACGCGCATGTGCCACTCATGATCCATCAAAGAAAGCTGGAAGCACTGGAAGATCTGATCGAGCAGGCAAACGGCCAGACAGTTCTCATCGTGGACTGGTTCCAGAGCGACCACGACAATATCCACTATTACCTTGAGAAGGATGGCTACGAGGTGCGGGACCTAAAGACGGCTGCCGATCTCGACGACTGGGATGCAGGGAAGATCAGCATCGGCCTCATTTCACCGGCGTCAGCGGGACACGGCCTGAACCTGCAGCATCAGTCCCACCTCATGATCTGGTATTCCCTTCCGTGGTCGCTTGAGCTGTATCAGCAGACCGTGGCAAGGCTCTGGCGTCAGGGACAGAAGGAAACGGTCATCATGCATCGCATTCTCTGTGAGGATACGATCGACGAACGGGTTGCCAAAGCTCTGAGTGACAAAGCTACCACACAGGACGACCTGATCAAGGCAGTCAAGGCTGAGCTGGGTGGTGATGGAAGAGGAGGTGCCATTGCATGCTGAAACGAAACGTAGGTGACCCCTATGAAAATCTGGCGAACGCTATCGTCATGCAGGCAGTTTACGATTACCGCGCCTGTCTGAGGCGGCTGCATTGCCATCCGAAGAACAAAGATGCCCAGATTGAGAAGGAGGAACTCTTATCCTTCTTCCACTCTGACTGGTACACGACATTGACCTCGATTCCGGCAGATTATCTGATCGACAAGCTGGATCAGGAATTTGCCGATAAGATTTCAAAAGAAAGGAAGAAGCATCATGGAAGCTAAAGAATTTTTACAGCAGGCTTTTAGCATAGACCAGCAGATCAACTCCAAGAATCAGCAGCTTGAAGCGCTGAAGGCTCTGGCGACGAGTACCACACAGGCGATGAGCGGTATGCCGGGATCACCGAACCGTAACATCCATAAGATGGAGAACGCCATTGTGAAGATGACATCGCTAGAAGATGAGATCCGCGAGGACATCGTAAAGCTGGTCAATCTGAAGGTGGAACTGAAGCATGTCATTGATGGGGTGAGAAGACCGGAATATCGGCTGATTCTTGAAGAGCGGTATCTCTGTTATTTTACTTGGGAGGAAATTGCGGATGACCTTCATTGCAGTGTCCGCTCTGTCCAGACCCTTCACGGCAAGGCACTGGAAGCGGTGAAGGTGCCGGAAGAGTATCGCGCTGCATGAGTGTCACACAGACTGTGTAGCAGATAGTGTGCGGCAGATACCGTGCTGCGGATACTGTGCATCAGATACCGTGTAACACATACCGTCACATGGAGCAAGTCCAAGAAGTCCAGACATAAAAAAGTCTGCACGTTTTTGCGCGATTTGCATGAATTTGCGCGATTTGCGCTATTTTTCACCCCAACCACTATGATAGTATATAATCGAACAAAGAATAAAACGAGGGCCTTGCAGAGCACATACTCCGCAGGGCCTTTTCGTTTCCCTCGCGAGGGTGGACGCGAGGTGCCGGACGGATACAGCCTTTACTCCTTTCGCTGTACCCGTCCTTCTTTGTTCCTTAAATAAGCTTTATTCATGATCGGTGCGAGGCTTGGAAGGACCAAGGTCTGGGACAAGTTCAGAGCCGCAGTAAGAGCAGATGAGCTTTACAGCATGGTTAGCCCAGACGTTATTCCTCTTGCAGTCCTCGCTGTTTTCTGCATTCGGGCAGACATACTTGATCTTGCTCCTTCGCTTGGAGTTCGGATCAACACGGCGGTACTGGAAGGGCTTGATATTGATTTTAGCGCAGTATTTTTTCGCTTCCTCATTGAGAGAAGTATGAGACCAGCCGTATGTTTTGTCTTTGCTGCAGATAAGTCCATGAGACTCAGCCTCTTCTTTGAAGTGCACGTTGTGATAACGGCCATGGTTGCTGCAGTCAGGTATGTTCCGAATAAAGTTTGAAAGGTGGCACATTTCGTGAAGAAGTGTTGCCGAGACCTCTTCCGGAGGGCGGGAGATGGTGATTGCAGAGATATTGATCTCATATTTGCCGTCACCGTTTTCATCATTCTGCCAAGCTTCATAAGCTGTGAAATGGCCATGAGCACCTCGGGTAGGGGAGATGGTAAAGAAGACATCCGGCAGGTTGCCGTCCCAGTAGTGATTGTTGAAGTCTGTGAAAAGGCGCTTCAGTTCCTTTGTGTAATCGATTGAAGTTTCGAGCTCTTTCATGCGAACCTCCTTATTTCTACTGCATATTATAACACAAAATTAAATGGTACGTGTTAAAGAAGGTAAAAGCAATGCCACATAAACCAAAGCACCCCTGCGCACACCCCGGCTGTCCGGAGCTTGTGCCGTATGGGGAAAAATATTGTGAAAAGCATAAGGGCATGCACCCGGAAGAGGTGCGGTCGGCAGTATCCCGAGGCTATGGTTCCAAGTGGAACAAGGCGCGGAAGATGTACCTGGCTGCACACCCACTTTGTGAGCAGTGCCTGAAGGAAGGCCGATATACGAAGGCGACGGTGGTCGATCACATACAGCCCCACCGAGGCGATCCGGAGCTCTTCTGGAATCCGGATAACTGGCAGGCGCTTTGCAAACCCTGCCACGACAAGAAGACAGGAGAGTTCGACAGCAGACCAGAATACAAGTATTGAAAGTGATATCAAAAAGTGCTATCATTATCTCATGAGTAGCAAGAATAAGAAAACCTGGGACGCGATCTTCACTGATCCTGTAAAG
>Ga0256404_1010881_pt1 | contig 12414 bp, 7 predicted proteins | sample RumenRJG_01DNA_FD_185990 | JGI IMG/M metagenome (GOLD analysis project Ga0256404, IMG submission 185990) | Bovine rumen microbial communities from Lethbridge, Alberta, Canada - RJG_01 | ecosystem: Host-associated > Mammals > Digestive system > Stomach > Rumen | place: Canada: Alberta | collected...
CAAGAACAGAATCTGAGCCTTTCGTTGGAGTTAACAGAATGCATACGGAAATCCTTAACTGGTGAACAATTTGACGAGTTAATGGAATTGATACAGAAGAAGGCTGACAAGAAAACTCTTTCAGAAAAGATTAAAGAGTTCGGAATAAATGTGGTAAGTGGTGTACTTGCTGGCATTATTAGCGGACAAATGATGAGATAACGAAAAACGATTTATCCAGAATAAGAAATATGGAACAGAGGCAGTATATTATCAATTATATTCAGCATATAAGCGATTCTCTTTCCCAGAGGCCTTCAGATAAAAGAATTGATGAATTCCTTGATACGGTTTTCAAGGGATATAATGATATGCTGCTTCATATGGATGGGTATGAAAACTTAACTAAGCTGTTTGAAACAATTGAGAAAGTTGAGCGGAAGATACTTCAAAGTATAAAAGATTACTTAAATGGACATTTGTATGGAGCTATTGGGGAAATAGACTTTCTCCTTCAAGACATAGCTTTAGCTGATGGATTTAACATCTCGGTATTAAAAACAAATGACATCTGGTATAGAGGACGATTAGTAGAAGTAAACTCACGTCTATACAAGAAAAAAGAAATGTTCCATATCCCCAATCATATGCGCGAGAAAGTTAATAATCAACGATTTAGCTTAAATGGATACCCATGTTTGTATTTAGGAAAATCTATATGGGCTTGTTGGGAAGAATTAAATGAGCCACATCTTGATGACATTTGCTTCTCTGCTTTAAAGTTAACGAAGGATATTAAGGTGTTGGATTTATCAATTCCAACAAACGAACAAATTGACAATAAAACATCAGATGAAATATTAAAGCTTTTAATAACAATGCCATTGATATTTGCATGTTCTGTAAAAACCATAAACGAAAATGCGAGTTTTAAGTCTGAATATGTTGTTCCCCAACTTTTAATGGCTAATTTGATTAATTCCAATTATTTTGATGGATATGTTTTTTCTTCAACAAAGCGTAATCCAGCTCTGAATTGGAGAGAAAGCTATTTACAGAATGTCGTTCTTCCCATCGATGGTGTATTTGATGAAGACGGTTTGTGTATTAGTTTGAAGGAAAAGTTCCTTATAACTGATGCAATTAGTTACAAATACGAATTTCTTAAGTCCACCATTTCTAATATTATTCCAATGTCTGAACAAGAGATTGATGCTATTATTGATGGAGGCTCTCATAATATAGGACAAGAGCATAAAGAGGAAGATCTGTATCCAAGAGCTTTGTTCGGACAAATGGAGGACATCTTAAAAAAGAAAATTTTTTCTACTATCAGCTAATAAAACTAAGAATTATATGAGCGACGAACATAAATATAGAATACAAGGCCTGGATGAATACATCCGCCAAGGTGAACCACAGCAACTCGAGCGTAGTGAAGCATGGAAGGTGGCAATCGGCCTGCAACAGGTCGATAGACTTCAGACATCTGAATATTTGCTCGATACAGCCAAAAGGCATATTGAGGGAGACATCAGTATTGACGAAGCGAAGCAACTGATTGATTCTTACTATAAGTCCGAATCTGGACGTAAGGTAGTTGAAGGTGACCGGACGGAGGAGGCAGACAAGGTCGCTGCTCGTATCACGGAACTGATTGAGGAGAAAACATTCTCTTTCACTCCAGCACAGTTGGTTTCGATACACCGCCGTCTGTTTGAAGGCATCTACAAACTGGCTGGTCGCATTCGTGACTACAACATCACGAAAAATGAATGGGTTCTTGGTGGTAAAACAGTGTATTATGCCAGTGCTGACACTATCAGTGATACTTTGAATTACGACATGGGACAGGAACGTGAGTTCAACTATGCCAACTTAAACGTTGATGATGCTATTCGGCATCTGACACGTTTCTGTGCCAACCTGTGGCAAATTCATGCTTTCTGTGAAGGAAATACGCGTACAACAGCCGTATTCATGATAAAGTACCTGCGCACGTTGGGCTTCAACGTGGTTAACGATGTCTTTGCAGAGAATTCTTGGTATTTCCGGAATGCATTGGTACGTGCCAACTATACAGACCTGACTAAAGGCATCACAGAGACAACTGAATATTTGGAGAGGTTCTTCCGTAGCATGCTGCTTGGTGAGGAACATGACCTGAGAAATAGAGTCATGCATATTGATTGGGACAAAGTCGATGGTAACACACTACCCCAAAGTGCAAACTACGAAGTCAAAAGTGCAAAAATAAGTGATGAGTTGCCTCTAAAGTGCAAAAAATGCACTTTGGAGGAAGTCGCAGTACTCCGCATAGTGAAAAAGAAGCCATCTGCCACTCAAAAAGAGATTGCAGCCGAGATTGGAAAGTCTGAGCGAACAGTCAAATCAATTACTATTGCTTTGCAGGAGAAAAACATTTTGCAACGAGTGAACGGCAAGCGAAACGGTTATTGGAGTTTTATTGAGGATTAACGAACTATACGAAGATATGAAGGACAAGAGAATTTACGGTCTGTTTGGCCGCAAGATAAAAGAAATGAGGTTGGAGCATGGGTTGAAACAACGCCAGTTGGCTGAGCTTCTGGAAACGGACAAACCTATGTACAGCAAAATGGAGCTTGGAGCACGGCGAGTTAGGCGTGACATGGTTCCCAAGTTGGCTGAGTTATATCAGGTCAGCGAGAAGGAGTTAATGACACTATGGCTGGCCGATGGGGTATATGCCACATTGAAGGAGGAAGATGAGAAACTTCGGCTGACTGCCATTGACTTGGCAAGGGAATACTTTACAAAAGAATAAGAATCTACAATATGGCAACTTGGAAGAAGATAAATCGCCCAACAGATGATGGTTTAATTGTGCCGATGCAAGAACCTTTGATTGTATCTGCAAGCAGGAGTACAGATATTCCAGCATTTTACGCTGATTGGTTTTTTCATCGTTTAAAGAAAGGCTACTCGGCATGGACGAATCCGTTCAATGGGGTGAAGTCGTATGTTTCTTATGAGAATACACGCTTCATTGTGTTTTGGTCTAAGAATCCACGACCACTATTGCCACATCTTGACTATCTAAAAGAAAGGCATATTAGTTGCTATATACAATACACGCTCAACGACTACGAAAAGGAAAGACTTGAACGAAATGTGCGTCCACTTTCAGAACGTATAGAGACGTTTAAACTATTGGTGGATAAACTGGGGAAAGGGAGTGTCATTTGGCGTTTTGACCCAATGATATTGACGGATAATATTTCAATTGAAGACTTGTTGGAGAAGGTTTTTTATATCGGCAATCAATTGAAAGATTATACAGAAAAACTGGTATTCAGCTATGCAGATATTCTGAGCTATCGCAAAGTGAAAGTAAATTTGGAGAAAAACCATATTCCCTATCGCGATTGGAACGAAGAGCAGATGGACGAATTTGCTCGCAGGCTTCAGGAAATGAATAGAGAACAGGGTTGGTACTTTCAACTAGCGACATGTGGTGAGAAGATTAATATCTCAAAATATGGTATCCTACATAATCGCTGCATAGATGGCGACCTGATTGCTCGTCTGGCGTGGGATGATAAAGAACTAATGGAATTCATGAAGGTCAAAATCGAGGAAGTACCAGTTCCAACGTTGTTCGGTGATCCAGAACTACCAGAGGGAGCTATTCTACTTCCTCATAACCACTATTTCATTAGTAGACACAGGAAAGACCAAGGACAGAGACCATTCTGTGAGTGCATGGCCTCCAAAGACATTGGAGAATATAATACTTGTCCCCATCTCTGCGAATATTGCTATGCTAATACCACCAAGCAGTTAGCATTGCAGAACTGGAAACACCATCAAGAAAACAATTTTTCAGATACGATAACGGGAAAATAATATGGCGCTAAGAATTTTCAAAATCTCTGATTATAACCATATAGCAGAGACAAAACAGTTTGAATCTATTTGTCAACTGTTGCAGAATAGGTATAAGGATTCCATTGAGGAATGTATTCTCATAGGGAACTACAATATAGAAGGAGTTGAACTTGACGCACTTCTTATCACTTCTGGCGGTTTCCGAATACTGGAGTTTAAGAATTGGGGCGGTAATATTATTGCTCGCGAAAATGGCGCATGGACTTCAAACAAACTGATTATAGAAGGTGGAACGCGGGAGAAAACTCCGTATGAGCAAATAAGGTTGAACAAAAGTCGTGTAACAAAAGGATTGGGAAAACTTTTGGGAGCACAGCCCCAGATGATCAGTGCGGCTATTATCTTTTGGCAAGACGCTGAGATAGACACAACAGGTCTTTCGGATACTGTAAAAACATGGTTAACAGTATGCGATAACCGACATCTGTCTACAATATTGAATGGTTTTAACACCTCCACCATATCCAATCTCAAAGCTATTCCCTCAAAACTGAAAATAGAAGGTTTCTCCTTACAATCCAATAGTGTCCAAAAAGTGCCAATCAATGAAACATACGAGCCAGAGGCTTCCACAAATTTCTTTCATGAAATAGAAGTTGCTTTAGCTCAGAGACCGAACTACCGTAAGGTGTATAATGGGCTTAATCTGGTTTTTAAGAAATGTTTGAGTCAGAAAACAAATGGAAAACGTATCAACTTTGGCGGCGATTTTGCCAAAACTGACTATCTATTAAAAGAATATAATGCATCAAAAAGGTTAATTAAAATGACGAATGACACACGCGTTCGTCTGAGGAAACGACACGAAATGACTGATGCCAACTTGGAGAAATTCTGTCTTTTTGACATGAAGAACCTTTGTCAGTTTATTGCATTTGTTTATCAAACGGTCATTCCTTCTCAACTCATCAACCTTTTCCCGACAGAAAAAGTTCCTTCCTACGCCCCTGTGTTGGTTGGAGAATGCTTGAGAGGCATTGTAGAAAGTTGGGATAACGAATATGTCTATGTTAGGGCTGAAGAATCTGACGATGAGGAGTTAACGAAGGTATGCTATGCACATGGGAATCTGAATTATGACTATGATTGGACCTATTTGAAGAATTTGTTCTATAAAGATGCTCAAGTGAATCTTGTACGTCCTAGAGAGAATGATGGAGTTGTTTACCCAGAACTGATTATTTTCGAACCAGATTATCTTGTAAACATTTCGACTGTGGCTCGCTGTTTCACAAACTATGCAGATTCTCCATTTGTGGATTTGATCAAAAAACTGGAACCTCAGAAAACAACGGAAGCTATTGTCTTAGGTAACCTAGCAGGACAATTGTTGGATGAATCCATTCACCAACTGCCTAATACCTACCCATATTCACAGAGTGTGAAGAATTTTTTCAAAGATCATGCAATCAGCCTGTTGACAGCTGGTGTCGGTCCACAATTTCATCAAGATGCGCAACGACAAAAACAAAATATAGCTCAGGCCATCCATAATTCATTGCCACAAAAAGTTGGCCAGTTTAACTCTCGGAATGGTATAGTAGAGCCTTCTTTTTTCTCGGAAATGCTCGGTCTACAAGGACGTATGGATTACCTTCAAATGGATTATAAGGTTCTCATGGAACAAAAGTCTGGTAAGGGAGCATTTCCCTATGATAACTTCGTGACGCCAAGACAGACAGAAGAGCATTACATTCAAATGCTTCTCTATATGGCACTTATCAGGTATAATTACAGAGAAATATACGAACGCAACGGGAATAAACTATACGCATTCCTACTATATTCTAAATACACAGACAGTCTATTAGGACTAGGCTTCGCGCCGGAACTAATTTTCAAAGCCATCAAAGTTAGAAACGAATTAGCATGGGCAGAAATGTTGTATACACAACCAAGTGGTTACAGAATTCTTGATGGACTAGTGCCTGAGAAGCTAAACAGAAAGAATGTAAACAATCGACTTTGGGAAGATTACCAGCGTCCGCAAATAGCTAATGTCCTCGACCCCATACAGCAAGCATCAGATTTGGAAAAAGCCTACTATTTCCGCTTTCTGACATTTATAGCCAATGAGCATGTCATGTCTAAACTGGGCAACAAGACCAAGGATAGCTCTGGATTTGCTTCAACTTGGCACGATTCATTGGAAGAGAAACGGCAAGCGGGAAACATCTATGACTGCCTTACCCTGCTATCGCCCAACAAAGATACGACAGGACGGATTAATACTGTCGTATTGGGATTCTCGGAAAACGAGGATAATGACATGTCCAATTTCCGAGTTGGTGACATTGTCATCCTATATCCTTACATAGAAGGAAAGGAACCTGACGCTCGAATGACAATGGTACATCGTTGTACGATTGAGAACATTGGAACAGACACTATTAAACTCACTTTGAGGGCAACACAAGCAGATAATCGAGTGTTTGTTGCTCAAATGAGCAATCCATGGGCTATTGAGCACGATTTTATGGAATCTTCATACAGTTCATTATACAAAGGTATGCAAGCTTTTCTTACGGCACCCAAGGACAGACGCGACCTGCTGCTATTGCAAAAAGAACCGCAATTGGATGAGACTGCAACGATAAAAGGCGACTATGGGGCATTTAACGACCTAGCTTTGCATGTGAAGAGAGCCAAGGACATGTTCTTGATTATTGGCCCTCCAGGAACAGGAAAGACATCTTATGGCTTACTTAACACTGTTAAAGAAGAGCTTCAAGAACCTGAATCCAGCATTCTGCTCCTTTCTTACACCAACAGAGCCATAGATGAAATCTGTAGTAAGTTAGTAGAGGAACGTATTGACTTTATCAGAATCGGAAGCACTTTCAGTTGCAGTGAAGAGTATAAAGGATATTTGCTCAGTACAAGAGTGGAAAAAAGTGACAACTTAGCAACACTCAAAAATACTCTACTTCAAACAAAGGTGTTTGTTGGAACCACTACCGCACTAAATAGCAATATTGCATTGTTTCAGCTAAAACAATTCACACTTGCTGTTATTGATGAAGCATCCCAGATACTGGAACCACATCTGATTGGACTGCTAAGTGCACATAAGGATGGAGTTCCTGCAATTAGAAAGTTCGTGCTTATAGGCGATCACAAACAGTTACCGGCCGTTGTACAACAAACAGAGGATGTCAGCCGAGTACAAGATGTACTTTTGAACGAAATACATCTGACAGACTGTCGCTTGTCGTTGTTTGAACGTCTGCTCAAAAAATATGCTCGTAATAAAGATATCACATACATGCTTCGTAAACAGGGGCGTATGCACCATGATATCGCCATTTTCCCCAACTATGCTTTTTACAGCAATCTGTTGGAAGAAGTGCCACGACCTCATCAGAATGTCAATTTACCTATAAAGGGCACTGGTGAAAACGGCATTGTTGACTTACTGAAAACGCGAAGAATCGCATTCGTTGATGCTGAGCGACCAAGGGATTCCGTATCAGACAAGGTTAACCAGACCGAAGCAGAGATGATTGCGGCTACGATTGTGAAGATATACGAGATAGAAAAAACGAATGGATTCGATGTCAATAGAACTGTAGGTGTAATCGTTCCATACAGGAATCAGATAGCAACAGTACGCAAGGCAATCGACAAGTACAGGATAGATTTGTTACATGATATAACGATAGATACCGTGGAGCGTTTTCAAGGCTCTCAGCGAAAGTATATCGTCTATGGCTTTACCGTACAGAAGTATTACCAGTTGAGTTTCCTTACGAATAATGTGTTTGAAGACGAAATAGATGGTAATATTATTGACAGAAAATTGAATGTTGCCATGACTCGTGCAGAGGAGCATTTGGTGATGTTTGGTAACGCAGAGTTGCTATCCAACAACTTCACATTCTTCAAGCTGATGGAGTTCGTGCGAAGCAAACACGGTTTCTTCCGTATTAGAAAAACTGATTTTGTCTCCGGCAATTTTGAAGTACCGCAATATGATTCTGAAGAACTCGACCTCAGTAAGGCAACATTTACCGTCACGGAGATTTTTAATAATGCATTCAACAAAAATGTCCTCCTGCCAATCAAGGACGCTTCTGGTGATGAGTGGCCTTCATTGATATTTGGACATGACATGGATACGAATCTGAATGCTATTGGCTACGGGCGAATCAATTTCTCGAATCAACTTCAAATGTTTAATGAACAGATGTCACCAGAACGTCAAGTGTTGATTTACTGCTATTACATTATGAGGCAACACTATTGCAGCAGCAGGAATATATATTCTAGTTTCAAGGATTGGGTAGCTGCACAGATTGCTTCAGTAAATCATCGGGTACAAATGATTGATATCGGTTGTGGTCCTGCTACTTGTGGCATCGTTTTTTCTGAAATATTCAAAGAATCGACTCCTAATTTAGTTTATACGGGTATTGATGTATCTACGGAAATGAAACGCATGGGCAAGAAGCTGGTAGATGATGTCTTCAATGGAGAATTACGCTATCAGATGTTTAATTCATTAAATGATTTGGACACATCTTATTGGGAAGCCTGCTCAGAATTGCCATCGTTGGTTATCTTCAACATGTCTTATTTCTTCTCCAATGTTACCGCCCAATTCACGGAGAGGTTGGCCATTCAGATAAGCGAAATAATGAGGAAGTATCCGCTTAACAGGTACATATTCTTCATTCAACATTCAGAATGCGATAAGAGATTAAATTCTTTCAGAGTATTCAAGCAAGTGTTGAAACCCCTAACAACAGTCATCAAGAGCGAAGAGACATCTTTCTCTTATCTATTGAATTACAAAGAACGAACTTTAGATTTTTGTTATGACATATGGACAAATATATAAAACGGCAATGCGTTGCACAAATTAGTTGTCCAATGCACCAATGATGCAAAATAAATTTATCTATAAAAACATAAAATATTACATTATGACAATTAGAGAATACATTGAACAGGCTGTTAAAGAAAACAAGACCATTACTATTAAATACCAAAAATATGATGGTACAGTATCAACAAGGAGAATTAGTAATATAACTTATTCTGATGAATATGGAAGCGACTATATAAAAGCCTATTGTCACCTTCGAGATGAAGACAGAACTTTCAAAATTAGTCGAATACGAGAAGCTGATGGTATAACTGATTATAGAAGTGTCCGTTCAAGTAGTTCATATACTACATCATACACACCAAGTTATTCGCATACATCATCAAGACCTCCAAAAAGGAATGAAGGCTGTTATATTGCTACGATGGCATATGGTAACTATGATCATCCACAAGTCTTGGTTTTGAGAAAATATAGAGATCAAGTTCTCGCGCCTTCATTTTTGGGGAGGTACTTCATCCGTTTTTATTACAGTGTTTCACCCAAACTTGTTTATGTTCTAGAGGATAAAGAATGTGTTAATCGAATAATTAGGTCGTTGCTTGATAAGTTCATAATTAAAATTACTAAACGATACTTTTGAATTTAATTCATATATATATTTATTGGTGTTCAATATAATGTCATCAATCTTTCCTATACATTTGTTTTCGCAGTCGCACAAAATTGCAATAACTTGCTTAAAATGATGTCGAACTCAAACCGATTGTTTTCGCATTGTTTTCGCAAAACGAAAAATCAGCAACTTGAACTTCTTTTAAGTTGCTGATTTTCAGTGTGGACCAGCCAGGGCTTGAACCTGGGACCTCCAGATTATGAGTCTGTTGCTCTAACCAACTGAGCTACAAGTCCGGTTTCGGACGAGGGTGTCACGAAATCAAGTGCAAAATTAGTGTATTATTTTGGTTTTTCCAAATTCTGGGGCGTTTTTGTGCTTTGAAGGCTTTTTGGTGAAGTATTTTTGTTGTGTTTTGTGGGTTGTGTTTTTTGTGAAATGTTTTGTTGCGGATGCTTTGAGTTGTTTGGTATAGAAAGCCTCTGTTATTTACTTTAAGGTTTTTGTGGATGGTGTAAAGTTATGGTAGTTGTGAAAAAATCATAAAAACGACATTTTTGTAATTTTTATGTAAAAGTTTTGTCGTATATGTATAAATATAAGTAATTTTGCATCCCCGATATCGTTGGGTGTCGAGAACTGCTCCTAAAAGTAGCATGGCATAATTATGATGAAGAAGTAAATATTATACAACAAACAGAGACTTTAAGTATACATTAATCAACTATTATGGAAAAGAAGCTGATTTACAAAAAGCCTTTGGCTTGCGTGTCAGAATTGGTTGCTGAGCCCCTGCTCAACACCAGTTGGACTGACGGCGAGACGCAAAAGCCCGTTATCGAGGGCGATCCCGATGACATCGATTCCAAAAAATTTCATAAAATCCAATTCGGAGGCAAATCGCCTTGGGAGAGTAATCATTAACCCTTAAAAAGAAAGAACGATGAAACAATTTTTACGCTTAATCTCTGTAGCTGTTTTCGTGGTTTTCGCCGCTCAGCCGGCCCTGGCACAGTCTGACGCTACCCGTTGGAGAGGTAATGAATACACTTCCGTGGCTAACGGCCAGACGAAAATCTATTTGTACAACGTAGGTCTCGGCAAGTTCCTCATCAACGGCGGCGACTGGGGCACGGAAGGCCGTCTGCTCTATTCCGACTTTGGCAAGTCGCTCACGTTATCCCCCAAAAGTGGCAGTTATTATAATATGAGGTCCGAAATTGCCACAGGCAATGCCGGCTTCAGCATCAACCCGGCCGGTCAAACAAACTTCCAAGGTTTCGGCTCTTCCGATTTCAGTTGGATAACATTTGTGATTTTCGATGGTCCTGACACGGGTAGCCGTCAAGGCGGATCATACACCCGTAACGGCTGGAAATTTGAACGCGTGGCCGGTGAAACTGGAGATGTTTATACCTATTATATTTCCCAAAACATCACGGGTTCTACAACAACAGACTATCACTTGGGCGGTGCCTACGGTGCCCACCAGACCAGCCACAGCGAACTGACGCAACACGGCAGCAACTACGACAAGTGCACCTACACCACAGCCGACGTCAAGAACAACGAGACGGAAGTAACTGTCGCCGGTGGTACAAAGGTTACAATCAAAGAACTCTATCAGTGGCGCATTGTTACGGAAGCGCAGCTTACCTCTGTCGTGGCCGCTCAGAATTCCGGCCTTTATGGCGGATTGAACGCCAACATCTCATATTTGATCGTTGACCAAGACTTCTCTAGCCGTAATACAGGTTTCTACAACTCGTGGAGCACTGTAGCCGGAGCCAACACACCGTCAGATGCCAATGGCAACCGTTACAAGTTTACGTGGGGTTACACCGCTCCTGGTGTGCAGCACCATTCGGCCAACTATACCAATTACGTATATACTTCGGCAAAACATACCCAAAACACAACGACGGAAAACTGGTATGCTCCCGTAAAACTCAAGGAAGACTTTGTCAGTGCCGAAGACGCCAAGTATGGCTATGCCATTCTTGAAGGTATCGGTTCGCTCTATACCAGCATCGCCGTGCCCGCTACCGGTTGGTATCAGGTAAAGTGCTACGGTTTCCACATGACGTCCGACGCAAGCCACAAGGCTTATGTCTTTGCCAGCACCAATGGAACGACAGAAAACGAAGGTACATATAAGAAAGAAGAACTGGCCCAAGTTACAGAGTTGGCCTCCGGTAATGAAACGTATGGAACGGTGACCTCCGCAACCAAGAAATATGGCTATTCTACGAACAATGTCAATGGTGACGGTAGAGCTGCTTTGGAAAAGAACGGAACATGCGCAGCCGGCTATGTTCTGACCCGTAACCAGGCCGCTCCTTACGAAAAGACCATTCTCATCAAGGTGGAGGACATTTCGACCCCGCTGACCTTCGGCGTGCGCAAGGATGATGCCACTAAGAGTGAAGTGGATTATTCGGAAGAAGGGACCAACAGTTTCTACTATATCAGTATGACTACTACTGAAGGAACAACTTATTATCTGACTACTAAAAATAATCAAACTCTTTCAGTTACTACAAACCCAGAAGAGGCTATTAAATGGAACACAGTTTCAAGTAATGAGGTTTCATATTATGATAGAAATACAAAATACTATTTAGTGCATTCTGGTGATTCACCTTCTTTATCGAAGAATAAACCCACGAATAGTACTACAGTTGAAGGATCTTCTAATAGACTTCGTTATACAAATAATAACAGAACAGCGTATTTAGTATATTATAATGATGCATTATCATTTCAACTTAACTCTTATCATCCAGAATATCAATTTAGTTATTCAGAACAAATAGAAACTATAAACTACTACCACGACGCTGATTGGGTTGGTGTAGACAACTTCCAGGTGACCTATATGGGTGATGAGCCGTTCGTATTGGACGAGATGGCCACGGATGCCAGTTACATGACAGACAAGAAGTTGGAGAATACGACGATTCTGCTGAAGCGTGGCTTTACTCTGGGTGAGTGGAACTCGCTGGTGTTGCCCGTCAACATGACCACGGCTCAGGTGAAGCAGACGTTTGGTGACAATACG
>Ga0256404_1010882_pt1 | contig 12414 bp, 9 predicted proteins | sample RumenRJG_01DNA_FD_185990 | JGI IMG/M metagenome (GOLD analysis project Ga0256404, IMG submission 185990) | Bovine rumen microbial communities from Lethbridge, Alberta, Canada - RJG_01 | ecosystem: Host-associated > Mammals > Digestive system > Stomach > Rumen | place: Canada: Alberta | collected...
TGGCGAAACCGCACGGTATATCTTTGCGGTAACTGCGGACGGCCGCTTAAACGCAAAGGCCGCTGCCCGTATTGCGGAGCGATGAACGACTAATCCGGCAGGCTCTTGAGCGAAGCCTTCTCTCCTACCACCCAGACGATGTCACCCTTAGAAAAGCGGTGGTTTGGGTTGATGCGCGTGAGGTTATCCTGACCTTCCTCCACTCCTACAACCATGCAGTTGTATCGCTCGCGGATGCCGCTCTCACGCAGTGTCTTGCCGATGAACGGACTATTGGTACCAAGCTTCAGTTTCTGCAGTCTCATCTCCCGCTGCTCGATGTGCGGATCATCGGGAACAAGATCCGTCTTGACGGCATTGGCAAAGGTCTGAAGCTGTTCGTCGTTGCCGATAACCTGCAAATGATCGTCGGGAAAGATGATACAGTCGCCACCCGGAATGTTCAGCCGCTGGTGGCCGCGCAGAATGCTGCTCACGTAGACGCCGAAGCGCGTGCTCAACCGCAGCTGTCCGAGCGACTTTCCTGCCCACGTAGAGTCGTCGGGAATCGTGACATCAGAGATGTGGATGTCACGGTCGATGAGTTTGTTCTCGAAGAGTGGTCGACGCTTGCCTTCCACCTGCGCCATGATCTCGCGCGAGTTGAGGTTTGTGATGAAGCGGCGCTCCATACTGATTGAGCGTTTCTTCAGCCGGCGCGAGAGAATCATTAAGACAATGACGACAACGGCAAGCGTGATGACGACGGCATTGGCAAAGCGAGCCAGATAGTTGCAGATATAAAAGAGGATGGTAGCAGCTATCGCCATGCGAAAAAGAACAGTAAAGATGAGTGGCAGACGATTGAGTCGGCTCTCTGTCCACAGTTCCTTGAACTCTTCACTATGGTTGTTCTTCATCACCAGAGCCCGCATAAACGGTGAGATGCAGATGAGTGTTACCAAGCCCGTGACTCCATTGGCCCACCAATGCGGCAATAAATGGCGGAAGAACTGGAGCACGAACGTTAGCATCACGGCTGTCACGGCAATACAGAGAACCGAATAGATGAGCGTATTGAGCCCCATCTTCTTCAGCAAACGCTTCCACACATTGTTCTCTTTAGCTGTCGTCTGGTGCGCCGTGCCCATATGGTCAAGCCGACGTACCCATCGACGCGGCATTAACTTCGTCAGTCCATTGTAAGCCGGCACAGCAGCACGGATCATATAAGGTGTGATGAATGTCGTTACGACACTTACGGCCACGATGACAGGATAGATGTAGTCGCTGATGACCTTCAACGACAGACCCAATGAGGCAATGATAAATGCAAACTCTCCGACCTGGGCCATGGAGAATCCACAGCGCATAGCAGTCTTGAGTGGCTGACCCGAGAGCATATAACTAAAGGAGCCGAAGACCGCCTGACCTACCATGATAGCCAGTACCAATACCAGGATAGGCACCGCATAACTGACCAGCACCTTCGGATCAACGAGCATACCCACTGAGACAAAGAAAATAGCTCCAAAAAGGTTCTTCACCGGCGCCACGACCTTCTCGATACGCTCCACTTCAATGGTCTCAGCCAAGATACTGCCCATGACAAAGGCGCCGAAAGCAGAAGAGAAACCGACCGCCGTACTGATCCAGGCCATAGCACAGCAGAGGCCGAGCGCAACGATGACCAGTGTCTCATCAGTCATCAGCTTACGTGTGAGACGAAGGAAAGATGGGACGAGATAAAGGCCGACGATGAACCATAGGATAAGGAAGAAGCCGATCTTCAACAGCGAGCCAACCATCTGCGCGCCGTCGGGGTTACTGCCCGAGGCGATGGCAGAGAGCATGACCATCATTACGATGGCGAGGATGTCCTCCAGAATGAGCACACTCATCACGAGCTTGGCAAAAGACTGTTGCGACAAGCCCATATCGTCGTAGGCTTTATAGATGATTGTTGTAGACGACATGGCAAGCATGCCGCCCAGAAAAATACAGTCCATGTGACCCCAGCCAAAGAGGTGACCGACGACCATACCCGTCATCGACATGAAAAAGATAGTGCTCACGGCGGCTATGACCGGCGCCAGTCCCATCTTCAGAATTTTCTTAAACGAAAAGTCGAGACCGAGAGAGAACAGCAGGAACATCACACCGATGTCCGCCCATGTCTGGATATCGGCCTTGTCGACGACCGACATCGTCAATGGAAGATGGGGCGAGACGATGAAGCCCGCAACGATATAACCCAGCACCAACGGTTGCTTGAGCCGCTTGAAGATGAGGGTCACGATGCCTGCGACGATGAGTATCAGAGCCAGGTCTTTAACAAGTGCTGGGAGTTCTGCCATGGGCTTTTGTTCTTAAAAAGATTAGAATTTCTTTAAATAAAGTCTCAGACGATGGGAGCGAAGCGTCATCAATTGTTGCGTAGCCGCTCTCTCAGTTTTCCGCTGTGTCTCATATACGCCATAAGGAGGATGACACTCAGGAAGGCAAAGCCAAGCGAGACTACATAGAGTACGCTGGCAAAGGAGTCGTAAAGACCATGGAGCGTAGCAGGAATGACTAGAGCGAGGAACCACAAAGCATGACGATAACGGGGATAGAGACCCGCCATGCCAATGAAATAACCGGCGATGCCACACCAGATAGCATGGATAAACGGCAGAGACGTCAGTCGTGCAATGTTCAAAATAAACGCCGTGGTATAGTCAGCACGGATATTGATCGTTGTCTGATACTGCACGCCTTCGAATACACCGAAGGCGATACCCGCCATGAGCCCGTAGTAAACCATCGTCTGCGGCAGCATCGGCTCCCGACTGCGGTGCTGAAGGATAAAGAGCGGGATCATCTTCGTGAACTCCTCCGTCAGCCCCACTCCCAAGACATAACCGATGATACTCACTGGGAAAGCAGCCTCCGTGAAAACATTAAAGAAGTTAAGCCGATGAAGCGTACCGAAGATGAGAAACACTCCGGCCTGCGTGAGAAAGAATGTCCAGATCGTCGTAGAAGTATGAACCTGACGCGTCCGGAACATATAAGCGAAGAACAGTCCCCAGATCGTAGCGAAATAGAGCGAGACAGCATAGAAGACAAGCAATCCTCCGATAGGAAGGAGCATGATGACGGACAAGGACAGACCTACGATAGCGAGGATGAGCAGTCGCTTGTCCTCAAAGAGGGAATGGCGCTCAATATCTTCCTTGGGCAGGATAAAGTCGCGACCCACATGAGCGAGCTGCTTAAAAAGCGAGCCATTATTCTTTATGCTGGGGCGAATGCCACGGCTGAGCAGCATCTCTTTGATGGTTCCCGACTCTCCTGTCTCCGGATCACGGGCTTTATCGTTAAGCAACAGACGACCGTCTTCAACGAACTGAGCAACCACCCGTTCGTCGAATGGACCGTAATCGCGTGTATTTCTCGTGATAATAAGCATAAGGGTAACTTATTTGATATCGCTAATGTTATACGGAGTCTCCTGATAGACGTAGTAGTCGATCCAGTTGCTATAGAATAGGTTAGCAGCCGACCGCCAACGCACCTTGTAGCCTCGCTCCGGATCATCATCCCGGTAATAGTGCTGTGGCATAGCCACATCGTCGCGCTTGCCGAGGTCACGCTTATACTCGGCATCAAGGGTATTTGGAGCATACTCCAAGTGACCAAGAATATAGAAGTCACGGCCCCCACGAGAAGAGACGATACTCACCCCGGCCTCAGGAGAGGTAGCAATAATATGCAGTTCCGGCAGCTTGTCGATATCGGCTTTCCGCACTTCCGTATGGCGGGAGTGTGGCATGTAGAACATGTCGTCGAAGCCACGGAAGATAGGCAGGTGCTCATCGCAGGGATATGTCTTGAAGATGCCGAACTTTTTCATCGGCAACTGATACTTGGGGATGCCGTAGAAATGATACAAGGCAGCCATGGCTCCCCAACAGAGGTAAAGCGTTGACTGTACATTATGGCGGGCCCAATCGACAATTTCGTTGAACTCCTTCCAATAGTCGACATTCTCATAAGGGATGGTCTCCACAGGTGCACCCGTGACGATCATGCCGTCGAACTTCTGCTTCATCAGTTCCTCAGAGTCACGATAGAACATCATCATATGCTCAATGGGAGTGTTCTTCGAGGTGTGGCTCTTGAGCTTCATGAAATAAATCTCCATCTGAAGAGGAGTATTGGACAGAAGCCGGACGAGATCGGTCTCTGTCGTCACTTTCATCGGCATGAGGTTGAGAATGACGATGCGCAGCGGACGAATCTGTTGAGAATGAGCACGCGTCTCATCCATCACGAAGATATTCTCTTTCTTGAGGATATCGATGGCGGGGAGTTTATCGGGTAATCTTAAAGGCATTGTTTTCCTTTCTCTTACATGATATTATATTATTAGGCAAAGTTACGAATTAAATAATAGAAAACGGAAGGAAAGCCAGATTATTTGCCATCGTTCGGCGTTCGACAAACGATTGTTCGACGTTCGGCAAACGATCGTTCGGCGTTCGGCAAACGATCGTTCGGCGTTCGGCAAACGATTGGCGGGCGAACGTCAGCCGATCTGCTGTCGTTCGCCCGCCAATGAGAGAGTTATGTTATTGATATGGCAAATTATCTTCTGCCGAATGATCCGCCACCGTTGGAGCTGCGACCACCACCAAAGGAGCCACCACCGAAGGAACTTGAGCTGTGACCACCGAAGGAGCCTGTGCTGTGACCACCGAAGGAACCCTCAGAAGAAGAACGGGTCGGAGCAGAGAAGGTGCGAGCGGGAGCACTCTGCTGCGGAGTGAACGTGCTGCGAGGTGAAGCGGAATGGTTACCGAAGACACCACTGCCGAAGGAGCGCTCTGAAGAGCGGTTCACCGTAGAGCGTGTGCTGCTCTCACGCGGTATACCGAAGGAACGGTTGCTATCAGTTGACATTCCGAAGGAACGAGGACGGGCCTGCGACTGAGGCTGCGAACCGAAGGAACGGTTGCCGGTACGGAGCGGGCTGTCGTTGACGCCACCGCGCTGCATGTTTCCAAAGGAACGGTTACCAAACGAACGGTTATTGTTCGGTCCACCAACACGCTGTGGAGAAGCCTGTGCCCAAGTGCGGCGACCCGGCTCGTAGACATATCCGTCACCGTAACGTCCATTATCCCAGCCACGGCGCATACCCGGATGAGGTCCTCCGTCGCGCGGGCCGTCCCAACGGCGACCATAATACCATGAACGTCCTCCGTTGTGATACCAGGAGTGACCACCATTGTAGGAGAACACGAAGTCAGGGCAACCGAAGAAGAAATAGTCGCGATGCGGGTAGCGTGCGTAGATACCGAAGTGCCAGAAACCATCGCTCCAGTAAAGCGGACGATAGAAGTAAGAGGCATCGCAGTAAGCACGATACTGCCAGTCGAGCAAGATGTAGCTCAGGTCGAGGTTACGCTGCCGCCAGTAGGTACCGTAGAGGTCATCATAGTTGTCTATACGCATGAGGTAGTCGAGATTGATCTCATAGGCTGCTTCATACTGCTCGTCGGTGAGGTTAAGCTCGTAGGCCATCTTGTCCGTCAGGAAAAGAGCCTCATCGCGTGCCTGGTCATAACTCATGGCCGAAGTGCTCAGCGTGATGGTGAGCAAGAGTGCGAGTGCTGTAAATAACCTTTTCATAGCTGTATGTATTTTTATTGTTATTCGTGATTATATTCTTTTTTCTTTATCACGTTGCAAAGTTATGAAGAAAGTTTCATAGAAATCATGGCATTTCCCTATGCTGTGAGGGAAAAACCCTATTGTGTTGACGCTTATTAGGGAAAGTATGATTCCACACATTCGCACTACAACTATGGTGGAGGCAGATTTCTACTCCACCGTAACGCTCTTGGCGAGATTACGCGGCTGGTCGACGTTGAGACCTTTCTCCACTGCGATATGATAAGCGAGGAGCTGCAGAGGAATGACAGAGAGCAACGGAGCCAAGGGTGCCAATGTCTGCGGCACACTGATCGTCTCATCGGCAATCTTAGCCATATCCGTATCGCCCTCAGTGATGACAGCGATGATACGTCCTCCACGTGCCTTCACCTCCTGCATGTTGGAGATGATCTTCTCGTAACCCGTGTGATGCGTAGCGATAAAGAGCACCGGCATCATGTTGTCTACTAAGGCGATAGGACCATGTTTCATCTCGGCAGCAGGATAACCCTCTGCATGGATATAACTGATTTCCTTCAGTTTTAAGGCTCCTTCCAGAGCTACCGGATAGTTCCATCCACGGCCGAGATAAAGAAAGTTAGAGGCATAAGTATAAACACGGGCGAGGTTCTTGATCTCGTCGTTCTTCTTCAACACCTCTTCAATCTTATCGGGAATAGTCTTGAGCTCTTTCGTCATAGCGACGAACTCATCATGTCCGAGCGTTCCTTTAGCATTGGCCAAAGCGAGCGTGAGAAGTGTGAGGCAGGTAAGCTGTCCCGTGAATGCTTTAGTAGAAGCCACACCAATCTCGGGACCCACATGGATATAGATACCCGTATCTGTCTCTCGGGCAATAGAAGAGCCTACAGCATTGACGATGCCAAAGATGCAAGCCCCCCGCTCTTTGGCCAGTTTGATGGCAGCCAAGGTATCGGCCGTCTCACCACTCTGAGAGATGGCAATGACGACATCGGTAGGATAGATGACCGGGTCACGATAACGGAACTCCGAGGCATAATCGACCTCTACCGGGATCTTGCAGAAATGCTCCAAGAGCTGCTTCCCTATCAGTCCGGCATGCCATGACGTACCGCAAGCCACGATGATGAAACGGGTAGCGGAGAGCAGGCGGGCACGATTGCTGCGTACGGCAGAGAGGATGACGTCGTCGTCAAAGAGACGACCGCTCATGCAGTCGCGCAGGCAGCGGGGCTGATCGAAGATTTCTTTCAGCATGAAATGGGGGAAACCACCACGGTCCAGCATATCAAGGTCCATATCAATCTGCTTGACATTGACATCGACCAACTTGTTGCGCAGGTCGATGATCCGCAGCTTTTCACCCGGATGGCAGACGGCAATCTGCTCATCGTCGATATAAACGACATCTTTGGTGTATTCGGCGATAGGCGTTGCATCTGAAGCAATGAAGAACTCACTGTTGTCCTTCGTCACACCGATGACGAGCGGAGAACCTTTGCGGGCTGCCACGATGGTATGAGGGTCACGCTTATCGATGACAGCGATGGCGTAAGCGCCGATGCATTTACGCAGTGCATGGCGTACAGCTTCTTCAAGGTTGCAATGATGCTTCTCCTGTGCATATTCGATAAGCTGGACAAGCACTTCCGTATCGGTATCACTCTTGAAATGGAAACCACGCTTCTTGAGCTGGTCGCGAAGCACGATGAAGTTCTCGATAATACCATTGTGGACGATGACGATGTTGCCCGACTCAGAGACATGGGGGTGCGCATTCTTTACGGAAGGCTCACCGTGGGTGGCCCAACGCGTGTGAGCGATACCGATGTTTCCACTACAATCTTTGCCTGCAGCTGCATTCTCCAAATCAGCGACCTTGCCTTTAGCCTTATAGACATGCAGCTCGTCCTGGGCATTGATAAGAGCAACGCCTGCAGAGTCGTAGCCACGATATTCCAAACGATGAAGGCCTTTAATAAGCAAGCCATAGGCCTGACGGGGGCCAATATATCCAACTATTCCACACATAATGTCATTCTCTTTTATGCTTTGCAGTGGCCGCCCAAAGTGGCGGCCACCCACCGCTTAGTTATGTTTTCGTGCAAAATTAGTAAGTTTCTTTCTACTATTGGCACGATTAGGCTACTTTTTCATCAAAGATGGGAAAAAATTGTCGTACCTTTGCACCAAACAATAGCATAATGGGAAAAGGAAAACTTCAGAAATTCGCAGAAATGGAGACATTCAAGAATGTCTTCCAATATCCATTCTCCGTCATCAGTGACGTGCCTTTTGAGATGAAAGGCCACTGGCGGGAGCAATATTTCAAGAATGACAACTCTATCGTGCTGGAGCTCGGCTGTGGCCGCGGCGAGTATGCTGTAGGGTTGGCGCGTATGTATCCAAATGTCAACTTCATTGGTGTGGACATTAAGGGAGCGCGCATGTACACGGGTGCCAAGCTAGCATTGGAAGAAGAGCTTCCCAACGTGGCCTTCCTACGAACCAGCATTGAGATTATCGACCGTTTCTTCTCTGAAGATGAGGTTCAGGAACTGTGGCTCACGTTCTCCGACCCACAGATGAAGAATCCGCGTAAACGTCTTACCTCCACTTATTTCATGGAGCGCTACCGCCATTTTCTTGTTGACGGAGGTATCGTGAACCTTAAGACCGACTCTAACTTTCTCTTCACCTATACCCGCTATATGGTAGAGAAGAACCATCTGCCTGTCGACTACTGCACGGAAGACCTCTACCATGCCACACCCGAAGGCTTGCAAGGCTCGCCCCTGCTCTCGATCCATACTTATTATGAAGGCATGTGGATGGAGCGCGGCCTCAACATCCGGTACCTCCGCTTCCGCCTGCCACACGAAGGACAGTTGGTGGAGCCCGACGTAGAGATTCCGCTTGACGAGTATCGTAGCTATCATCGGGAAAAACGCAGCTCGAAGGATACGGCTAAATAGGTGTTGGTGAACTTCTCCCCTCCCTACGGGGGGGAGGGTTCGGAGGAGAGGCCTTATCTTATTGAATATTCCTCGAACCGCTTCTCTGCAAGCTTTTCATATTTTGTCCCTGGCCGTCCATAGTTGGCATATGGATAGATGCTGATGCCACCACGTGGTGTGAACAGGCCCGTTACCTCGATGTACTTGGGATCCATGAGCTTGATGAGGTCTTTCATAATGATGTTGACACAGTCCTCATGGAAGTCGCCGTGGTTACGGAAAGAGAAAAGATAAAGCTTCAAGCTCTTGCTCTCCACCATGCGAACATCGGGAACATAGCAGATACGGATCTCGGCAAAGTCAGGCTGACCCGTGATAGGACAAAGCGACGTGAACTCAGGACAGTTGAAACGTACCCAATAGTCGTTTTCCTGATGCTTGTTCGTAAACGTTTCCAGCACCTCCGGTGCATAGTCCATCTTGTATTTTGTCTTGGCTCCAAGAGCCTTTAAGCCTTCGTCTCTACGTTCCATATTATTATACATTAAAAATCTTCCATACACTATAGTTGACGCCTTCGTCGTAGACGTCCTCACCTTCATGCTTCTTCAAGAACTTCACGACACGAATAGTCAACGGCAAAGCTATAACCTCGTAGAAAGTCTTAAGAAACACTTGCCACAACATGAGCTTCGGCAGTTCCGAAGTAGGCACAACTCCACCTAAAGCCAATGGGAAGAAGATAAGCGAGTCGCAGCTCTCTCCCGCCACCGTGCTCAGGATGGCACGGGCAGAGAAATGACGCCCCTGGTCGTGAATCTTCATGCGGCTCATGACATAGGCATTCATGAAACTCCCTACGAGAAATGCCACAAAGGAGGCTGCAGCGATACGGGGTGCCAGACCAAACACAGCATGGAAGCCGGCATCGTTGTGCCAGTAGGGTGCACCGGGGATCCAGTCACACAGGGCACCCATAGCAACAAAGAAGAAGTTCATGGCAAAGCCTGTCCAGATGAGCAGACGAGCTTTACGATAGCCCCATACCTCACAAACACAATCATTGATGATATAAGAGACTGGGAAGACAAGCAAGCCTCCCGTCAGATTGACAGGTCCTACAGCTATCTGCTTCGTCTCGAGAATGTTTGCCAAAATAAGGCAAACGCAAAAGAAAATACTGAAGAGCATGAAAAGCACGCTTACTTCCGCACGTGGTTGTTTTGTCATATCTTGTTTTGTTAAAGGGGGTTGAGCAAGTACCCCTGTTATAAAAATCTGTAACCGCGTGCAAAGGTACGAAGAATTTCGCAGAATGAGAGGAAAAGATCAGCCTAAATATTGTCGAAGGATCTTAGAAGCGGGCGAATGCTTGATTTTCCGGATGGCTTTCTCGCGGACCTGACGAATACGCTCGCGCGTCATTCCCATCTCGTTGGCAATCTCTTCCAAGCTCTTCTCCTGACAACCGATGCCGAACGATTCTTTTACTATCTGCTGCTCACGCTCGCTAAGCACTTCCTTCAAAAGATCCTGAACAAAGATGTTGAGCGACTCACTGTCCACGGTACTGTCGGAGCGATAGTCCTTATCGTCAGAAGAAAGCATATCGCCTATCGTGTTATCGGTGTCATCATTGCCTAAAGGGGCATCGATACTCGTGGCCTTACTGTTAGCATCCTTGGCTGACTCGATTGCATCTTCATCTAACCCCGTCAGCACGGAGAGCTCATGGACAGACGGCAGACGACCGTGCTCCTGCATGAATGATTCCGTGGCACGATTCACCTTCAAAGCCGTACCCATCTGATTTAGAGGAACACGCACCAAACGGCTCTTTACGGCAAGCGCCTCCATGATGCTCTGACGAATCCACCACACTGCGTAGCTGATGAATTTGAAGCCACGGGTCTCGTCGAACTTCTCAGCTGCCTTCACGAGCCCGACATTACCCTCATTGATAAGGTCGGTAAGTGATATTCCCTGGTGCTGATACTGCTTGGCAACAGAAACAACAAAGCGCAAGTTAGACCTTACGAGCCGGTCTCTGGCCTCTTCACCTACTCGTCCGCCCATATGGACTTTTCTTGCAAGCACCGCTTCATCCTCCGGCGTAAGCATCGGCTCACGTGCGATCTCTGTCAAATACCTGTCCAACGACTCGCTATTGCGGGTTGTAATAGCTTTCGTAATCTTCAGTTGTCTCATTTCAGGTCTACGTTATGTAAGTATGGTTATTTAGTTTTACAAAGTTACAGCCTTTTGATGACAACACAAAAGAATTGCAACAAAAAAGAGTGAAAAAGTTTATTTTTGTTTCCCTTATCTGTTTTCTTTCTTCTTTATTCTTTCTTCTTTAGCGAAGCGTAGAAGTGTGCAAAGTTGAAGAAAGGTTCGGTTACGGCATCGTTGGACGAAGCAGTATACGTAGTGCCATAAGGATCCGTTGCTTTAATAAGAACACGGCTCTCTGCGGATCGCGGCTCATAATAATAAAGGTGGTTCATGATGAGATAGCCATTACGCTTACTGACAAACTGATAGCTCACCGACTGACTGTAACGATGATGATAACCGGCTGCGAAAGCATCCTGGCCTTGATGGTTGATACGCTTCATTTCATGCTCGACTCCGTCCTCAACGGCAACGACACGCCAACGCGAATCGGCATTGAACACATTGGCAACGATGACGCCCTTATCTAACGGCAACTCCCAGTCGTTGGCATAAGACTCACCATTGAAAACCGTCGAAGCGCGGAAGATCGTCATCTGGCGCTTTCGCGGCCAGAATGTTCCTTTATAATAGCTGTCTGAGATACGCGTACCATTCAACGTATAGACATAATAACCATTTGGCGTACCACAGATATTGATATTAGACTGCCAGATATTACCACAGGCTGCTGCATGACAATGCTCCAAAATATGACGACCATGGTACTCTATCTCATGATTGATGGCGAAGTGAGTATGACCACAGAACAGTTCATAACCTCCCTTAAAGGTATCCAGTTCCTTGAGCACACGACTGAGCACGGAGGAGGAGTAATGCCCGGGTTCAGACTCCAAACCCAATGAAGCGGCACCCTTGCGAGGACGGTTGCCAAAGGTCAACGGAATATGATAACAAAGGATGACTTTCTTATTATGGTCTGCCAGTTGGAGGTCTTCCTTCAACCACTGCAATTGCGAGGCTGTCAGTTCACCCGGTTGCCAATAAAGCGTGCCACGATAGAAGTGCACATCATTGAAGCACACATAATGGACATCACCACGGTTAAAGCTATAATCGGTAGGCCCGAAACTCTGCTCCCATTTACGGAGGTAAAGGTCACGACCATCCTGATCGTGGTTGCCAATGACGGAGAATACTGTTGCCCGCGAAGAGCCAAGAGCCTTGCGGATCTGACCTTCCAGCGAAGCATTGTAACCGCCATAATACTGCACGTCGTCGCCCATGGAGATGGCATAGACAGGCATAGTAGGAGACCATCCGGCAATCGTCTGCTTGACATCCGTCATCGTCTCATCCGTAAAGCGTGCTACGTCACTTTTCTTGACGGGATTATCATTAGGTCCGGTGTAGTAAGGACTGAAAGCATTGGTAATCTGCGGATCACCGAAGACGATGAGCCGATAGTCACGCTCCGGCCCGTTGGGCAGGCGTTTAAGCGTGAAGTTATAAACATTACGCTTGGCAGACAACGGCTTATAAAACAAAGCCGTATGGTCTTCTGCAGAATGAGTTGGTATCTCACAGTCGGCGGGCACAGAGTACCACACGAAACGGG
>Ga0256404_1010883_pt1 | contig 12412 bp, 5 predicted proteins | sample RumenRJG_01DNA_FD_185990 | JGI IMG/M metagenome (GOLD analysis project Ga0256404, IMG submission 185990) | Bovine rumen microbial communities from Lethbridge, Alberta, Canada - RJG_01 | ecosystem: Host-associated > Mammals > Digestive system > Stomach > Rumen | place: Canada: Alberta | collected...
CCCATATAAAACCATCATGGTCTTGATAGACTTGAGTAGTGAAACTGCTCGACATCTGTTTGTCGGCGTCAAAGTGTCTGCCCGTCTGGGCGTTCACGTACAAGTTAGTCAGAAAGCATAGAAATGCCAGTAGGAACCGTGCCCGCACGCTATGACCTTTAGTTCTTAGAACTTTACGTCTTTTCATTTTGCTTCAGGTTTCGAAAACATTGCAAAGGTAACACTTTTTGTTTAAACAGCCAAATAAATGTTACGAAAAATAAAGTTTTCCGGCTTGCAAGTACTGTTTCCTTATATATATATTAATAAGGTATAAGGCGGTAATAATGCAGTAAATTCAACTTTCTACCTCGACTATTGTTAAAGTAACACAAAATAACGCATAGATAATAAATATTAAGGTCTGTTACAAATAATAAAGTTCGTGTTACAATATATTAAAGCAATATAAAATATATAATATACCTTTGCAGCCGTAAATATGAATCTACCTCGGTTAGAACTAACATTTTTAATTTTCAAATAACGTAAACTATGTATCAAAATCTGTCAAAATGAAGAATCTAAAACAATTGATCAGACAGACTGTTACTGTAATTTTTATGTTGATGGCATTCAGCACTACGCTGTGTGCCCAAAACAACATTACGGTTACGGGAACAGTTTCAGATGCTAGCGATGAACCATTAATTGGTGCTTCGGTAGTGGTGAAGGGACAAACTTCCCTGGGTACAGTTACTGACTTTGATGGTAATTTCACACTGAAAGTTCCATCAGAGTCAACCGTCCTTGTTGTTTCTTATGTGGGTATGACCACAAAGGAAATCAGGGTTGGTAAGCAGCGTGATTTCAAGATTACGTTGGCTGACGACACCCAGTTGGAGGAAGTTGTAGTAGTAGGTTACGGCCAGCAGAAAAAAGCCTCGGTTGTGGGGTCTATTACCCAGACCACAGGTGCTGTGCTGGAACGTGCCGGTGGTGTTTCTAACATTGGTGCTGCTCTTACTGGTAATCTTCCAGGTGTTGTAACCATGGCATCAACAGGTATGCCTGGTGAAGAAGACCCGAAAATCGTGATTCGTGGTATTTCTTCTTGGAACTCCAGTGATCCTCTTGTCCTGGTGGATGGTATTGAGCGTCCTCTTGGCTCCATTGACATCTCGTCAGTAGAAAGCATTTCTGTACTGAAGGATGCTTCTGCCACAGCTGTGTATGGTGTGAAGGGTGCTAATGGTGTTATCCTTGTTACCACCAAGCGTGGTCAAGAGGGTAAGGCTAAGATTGAAATTGGCATGCAGGCCACTTTAAAGGCAGTTTCTCAGTTGCCTGGTAAATACGATTCTCCTAGTTCTCTGCGTATTCGCAATCAGGCTATTGAGCAGGAATTAGGTTTGAAGCCTGGTTCATGGGGTGATATCGTATCAGAATCAGTGATTGACAAGTATGCCAATCCCACCTCATTGGAAGATGCTGAGCGTTATCCAAATGTAGACTGGCAGGACTTGCTGTTCAAAAAAACAGCAATGTCGTATAATCCCCATGTCAACATCTCCGGTGGTACGAAGTTCGTTAAGTATTTTGCTTCTGTAGACTTTGTACATGAGGGTGACCTTTATCGCCAGTACAATAATAATCGTGGTTATGAGCCGGGTTATGGTTATAACCGTATCAACGTGCGTTCAAACTTGGATTTCCAGTTGACCAAGACTACCAAGTTGAAGGCAAACCTCTTTGGTTCTAATGGTGTAAAGAAAGGCCCTTATGGAATTCAAAGTGCCTGGCACGAGACCCAGTTGTGGGAAAGTGTTTATTCTGCACCTACTGATGCTTTCCTTCCTATTTATAGTGATGGTACATGGGGCTACTATCCTAAGGATAGTGATGGCCAGACTGCCCACAACTCTGTGCAGGACTTGGCTACCCATGGTGTTTCAAAAACCACGACAACCAGAATCAATACGGACTTTACTTTGGAACAGGATTTGAGTTTCATTACTAAAGGTTTAAGAGCTTCGTTCATGATTTCTTGGGACAATGTTTTTGTTGAGAATAACCGTGGTATTAATGACCAATATACCAGTGGTGCTCAGCGTAAGTGGATTGACCCAGAAACGGGTGAAGCAACATATGAGTTGCACACAGACAGCCAGACGGGTTTCGATCCGAAGGAGATTCTCCAGTGGCAGCATGATGGCGGTAGTGTAGATAATAGAGCTACTGTTCGCAACCTTTATTATCAGGCTCAATTGTTCTGGGGACGCCAGTTCGGTAAACATGACATTACTGCCATGGGCGTGTTCAACCGCACAGAGAATACTTATGGTAATAATTTTACCAATTATCGTGAAGACTGGGCTTTCCGTGCTACCTATAATTATGCAGGACGTTATTTCTTAGAGTATAACGGTGCTTATAACGGTTCTGAGAAATTCTCTAAGGATAATCGCTTTGCATTCTTTAACTCAGGTGCTATTGGTTGGCTTATTAGTGAGGAGAAATTCTGGGAGCCTATCAAGCCTTACGTCACTATGCTGAAGTTCCGCTATTCTATTGGTGAGGTTGGTGATGACAACGTTCCCAAACGATGGCTGTATGCTACACAGTGGGCGTATGGTGGCAATATTGTCCAAGGTCTGAATACGGATTCAAGCCCTTATACTTGGTATAAAGAATCTACGGTAGGTAACCCTGATATACATTGGGAGAAGTCTCTGAAGCGTAACTTCGGTATCGACTATTCATTCTTTAATGGTTTGATTTCTGGTTCTCTCGAGTTCTTCAACGACCGTCGTAGCGACATCCTTGTGTTGGGTGCTAACCGTTCTGTTCCTTCATACTATGGCGCAGAACCTGCAGCTGGTAATATTGGTCGTGTAAAGACCTCAGGTTACGAATTGGAGTTACGCGTCAACAAAGTGCTGAAAAACGGTATGCGTTTTTGGGGTAATTTCAATACGACTCATGCTAAGAGCTTGATTCTTGAATATGATGACGCAGAGCTCCTTCCTGCCTATCAGAAGCAGACAGGTTTTGCCATTGGTCAGGATCATTCTAATCTGACTACAGGCTTTGCCAACAATTGGGATCAGGTTATTGGTATGACTCAGTTCAATACCAACGATGATCAGAAATTACCAGGTTCTTATATAATTCAAGACTATAATGGCGATGGTGTCATTGATTCTAACGATAGCGCGCCTTACGGTTATACTGGTACTCCTGAGAATACCTATTCTGCTTCTATCGGTTGGGAGTGGAAGAACTTTAGTATTTATTGCCAGTTCTATGGTGTAACTAATGTAAACCGTTATGTTGCCTTCTCTAACTTCCCCAAGCAGTTGGATACCGTTCATGATGAAGGTACATTCTGGACCAGCAATACAATGGATGCCGATGCACCCATGCCACGTTGGAGTACTACCCCCAGCTATTATGAGGGAACTCATTATCACTACGATGGTAGCTATATTCGTCTGAAGAATGCTGAGATTGCCTATACCTTCACCCAGCCATGGGTTAAGAAGATTGGTCTCAACTCTATCAAACTTTACCTCAATGGTAACAACCTCTGGGTATGGAGTCACATGCCTGACGACCGTGAGGCTAACTTCGGTGGTACAGGTTTGGCTTCACAAGGTGCTTATCCTACTGTTAAGCGTTATAACCTTGGTATTAAGATTAATCTCTAAGAATGGAGAATATAACGATTTAAACGTATATAAGATATGAAACAATATATTAAATTATTCTTGATGTCGTTGTGCCTGACATTCTCCATGACAGCCTGCACCGACTATCTGGACAAGGCTCCTGAATCGGATATTTCTGATGCGGATGCCTTTAAGGACTGGCAGAACTTCCAGGGATTCACGGAAGAACTGTATTATTGTGTTCCTAATTTCACCTACTGTTATTGGAATAATTCATTTAACTGGGGTGAGGATGAGATTCTCAATTTCGGACGCGATTATTTCTTCGGTCCAAAAGTGGATCAGGGTGACTTCTGGGGCTGGCAGCGTGAATTTGACGGCTGGCAGTGCTGCTGGATGGATCATTCTGATGGAGGAATGCCTCGTATGAATCACACTTTGTGGACAGGTGCGTGGTATGGCATTCGTAAAGCCAATATGGGCTTGGCAAATCTTGATAAGTTCAATGGAACAAAGGAGCAGAGAGAGTTGATAGAAGGTCAGTTGTACTTCTTCCGTGGCTGGTTCCACTTTGAGTTGATGCAGTTCTTCGGTGGACTTCCTTATATTGATACTGTCCTTCCTGCCGGTGAGAAGCTGACGTTGCCACGTCTGTCTTATGCAGAGTGTGCAGAGAAGGCTGCTGCCGACTTCCGTAAGGCTGCTGACTTGTTACCTATTGATTGGGATAAGACCAATATTGGACGTAATACCCTAGGTAAGAACCAGTTGCGTGTCACCAAGATAGCTGCTTTAGGTTACTTAGGTAAAAACTTGCTTTTTGCTGGTTCACCACTGATGAATCAGGAGTCTACAGGCTCAGCCACTTATAATAAGGAGTTCTGTCAGCGTGCTGCTCAGGCATTTGGTGAATTGCTTTCACTGGTTGATGGAGGAGAAACTCAGTTCGGCCTGATACCTTTTGAGGAGTATTCTTCAAACTTTATGACAATCGGTTTGAATGAAAGAATGCCAGGACAGACTACCGACTTGAAAATTACGGAGGCTATTTTCCGTCCATCTTCTTTTGGACAGGGACACAATGGTACCGAGTGGGGCCAGGCAAAGGCTTATGGTGGTTATGATTTAACCGAAACAGGTGTTACATTCTTGCCAACAGCCAACTATGTAAACTACTATGGTATGGCAGACGGAACTCCTGCTTACATCCTGAAGAACGGAAAAATGGTTCCTAATACCTCTGCTGAGGGTGGTAGCTTCGATCCGACACATCCTTGGCAGAATCGTGATCCACGTTTCTACCACGACATTATCTTTGACGGATGCAAGGTAGTAGAAGGAACGCTTGATGCTAGTAAGGAATGGCTTCGCTATGCGAATTTGCAGACCAGAAAAGATCCCAACGACAAACAATCTCTGCGTGATATTACAAACGGTTCACGTACTGGTTATCTGAACTACAAGTTTATCAATGTCAGATGCAATAATTATGATAAAGACTGGGATTATTCTTTAGGTATGCACATGTGTGTTCCCTATATGCGTCTGGCTGATGTTTATCTGATGTATGCTGAGGCTGCCGCTGAGGCTCAGGGAACTGCAACAGCAAAGATTAATTGTGGTCTGACAGCCTTAGATGCAATTAATAAGGTTCGTGCGCGTGCAGGTGTAGAACCAGTAGCTGGCAAGTATACCAATTCCTTGGAGGACTTTATGAGTGAGGTTCGCCGTGAACGAGCAGTAGAGTTGTCATTTGAGGGACATCGTTTCAATGACCTACGCCGTTGGTTGTTGCTTGACAAGTATCCTTATAATATCAAGACCTCACAAGAGTTCAATCGTGTAGGTGAAATTAATAAGGATGATCCTTCGCAGAATCAGGTAAGTGAATTCAGAGAGGAGATTATTCTGACACGCAACTTTACTTCCAAACATTATTGGCTGCCACTAAAGAAGGTTGATACCAGTATGTATTTGGAATTTAAGCAGAATCCTGGATGGTAATCTGAAAGATTAAACGTTTAAAGATTTAAGACGAAATTATGAAAAAAACATTATATATGTCAGCTCTTCTGGCGCTTACAACAGCAATGCCTGTTGTTGCTCAGGACGACAATGACTATACAGACTCGATAGCCCGTCAAGTCAATGTCGCTTTCGGTACTACCGACAAGGACGACCTGCTTGGAGGTATCTCATCGATCAATATGGTTGAGCTCACGCATAAGAACTATTCTACCTATTCTTTGGATAACCTGGAGGCTTATGTAGGTAGTCTTAACTGGAATCAGGGCGATTATCTTGTTTTAGTAGATGGTGTGCCCCGTAATGCGAATAATGTATTGCCTACGGAGATTGAGCAGATTTCTTTCCTCCGCTCTTCACAAGCAGTAGTTCTTTATGGCAGTCGCGCTGCTAACGGTGCAGTTCTCATCACGACTAAGCGTGGCCGTAATAACGGATTGAAAGCCAGCGTACGTGGTAATGCTACTCTTTTTGTTCCTAAGTGTTATCCTAAATACTTGGGTTCTGCTATGTATGCATCGCTTTATAATGAGGCACGTGCTAACGATGGAAAATCTGCTGTTTTTAGCGATGAGGATATCTATCATTATTCTATTGGTGACAATCCCTATCGTTATCCCGAGTTGAATTTCTTCTCAGGCGATTATCTGGATAAGACCTATCAGCGTTACGATGGAACTGTTGAAATTAGTGGTGGTGGTGAGATGGCTCACTTCTATACCAACATTGGTCTGTCGAATGTCAATGACCTGATTGGTTTTGGTGAGGGTAAAGACAACCACACTACTCGTTTGAACGTTCGTGGTAATATCGATTTGAAACTGAGTGACTGGTTGTCTGCTTGGGTGAATGGTAATGCTACTTTCTATGACCAGCGTAACGACAATTCCAAATATTGGGCACAATCGGCAGAGATTACTCCAACCAGCCAGTATCCTTTGATTCCTTTCATACCCATTTCGATGGTGGATGGGGCAGATGCTACGGCACAGACCTATATTCAGAACTCTAACTATATCGTTGATGGTCAGTATCTGCTCGGTGGTACACAGAATCTTCAGACCAACCCGTTTGCTGCGATGCATGCTGCAGGCTATAACACTTGGACTTCACGTCAGTTGCAGTTTGACTTGGGTGTTCGTGCTGATTTGAGCTCTATTCTGGAAGGTTTGTCGTTCACCACACGCTTTGCCGTTGACTACAACACCAGCTATACCACAGGTATTTATAATGACTATGCGACCTATGAGCCTGTTTGGACGAATTATACTGGTTCTGATATGATTGCCACTTTGAAAAAATACGGAACTGATAAACGTACTGGTATCCAGCAAGTAAGTGGTAGTACCTATAATCAGACGATGTTGTTCAATGCTCAGTTCGATTATAAGCGTACTTTCGCAGATGTACATAATGTGAGCGCTACGCTGTTGGCTAATGGTTGGCAGCAGTCAGTATCTGGTGAATATCACCGTACCAGCAATGCCAACCTTGGTTTGCAGTTGAACTACAATTACGACCGTCGCTATTATGCGGACTTCAGTGCTGCAGTTGTTCACTCTTCTAAGTTGGCTGAGGGTCATAGAGAGGCTATCTCTCCTGTGTTTACTTTGGGTTGGAGAATCAGCAAAGAGAATTTCATGAAGGATGTGAAATGGCTCAACAACTTAATGCTGACTGCATCATATGGTGTCATCAATCAGGACATTGATATTGATAACTACTATATGTACGATGAGGTCTATACTTCCAAAGGTGCATGGTGGGGATGGAATGACTCCTATAAGAATCACCAATCTACGTTGTCTCTCCGTGGTGCAAACGAGGAACTGACCTTCATTAAGCGCAAGGAATTCCGTGTTGGTCTTAACGCTACGATGTTTGATGGATTATTGGATGTGGAGGCTACTTATTTCAATATCAGAAAAGAGGGTATGTTGACTACTCCTTTGACCATCTTCCCCGTTTATTTCCAAGCAACGCCACAAGGTAAAAATTCATCGTTCTTGTCGAACTTAAACTACAGCGAAGAGCGTCGTAGCGGTATTTCTTTTGGAGCCACTGTACACAAGAAGTTTGGCGAGGTTGATTTCCAGGCTGGAGTTAATGCGATGTATTATACTTCAGAGAATACAAAGGTCAATGAAAGTGTAGAGTACGATTGGCAGAAATCAGAAGGACAGAGCATTGAAGCCATCCGTGGTTATGAATGTCTTGGTTTCTTCCAGGATGCTGCAGACGTAGCTAATTCTGCGAAAGTCAACGCAAACACCAAGCCTGGTGATTTGAAGTACAAGGACCAGAACAATGATGGTGTGATTGACAGTAAGGACCAGGTAGTACTGGGTAAATGGCGTGCTCCTTGGACCATGGGTCTGAACCTGACTGCCAAGTACAAGAACTTTACGCTCTTTGTGAATGCTACAGGTAACTTTGGTGGCAAGAACTTCAAGAGCAATGACTGGATTTACGGAAATAAGAAATACACGGAAGTTGTTTTGGGCCGCTGGACTCCTGAGACCGCTGCTTCAGCAACCTATCCACGTTTGACCAGTGAAGACGAGGCAGATTTGAACTTCGTGAATAGTGATTTCTGGCTCTACTCTACTTCAGCTTTCTATTTGAATAAGGTTCAGTTGACATACGATTTCCCGAAGACCATTTTCAACGATGGTGTTGTGAAGGGATTGCAAGTATATCTGAGTGGTGCTGGTCTTCTGACCATTGCAGGAGAGCGTGAATACCTGGAGACAGTATATGGAGGTACTCCTAATACTCGTTCGTATAACCTCGGTGTTAAAGTAAACTTCTAAAAAGAAATTGATATGAAATATATTAAAATATTCAATCTCATTTGCGTGGCTTCTGTTGGATTGGGAATGGCCAGTTGCGATGACTTGTTTGAACCGGCTATTGAGAACAATCTGGGCCTCGACTATATGAATGAGAATGCGGCATACGCAGAAGGACTCCTAGGCAACTGCTATGTCATGATTCCTGAAAGTGGTAATACTTCCTATACTTTCTCGGAAGTGGCTACGGATGATGCTGTGTCAAATGATGCTACCAATATTTATCGTAAGATGGCTGCTGGTCAGTGGACTTCTACTTCTTCTAATAACCCCACGGAACGTTGGCGCGACTGCAATTTTGCGATTATCTATATCAATACGTTCCTCTCACGTGCAGATGGTGTACATTGGGCCGACGACCCCATGGTAGCTCGCATGTTCCTCGATCGTGAAAAGGGTGAGGCATATGGACTGCGTGCCATGTTCAGATACTATCTGTTACAGTCACACAGTGGTTTTGATATTAATGGAAACCTGCTGGGATTCAACATTGTAGATGACCCAGAAGATTCTAATACGGATTTTAACAGACCACGTGACTCTTTTGCTGATTGTGTGAATGCTATTTATAGCGATTGTGCCAAGGCATTGGAACTGCTCCCGACAAAATATGAGACAATTGTGAATACCTCTCAGATTCCTTCTAAGTATGCCGGAGCAGATGTAAATCAGTATAATCGTGTGTTCGGTGAGAGCTTCACTGGTCGTATGAGTGGCGCGATTGTAGAGGCTTTCCGCTCAAGAGTCGCTCTGATGGCTGCCAGTCCTGCTTATACAAAATCGGGTATGACTTGGGATACGGCTGCTGATTATGCCGCAGTAGTATTGGATCACATTGGTGGTATCTCTGGTATGGATCCTAATGGTTGTACATGGTTTAGCAATACCTCTGAAATCGATGCCTTGGGTGCTACTAAGCTGACTAAGGAGACGATTTGGAGAAGTACTAATGACGAAACCAACTCTTTGGAGTCTGATAACTATCCTCCATCAATCTATGGTAAGGGACGTGTTAACCCGACTCAGAATTTTGTAGATGCATTCCCCATGAAGAATGGATATCCTATCACTGCTGACAAGACAAAGAGTGGTTACGATGAGAATAATCCTTATGCTAATCGTGATCCACGTCTGGAGGCTATGGTTGTGGTTAACGGTTCTAAAGTAGGATCAGGTAGCACGGTCATTGTAACTGCCGTAGACGGAACCACTAAGGATGCCTTGAATAAGGAGACTGGTTCTTCTACTCGTACGGGTTATTACCTTCGTAAGTTGCTTCGTCAGGACATCAATCTTGATCCGAATACAAATACGAAACAAAGACATTACAAGCCCCGTTTGCGCTACACAGAGTTCTTCCTGAACTATGCGGAGGCTGCCAATGAGGCTTATGGTCCTACAGGTAAGGGATCACACAATTATAGTGCATACGATGTAATTAAGGCTATCCGTAAACGTGCAGGTGTAGGTCTTGAGAATGGCGATGCTTATTTGGAGAGCATCAAGGAAAATAAAGACAAGATGCGTGAACTTATCCGTAATGAGCGCCGTATAGAGTTGTCATTCGAGGGATTCCGTTTCTGGGATATCCGTCGTTGGGGCCTGTCTCTTACCGAAACAGCAAAGGGTATGAGTATCAATAACGCTGCTGCTACTTATGGTGTAATTAACGTTGATACCCGTAATTACAAGGACTATCAGCAGTATGGTCCAATCCCCTATAGTGAAGTTCTAAAATATAGCAATCTCCAGCAAAATCAAGGCTGGTAAGCTAAACAATACATGTAAATATAAATAGATTAGACATTATGATTACAAATATCAAAAGAATGAGTCGCTGGTTCCTTTGCGCAGCATTGGTTACTTTCAATTACTCTCTTCTGACATCTTGTGAGAACGGAGACCAGGAATTCGACGATTTCGACTATCAAACAGTCTACTTTGCACAGCAGACTCCCATTCGTACGATTGTACTGGGCAATGATGCTGCATACGACAATACACTGGACAATCTTCATTGTTTCCAAGTGTATGCTACCCTTGGCGGTGTGTGGAAAAACCATCAGAATCGCACCATTAAGGTGGTTGTGGACGAGACTCTTTGTACAGGCAAGCAGTTTGCAGATGGAAGAGATGTTATTCCTTTGCCAACTACTCATTATAATCTGTTAGGCAACAACACCATTACTATCCCTGAAGGGGAGGTAATGGGTTGTATAGAGGTGGAGCTCACTGATGCTTTCTTCACTGATGAGAAGTCTGTAGATTTGAACTATGTATTGCCTCTGCGCATTATTGATGCTGCTGATTCCATCTTGGAAAAAAAGGATTATACGCTCTATGCAGTGAAGTTCAAGAATAAGTACACAGGTGCTTGGATTAGCCATGGTACAGACGAGATTGAATTTAATGGCATCAAGACTATCGTAAGGCGTGAGGCCGAATATTTGGAGAATAATGAGGTTCGCTCTATTTACACATTAGGCCTTAATGTTTGTGACTATCCTGTATCTACTGAGGTTAGTACACATGAACTTGTTGATGGTGTTATTAAGGAGACTATTCAGACACTTACCTGTCATCTCAAACTGACCTTTGACGGTTCAGACAATTGTGTGGCTACAACCACAACTCCCAACTGCGTTGCATCAGGTACAGGTAAATGGACTAGCCTAGGTGCCATCAAGGCATGGGGCGCAAAAGATCGTGATGCAATGGCGCTCAACTATACTATCGATTATACTTTCACGGATTATGTAGACCAAGCAGGTACTCCTGTTGCTGTGACCCGTCACAAGATTCTCAAGAGTGAAGACAATTTGGTTATGCGTGACCGTCAAGAAAAGTTAGAACTCTTCACACTTAAATAAAGAAGTATCATGAACAAGAAAATATTAAGTGCAATTTGTTTTGTAACACTGGTTGCCAGTTGTGCAGACAATGATATGATTGGTGGCTTGACGGTAGAGAAACCTGCCGAGCTTGCTGGATATGAGTATCTGAACAATTATGAGCCTCTGAAGAATAATATCGTTCGTAAGAGTGGTTCCCAATTCAAATTGGGTGTTGGTACTGACGCTACCCAGTATGTGAATCAAGGTTTGGAGTATAGTATGGTTAACTCTAACTTTGAGGAGACAGAACCTGGTAATGAGATGAAAATGGGCTCTTGCGTAAATGAAAAGGGCGATATGGATTTTGGCACTGTTAGCAGCTATGTAAATGCTGCTACAGATGCCGGACTAAGTGTCTATGGACATACGCTGGCTTGGCATTCTCAGCAACCTGTGAAGTGGCTTACTAAATTGCTAAAGGACAAAGAGTTGGATGTTGATCCAGATGCCAAAGAAGAGAAATTGATTCATGAATGTGATTATACTTCAGGTATTTCCTATCAGTGGTGGCATCAAGGTGTAGAACCCTATACTGAGAATGGTGCTATGGTTGTTGTCAATGAAACGGCAAAGGGTTTCTGGGAGGCCCAATACTTTGCAGATGATCATATTACCATAGAAGAAGGTAAAACTTATGTTGTCCGTTTGTTGGCCAAGGCCTCTGCTGAAGCATCAATTAATTGTATTCTCGGAGGTTGGAGTGGTGCAAAGGATCAAAAGATAACCATTCCTACTGACTGGGAAACCATTGATGTTACGCTCTCTGGTATTACACCTGGAGAGGGACACATCATGCTTCAATCAGGAGATTTTGTAGGTACGATATGGATAAAGAAAGCTCAAGTTTTGACACTAGAGAGTCCTGCTGTTGAAATTGAAGTACCTGTTCATGAATGTGATTATACTTCAGGTATTTCCTATCAGTGGTGGCATCAAGGTGTAGAACCCTATACTGAGAATGGTGCTATGGTTGTTGTCAATGAAACGGCAA
>Ga0256404_1010885_pt1 | contig 12411 bp, 11 predicted proteins | sample RumenRJG_01DNA_FD_185990 | JGI IMG/M metagenome (GOLD analysis project Ga0256404, IMG submission 185990) | Bovine rumen microbial communities from Lethbridge, Alberta, Canada - RJG_01 | ecosystem: Host-associated > Mammals > Digestive system > Stomach > Rumen | place: Canada: Alberta | collected...
TTCTCTTTTTGCCATAATCTAAGGCCCTCCATGATTTTAATTGTATCATGAAAGGCCTCAGAAATGAACTTTTACAGAGATTGTTTCATACTCTCAATAAGGCTGTTTCTACGCTTTTATCTCTCAATTGATATTTTGATTCAGCTATTGTGTCATGTATAAGCGATGCCCACTCTGACAGATTCAGAGCTGTCATATTGCCCATAGTCGGTGGAAGGAAAAACTTCATAGCATTTCCTCCACAACTGACTGCATCTGAAACAAGGCGCATTCTGTATTTGTAAGCAGTTCGCTTATTGTTTCTAATTTCTTTCTCTGCTATCGAATCAAACTGCGAACTCTCATCTTCAAAAACAAGGTTCAGGTATGTATCGGTTATCAGGTTCTTTATGACGACTGGAGTTGACATAGATATCATGTGTCTTGAGTCATATCCATCCTTGTACATCTGCTCAGCGATTCTTGCAATGGAGCTACTGTCATCTCCTGTTGTGAAAAACTGAGTCATGAAGAATCCCGGTATTGGAAGGCCTCTCGACGTGCAAACATCCGACAGCAAATGTCCTAGATAATAAATAACGGATAGATATTTCTCCTGTGGCGGATACTCTTTGTCTCGTACAACGATTCTGAGATTTCCTTCATTATCAATCAGTGTTGTCGTATCCAAAATGATATCTGCGATGGCAAACAGCAATCCAAACATAGGATCATGCCCCGGATTGCGAAGTCGATGATTGTTTGGTATTACTGCACCTTTTTTCAGCGAAAGATCATATGGGACTGTGCATTTGTGAGACAGCCATTCAAGCATTTCTGACAGCTTATCGTCACCATTGCCTATACTGCGCAATAATGCGGTCAGTCTACTGCCATCAAAGTTCTCACCGCCCTTATAGATTTTGACCACTTCCGGAGTCCCCACAAAGACAATATCAATAACTGACGCAACCACACCGGCTGCTATAGCTGTAACAGTGTCTATTGCGGACAAGCTGAAATCACCTTTCAAATCAGGATCCGACAAGTCTTTCATAATAAGCTTTATCGGCTCGACATCCTTATCGGATAGTTGATTATCACCTTCATGAATAATCAGGGCACCAGGAATACTCTGGAGTTCCATGAACACATCGTCAATAAGCTCACTTGTATCCGAGATGGTTTCCTTTACTTCTTCTGCCCTTTCATCCGCGTCTGTGATTTTATTCGAAAGAGATGTAAATTCATTATCAAAAGAAATGATCTTATCCTTTTCCATGTTATGCCTCGGTTTGGAGTCCTACTTCATATGCAGATGCAAATGCATTCATATCCTTGCAGGATTTCTTCAAGTACTTGATACAAATCTTTATATTCTTGATATCCTTCTTGTTCTTCTCGTCTTCAAGTTCCATCTTCGTAAGCTGTTTATTCAACTCCTCTATCTGTTTCTGATATCTCGCAATTATCTTCTGTGCGCATACAACATCCTGCTGAGCATTAAGAACAACCTCTTTTAGTATTGTCTCAAGTTTTGCAGCCTGAGTCAGCGCGTATTCAGGAGCAGACAGCATAAAGGCTGATCCAATACCTACAGCGGTTCCTCCTCCAGCAAGACCCAGAAGTGCTCCTCCTCCCGCAATTGTAGCTACACCTCCTGCTATGCCTGTGCCACCTGCCGCTATTGCACCGCCGCCGGCAAGAGCCAGACAGGCATTGGTCAATGCAGCTCCGGTAAGACCAACAAACGACTCACCAAACAGTGCAACAGCTATCGGTCCTGCAGCAATTGCCGCAAATGCAGCCGCTATGGCTCCTACAGCAACAACAATCATGACTTTTGTCACAAGTTTTCCGGTCTTACCTGAAATCTGTGACATGCTCTTGGTATATGTTTTATCAAGGCGCTCAATTGCCTGCTCAGACAAACAGCCATGCTCAAGGAGTAAATCAAGGACGAAATCATAGCCCTTTTTTTCATCAAATTTACATTTTGAATAATCCTTGTCATTGTCACCGCCCAGCGGAGTATATGGAACAAACTCTGATAGTTCTAACGCAGTTATGTAATACCACGTTCTATTGTTCGACTTCTCAAGTTCAGTTTTAAACCTTTCCTGTAGTTCTGTTCTGGTCAGAAGTTTGCATTCGCGCTCTTTATCTATATTGTCAAGATAAGTAGCTATGCCCTGCTCCCATTCAGCAATCCACTTTTCTTTAAGCGCGGCCTTGCTTTCACTCTTTGTCAGCCGCTTATCATGTTCTGCAATCAACTTCTGAGCAGAAAACATCAAAAGAGACTGCTCGTATGTAAGTCCAAACATCTCAAGAATACTGTTATCACTGAAATTGTTTTGCTTCAAATTCTCCACCTCCGCTTCTTCATAGGTTTGGCTGTTCATTATATTTTTTGTCGCAGAAAGCACGTCCTCTCGTGCTTCCTTCGCGATCTTGAAAACTCCTGAGCTCGCTTTTCCAATCAAACCTATTATTTCATCACCTATGTCCGGCTTGTTCTGCTCATCAAACGAACTGAAGTCCGGCACCATTGCATCCTTATCTGCGTAACCGTGCACACTGTCATCAGGATATTCGTCATCAACCTCGATCGTTGTTCCTGCAGGGATGATTTTATCCACGGCTGCATCGAGAACATCAAATAATTCGATCGTCGGATGCCCGTCCTCATCCACTACCTTGGATGAATACTTCTTCTCAAAGTAATACAGTATCTCCATCTGCCGTGCGTCCAGGAAGTCGATCGCATCATATACGATGCCTTCCGGCACGCCGTAGAATGCTTCGGCTACAGAGCCTGCCATCGCTCCGATTGTGTCGCTGTCTCCCCCGACCGATATCGCGGTCCTGACAGCATCTTCAAAGTCCGTAGACTCTAAGAACGCTTCCAGCGCCACAGGGACAGATCCCTGGCAGGATACATCAAACTTATAATCCTTGCAGATCCCGTCTATGGTGAAATCCAGCTTATAATAATTCTCTTCTATGAATTCTCTGATCGCGTCTTTGCTCTCACCGGTCTTCGCCATATATACGGCTACAGCGATGGCTTCGGCACCTTTCATGCCTTCCGGATGGTCGTGGCTCACCTTTGTGACCAGCGCTGAAAGTTCTTTTGCTTCATCCAGACTGCCTGCTGCAAAGCCGCACGGGCTGACACGCATAGCCGATCCGTTCCCATAGCTATTGTATGGTTTAGGATCGTCTGCCTGTATCCATTTACGGAATGTTCCGCCATATCCTGCATTCGGATACAGTCTTCCAAGCTCCTGCATGCAGGCTATTGCTTTTTCGGAGAGTGCCTCTGTATTCCCTTCACTTTCAAGGATCGCTTTGGCGACCGCAAGTGACATCACGCTGTCATCCGTCGGACGGCATTTTCTGTCGAACAGTTCGAATTCTTTTGATTTGTGACTGGCTCTTTCAAAGCGTGAACCGGCGATATCGCCTATAATTGCTCCGATCATCTGCCATCTCCTCCTTCGATCACTTTGATATAATCTCCCTGGCTTCGGAACCACATATCTATTCCTTTACCGAACACTTCCGCGCTGATGGTGTAACCGTCTTCGTCCTCATCTGTTATCTCCGCTGTCAGGAGCCTGTCGAGGACGGCGTCGACGTCCGGTCCTGTGTATCTGAACTTTACTCTCTGCAGCCTGCCGCAGGACATAATTCTCAGTACATTTTTCCTGATATCCCCCAGTTCTTCATTAGAACCGAATGAAGAATCTATGAAATGTATCTTTCCATTGATACGAATATTCAAAGCGAGCAAATACTGCACCGGCCATTCTTTGTTGCCGTCTTCATACGTACGGTACACCTTGCGTATGATATACGCGTAACGATTCCCTTTAGGTGTTACGCCGCATTTCGCATCGATCAATCCCTGGTTCGCTGCGGCCTGCGACCGGCCGATATTGATAACTGCATTCGTATCGGTAAGCGGCATCGATTCTTTTTTCCGTTACAGGCCATGTGATAAGAAGGGCATTCATGCCATAGGTATTTTTTCCAAATCCGATGTAATGACGCTTTCCCCCCTCTGACTATCTCCTGTCCAGATATTTATTGACCTCTCCCACCGCGTCTTCTGAAATCTTCATCGATGCGCTTCTTCCAGTCTGCCCCGATTGCCTTAGCGCTGCCGCGCATCTCGCATACCGCATCTGCCAGCACTTCATAGTTCAGAGCAGTCCCGATGTGATCGCTGTGGTAGTTCGCAGCTCTGTCAGCTGAGATGCCGAATTTACCTGCAGTTTCGATCGCATCGATGTTTGCTCCAAGGAAAAGAAATTCCCAGCCGTACTTTTCTTTCTGACGTTCTACCATCCGCTTTACTCTGTCATAACTGTACTCGCGGCTGGCATTTTCGAGTCCGTCCGTTGTGATGACGAAGATGGTCTTCTCCGGCCTGTCCTCTTCTCTGGCATACTTGTGTACATTTCCTATGTGACGGATAGCTCCGCCCACTGCATCCAGAAGAGCAGTACAGCCGCGCACATAATACTCTTTGTCTGTCATCTGCGGCAGCTCTTCGAGCGGCACCCTGTCAAAAAGCACTTCGCTCCTGTCGTCGAACAGCACCGTGGATACCAGGACTTCGCCTTCCGTCTCGCCCTGCTTTTTCAGCATGCTGTTGTATCCACCGATCGTATCGCTCTCCAGTCCTCCCATCGATCCGCTTCTGTCCAGTATCATTACAAGTTCTGTTAAATTCTTTTTCATGTTATCAGCCTCCTTGCTTCATCCCGGTTCCGTTTGATGATGCAAGTATAGCTGATTTGAAGAAGGCTTTGGTCGCTTACAAAGCGACAGTATTCTGTTATCCCAGGGTCGGCTGCCCGAATTTGAAAAGCAGAGCGTTTACTTCAAATATGTCGTAGATGTCGTTTTCCAGACAGAAGCTGACGATCACATCAGACTTACTGTTATTTGTAAGCGTGAGTCCGGCACTGGCAAGAAGATCCCTTGTATCGTCGAGATTCAGCTTCAGCGCGATCGCAAGGGCAACGATGGTCTTCTTTTTCGGGATGTAATTTTCGCTGCAGCGAATCTTGGAGAACAGCTTACGGTCCACATTCGCCCGCTTATAGACTTCCGGATCGGTCATACCGCGTTCATCGATCATGCGCAGAAGCCGTTTCTGGAAACTCTCGCCCAGATTGTTCATGGCATCTTCCAATGACATGGCCGATTCCCTGACATCTGCCATGGGTTCGGCAGATGACATGACCATATCATCTGTCTCTTCCGGCATCACCTGATTCAGCATACTGCCAAAGAATCTCTCACGTTCCCGGAGCCTGCGCCTCCGCATTGTTTCGGGCAGCCCGCCAGCTCCGCCGTACTCCGCTGCGGTCTGCTCCGCTATGTAATTTTCATCAATATATTCTTCGATCTGTTCCGATAGACCGGTTGCGATCTGATAAGAACTGCGGCCGAACACCACCAATGTCACGTTCAGATCAGAATCTTCGAGATGCTGCCGGATCACTGACAATGCAATATCCAGCGCCTTATCCTTTGGAAAGCCGTATACACCGGTCGCGATCAGTGGAAACGCGATGCTCTCGCAACCCAGCTGATCGGCCAGGAGAAGCGACTTTCTGTAGCACGATCTGAGGATATCAAACTCTCCATGATATCCATCGATCCATGCAGGCCCGACCGTGTGAATGATGTATTTTGCAGACAATCCAAAAGCAGCAGTGACCGCAGCCTCCCCCAGCGCGATCCTGCCGATCTTCCTTCGCTCTGCAAGAAGTTTTTTCTCTCCTGCTGCCGTATAAATCGCAGCATCTGTTCCGCTGCCGAAACACGGCTCCGGATTTGCTGTATTTACAATGGCATCTGCCTTTACTTTTGTGATGTCGTGTCTGATGATTTTAAATGGCATAACTTCGTTTATCCCTTCATTTTCAGACTCATTTTGAGTTCTTTATCAGTAATAGAACCGCTTTTAAGCTTTGTGTTTCTCCGGCAGAATCCCTTCTGCACCAAGCCTGAGCCGGTAGAACTGCTGCAGCCACTCTCTGTCATTGATAAACATGGATGTAATCTTGTAGCTGTCTGCCTCTTTTATGTAAATCTGAATTTATTTATTTCAACTCTGTCGCCTTGTCCGCACTCCCTCCATCGAATGCGCCCCAGCTCCGTATATATTTCCCGCGGGCGATCCTTTTCCTTGATGACCAGGCCTCGCTGTATACGTTCGTTTTTGTCCTCGCGAATAGACTCATTCAGATACTTCAGTGTCGCTTCCACCATAGCTCTGGCTGATATGCGGCAATCCCCGGCAATGTCCTTCGCCATGAGATCCAGATCCTGAATCTCACCGTTTTCTGTTCTTTTTATGATTTTTCTTCCCAAATCCATTGCGATCTGGTGTATACTATTATTGTAATTCATAGAGGTCACTCCCTTCGTGTTGTTTTTTGCAAATTCTATTTTAACACAAAGAGTTGACCTCTATTTCCTTTTTTCTAAATCCCTCGGAAAAGTTCCACACTTATTTTACACTACCGTGCACACTCCTAATTGTCGTAGTAATTCACAGCTTCATCTGCAAGTTCTTCGAATCTGCTCTGATATTCCGGAGCGATCGACACGCCGTCAAAGCTTTCGTTGTTTGTAAAATAGTATTTGCTTACAGCTTCCGTGATACCCTGCATATCCAGGATCTTTTCATTTGCAAAAGAATCTGCAATCGTCCTATTAAAATCAGTAAAACGAAGCCCATTTCGTTCCTCTACGCAGTATGGACTAATATAGTTGCCCAGCACAACGACGCCGTTGTATCCGGCAAGCGAATCATCTCCATATACCCAGACAATATATTCATCACTGCGACCGCCAAAGCTGCCCTGACACATCAGTGCCTCATCAAGAGCAAAAACTACAGAATTCCCTAGCACGTCTCTGACGGCCTTCAGCCATGCAGCTGCACCACGATAATCCCTTCTGTCCGGCAGATTCTTCTTTAGCGGATCATACTTGGGAAGTCTTGCGGATTTCCGATTGATCAAGTCATCTCTGATTCTGGCTGACAACATTTTCAGAACATATTCAGGAGGCTTTATGACGCCAGATTACCAATTCTGTACAGTGCGAAAAGGTATTCTGTACCGTTCAGCAAATTCACTCTGTGTATCACCTAATTGTATTCGCATTTCTCGTATATCCATAATCTTCACCTCAGTCATATTATGCACCAATGGGTGTATCTGTCAATATCCTTGATGATATAATACGCATCCAAGCCATATGTGCCACGACCACCGTTTCCTTGATCTATATGAGCATGGCTTGCATGAACTTCAGCATGATCTCATCGACCGAATCTGTATATCTGCCTTCTCTGATCAGCGCATTTCTGAGTTCGACCAGACTGCGCATAATGATCCTGATCTCATCATCAGTGAAAGCGATCCTGATTTTTCCTCTCATCGTGCACCTCCTTTGTCCTATCCGTTTCTGCTCTTCAGTTTCAGCATAAACGTGCAGATGCCTCATTGCAAATCTGCGATTCCTGTAATGCTCCGCATAGTTGCAGGTTCTATCTTGCGGCATTACGATATCCATACCGCAAAGGCAGGCGAAGCAGGCAGAAGACTTCGCTAACGAAGTCGCACAAGAGAGCAAATGTGAACTTTGAACATAAGGCGAAACACGGAGAAGACTTTGAGCGAAAAATTGGGAACCGCTCAAGTTCCCAATTTTGTCCCAAGGCTTTCCCGATACCAGCTGAGAAACGCGCTGAAACGCGCTAAAACCTGCTGAACGTAAAAATCCCCTGAACCTGCGTGAAATGCGCATATTCAGGGGTTTCTCCAGTCTTTCTTAGCCTTGGCAATTCAGTATTTCTAAGTGCCTATTAGTTTCAGGGCTCTATGCCCTGAAACGCAAGGTTTCCGACATTACGGCGACGCCGTAAGGATCCGGAGGAAACCTTACTTGTTCATCTGCGCAGCAACCTCAGCCGCGAAATCCTCTTCCTTCTTCTCGATTCCTTCGCCGACCTCGTAGCGCACCATCTCCGTGACGGTCATATCCTTGCCCAAAGCCTTTGCTGCCTCAGCAACATATTCGCCAACGCTCTGATCGCTGTTCTTGACAAATTTCTGATCAACCAGGCAGACGTCCTTCAGGATCGCCTTGATTTTACCCGGAATAATTCTGTCCAGCAGTTCCGGTTTCTTTCCTTCGTTTAACAGCTGCTGCTTGGCGATTTCGGTTTCATTTTCCAGCCAGGCCGGATCAACTTCGCTCTCGTTCACAAATCTCGGACTCATTGAAGCTACCTGCATCGCAACATCCTTCGCAGTGACCTCAATTTCCTCAGCGGTAGCATCTGTCTTGATTCCGACAACGACTCCGATCAGGCCTCCATTGTGGAGGTATCCGGTGTAAACAGTTCCCGGAGTATTCATCCTCACGAACCTTCTGATGTTCATATTCTCGCCGATCTTGCTGATTTTAGCAGTCAGCGCATCCTTGACAGTGCCTTCTCCTTCGTAAGACATCGCCATGAAATCCTCCAGAGAATCAGAAGGAGCTTCCAGCGCTTTCTTTGCCAGAGTCTCAACGAACTCGATGAATTCAGGATTCTTGGCAACAAAATCAGTCTCGGAGTTAACCTCAACGACAGCTGCCTCGCTGTGATCCTCGTTGAATGCAACTCTGACCAGACCTTCCGCTGCGATTCTGTCAGCCTTCTTGGCCGCCTTCGACAAACCCTTCTCACGAAGCACGTCGATAGCCTTGTCGATGTCGCCGTCAGTCTCCATCAGCGCTTTCTTGCAGTCCATCATGCCCGCGCCGGTTTTATCTCTGAGTTCCTTTACTAACTTTGCAGTTACTGCCATGTTCTATTCCTCCATATCGTGATTATTCAGCGTCAACAGTCTCTTCAGCAGGAGCCTCCGCCTCTGCCTCACCCTCAGCCGGACCTTCGTCGAAGCTTTCACCCTGGTTTCCTTCAATTACGGCATCCGCCATCTTGCTGGAAATCAGCTTGACTGCTCTGATCGCATCGTCGTTTGCCGGAATGATGTAATCAACATCGTCCGGGTCACAGTTGGTGTCCACGATACCGACAACCGGAATGTTCAGGATGCGGGCTTCCTTGACGGCAATTCTCTCCTTCTTGGGATCGACGATGAAGAGCGCTCCCGGCATTCCCTTCATATCGCGGATTCCGCCCAAGAACTTCTGGAGTTTGTCATGCTCTGCTCTGAGCTTCGTAACTTCCTTCTTCGACAGTTTCTCGAAGGTTCCGTCTTCCTCCATCTTCTCGATATCGTTCAGTCTCTTGATTCTGCCGCTGATGGTTTTGTAGTTGGTCAGCATTCCGCCCAGCCATCTCTGATTGACATAATACTGTCCGCATCTGGTAGCCTCGTCAAAGATCGCGTTCTGCGCCTGCTTCTTTGTTCCCACAAAGAGAATCGGCTTGCCGGATTCGGCAACGTCCTTCATGAACGCATACGCTTCCTCAATTTTCTTCACCGTCTTCTGCAGATCGATAATGTAGATTCCATTTCTCTCTGTGAAGATGTACGGAGCCATCTTAGGATTCCATCTCCTGGTCTGATGTCCGAAATGAACACCGGCTTCCAGTAACTGTTTCATTGAAATTACTGCCATTTTGTTATACCTCCTGGTTTTCTCCACCCACTCGGCCTACTCTGACATCCAAACCGCAGATGCGGCACCATCATGCAGCTAGCCGGGTGTGATAAATTGCTGTGGTTCAAAAGGCGAACCACCAATAATTATATGCGATATCTCAGGGAATTGCAAGCCTTTTTAGCCGTTCGCACTGTAATTTGCATGGCCTGATCTGCAGGACAGATCTACAGTGTTTGACAAAGTATTTTTTGAAGTATTTTCGACGTGTTTTCCGGCGGATTCAACAGCGGGTCGATGCCGGGATTAAGCCGGGTCCGAACAAAAAAACAGGATCCGGGAAAGATCCTGCCGTGTGGTGACCCCATCGAGAATCGAACTCGAGTTACCGCCGTGAAAGGGCGGTGTCTTAACCGCTTGACCATGGGGCCATATGATGAAAAAAAACTGAACCGGCAGCGTCCTACTTTCCCGGGCAGTCACCCGCCAAGTATCATCGGCGCTGAAGAGCTTAACTTCTGTGTTCGGGATGGGAACAGGTGTGACCTCCTCGCTATTGCCACCGGATTCAGTTCTTCTTCTGAGAGTCGGTACCCTCAAAACCGAACAATGGTCTATGCTCTTTCACCACAAACCGGAATGCCTTCCGGCCAAGCTTTCGGTCTATTAGTATCGGTCAGCTCAATACGTTGCCGTACTTACACCTCCGACCTATCAACGTGGTAGTCTCCCACGGACCTTACCTTGCGGGGGAGATCTCTTCTCGTGGAGGGCTTCGCACTTAGATGCTTTCAGCGCTTATCCCGTCCCTGCGTAGCTACCCAGCTGTGCCCTTGGCAGAACAACTGGTGCACCAGAGGCAAGTCCGTCCCGGTCCTCTCGTACTAAGGACAGCCCCACTCAGATCTCCAACGCCCACAGCGGATAGGGACCGAACTGTCTCACGACGTTCTGAACCCAGCTCGCGTACCTCTTTAATGGGCGAACAGCCCAACCCTTGGGACCTACTCCAGCCCCAGGATGAGACGAGCCGACATCGAGGTGCCAAACACCCCCGTCGATGTGAACTCTTGGGGGGTATCAGCCTGTTATCCCCAGGGTAGCTTTTATCCGTTGAGCGATGGCCCTTCCACTCGGAACCACCGGATCACTAAGCCCGACTTTCGTCCCTGCTCGACCTGTTTGTCTCGCAGTCAAGCTCCCTTCTGCCTTTGCACTCTTCGCGCGATTTCCGTCCGCGCTGAGGGAACCTTTGGGCGCCTCCGTTACTCTTTAGGAGGCGACCGCCCCAGTCAAACTGCCCGCCTGCCACTGTCCCGGCGCCGGCTTACGACGCACGGTTAGAACCCCAACGCTGCAAGGGTGGTATCCCAACGATGACTCCTTAAATACTGGCGTACTTAATTCACAGTCTCCCACCTATCCTGTACATGCAGCGCCGAGGCTCAATATCAGGCTGCAGTGAAGCTCCATGGGGTCTTTCCGTCCTGCTGCGGGTAGCCGGCATCTTTACCGGCACTACAATTTCACCGAGTCCATTGTCGAGACAGCGCCCAGATCATTACGCCTTTCGTGCGGGTCGGAACTTACCCGACAAGGAATTTCGCTACCTTAGGACCGTTATAGTTACGGCCGCCGTTTACTGGGGCTTCAGTTCCGTGCTTCGATTGCTCTGACACTTTCCCTTAACCTTCCAGCACCGGGCAGGCGTCAGCCCCTATACTTCAGCTTTCGCTTTCGCAGAGACCTGTGTTTTTGGTAAACAGTTGCCTGGGCCTTTTCACTGCGACCACGTCTCCGTGGTACCCCTTCTCCCGAAGTTACGGGGTGATTTTGCCGAGTTCCTTGACAATGGTTCTCTCGCTCACCTTAGGATTCTCTCCTCATCTACCTGTGTCGGTTTGCGGTACGGGCACCTTGGGTCTCGCCAGCGGCTTTTCTTGACGGCGTGAAATCAACTGCTTCCGGCTCTCTTGCCTCCCCTTAACGCCTCAGTTCCACATGAACGGACTTCCCTGCTCATGCTCCCTCAACGCTTGGACGCGCTCGACCAGCGGCGCGCTCAGTCTATCCTTCCGTGTCCCCGCTTCACTCTGCGACCTTCGGTGGTACAGGAATCTCTGCCTGTTATCCATCGACTACGGCTTTCGCCCTCGCCTTAGGACCCGACTAACCCTGAGTGGACGAACCTTCCTCAGGAAACCTTGGATTTTCGGTGGACAGGATTCTCACCTGCCTTGCGCTACTCATGCCAACATTCTCTCTCGTGTACTGTCCACGGTCTCTTTCAATTCCGCTTCTGCCTGCACACGATGCTCCCCTACCATACTTCTCAGTATCCGCGGCTTCGGTATCAGGTTTCAGCCCCGTTCATCTTCGGCGCAGGGTCACTCGACTAGTGAGCTATTACGCACTCTTTGAATGAATGGCTGCTTCTGAGCCAACATCCTAGCTGTCTAAGCAACCCCACATCCTTTTCCACTTAACCTGAATTTCGGGACCTTAGCCGGCGGTCTGGGCTGTTTCCCTTTCGACCATGAAACTTATCTCACATGGTCTGACTCCCGTGTATGATGCTCTGGTATTCGGAGTTTGATAGTTTTCGGTAACCGGTGAAGGCCCCTAGAACATTCAGTGCTCTACCCCCAGGCATCTCTCCACGAGGCTAGCCCTAAAGCTATTTCGGGGAGAACCAGCTATCTCCGGGTTCGATTGGAATTTCACCGCTATCCACACGTCATCCCAACCTTTTTCAACAGATACGGGTTCGGTCCTCCA
>Ga0256404_1010886_pt1 | contig 12410 bp, 11 predicted proteins | sample RumenRJG_01DNA_FD_185990 | JGI IMG/M metagenome (GOLD analysis project Ga0256404, IMG submission 185990) | Bovine rumen microbial communities from Lethbridge, Alberta, Canada - RJG_01 | ecosystem: Host-associated > Mammals > Digestive system > Stomach > Rumen | place: Canada: Alberta | collected...
GGAGCAGGACGCGCAGCTGCGCACGGACTTCAATGTGACGACCGGCATTCAGAGCGATCGCATCAGCTTTATCAAGGAGAAATCCCTGATGAAGAAGCTCTATCAGGACGCAGGCATCCCTACGGCCCGTCAGAGCAAAGTGACGACCCGCGAGGCCGCGCTCAAGTTTATCGACCAGATCGGCGGCTACCCCGTGATCGTTAAGCCCGACATCGGCGTCGGCGCGAACGACACCTGGAAGCTGAATAATGATGAACAGCTTAACAAATTCTATGACAACCTCCCGGACGTTCCCTACGTAATGGAGGAGTTCATTGTCGGCGACCTGATCTCCTATGAGGCGATCCTGAATTCAAAGTTCGAGCCTCTGTTTGAGAATATGACCACATGGCCCACTCCGATCATGGAGATCGTAAACGACGACCTTAATCTGAAGTACTACACGAATCCCGACGTACCTGAAAAACTCCGCGAGATCGGCCGCAGGACTTCTAAGGAGTTCGGCGTCGACCGCCGTTTCGTGCACCTGGAGTTCTTCCGTCTGACCAAGCCCCGCAAGGGCCTGGGCAAGAAGGGCGAGTATGCAGGACTCGAAGTCAACATGCGCCCGCCGGGAGGATATACGCCCGACATGATGAACTTCGCGCACTCCACGGACGTCTATCAGATCTACGCCGATATGGTAGCTTTCGACGAGAGACATCTTCCTGAGTCCGACGACAAGTATTACTGTGTCTACGCTGGCCGCAAGGATGGGCATGATTACGTTCACACCCATGAGGAGATCATGGCAAAATATGGAACGGCCATGGTCATGCAGGAAGAGATGCCTCCTGTAAACTGGCCGCAGATGGGCCGTGTCATGTACACCGTCAAACTTAAAACTCTCAAGGAAGTAAACGAGTTCATCAGTTTCGTGCATGACGAGAAGTGATGAATAAAGAGTAAGGGGATCTCACTGAAATGGATGTCAACAAGTTTTTGAAGAGTTTCGGCCTGATGTTCGTATTCATCGGCGCGATGATCGGCCTGGGCCTGACGGTTTCCGGCATTGTGGCGAAAATGGGCACCCTGATCCTTATAGGAATGTGCTTCATCGCTCTCTTCTGCGGGATCGGCGGTTTCTTTGCGTTGACCGGCATCAACAATTTGAAGCGGGAACAGAGGATCAACGAACAAGGCGTTGCCGTGATGGGCAAGATCTTCGACTATGTGTATGATCATCAGATGAACTTTAATGATCAGCCGACGGTGTCCCTGATCGTGCGTTACAAGGAGAACGGCATCATCAAACAGGCTGTTGTCCGGACCGGCCAGGTCGATACGGCAGCTTTCCCCAGAGGAGCGACTGTAACGATCAGTCTTTTTGAAGGGGAAGCCGCGCTGGTACCCGGAAGTGTATCAGATGTCCGGCTTCCGGATGAGGAGAATCTTCTTAACCCGGATATTGATCCGGAGAAGATCCATTCTTCGATCGGAGCTTCATGCCCTGCCTGCGGCGCGAATCTAATGGTTCCCATAGGCATGTCCGTAGTCTGCCCTTACTGCGGAAGAAAAGTCAGGGCTGATAAGGCCGGAAATGTGCAATAAGCAAAAAAACAGAGTCGTACCGAATGTCTGACGTACGACTCTGTTTTTTATTGTTCTTTTTTTTTCGCGCGGCGTCACTTGATTTCGTTGGCCGCCCTGTAGTCCCGCGCGTGACCGAGAATGTTGCGGAGCTCTCTGAGAACTCCCATCTTGGCGTAGGAGCGCTCGACAATGTCTGCGGCTTCCTTCATTTCCGGCCTTGCATTGGCAACAGTGGCGGCAACTCCGGTTTCGCCAAAAGCGGAGAGATCGTTCAGATTGTCGCCGAAATAGACGGTCTCCTCTTTTTTGATCCCAAGGTATTCCTGCAGCAGTGCATAGGCTTCGCCCTTTCCGGATTCGAGGGCAGTGATGTCCAGCCACCAGGCACCGGAGATGGTCTTGGAGAGGCGGGCAAAACGGGGATCGCTGCGGAGCTGCTCTGTAGAGGCCTCGATGGAAGTGGGATGGAAGACCGAGACCTTTGTGACATTATCAAGAGGAAGCTTCGTGACATCATCGACATTCTGGATATCGTAGTGATAGCTGTCGCGCATCAGATGGAAAAAACGGCTGTCTTCACCTGCTTCCGTGTAGCAGGTCCCGGGTGTTTCCATCATAAAATCGGCGCCTTCGATAGCGCGTACCGCCTCGATGATGGGAAGAATGATCTCCTGGTCCAAAAGCCAGCTGTGAAGAATCCTTTTCTTTGTGCGGACAACTGTCCCGTTCCCGGAAATGAAGAAAATGTCGTCGGCGACCGGCTTAAAGAGGTCCAGCATGCTGGCATACTGCCTGCCGCTGCAGGCGCAGAAACGGATGCCCACTTCCTTCAGGTCTTCGATGACCTTGAAATATTCGGGGTTGATATTGTGAGAACTCTCTTCGACGAGGGTGCCGTCGATATCGCTTGCGATTAATTTGATCATAAGCTTTTCTTTCCCTGTTGTTTTACAGTGGCAGCCGGTCCTTTCAGAAAAGAACGGCCTTGGTGAATGATTTCATTACTTAGCGCAATTATACAAAAAAACATACAAAAAATAAATAATGTAATGAGCAGAGAGGATTTTCGTCCTATTGAGCGTAAATAAGAATGAAATATCCATCAGATATATGAATAGTAATAATTTCAGGAGGTAAACTTTTTATGAGAGATAGAAATATCGTGATCGCTGTTTTAGCTGGTTCTATGCTCGCGCTGGCGGCATGCGGAGGCGTTAATTCCGTCAAGACCGGGAGCACAGAAGAAGCCGCGGCGCAGAGCACTGTGGAAATGCCCAATCCCTGGAGCGAGACGCTGGATCTGGACGAAGCGGAGAAGGCAGCCGGGGTAGATTATGACCCGCCTGTAGAGAACTCACTCCCTGAAGGGTATGAGTTTGTGACATACCGCTATATGGACGGCCTTCTTGAGGATATTTACAAAAAGGGAGATGACGAGATCGTCATCCGCGTGTCAACAAAGGTTGGCGGCAAGGAACTGAGCGGCGATTACAACAACTACAGCAAAGAGTGGGAAGAGAATTTCAAGGGTCTCACGGTCAAATGTAAGGGCGACGGCACCCTGATCAATTGCGCGAACGCGGATGTTGAGACAACGCACTTTGCGGTTCTCATTAACCCCGGACAGGAAGGGAAAGGCCTGACAGCGGATGAGCTCAAGAGCATTTTCATGGGAATGCAGGCCGGACCGCTTGAGGCAAAATGAAGAATGATAAATATCTGAACAGGAATCCCTGCTGTTTTCAGACAACCTGAAAGGAGGCTGACACTATGATCAGAAATCTTGGATATCTCGCGGCAGGCGTCGCGGTAGGGCTGGTGCTCACGGGTCTGATCGTGAACAAGGAGATCCGTGATCAGAAGGAAAGAGAAGAAGTACAGGAGGACGGTCTCTTTGCGGAAGTGCAGGGGAATACAGTGCGCTTATATAAAGTGGAGAACGGACACTTCTGCGGATACCACACGACCCGCGAATTCGAGAGTCAGGAGAAGGCTGTCGAATGGGTCGTTAAGGAGACGAACGCGAAGCTGCAGTTTACGCAGTGAGCGGCAGCCGGGAAACTTATAACGACATGCCTTGGGGCAGTATTTAGAAGACGTCACGCAAGTGGCGTCTTTTTTATGCAGAAAGCAGGCGAAAAATGAATAAAACTCTGCATAAATGCATAATAAATAAAAAGAAGATAATATTATGGTAAAAGTATACGTAAATGGGAAGAATATGGGAGCTGAATCAGTGCAGTTTAGCCAATTAATGTTTGACCAATACGACGTGTGTGAGTATAATGATTCTAATGTCATTATTCTTTTAAGGAGGGAGTTATGAAAAAGAAACTGATGAGCATCGTTCTCGGCGCAGTGATGGCTATTTCACTTGCGGCTTGCGGCGGCAGCACCGGCGCGACGATCGAGAGCACAGAGACAAAGGAAGAGAAGACAGAGGCTGAGGCTCCTGCAGAGACAGCTGACGCAGCCGGCGAGGATTTCCACATCGGTATCGTTACCGGTTCGGTTTCCCAGTCCGAAGACGACAGACGCGGAGCGGAAGCTTTCCAGGCGAAGTACGGCGAAGAGAACGTAATCCTTGCGATCTATCCCGACAACTTCACAGAGGAGCAGGAGACCACGATCCAGACTATCGTCAACCTTTCCGACGACCCGGCTATGAAGGCGATCATTGTTAACCAGGCAGTGCCCGGAACAACTGAAGCTTTCCGCCGCATCAAGGAGAAGAGACCTGACATCATCTGCATCGCAGGCGAGTCCCACGAGGACCTTCCCGAGATCGGTTCCGCAGCAGACCTTGTTGTCAACAACGATTTCGTAGCACGTGGATACCTGATGATCCGCACCGCTCACGAGCTCGGCTGCGATACATTCGTACACATTTCCTTCCCTCGTCACATGTCCTATGAGACCATGAGCCGCCGTGTCGCGATCATGAAAGAGGCTTGCAAAGAGTTCGGTATGAATTTCGAGATGGAGACCGCTCCCGATCCGACAACTGATGTCGGTGTTCCCGGAGCACAGGCTTACATCCTTGAGCACGTTCCGGAGTGGATCGAGAAGTACGGCACGAACTCCGCTTACTTCTGCACCAACGACGCTCACACAGAGCCCCTGCTGAAGATGCTCCTTGAGCACGGCGGATATTTCATCGAAGCTGACCTTCCGTCTCCTCTGATGGGCTATCCCGGAGCTCTCGGAATCGACCTGACAGCTGAGGCAGGCGACTTCGAGAAGATCCTCGCAAAGGTTGAGGCAGCAGTCGTTGAGAAGGGCGGCGCAGGCAGATTCGGCACATGGGCATATTCCTATGGCTACACTGTTTCCGCAGGTCTTGCTGAGCACGCAAGAAACGTCATCCTTGGCACAAGCGAGCTCAATGACATCGATGCAATCTCCGCAGCTTACGGTGTATTCTCACCCGGCGCAGAGTGGAACGGCTCCAATTACACCAATGTAGACACCGGCGTTAAGTCTGACAACGTATTCCTGATCTATCAGGATACCTATATCATGGGCGATCCCGGACACTACATGGAGTCCACCAAGGTCGAAGTTCCCGAGAAGTACTTTACTGTTAAGTAATCAATATTCGGGGCCGCTTTCATTAACCGGCACTGAAAGGCGTCGGAACTGAATGAATCAGTCAGATGAGGAGGAGCCTTTGTTCCTCCTCATCTTGTTTGTTGTTCAGCGCAGTAAAATGCCTGCGCTGATCATGAACATGCAAAGGCAACTATAAACATGTATTCTAGGAAGGCATTGGAATGAACAATGAAAAAGCGCCGCTTCTTGAGATGCGGAATATCAAAAAAGACTTTTTTGGCAACCAGGTGCTGACAGACATCAATCTGAAACTGAACGAGGGCGATGTCCTCGGTCTGTGCGGCGAGAACGGAGCAGGAAAGTCGACGCTGATGAAGATCCTCTTCGGTGCCTCGGACATCACTTCAACCGGCGGATACGGCGGCGATATTCTGATCGACGGACAGAAAGTGTCTTTCAGCTCGCCATTTGAGGCTATCGCGGCGGGAATCGGCATGGTGCATCAGGAATTCTCCCTGATCCCCGGATTTGATGCGACCGAGAATATCCTGCTCAACCGCGAACCCAAGAAGGGCAATCTCGTCTCAGAAGTGTTCGGGGACAGACTCGACACCCTCGACCGCAAGGAGATGGACGAGAGAGCAAGGGCAGCGATCGAGATAATGGGCGTTTCGATCGATCAGCATATGATGATCAACAGCATGCCTGTCGGTCACAAACAGTTTACTGAGATCGCGAGAGAACTCTCCAAGGAGCAGCTTCGAATACTGATCCTTGACGAACCCACCGCAGTACTGACAGAGAAGGAAGCGGAGGCGCTCCTCGACTCGATCCGCGGAATGTCCGCCAGAGGGATCACAGTCATCTTCATCACACACCGCCTGCACGAGATCCTGTCTGTGTGCAATAAAGTCGCTGTAATGCGCGACGGCGTTCTGGTCCAGGAAGTTCCTGCCGGCGAAACCAGTGTGGAGCAGATCACCCATTGGATGGTCGGCCGCGATGTGAAGGGCGGCGGAGCGGGTATCAGCACACGGAATTTTGACGACGCGAAGACGATCCTCAAGATCGAAAAACTTTGGGTGGATATGCCCGGTGAGACCGTACGGAATGTAAACCTGGAAGTAAAAGAAGGTGAGATCCTCGGAATCGGAGGACTCGCCGGACAGGGTAAACTTGGCATTCCCAACGGCGTAATGGGGCTCTATGAAGCAGGCGGAAAGGTGACTTTCGAAGGCGGCGAGATTCCTCTGAACAGTCCCAGGAAGTGCCTGGATTCATCCTTTGCCTTTGTTTCCGAAGACAGAAGAGGCGTCGGACTTCTTCTCGATGAATCTCTGGAATGGAATGTAGCTTTCCCTGCTATGCAGATCCAGAATAAGTTCCTGAAATACTATCTGGGAGGCCTGGTCAAGTGGAGAGATGAGAAGGCGATCCGCGAGATTACCGAGAAATATATCGATGAACTCAAGATCAAGTGCACGAGTTCCAAACAGAACGCAAGAGAGCTTTCAGGCGGCAATCAGCAGAAGATCTGCCTTGCCAAGGCCTTCGCGCTGGAGCCCAAGGTGCTCTTTGTATCGGAACCTACCCGCGGAATTGATGTCGGCGCCAAGGAGCTGGTACTTGACGCACTCAAGAAATTCAACCGCGAGAACGGCGTAACTGTCATTATGATCTCTTCCGAGCTGGAAGAGCTTCGCCAGACCTGCGACCGAATTGCTATCGTCTCCGGCGGCAGGATCTCGGGAATCCTTCCCGCGTCCTCATCCGTGGAAGATCTCGGCGCGATGATGCTGAGCAATGTAATTTAAGAAAGGAGGAAGAGATGACTACTAAAAAGGTTAAAGCCGCGCTTAAAAATTTCGGCCTTCCGCGTCTGATCATCGCAGGATTCCTGCTCCTCCTGCTGATCATGGCTCCGTTTGTCGGCGCAGATCTGCCGACACAGATCTCCAATATCATCAACCGTTTCAGTTGGAACGGTATCCTGGTATTGGCTATGGTGCCTATGGTCCATTCGGGCTGCGGCCTGAATTTCGGCCTTCCGCTGGGAATCATTTCCGGCCTTTTGGGTGCCACGCTTTCCATTGAGTTTGGGTTTACAGGACCGCTTTCCTTCCTGGCTGCGATCCTGATCGCGACACCTTTCGCGCTGATCCTCGGCACACTGTACGGATGGCTCCTCAACAAGATCAAAGGCGGCGAGATGATGATCGCGACCTATGTCGGCTTCTCATCGGTATCCTTTATGTGCATGATGTGGCTGATCCTGCCTTACCACAGCCCGAACATGGTCTGGGGTCTGTCCGGCAAGGGACTTCGTACAACGATCTCGCTGGAGGGATATTATATCGGCGCGCTTGCCAATTTCCTGCAGATCAACATCGGATCGATCTCGATCCCGACCGGCACACTTCTGTTTTTTGCCCTGCTCGCATTTTGCATCTGGGCGTTCCTGCACACCAAGACAGGTACAGCTATGACGGCAGTCGGTTCCAACCCTGCCTTTGCAAAGGCGGCGGGCATCAACGTAGACAAGATCCGTATGCTGTCGGTCATCATGTCCACATGGCTTGCGGCAATCGGCATTCTGGTCTATGAACAGGGCTTTGGTTTCATCCAGCTGTATATGGCGCCTTTCTACATGGCGCTGCCCGCGGTCTCCGCGATACTGATTGGCGGAGCTTCGGTCAACAAGGCGACGATCATGAACGTCATTGTCGGTACGATCCTCTTCCAGGGTATCGTCACGATGACGCCTACCGTCATGAACAACATGATCCACATGGATATGTCGGAAGTTATCCGAATCATCGCTTCCATGGGCATGATCCTGTTCGCACTGACAAGAAAGACGGAGGGGTCCAAATGAAAAAGGGTAATAAAACAAATAATTCAACGGACGTCCGCTTACTTGTCCAAAAATTCTCTGTGCCGATCATGTTCATCATCATCTGCGCGATCTGTATCCCGCTTTCGGGTCTGTCCGCAAATATGCTGATCAACGAGATCGTCACGCGCATCGGGAGAAACGCGTTCCTGATCCTGAGCCTGCTCATCCCGATCATGGCCGGTATGGGACTCAATTTCGGCATGACACTCGGCGCCATGGCTGCGGAGATCGCACTGATCTTCGTTTCAGACTGGCAGATCGTAGGGATCCCCGGAATGGTTCTCGCCGCGATCGTTTCAGTCCCGATCTCTGTACTGCTCGGTATCTTCTGCGGCAAGATCCTCAATGAGGCCAAAGGCCGTGAGATGATCACCAGCTATATCATGAGCTTCTTTGTAAACGGTATTTACCAGCTCGTTGTTCTGTATCTGATGGGCAGCATTATCCCGATCAAGCACGGCGCGATCAAGCTCCCCAGAGGCTACGGCATCCGCAATACGGTATCCCTTCTGAGCATGCGCCAGAAGCTGGACAATCTGCTGGCCATCAATGTGGCAGGAGTTAAGATCCCCGTGCTCACATTTATCATCATCGCTCTTCTGTGCCTGTTCATTGTATGGTTCAGTAAGACCAAGCTTGGCCAGGATATGCGCGCAGTCGGACAGGATATGGGCGTCGCAAGGGACGCGGGTATCAACGTCGAGCGCACGAGGATCATCTCCATCGTCATGTCGACGGTCCTCGCCGGCTTCGGTATGATCATCTATCTGCAGAACATGGGCAATATCGCCACATACAGCGCGCACAGCCAGATCGGTATGTTCTGTATCGCGGCTCTTCTGGTCGGCGGAGCATCCGTTGACCGCGCTTCGATCGGAAACGTTTTCCTCGGTGTCATCCTTTTCCACACGATGTTCATCGTGGCACCTAAGGCAGGCGCGGCGATCACAGGCGACTCCATGATCGGCGAATATTTCCGTGTATTCGTATCCTACGCAGTCATCACAATTGCCCTTGTTATGTATGAGACTAACAAGCGCAGGGCTAAGAGCGCTGCAGGACAGCAGCTTCAGGCCGCACAGGATGCAGAAGAAGCAGCCGGAAAGGAGAAAGCATGAAAAACAAGAGACAGCTTTTATTCCGGATCGCAGCGATCGTGATCATTTTGGCCGTAGCAGCAGTGATGTTTGTGATCGGACGCGGACACACGATCTATTTTGACAACAAAGAGACTTCTTACAACGGACAGACAGTGGAGGCTTTCTATAAGGCCACAGTCACTATAGGTGATGAGAAGCCTGCCAAGCTCTCCAAGGGAGACAGGGGAATGGCCTCCATCATGGGACAGACTCTCTCCATGACTGTGGAGATCACTGACGCGGAGGGTGAACAGCCCCACGCGCACAAGGTGAGCATGAAGGTTCCCTACGGAATGGACGGCATTACCATCAATATTCCGGCCCTGATGGCCGGACTTCCCCAGGACGCGTACCTGAGTGAGTTCGTCATTGAAGTTCCCGATACGGGAGCGACAGATGAAGAAATCGTGACAGACGAGTTCGACATGGGCGCGGATATGTAAGAAAAAAGCGGCTTCGCACAGAGTGCGGAGCCGTTTTTTGTAAGTATATCTGAGATCATGTTTTACATCTGTTCCAGGATAAATTCCTTCACTTCCTCAAGAGAGCTTTCTTTCCAGGCGCCCTCAGCAGCTTTTTCGGCGATCGGGCATATAATGTGAAAGTCCAGACCTTCTCCGATCACGCGGCCGCTGCGTTTGGGATTCATAAGATTCTCTTCCCAGTCCTTATCAGTAGCGTTTTTGTACTTGTCCGGATAGAGGAAGACCTGCTGGCGCTTGGTGGCGGCAATGAACATCTTGCAGGCGAGGGGAATGAGTTTGTTGTACTCGTTCTCCTGAATGTCAACGAAGATCTTCGGAAGATCCGCACTCACGATGTGCTCGTTGGTGCGATCGATCTTAAGACCATGAGCTGTGAAGGAATAACTGTCTTTCGTAAAGTGCAGTTGCAGGACAATGCCCTTATCGGTGTTGAACTGCGCGCGCTGGTAAGGCGTATCAAAAATGAAATTGCCCAGAGAGTAGAAGATCGCCTTATCCCCGACGAGCTCATAGTTCATAGGAACATGCGGGTGGTGGGAGACGACGACGTCGGCGCCCATTTCGAGGTACTTAAGATAGCGGTCTCTGGTGTAAGGAGAGGGGATCGCCGTAAACTCTTCACCGCCGTGAGCGACTACGACGCACCAGCGGCATGTTTTTTTGATCCCGCTTATGACTTCCTCGATTGAGTCCATGTCGCTCCAGCTAAGGCAGCCGGCTTTATCGGGGCCCGCGGGCTTGCAGCCCCGCTGGTAGCCTACGCCGAAAAGACCGATACCGCCCGCTTCATCAAGGATAACAGGGCGCTTTGCCCTATCCAGATCCATCTCTGCGCCGATCGTCCTGATGCCGCGCTTTTTTGCTTCCTCCAGGGTCATCGCGAGTCCGTCCGGACCTACGTCCATGATGTGATTGTTGGCGAGGTTCCAGATATCGGCGTGAATCTTTTTAAGTACGACAGCGGCTCTGGGGTCGATCGTGTGCATCAGGCGCATCTCGGCGGCCTTGACGCGGACGGCGTCCTCACCTGCCAGAGGGCCTTCCACGTTCGCGATCACGTGATCGGAAGATGTCAAAATATCGAGCAGCGCTGGATCGATGAGATTCTCATCCTCCCACTTGTTCTGCATATAGTGGTCAAAACCTATGTCGCCAGTGAAGGCGAGGGTCGAGGCTTCTTTCATGGTGGTCCTTTCCGCCGGTCGGGCTTTTAGCGCCCGGATTCGTCCGGTCAGTCTTTGATCAGCTGCTGGAACACGTCGCCGCGCTCCTCAAAGTTTTTGAAGTAGCCGTAGGATGCGGCTGCAGGAGACAGGATACAAGCTTTACCGGAAGGCGTGATCTCTTTGGCCAGAGCGACAGCTCCCTGCAGATCCTCAGTGTAGCGGCAGCAGGGAAGCGTGCCGACTTCTTTATAGATGCGCTCCCCGGACTTGTACATGAGTATATAATTATACTCGCCGTGTTCCCGGATAAAATCGATCAGGATATCATAATCAATATTTCTGTCCATTCCTCCGAGAAGGATCGTGCCGGCATTGGGAATGCTCCTGACCGCCGCGATGGCCGCTTCCGGAATCGTGGAAATGGAGTCGTCGTAGTAGTCGACTCCGCCGTAATTGCCGGAGAACTGCATCCGATGCTTCAGACCGGTGAATTCTCTGAGGGATTCCCGGATTTTATCGGGATCGCAGCCAAAGAGCTGCGTGCTTATGGCGTAGACGAAGCGCGCGTTGAACTGATTGTGCTCGCCTTTAAGCTTCATGTCAAAATGCATCGGATCGTCGTAAGAGATCACGGTCTTAGCCGCTTTTGTGTCAAGCGCGGGCACGTTGTCTCCGACAAAGAGATAGTCGCCGGGCTTCTGGTTTAATGTGATATTGGCCTTGGCGCGGAAATACTTGTCCATTGTCTTGTAGTAATCCAGGTGTTCCTCATATAGATTGAGGAAAACAGCTATATGGGGCGAAATTCCCACATGGGCGAGCTGATGGCAGGACATCTCGAAGACAATGATGGTGTCATCTGTGATGGAGCCGTAATAGTCCAGCGCAGGCAAACCGATGTTGCCCACAAGAAGCGCAGGCCGGTCAGTGCATTTCGACAGCACTGTGTAGAGCAGGGACGAAGTAGTGCTCTTGCCCTTGGTGCCGGTGATCCCTATAACCTGTCCGGAGAATTCACTCAAAAAGAGGTCGGTCATGGAAGTAAACTTGTCGCTGAGATCCCAGGCAACGATGCCGGGACTCTTGATGATGTAGTCATAAGCGTCCTCGTCGATGTCTTCACGTTTGCCTTGAAAGACGGTAAGTTCGCTGACATCGCAGTATTTGTTAATGAATTTCTCGGTGGACTTGCCCTCGAGACCGTAGCCCCAGAGAAGGATTCGTTTGCTTTTTAATTTTTCTGTGATTTTCATATGAGGGATAGCCTCCTGCATGTGGTTGTTCAGGGTAAAAGCCGATCAATGTATTAATTCCAATAGAAAATTATAGCATGGATAGGGCCCCGGTGCCAAATGAGTGGAGAGAGATGATATTTTGACTGATATGCGGCGCTGTGTGATATTATTACTATATTGCAGTTCAAACAAATTAAACAGCTAAAGGGATATTATGGAAGATTTGATCGCTTTGGTCGATATAAATGACCGGATAACAGGATATGAAACAAAAGGGGAAGTCCACCGCAGAGGACTTTTACACAGGGCTTTCTCCGTATTTATCGTGCGGAACGGCAAGATGCTGATCCAGAGGAGAAATCCCG
>Ga0256404_1010889_pt1 | contig 12408 bp, 10 predicted proteins | sample RumenRJG_01DNA_FD_185990 | JGI IMG/M metagenome (GOLD analysis project Ga0256404, IMG submission 185990) | Bovine rumen microbial communities from Lethbridge, Alberta, Canada - RJG_01 | ecosystem: Host-associated > Mammals > Digestive system > Stomach > Rumen | place: Canada: Alberta | collected...
GCTGGGTTAATACGTTACAGGCTTTGGTTATCCCCTTCATCCCGAAGTGCTTTTCGATATATATGTTCAGACAGTTCTTTTCCGATATTCCGGATGAGTTGATCGAAGCTGCATACATTGACGGAAGTGGTCATATAAGAACCTTTTTCAGCATAGTGGTGCCTATTTCAAAAACGGTTTATGCGACAGTATTCATCCTTGATTTTGTAGCGCACTGGAATGATTTTATGTGGCCGTTTCTTGTTATGACCGGAGAGGAAAAGAGAACTATCCAGCTGGCTGTTCAGGTGTTCTTCGGAACACAGCCTGTTCATTACAGCGCTATCATGGCGGCTCTTGTCATTTCTGCAGTTCCCATGATTTTGATGTTCATATTTATGCAGAAATACTATGTGGAAGGTATCGCTTCCTCCGGAATAAAGGGATGATAAGATGCTGGTTGATGATGCGCAGGGAATATGCAAAAATATGTGTGTACGTTTTTCACCATAAATCAGGACGGAAGAAAGGAATCAAAGATCTATGGCGACCATACAGGAAGTGGCAAAGCTGGCAGGTGTCGGAGTTGCCACAGTATCACGAGTCATTAATGATACAGGCTACGTAAAGGAAGAGACAAGAGAGCGTATAGAAAAAGCTATTCGTGAGCTTGATTATACGCCCAATGCTGTGGCCAGAAATCTGTACCGTAATAAAAACGGTATAATTGCTGTTATCATCCCTGAGATAGATCACCCGTTTTTTTCCGCCTTTGTCAATGAGCTTGAGGAGATATTTGCAGAGCATAAATACAGGATGATGCTTTGCAATACCTGGTTTAAAGAGAATTACGAGTATCAGTATCTGAAGATGCTTAAGGAAAAACTGGTGGATGGGATAGTTGTTGCGTCTCACACACTGGATCTGGAACGGTATGCCACTATTGAACGTCCGGTTGTAGCACTGGACAGGGATCTGGGAGATATGATCCCCTGCGTCAGATCGGATCATGAAGCCGGAGGAAGGATGGCTGCAGAGGAACTGATAGCGGCAGGCTGCAGAAAAGTAGCTCAATTCAGAAATGAAGAAAATACCTCGGCACCTTTTGTCATAAGGCATGATACTTTTGAAAAGGTACTGAGAGACAGGGGCGTCGAGGTGGTCAATGTCTACACCAGGTGGAACAGCCTGGGCTATGAGTATAACAAAATTCTGTGTAAGGACTTTTTTGCAACGCACGGTGATATAGACGGAGTGTTTGGAACAGATCTTATAGCACTTAATATCGAAAAGGAAGCCCTTAAGTCAGGAAAGCGTATACCGGAGGATCTGAAGATAGTTTCCTATGACGGAACAGATATCATAGAGACGTCATATCCGACCATAACTGTTATTGAGCAACCCATCAAGGAGCTTGCAAGAGAGTGTTTCAAACAGCTTGAGATGAGAATAGAAGGAAAGGATCCGGAGAAAAAAGTCATTACATTGCCTGTAAAATTAAAGAGGGGAATGTCGACGGAAGTGAAGGGAATAGTATGATTAGTGAATTACTGAAAAAAGCCAGAGAACAGGAGACTGAAACAGGAAGATATATAGATAAAGGTGAAAGACCGGTATATCACCTTTCGCCATGGGCAGGATGGATGAACGATCCTAACGGATTCTCCATTTACAAAGGGATGATCCATCAGTTTTACCAGTATTATCCATATAAAACAGAGTGGGGTCCTATGCATTGGGGACACGCGGTATCAAAGGACTATGTGAAGTGGGATTATCTCCCTGCGGCTATTGCTCCGGATGAAAGTTATGATAATTTCGGATGCTTTTCAGGAGGAGCGGTTGAGACAAAAGAAGGAAAGCAGCTTTTGGTATATACCGGAGTAAAATCGGAAGTAAAAGAAGGAAAAGAAATCATACGACAGACGCAGTGCCTGGCTTTCGGAGATGGGGCTGATTATGAAAAATTTCAGCAGAATCCCGTAATAGATCATAAAAGTATTCCGGAGGGCTGGAGTCCTGTGGATTTCAGAGATCCTAAGATATGGTTTGATGAAGAGGATGACTGCTACTATATAGTGGCCGGAAACAGAACCGATGACGGAAGCGGTGCCATACTTCTGTTTGAAAGCAAGGACGGAAAAGAGTGGAAGTTTGTAACCGTACTTGACCGCTCCAGAAATGAATACGGAAAGATGTGGGAGTGTCCTGACTTTTTTGAACTTGACGGTAAACACTTTATATTTACCTCTCCTCAGTTCATGCAGGCCAGAACACTGGAATTTCACAATGGAAACGGTAATATCATGATTGTGGGAAGTTATGACAGGAAAACCCACAGCTTTGTGCGTGAGAGTGTATCTGCCATAGATTACGGTCTGGATTTCTATGCCATGCAGACACTTAAATCCGATGATGGCCGAAGGATCATGACAGCTTGGATGCAGTCATGGGAGTCCTGTAAGGCTGTGCCGGAGGGACAGAAGTGGTTCGGTCAGATGATACTTCCGAGAGAACTGAGCTTTAAAAACGGGAGACTCTATCAGAGACCGGTGAGAGAGATAGAGAATTACAGAAAGGAGCATGTCTCCTACAGGGATGTGGATCTGTTTAATGAGACAACTCTTCCGGGGGTTTCCGGTAAAGTATGTGATATGGAGCTTGAGCTTGTTCCAAACGGGCAGAGTTTTGGTGAATTTAAGATCTCGTTCCATGCTGATTCTGATTATCATACTGATTTTATTTACAGGCCGGAAGAAGGTATAGCCATTTTTGACAGAACTTATTCCGGATTCCCTTACGATATAAATAACAAAAGAAAGTTTCCTGTGAGGTATAATGCCGGCAAGCTGAAACTTCGTGTACTCCTGGACAGATTTTCTGCGGAAATTTTCGTCAATGACGGAGAAAGTGTATGTTCATCAACTGTATATGCTCCTGAAGAAGCCGGAAAAATAAGTTTTTCAGCCAAAGGAAGCGCAGTGATGAATCTCGATTTCTGGAAAATGGACAATTGACTCTGCTTTGATACTCACTGATGGCGCCATAACACATTCTTGTGCGAAGAGCTTGTGATAAGATATTGCGCAATGTGCTGGTGATAAGATACTTGACATACAGAAATAAATAGATGCGATTCCATCATTAATGTGGGAAGTACGACAGTGAAACCACCCTTGATATTTCAGGAGGTCTTTATGGCCATGGAAGTTAAGGGTGGTATTTTTGTACGATTTTTACTGATGACGCTGCTGCACATTTACCACAAAAACGCAATCTTAAATTACTGACAATTTAGATAAAATTAAGTCTATAGTTGATATATAATTCACAAAAATCATAAACTGATGTACTTATGGTCGATTATGCTCTTTACATTTGTGCAATACTAACTATAATACTAATTAATTAATTGAATTAACTAATTAATGCGGCTTAAATAAAGCAGCAGGTGAGACAGAACCGAACCATTAAAAACGGTTTTAATGGGACAGAGTTCTCGTCAAAGAGGAGGAAGTAATGAAGTTCTTTTTAGACAGTGCAAAATTAGATGAGATTGACTATGCGTACAAGACATTTGGAATCGATGGTGTAACAACAAATCCAAAGCATATCATGCTTAGCGGAAAGCCATTCGTAACAGCTATTACAGATATCGCAAACTGGATCAAGGAAAACGGCCTTGAGGGTATCGACAAGTTCCCTGTATCCATCGAAATCAACCCTCATCTTGACAAGACAGAGGATATGGTGGCTGAGGCAAGAAAGTATGCAAAGGTTTCTCCAAACTTTGCTATCAAGATTCCTGCAACAGAGGCCGGTGTAGCAGCAGCAAGACAGCTTGAGAAGGAAGGTATCAGAACAAACCTTACACTTGTATTTGCTCCTGCACAGGCTATTTTCGCAGCAAAGAACGGTTCACTTTTCGTATCACCGTTCATCGGATGGAAAGAGGACAACGGCGAGGACTGCAAGCAGTACATCAAGGACATCGTTGATATTTACAAGAATTACGGCTTCTACGGAAAGACACAGATTATCTGTGCAGCACTCCGTTCACCAAAGCAGATGGTTGACTGCGCAGTAGCAGGTGCAGATATCATCACAGCCGGTCTTGCAATTTACAAGAGTGCTCAGCACCACGCCTACACAACACAGGGAATCGGAACCTTCTGTGACGCATGGGACAACACAAAGACAGAGTGATTTCATAGATCTGAGATCAGAGAACAGTGCCTGTCAATCGGCATGAAGCGGTGAAGTAATGCTGATGGACAGGGACATGTAAACAATAAGACATTGTCATCGGGAAAAATCAGAAAATAGAAGATCTGGTCATAAAAGCAGATCTTTGGAGGAAGCAATGAAGATTGGTTTTATCGGACTCGGAATCATGGGCGAGTCAATGTGTGCAAATATAGTAAAGAAGCATGACGATACGGTTTACTGCTCAGACATGGTAAAGGAAAAGGTTGAGGAGCTTGTAAAGCTCGGTGCAGTTGCTGCGGAAAACAATGTTGACCTCGCTGAGAAGGCGGATGTGATCATTTCCATGGTTCCCAAGTCAGAGCATTCAAAATCGGTTTATACTGAGATCCTTCCTAAACTCGGAAAAGGCAAGATCTGTATCGACATGAGTACCATAGATCCAAGCGTTTCAGTTGAGATCGCGAAGATGGTCAAGGAGACAGGCGCTCAATTTGCAGATGCTCCGGTTGTTAAGTCAAAGCCTGCAGCTATAGCAGGAAAGCTCGGAATCTATGTTGGATGTGATGAGGAGCTGTATGACACAGTTCGTCCGATTCTTTCATACATGGGTGAGAACATCATCCGCATGGGCGGGAACGGAACAGGTATCACCATGAAGATCCTTCATAACGCTCTCGTTGGTCAGATCCAGAACGGTGTAAATGAGGTTTCAAATCTTGCAGCAGTCTGCGGCATAGACATTCAGACCTTCGCAACTGCTATTTCCTATGGAGGCGGACAGAACTTCTACCTGGACAGCAAGAAGGATGTTATAGAGAAGAACGATTTCACAACAGCATTCTCAATTGAGAACATGTACAAGGATGTGAATATCTGCAAGAAGCTTGCAGAGGAAAAGGGACTTCCGATGCCGGGCGAGATGAATGTTGTAAGAGTTTACGACAAGGCTATGGAAGCAGGATATGCAAAGGAAGACTTCTCAGCCACCATCAAGGTAGTAAGAGCTGAAAAGGCATAAAGAGATTTGACTTTATAAGGGGAATGGAAGATGAGGGTCACAGACCGGCCCGGGAAAATGACGACATGGGAATGACCGCTCATCTGTTAAATATTATGGAGCTTTTAAAGCATTTAAATGAAGTAAATGATGTTTCCATCAAGTCAGTGCTTGATCATGAAGCATTCAAGACTTACGGACGTGTGGTCACAGGATATGATTTTTCCGAAGTGGTTGATTACATGGAAAAGGAAACGCCCATCCCTGAACAGGGCAATGTCTATGTAGCCTCGGTTCCGGAGATGGAGAAGCTTTCCGTAAAGGATAGGGTAGAAAATCTGATTTACGGAGGCATGCCGATCGAGATCGGATACTGCAACGGAAGAAACACAACATACAACGGTTTCGAGTATCACAAGGGCAGCGAGATAAACATTGCCGTTACAGACTTCATGCTGTGTCTCGGACATGTATGGGACATAAAGGACAATACTTACGACATAAAGGATGTGCAGGTATTTTTCGTACCTAAGGGCACAGTGATAGAGATGTATGAGACTACCCTTCATCTGTCACCATGCAGAGTGACTGATGAAGGATTCAAGGGAGTTGTTATCCTTCCGATGGGTACCAATACACCACTGGAAAAGCTTGCTCCTGCAGATAAGGAAGGTGAGCTTCTTCTCCAGAGGAACAAATGGGTGATCTGTCATCCGGAGAGAGAGCCGCTGGTAAAGCAGGGAGCTGTAACAGGAGTCATCGGACCAAATAAGGAGCTTCATTATTGACATGGAATTACAGGTTATTGGTCAGACATTAAAACTTACGGAGGGTGACAGGATCATCCTTTCTGCGGATTCGGATAAACCGATGATCTTTACAGGTCACGGAAAAGAATCCGTTGATATGTACAGAGGTAACTTCAAAATCGAGGATTATGTGGAGGATAAGGTGCCTTTGAAGCTTACAGGTTCAGAGGAAAAGGACGGGACCACAGTTCTTGATTTTGAGGGAAAGATAACTGCCACGGTTACTGTAAATGGTGAATGCGCGGAAATAGAATTCCGTAATAATGATCCGACAGTAAACAGATTCTGGTTAAGAGTAGCAGCTGATAAGGATGAACACATTTACGGCTGCGGAGAGCAGATGTCGTATTTCGATCTTCGAGGGAGACATTTTCCTCTCTGGACATCTGAGCCGGGAGTAGGCAGAGACAAAACAACATACGTTACATGGCGATCCGATGTTGAGAACAAGGCAGGCGGTGATTACTACAATACGAACTATCCTGAGCCTACTTTCGTTTCATCAAAGAGTTATTATCTCCATGTTGATTCTACAGCTTATGCGGATTTTGATTTCAGAAATGAGGAATTCCACGAGCTTGAGATCTGGGAGGTTCCTGCTTCTGTCCGTATAGAGGCAGCAAAGGATTTTCAGGAGCTTCTTTTAAAGGAAACGGCTTATTTCGGCAGACAGCCTGAGCTTCCGGACTGGGTATATAACGGACTTATCTTCGGCGTTCAGGGTGGAAATGAAAGATCCTTCGGCCTTGCTGAAAAGATCCGGGAAAAGGGCGTAAAGCTTTCCGGAATCTGGTGCCAGGACTGGTGCGGCAAGAGAGTTACCAGCTTCGGCAAGAGACTTCAGTGGGACTGGCATTATCATAAAGAGATGTATCCGGACCTTCCTGAGAAGATAGCGGAGCTTCACAAAAAGGGAATCAGATTCCTCGGTTATGTGAATCCGTATCTTGTAAATGACGGTGAACTGTTTAAGGAGGGTGAAGAAAAGGGATATTTCGCAAAGCGTCATGACGGTACCACCTATCTTGTGGACTTCGGTGAGTTCTACTGCGGTGCGGTTGACCTCACAAATCCTGAGGCCTTCGAGTGGTTCAAGGGAATCATCAAAAAGTACAGCATCGACATAGGAATAGACGGCTGGATGGCGGATTTCGGTGAATATCTTCCGACTGACGACATCGTTCTCCACAGCGGAAAGTCTGCTATGGTGGAGCATAATCATTGGCCGCTGCTCTGGGCAAAATGCAATTATGAAGCTGTAAAGGAGTCAGGCAATCTCGGAAAGATCGTTTACTTCATGAGAGCGGGAGCCAACGGAAGCCAGAAGTACTGCACACTGCTCTGGGCAGGTGACCAGTCGGTGGATTTTTCAAGACATGATGGACTCTGCACAGTTATCTCTGCGGCTCTCGGAACCGGTATGATAGGATGTGGAATCAGCCACAGTGATATAGGCGGATATACTTCACTTTTCGGTAATGTAAGGACCAAGGAAGTATTCATGAGATGGGCCGAGATGGCAGCATTTACACCGGTCATGAGAACCCATGAGGGCAATCGTCCCGATGACTGCTACCAGTTCTATGATGACGAGGACGGAATCGTGAGGATGGCGCGTCTTGTAGACATTTATACCATGATGTCGCCATATATCAGGGATGCGGTAAAGGAAAATCATGAAAAGGGAATGCCGGTTCAGAGACCGCTTTTCCTTCATTATGAAGAAGAAAGGTGCTATACGGAACAGTTCGAGTATCTTCTCGGAAGGGATGTGCTGGTGGCACCGGTTTATACAGCAGGGCAGACAGAGCGGGAGGTATATCTTCCGGATGATGAGTGGATCCACCTCTGGACAGGACGAAGCTACGGAGCTGGTGTCAATGTCGTAGAAGCGGAGCTTGGTGACACACCTGTATTTTACAGAAAGTCTTCAAAGTACAGAGAATTGTTCGAGAGTATACGTGCTAAATACGGAAAATAAAAACTGATGTTAAATACAAATTACATTTTATTCTTTCTGGCTATATTTGTGACCCATATCATGCATGGGGTTACAGGATTTGCGGGAACTGTGCTGGCGATGCCCTTCGGGCTTATGCTGGTGGGATATCCGGTGGCAAAACCTGTTTTGAATGTACTGGGGATGGCAAGCGGCATCTATGTGTTCCTTGGAAACAGAAAGCACGTAGTATGGAAAGAACTATGGAAGATAGTCGGGATCATGGGGGGCGGAATACTCATCGGTATTCTCATTAAGGACAGGCTTCTCGGTAAAGAAAAGATGCTTTATCTTTTCCTCGGTATCTTCGTTATAGCTGTTTCGGTACACGGACTTTTTAAGGAACTTTCAGTCGGGAGGACCGGAAAGAAGGAAGAGGGCAAATTAAAAGAGGATGCTTTCACAGGGGATGTAAAAGCAGGGGAAGCTTATTCGGAGATATCCGAAAAAGGAAATATCAGGGACAGACTCATATATCTGCTCCTTCCGATAGCCGGAATAGTCCATGGAATATTTGTAAGCGGGGGACCGCTGCTCATCAGTTATCTCACAAAAAGGCTGCCTGATAAGAATCAGTTCAGAACGACCATTTCCACGGTCTGGATATTTCTTAACAGTATGGTTCTTATCGATGACATAAGGTCGGGCTACTGGAATCAGTCACTTGTGATCAGTGCTCTTGTGGCAGCACCGTTCCTGTTCTCGGGACTTAAGATAGGTTCTGTCCTCTATAAGAGGATGAGCCAGAGAACATTCATGATACTTAGCTATTTACTGCTTCTTATCATGGGCATAAAGCTGCTTCTTTAAGCGGCATGGAAACAGAATTATGGGTCGAAAAGAGACCACGTAAAAAAATAAACACATGATAGTAAACAGGAGGAAGTTACTATGAGAAAACAGTTATTGGCAGGAATTCTTGCAACAGCAATGGCAGCAACACTTGCAGCGTGCGGTGGATCAGCACCGGCTGCGACAACAGCAGCTGCAGCAGCAGAGACAAAGGCTGAGGCCAAAACGGAGGCTGCAGCAGCAGAGACAAAGGCTGAAGAGAATAAGACTGCAGGAAGCGGCCAGACAGTTAAGGTTATCTGCCCTTACGGCGTAGGCGGAACAGCAGATATCATCGCAAGAAAGTTCGCAGAGGTCGCAACAAAGACTCATCCTGAGTATAACTTCATCGTTGAGCAGCAGACAGGCGGTGACGGATTTGCAGCAGCAACAGCATTTACACAGGAAGACCCAAGCACAACAGATCTTCTGGTTTACGGATACGGTGTAGCTTATCGTCATGATCTCGGAAAGCAGTTCAATACTGAGGTCGTAGAGTTCGACAGAAGTGAGATCCTTCCGCTTGCAACAGTAGATGACAGAACATGGATCCTTTACACAACACCTGATCAGACACTTGCAGGACTTATTGAGAAGTCAAAGACAGGCGGACTTAAGATGTCCGGTGGAAACCCTCTTTCAGATCCACATCTTGCTTTAGGCTCACTCCTTGCTCAGGAAGGCGGCAAGGTAATGGTAGTACCTTATGACGGCGGTGCTGCTCAGAAAAAGGGCCTTACAGACGGCGAAGTTGATTGTTTCGTAGGAACAACACAGGCTGCTCAGGAAGACGTTGAGGCAGGTAACCTCATTCCTGTACTTGCATTCTCAGACAAGGCATTTACAGGCTTCAAGGGACCTGAGGGCGATATAACAGTTCCTTCTCTTGCCGGTGATGCAAAGTCAGCTGATCTTGATGCATCAAAGGACTACACAAAGTCAATCCTTCCTGCAGGTGGTTCTATCGCAACACGTAAGGGCGCATCACAGGAGTGGCAGGATGCAGTTGTTCAGGTTGCCAAGGATGTTTGGGCAACAGACGAGTACAAGGATTTCATCGCAAGCATACTGCTTAACGATACAGAAATCTACGGACAGGATGCTGTTCAGCACTATGAGGATGCTTGTCAGGCAGCAGTAGAGGCATTCAAGCTTCTCAGCGGTCAGAACTAAGAAATGTGACCCGGAAAGGTACACAGTTACCGATCAGATGTTCATTGAATTATTAATAGGTTAAAAACTTAAGAGCTGCCCGGCATTGCCTTAGCGCAGTGCCGGGTATTTTGGTCTAATTTTGGAGATTTTCTTATGAAAAAAACAATTAAAATCAAAACCAACCTTCTGGCAGGTATCGTAATGGGACTGTTTTCAGCCATCATGCTTCTGATAATGCCTACACAGGTACGTCTTCCCATGTGGGATTCGGGAGCACCGAGTCCGCGTATCATTCCCGGCATATGTCTCGTCGGCATACTTATCTGCTCGATTATTCTTATAGTTCAGAGCCTGGTGTTTCATAAAGAGCATATTTATGAATTCGTCTGGGAAAATGAAAGAAAAGAGTTACTGCTCATCGGTGCACTGGTAGTGTTTGTTGCACTTACAAAGATGCTTGGATTTATTCCGGCCGGAATACTTATCTTTTGTGCCATTCAATGGTATGAAGGCGAAAGAAAGCCGCTCATTTACATTTATACACTGGCTATGGTAGTGATAGTTTACTTCCTTTTCCAGAATGTATTTCATGTGGATCTTCCGGCCGGAATACTCAAGGGAATAATCTAAAGAGGTATGGATATGGGTTATTTTGATTATATTTCTTCCGCATTTGCTGCGGTATTTACATTAGGAAACCTGGTATTTATATTCGGCGGAATGCTCATGGGCATGGTCATCGGCTGTATACCGGGTCTGAGCGTTACACTTGGAATCATCCTTTTCCTTCCGCTCACATACGGGATCAAGGATCCAAGTACAGCAATTATTTCGCTCCTTGCGGTTTACGTAGGCGGAATGTATGGCGGTTCCATAAGTGCAATCACATTGAACACACCGGGAACCAATTCGGCTATCGCCACAACATTTGACGGTTATCCGCTGGCTAAGAAGGGAAGAGTTCTTCAGGCGCTTGATACTTCTCTTTTTGCGTCATCCTTCGGTGGTATCATCGGAGCACTTTTACTTCTTGTTCTTGCGGCTCCTATAGCAGCATTTGTTTCAAAGTTCACTTCGGTTGAATATTTTTCGATGGCTGTTCTCGGAATCTCACTTCTTGCGGGTGTTTCCGGAAATTCACTTCCAAAGGGAATTCTTTCAGGTCTTTTCGGTATTCTCATTGCCTGCATTGGTGTTGATGCTGTAACGGGTGTTTCCAGATTTACTTTCGGGGTATCCATTCTTCAGTTCGGTATCGATATGCTCCCTGCAATGATCGCACTTGTTGCCCTTAAGCAGGTAGTAGGAAAGCTTGCCGAGTACAAGGTTAACAGCGGAAAGATGGAAGATGCCAACAAGATCGACAAGAAGGGCCTGACTCTTTCAGAGGCAAAGTCAATACTTCCTGCAACGGCACTTTCAACCATTATCGCTTCCTTTATCGGTGCTATGCCGGGTGTAGGCGGCGGTGTTGCTCAGTTCCTTTGCTATAACCAGGCAAAGCAGGTATCAAAGCATCCTGAAAAGTTCGGTAAAGGTTCCCTCGAAGGAATCGCAGCAGCAGAGTCTTCAAACAATGCTGTCGTTGGTTCTGCAATGATCCCTCTTATGACTATGGGTATCCCCGGAGACGGTGTTACAGCCCTTCTTCTCGGAGCATTCATCCTTCACGGCATGCAGCCCGGTCCTAACATGTTCACAAAGCAGGCACTTCAGGCATACACTATTATCGTTGGATGTTTCGTTGCAAACCTTTTCCTGTGGCCGCTTGGCAAGGTCATGACCAGAGTTGTAGCCAAGGTGGTACAGGTTAAGTACACCTATCTTGCTCCGGCCATCATGCTTTTCTGCTTCGCGGGAGCATTTGCAGGAACAGGAAACTTTAAGGAGATGATCTTCTGTGCAGTACTTCTTGTATTCAGTTATCTTCTTAAGATCATGGAGATAGATGCGATCCCTCTTCTTCTCGGACTTATCCTTGCGAAGATCATGGAAACAAACTTTGTAACTGCCATGATGTCCTATGACAGAGATTACTTTATCTTCTTCAAGAGACCTATATCTCTTATCATTCTTCTTATTACAGTGGTTCTGGTAGGTTCAATGCTGAGAATCAATAAGAAGGTTGAAGCCCTTAACGAAGAGCAGGCTGAAGAGATCAACAAGATGCATAACGACCTTGAGGCTCAGGAGGCTTGTTGAAGGGGAGTGAGTGATGAAGGGTCTGAAAAGTGATATTAAGACCGAGACATCATTCCGGAAAAACAATACATAATTTTTATACTGAGACATTAATATCATGATGATGTAAGGGTCAAAAGTACCAAATCACGTGCTTGCACGTTGATTTGAGACTTTATGACCCGCCCGAACACGAATAACGTAGTCGTTTTGCACAGCAAAAGGACGTGAGTTATGAGTGTTCAGCA
>Ga0256404_1010890_pt1 | contig 12406 bp, 6 predicted proteins | sample RumenRJG_01DNA_FD_185990 | JGI IMG/M metagenome (GOLD analysis project Ga0256404, IMG submission 185990) | Bovine rumen microbial communities from Lethbridge, Alberta, Canada - RJG_01 | ecosystem: Host-associated > Mammals > Digestive system > Stomach > Rumen | place: Canada: Alberta | collected...
AGCAGTCCTGCTGACAGGAGCCATGGGATTCACGGCTTGCTCCAGCGAGGAGGATGCCCTCAATCCCAACGTCATCGTCGACGAGAATGGAACGCTGAACGTCAAGCCCGAGTTCGGCATCTCCATTCCTCGCTCCGTCGTTGCCACGCGTATGGACGGCAACGTCACACAGTCGCAAGGCAGCTACACACAGTTCCGCGGTCTGGACAAGATCCAGCTCGTGCCCTTCACGGCACAGCCCACCGCCAACACGGCTCCCTCGTCGGGCATCATCAACCTGAGCAGCATCAGCTCGCTCCGCATGCCCGGACAGCTCAACTACAAGGTCTATGCCGACCAGCTCGTGCCCGTCGGAACGACCAACTTCCTCTTCTATGCCAAGGCCGTCGACAATGAGGCCGACGTAGACATCGAGACAATGGACGACAAGTTCCAGTATGGCTACCTCAACGTGGCCGGACTGGGCGAAGACTTCACCACTCCCAGTGCCGTAGAGATTGGTCTCGACCGCATCAACGCCAACCGCCAGGCTATCGCCTCCGACGCTACGGGCAATGCCATCCTGCAGCTGCTCAACAACGTGGCCAACGTAGAGGGCTGGGCTGAAGCAGAGAACGAGAACCTGAAGAACCTCTACACCCGCTTCATCACGCTGAAGACCTGTGCCTCGGCCCAGGTGGCCGTCGTGCTGAGCGACCTCTACTTCTCGGCTGCCCATGTCGACATGGACGATCCCGACTATGCTGTCTCGACAGCCATCCGTGAGGCCATCGCCGCTGCCGGAAAACCGGTCAGCAAGAAGCCCATGGAGCTGAACGCCCAGTACCAGAACTTCCCCGCTGCGCTCGGTCTGCCCGACGGTGCCGCACGCATCGTCTGGGATGCTGCCACCAGCCAGTTCAAGGACGACACCGCCACCTATGGCGAGATGGCTGCCGACCTCACGCAGTACACCTATCCCGCTTCGCTCTGGTATTATGTCGACACCCCGCTGAAGGCCTCCGAGGAAGTGGAGTCGCCTGAGTTCGACGGTGAGCGCAGCTGGAACGACGTCATCACGAACGTCTACGGCCAGGCTGCCGACGTCGTCGGCGAGAACACCCAGTCGGTGGCGCTCAGCAAGCAGGCTCAGTATGGCGTAGGACGCCTCGAGCTGAACATCGTCATGGGCGAGGGCAAGTTCTACGACCGCAAGGGTAACGAGATGGACGTCACCAACGGCTTCACCCTCACCGGTGTGCTCATCGGCGGACAGAGCTCTGTAGGCTACGACTTCACCACGAAGGGCAACGAGAACCTCACCATCTACGACCGTGAGGTACCGGCCGACATCGTGGCCTTGCCCGGCACGACGACAACCATCGCCAACCACACACTGGCCCTCGAGACCAAGGCCGACCAGCCCATCAACATCGCACTCGAACTGGTCAACAACGGCAAGGCCTTCAACGCCAAGGGTGGTATCATCCCCGAAGGTGGTAAGTTCTACCTCGCTGCTCGCCTCGACCCCGTCACAGCTATCAACTATGAAGCTGGCACGCTCGACAAGATCTTCATCCAGGACCACGTGACACGTCTTACCGTCACCATCAAGAACGGTCATGAGAAAGATCCCGACTGGACCGATCCCGACGATCCCGACAATCCCGATCCGGACGATCCCGATCCAGACGGTCCCGGTGAAGGCGAACCCACCGTGCCCGACCTGACCAGCGACACCATCGAGCTCGGCACCTCTGTCGACCTCGAGTGGCAGGAAGGTCTGATCCTCGAACCCTCTATCTAATTGATGCGAACATCACCCGACAGCATATCGATGCTGCTATCTATAGGCAGGAAGGCTCCCGCCGCCAAGTCCGGCGGGGCCTTCACTCCCTGACTGTTGAGAGAACAACCACACATGATCCTAACCATCAGCACGTTCCGACGTGCACAAACCGCTCTGGCCCCGACGGCCGGAACCCCAAAATGAATATCCACTACCGTCGCCGACGGAAGAATACATATATACATCAGAACGCACAACCATTAAGAAATAAAAGATATAACACAGATATGAAGAAACATTGCAACATCATCGGAGTGGGCTTAGCGGCCGCCATGCTCGCTGCCTGCACCGCCATCGACGAGGACATCGACACATCGGAGGTTAATGTGGACTCAAAGCCTATGTTAGCCCTCTCCATGAGAGGTGGCATCCGACCCACCCGCATGAGCGATGCCGTGGTGCAGAAAGGCGGTACCTTTGCAGAGTTCCGAGGCATCAGTGACCTCTATCTCTACCCCTTCCGCAAACCAGGGGGAGGCGACTCACCAATTACCAATGGTGAGAATGAGAAGTCCATCGGTGCTGTCTTTATCGGAGTAAGAAGCATCCCTTCCAGTGGCAACGCCGGGACTATCGATGCTGAAAACCACTCGAAATACTATAAGGATGCTTCCGTACCGCTGAGCACATCGGCTTTCCTCGTCTATGGGAAGGCCACAGACGGTACACCTGCCAGTGGTGTGAGCAATGAGGCATGGAACGGTACGCTGGAAACGGTTGGCCTGGATCAGCCACAAAGCAATACCTATCCAAAAAATATCGGCTTCAATCCCGTGAAGATTTACAATGTCATGAATGGCAGCACCCTTGCTACACCCGAGAAGGCCACGGCTATCGTAACCTGGCTCAACGAGATATACACAGCGGGTGGGGGCGACTGGGCCAATATCGGTATTCTCAACGGCGTGAAGGAGAAGTTCATCTCCATGCATGCAGGCTCTTCGCGTAGCGTGTTGCCCTTCATCTCTGACCTCTATAACAACATCAAGGATGGTGCAGGTAATACTGCAGTGGATGCGGTCATTAACAAAATCAAAGAGCAGGTAGATGTTGATGCCACGCCAATCGCTTATAAGAGTGGCAGCACGGTGAGCGGCTATCCTGCTGACCTCAGCCTGCCTGACGGAGCAGCAGTCATCAACTGGAGCAATAATCAGTTTGTGGTGGCAATGGACAATACGAATGTCGGTGCCATCAACATCACAGACCTCAGTACCTATGTCTATCCCCCCGCACTGTGGTACTATACCAACAGCCATATCCACACCTCGGACGTGAAATACAGCTCCGAATCCGATTTGAATACCATCTTCAACAACCCCGCCACGTGGGACGGCGCCACCAACTCTGTTCTCGAACAGTTGTACACCGCTGGAACGGAAAGCAACACTTTCGGCACCGCCACAGGCACAAAGCTCTTCACCGCCAATGGCAGTGTAGTGTCTACCTCCACCCTCGTGGCTGTCACCAAACCCCTCCAGTATGGCGTAGGTCACCTGGAGATGACTATTCAGGCGAATGAAACAGAATTGCCCGATGGCAATACAAGCAATCCTCGATACATCACTGTTGGCACGACAAACTTCCCCATCACTGGTGTGCTTATCGGCAGCCAGCGCAGCGTGGACTATCAGTTCCACCCGTCGGCAAGCGATACCAACAGCGGCTCGGCTCTCTTCGACAGCCAGATTTCGGGTGTCTATATGATTAAGGAGGGTACACCTGTGGCATGCAGAACCCTCGCTCTGGAAACAAAAGAAAACGAGGCGGTCGTCATCTGTGTAGAGCTTCAGAACAATTCCACGCAGACCTTCACAGGAGTGAGCGGACAGGTGATACCACCGGGATGCCGTTTCTATCTGTTAGGAAAACTCGACCTCGCTGCCACAACAGGAATCGCCCATCCCGACCCTGCTAACCCGCTGACAAGGGTGTTTGAGCAGGACTACGTGACGAAGGTGACATTCAAGGTATCGACACTGGCCAATGCCTACAACGTCATTCCCGATTTCACGAATCCCACCATCAAGTTCTCACTTGGTGTTGACGACTGGAAGGTTTCAACAGCCTCAGGCGCTGAGATGAAATAACGACGAATATGAAGAAATATAAATATATCACCGTAATCGCTCTGGCGGCCACGATGCTGACCGCCTGCAGCGGACTCGACGACGATGACATTCCCGTCGCCGAGCAGACCGTCCCCGTGACGTTCTATATCCGTGCCGCCTCACCCGCCACCCGTGTCACAGAGTACACAGAGGAAGGCACCACAGCGGAGAACACCATCCATACCGCCAAGGTGTGGCTCTACCGCAGTGCCTTCACTGATGCAGAGGGCGCCCATGAGCCGCTTCTCCTAGGTTACAGGGAACTCACGGGCAACGGCGACGAGTTGGAAGGCACGATCAACGTGGCTAAGTCTGTGATTGAGGCCAACCGGAAAGTAGACATCTACGCCGTCGGCAATGCCGAGAGTGCAGGACTTGGCACGATGAATGCGGGGTCGAACTTTGCCACCTCCTACCTTGGAGGCACGAACTTCGTACCTGCCACACGCACCACGTCGGCAGGCGTCCCTGACGCAGGACTGCCCATGTCGCAGATTGCCATGAACAAAACCGTCTATGTGGATGGCTCAGGTTCTAACTATTATATCGACGGCATCGACATGGTGCGGGCCATCTCAAAGGTACGCTTCGCCTTCGCCCGATCCGAAGTAATGGATGACGTGAAGGTCATGGCCATCGAGATTGACGGCAACCTGATACCCAACCAGGAGCGCATCTTCCCGAAGCAGACGACGGACAACGGCAACTATGCGCTTGTCGATGATATTCAGTACAACGGCGACCGCTACACGAACATCAACACCGAAGGTGGCTACGATGCCAATATGACGGTCTATGGCTATGCCAAGACCGGCACACCGGCACAGTATTCCACACCTTTGCTGACGCAAGCTGACATCATGCCGCATGTGTGGCCGAAGTGGTTTGACATCGAGTATGCCGGCGTAACGGGTGAAGCCTACGAAGAGCGCATCGACAGCCTTTTAACCGCTGATGGTTATACCAACTACGACTTCACCACCTATCTCCGCGAGAGCGACAAGCCCATCACCGGGCGCATCTGGTATCGGGTTGGCTATGGAGTGATAAAGTCCGCCGAGTTCGAGATGGACTCCCCCCAAGGCACCAAGACCGCCGAGGACTTCGCTCGCAACCACATCTACACTGTCTACGCCTATTTCTCCGCTGATAAATTAGAGGTGAAACCCATCGTGCAAAAGTGGGATTGGGAAGCCGACCACGATCGCGTCTGGCTGTCGCAAGGGCCCATCGAAATCAGTATCTACGGCGATGAAGGTAAACAGTCGTACAAGATGTTCAATCCCACGCCTACTGCCACTAACGGCATCAACTGGAGCAACGCATACGTGGGTATCTATTATGGTGTGGAAACCGATCCCGAAGAGCCTCTCGGTATGCCGCTTTACTCACCCATGTTGCACCTGAGTACAGCCTACAAACAGGATTTGACGCTTTATAGCTCAAGCCCGAACTTCGGATTCATTACGATGACAATGGTTCCAAAGACCAATGAGAATCCCTACGGTCGCGCATATAGTCAACCGATGGCATCCGTAACCATTCCCGCCTATACAGGTCCCAACGATGTACCGGATAAAGAAGAGTACACAGACACTTATTTCTACGTTGTACCGTTGACGGAACAGGCGGACATCGCCACACTCGACTACAGCAATCTTCCTCCCAAGAGGATTACGCATATCTACCTGCTCGACCCCGACGGTTACAAGCAACCCATCAACCCCAGCTTCATGCCAGGACCCAACAACAACCAGATATGGTTCTTCTACATGAACTCACTGTCTGCCTATCACGCTTTGGATGATTACCATTTATAAACAGATATTGATATGAAAACATTCAGATATATATCGCACACGGCTGCACTCGCCTTCTTCCTCATGGGCGGCCTCATGATTACTAGTTGTCAGGACGACAACGAATTCGAGGAGCAGAATGCCTCAGGGCTGAGGCTGTCGCCGCAGCTGTTCGGCATGTTTGACAAACAAACCCGTGCCGTGGATGAAGACGAGATCACCCAACTCATCTCGGAATTGCGCGAGAACTACATGGGCAAGAAACTCGAGGTCTATGTGGTTGGAACGGGTACCAACAACGCCTCGTTCTTCAACCGCTATATCTTTGAGGAAAGCAGTCAGATTACCAGCCAGTACTATCTGATGGAGGGCAACTGGCGACAGGTGCGGACCACCACAGGAACGGTGGTCAATCAGCAGTATGTGGTGGGCGACCAATACCGACTCTATGCCTTGGTGAACCGCAACAGCGACGTCGAGATAGCTTCGCTCGACGACTTGAAAAAAGCCAAGGTGGGTATCGTCGACGATACACATGGCATTCACCGCTGGTACGACGCTGCGAAAACTTCTGCGCCTTGGCCCGACAGCGACAATGGACGCGACGGTTGGGAGTTGGACAAAACCTTTGCCATGGACGGCTATGTGGACTTCACGTTCTCGGCCAACGACGCCGACAAGCAGTTGGATGTAAACCTGAAGCGTGCCTGTGCGAAAATCGTACTCGACCTGAAGGTTGATCCCGAATTTTTGAAGAAGATCAAGGAACCAGTGAGCGAGGGCAGCGAGACAATGGTCATCAACACCGGTACACCGTGGGTGCGTCCGGTTAGCTTTAACTACCACGCTTACGCCGCCGACGGCTTTGCTGACAGAGACCCACTGGAACCGCTGTGGTATAACGCCAACCTCTATGTCATTGACGGCAGAGGCACTGTGGTGACCGACCCCACCGAGATAGAGAACCCTGTCCGACAGTACCGCCTTAACACTTACTGCTATCCCTTTAGCTGGGCTGACGACGAACTGGAGCACACCCCCACTTTGATCGTGTCTATGGGTCTGAAGAGTGGTAATCATATTTACTACTACACCATTCCCATCACGCAGAAAGACGTGAAGGAGCTGAAGCGCAACCACGTCTATCACATCGACGCCACCATCACTGGCTTCGGAGCCTTGAAGGTGGACGACGTGATGGAAGAGGTCATCAACCTGCACTACGACGTGATGGAGTGGACTGTGTTGGAAAGCGAAATCAGTCTGGTTGATGTGGAAGGCGACATGGACTTCCTCATGGTGGATCCCAATGAGCAAAGCATGTACGGCGAGGATGCCGACGACGCTGTGGTTACTTTCTATGCACCTGACAACAGTCTGGTACGATATGATAAAGACTCTGTGTATTACTACAATGCTAATAACGTCAAGATATACAACGGCAACAATAACAATTCCACAACGAACAAGACTTACTGGAGTGGTGCTACAATAACAAAGCAAGGTAACCATTATGTCGTTAGTTCTGAGGTACTTGAAAACCATGCCGTGAAGGTCATCAAGTTCCGAGTCTATTTCGATGCCAACAAAAACTTTCAATACGATGATGGTGAGAAGTTCGAATGGGTCATTATCAAGCACTTCCCACTCGACTTCTTCCAGAACGACCAGGGACTGTGGTCGTCAAGAACAACCGCCAATTGGTGGGATGCATCTACTTTGACAGGAACTTGGTGGACGGGAACTAACCCTAGAGGTCAAGGTATTGGATATGATGGTAGCTTGTTCTCAGCTAAATATTTCTACACAACAGGTGGATATATCAGGTCTGCATCTAACACAAACAATTCAACAAACCATAGTTGGCAAAACAACACTTCGTTGACAAATAGAAATAAATACATTATCCAAATTACGGAAACTAGCACTGAATATGCTTTAGGTAGGGCAATTTTGGATAATAATTCCCAGTCACAAAACCATGTTGTTTCTCCTGCATTTATGATTGCTTCTCAGTTAGGTGCTACACAGTCCAAACACCCAGATAGGCCTGGTAATAACAATAATGAAAACTCTTATTATCGTCGTGGTTTAGAGGCTGCTTCTCATTGTTCTACTTATAAAGAAGTTGATGCTCCCGTTAATGGTGTTTCTAAGGTGTGGACAGGGTGGCGTCTTCCGACTCGTGAAGAAGTAGGAGTAATATTGCGTTATCAAAATGCAGGATATGACACGATGCAACCTGTTATGACTGGTAGTTATTATTGGACATTAGAAGGTGCAGCCGTTGCCACTGGTGTGAATGAACAGACTGGTGGATGGGATCAGAACTGGGCAACTTTGTATAGTGATTCAAACAACGATTATGTAAATAGAGCTAACGATAACCAATATAATGCTGGTAGTTATTGGAATCCTCAATATTTTTACATTCATAACACATATATCCGTTGCATCCGCGACCTGACTCCCGATGAGGTAAAAGAGGTGAATGCCAAGATTGGCCATGAGAATGATTAAGCAAAAAAGATTCAGACTATGAGATACGGTAAGAAAATATGGACCTTATTGGCAGGAGCGATGCTGTTGACAGCCTGCCAAGACGACTTTGTGATAGACAATCCAGCAAGTGGCAGAGAGTCCGTACCTGGCGACTCGCTGATACCCGTGCATCTGGGTTATTCCACAGTTGATGAGGATTATGTAGAGACACGCGCCGCCAGCATGGTGAGCGGCACGGAGTTGACGATTACCGACATTAAGATGCTTTGTTTCAGTAAGACAGGCAACTTCCTCGGTACCTACACGGCAACCGTTACACCGACCAGCGCCACCACAGGAACCATTGACGGTGAGGTGGATGCCCGCGCTACCAAGGTTCACTTCGTTGCCAACCATCCCGACCTCGTGGTATCGCAGTCGGCCAACTATCTGCGCGACATGCGCGACGTCATCAAGGACAAGGCTCTCACCATCGACTATGAGAACAGCCAGAACATCACCTATTGGACCTATCATGCCGAACAGACCGAAGAGGCAATGGCTGCATTCCTCAATCCACAGCAGCAGGGAGTAAATGAGTATATCCATTTCCTGCGCGACCGTGTGCGGCTGGAAGCCCAAGCCATTGAAGCTCATGTCTTAACCGATGCCGACCCCGACATCGAGAGCATCGATTGGATGGTGACCAACGGCCTGACCAAGGCATACGTCATTCCCTGGCACAGTTTCGACAACACGGACTTCATTGGCTTCGACATCGACCAGAACTATTATATCGACGGCGGGCAATACAACAAGATTAAGATTACGCCCTACGAGAAGAACGACCGCGACCGCTATGTCAACAGCGACGAGAGCGGTTTTACACCGTTCACGGCTGGCAGCTCACTCTATGTCTTTGAGGACTATAACGATGGTACCTACGATGGCTATCAGAACGAAATAGCATCCAAGAAGATGGCACAGGTGAAGCTTATCTTCCGTGTGAAATATGCGGGGATGGATCCCGTGTACCATGTCATCAAGATTATGGACTCCAACCTGAACCCCTACAAACTGAGACGCAACCATGACTTCAAAGTGAGCATTAAAGCCCTGAACAAGACCCGTGGCGTGTACTCGTCGTTCGCCGATGCAATCAGTGACGACAGCCAGTTCTCCAACGACCCCTTCGCCGACATCGCACCGCTGGTACCCACCGTTTCGGAAACGACAAAGACGCTGACCATCCCCGATCCAGGCACAGTCAGGCAATTGAATTCATCGAATACCACGGTAGTCGATGGAAAACGCCGCTACAGGGTGGACTACACCTTCAAGCAGGGTACCACTGGCGTAAGCGATGCGGATATCATTTACGACGGTCTGGTGAATGCAGAGGGTGTTGTTGACGAGAACGCTAAATTGGTGGACAGTGAATGTAACTATAACTCCTCTACGGGTAATGGCTATTTCACAGTGGAGTTGAAGAAAGCCATTCCTGGCAAAGGTCAGACCCCTCTGATGTTCACTGTGCGCGTCTTCGACAAGGTGTCGAAACTCTACCGTAAGGTGCTGTTCTATGTGACGGAAGGCTTCGAGATTGTAGGTACACCCACGATGACGCGCGTGACGAACGATGGCTTCAATAGCACATTCCAGTTAGAGTTTAAGCTGCCGGCAACTTATCCCGATGGACTCTATCCCATCACACTGGTGTTGGGCACCCGCACGCTGACCCCGGTTTCTGTCTCCGACTCTGAAGGGAACAATATAGATGGTGCCTTCGAGGTGGCTGTGGAGAGTACGGGTACTGACGGATGGAAATATGCATCCAGTAACACCACAACGGATTGGAACTATCATGCCAACAGCTGGAACTATGTCTACAAGTTCAAGATCATGGAGAAGCCAACCGACGACGAAGGCAACTTCAGCACAAATCCGACAACCTACCGCATCGTCTTCGACGATAACCGAGAGCAAATAAATCTTAATCAGGATGCCAACGTAGGTGTGTTCTTCCAGGTAGATAACTTTGGCTCGGGTAGCCAGATAAGTCGCAACGGCCTTGCTACCTTCAACAACTAAAGACTAATCGTTATCTAACGAAGATACAGAACCGCAGAGCCGCCGCTTGCACAACGGGCAACCTCCCGCCCCGCCAATGTGCAAACGGCGGCTCTGATATTGGAATCGAGAAGGTATTCAAGACAAGAGAAATGGAACAGGGTGTACGTGGGCGAGGACGCTCCCCCTTCGCCGGGGAGAAGGTGCCGTCGATGAAAAGACGTTGAGGATGGCACGACTATACGCGGCGCCAGATGTATATGGTGACGCTCACTACGGAGGGACGACGGAAACTCTTTGGAGAAGTGGTGGGACACAGTGAAGCACTGCCAGGAGCCGAGAACGCACCGCGCATGGTGCTCTCGGCCTTTGGACAGCGCGTGGAGGAGGAGTTCTTAGGCGTGACCCGCTACTACCCTCAGGTGGAGGTCGTGGCCTTGCAGATGATGCCCGACCATTTGCATGGTATCCTTTTCGTGAAAGAGGAACTGCCTGAAGGACTGGGGCGTCTTATCAACGGCTTCAAGGCGGGCTGCAACCGCGCATACCGGGAGATGGAGGCAGCGGCAGAGCCGCCGCAGCTGACAGAACCACAGGGCGCACAGCCACCGCTGACAGAACCCCAGGGCCAGCAGCAAGGCCAGGGCCAGCAGCCACCACAACGCGCAGCGGCACAGCCGCCGCATCGGTGTTGACCACGAACTGGTGAAGGTCTACGGCACACGTGACGGCGACACTGTGGCCATCTACACAGCCGGAGGAGCCCTCGTCGTACGTGGCACGGCCCATGGCGACATGTTCCAGCAGCGCGTCACACCAGGCGTCTATGTTGTCCGCGTCAACGGCTACAGCAAGACCGTTGTGGCCCGACAATGACGACTACTGGGTTTAAGAAACCCATCAAACCACTTAGGAGGGAACTCTCATTCAGTTTTCAAATAAGTCAGGCGGCGGCACCCTCGAAGGTGCCGCCGCCTCTGTTGTTGCCCTGCTCACTTGCCATTTTTGAGATTTCTCGCACCAGAGAGATGGTTGCAGACATCGTCAGAGATGGTCTCTGACAGGCTCAAAGACCATCTCTGACCTGCTCAGGGATGTTTGCTGATATTGTCTGGGATAGTCTCTGACAGGCTCAGGAGACATCTGCGACGAGTTCAGGAGGCATCTGCGACACGTGTGCTGACTATCCTTGGAAGTTAATCTGCGGCCACAGAAAAAGTCTTGCTAAAAATGGGGCAACACCTCACCAAAATGCGCCGAATCGCCCTGTTTATCGACCTTCCCGATGGTGAGGTGTTTCTTTATCACCTCACCAGAGACCTCACCAGAGACCCCACCATTCATCATCAATCACCGCCACCTATGCACTGTTGCGACGCTGGGAAAGGCTACGGGTCGGCGCGTCAGCGGGAATGGCGTCGCCTCCTACACGTGGTTTATATGTGCTTTTGCGTACCATCAGATGGTGGGGTGATGGTGAGGTGTGTGGTGAGGTGTTGGATGAACATCTCACCATCCGAAACCCGCATGGACAAAGGGTTTTTGGCCGTTTTGGTGAGGTGTCAGGCTTTTTTGTGAGAGAAAGAAGAAGTCAGTGTCATCGTCAGGCCGCAGTGGCGGCAGGTCTTTGTCGTTTGTTCACTCGTACTCGAAGAGCAGCTGGTCGAAGGGGCAGTGGGTGAGGATGAAGTCGTAGAAGCGGCGGCCTTCCGCGATGTTGCTGATGTGCAGGTCGGCAGCCTCGCCGAGGAGGTGCTGCGACTGTCCCACGCCGTGGACAGCCTCGTTGAGGGCCTCGCAGCGATAGCCCGAGTTGATGACGATGGGACGGCCGATGTGGTCGCGCTGTCAACAAACTCTCGGAGGGTGAAGTTCTGAGTGAGCTGCATGCTCAGGTCGATTTTTCTTTTCATTGTGATACTACTTTTTTTAAGATGAAACATACGTGGATGTCGCATCGCCGTCCGATGGATTTCCGGGTGCAAAGGTATGGTGATGCGAGGAAGGAGCCGCCATTGTTATCTTTGTTATGCTGCGACGGAATCGCTACTTGCGAGAACAAAAAAAGAAGGTTTTCTGTTTATTTCTTGTGACAATGAAAAAAAAAAGTTACTTTT
>Ga0256404_1010891_pt1 | contig 12404 bp, 11 predicted proteins | sample RumenRJG_01DNA_FD_185990 | JGI IMG/M metagenome (GOLD analysis project Ga0256404, IMG submission 185990) | Bovine rumen microbial communities from Lethbridge, Alberta, Canada - RJG_01 | ecosystem: Host-associated > Mammals > Digestive system > Stomach > Rumen | place: Canada: Alberta | collected...
TCGCACACACAGCAAAACATCTTTGGAACTACGCCCCCTATCTTCTCCTGCCGCGCCGCCGCACATCCTCGTCGATCCCGGACTCCCAGCCCTCAGGCAGCGGCGCCGAACAGCTGCACACGTGGTGCGTCGGCTGGCGTTCTCCATGCCGTCCGTGGTGATGATTGCGGACGATGTCCAACGGTATAACGCATCAACTCCCAAAACAATATCACAGATTTGAGCGGGAGGCGCGCTGATCCACGCAAATCCGGAGCATCTCATTTCATCAGCGCTTCCTTGACAAGCGCCGCCATGCGCTCGACAACGTCGCGCGACGTTCTACGTTCGCCAGACTCTTCCTTATTATTCTCGTTGAACTTGCGGATGAGCTCCTCGAAGATCAGCCCCCTACCGTGGTTGTCAAGGCCGGGATGCCTGATGATTTTTCAGTTCTGCCGTAGATGAAGTACAACAGCAACGATACTGTGCTCGTTTCCGTCCCCTTACGGGGATTTTGTTTTTCAACGCCTTTTTCGCATTCAGGAAAGGAACCGTGATTCACTATGTTTCCGTCCCCTTACGGGGATTTTGTTTTTCAACTAGGGAAAAGAAAGGAATGATTATCATGAAAGCATACTATGGTTTCCGTCCCCTTACGGGGATTTTGTTTTTCAACGTTCCACATCTACAGCATCAACGTCCTTGGGACGGGAACGGTTTCCGTCCCCTTACGGGGATTTTGTTTTTCAACGTAATCTGCCCTGCGTGCAAAGAAGCCGCCGCGGCGGAAGGTTTCCGTCCCCTTACGGGGATTTTGTTTTTCAACTCGGCGAACGGAGTTGTATTATTTTTCGTACCTGCATGGGTTTCCGTCCCCTTACGGGGATTTTGTTTTTCAACTGCCGAGAGAATGAACTGTATCGCGGCGTGTGCAAGATGTTTCCGTCCCCTTACGGGGATTTTGTTTTTCAACCATTCCAACATGTTCACACATCCAGTTACGAAGCGCTTGATGTTTCCGTCCCCTTACGGGGATTTTGTTTTTCAACCAAAAGAAGCCGCGAAACTTTTAGGCATTAGCGTGAAGACGGTTTCCGTCCCCTTACGGGGATTTTGTTTTTCAACGTCGGCAATCAGCGCGGCGTTGAACGGAACGGCTTTTACCGGTTTCCGTCCCCTTACGGGGATTTTGTTTTTCAACTGGAAAAAGTATCCTCTTTGAAGGGTTTGTATTGCCCGCGAAGTTTCCGTCCCCTTACGGGGATTTTGTTTTTCAACGTACGGGAACGGTTACGAATCACCGCTCGTATGAAGCTGAGTTTCCGTCCCCTTACGGGGATTTTGTTTTTCAACACCGGATAGCATCCGCTACATCTCGCACAAGTACATCGCCGAGTTTCCGTCCCCTTACGGGGATTTTGTTTTTCAACTGATATCCAAGACCAGAGTATTGAGACGTTGGAGCATGGTGGTTTCCGTCCCCTTACGGGGATTTTGTTTTTCAACCCGTCCCTCCGAAAAGCCTTGTCATTCCTGACCTGAGCAAGCCAATCGCGGAGCGGAGGCTGAAATTTCTTTTTCAGAGCGCTGCCGGCGGCCTGGAATGGGCTTCCGCCCTTGTGCGGCAAGGCGCGGAGCGGATGAGGGGATTCCTTTCGGATGGGGCTACTATTTTTTTATATTCGCCGCTTCGGCGCGGATTCCTTCTTTGCTGGAGATTTTCCGCGTCATCTAGCTAGCGCAGTTCCCTCGCCAGGTTGCGGTTCAGATCATCGTAGATGCCGCGCAGATTGCGGATGCGCGGGCCGCAGAGGAGGAGCAACATCTGCCAGAAATGGTTGAGCAACGCGGCAGGCTCCATGCCGACGGCCTCAACGAACGATGCCCGCGTCACATTCACCATCTCGTGCGCCGCGGAGTTCCGCAGCTCGCGCGCGCACGCCACCTGCTCGACCTCCGCCATCACCTGCGCATGCAGCGCGGCGTCCCGGACGGCAGGCTTGCCCTTGAGATACTCCCCGTGATAATAAAGCAACAGGAAAGACAGGTCTCCCTCCCGGTACTCCGGCCAAAATTTCTGGTCAAGATACGCGAGGAACCCGGCGTCCGCCGCCGCAAGCGACGCCCTCGTCAGGCGATAGCCCTGTTTCTTCCGCTCGCAAAGCGACCGCAGCTGCGACTTGAGATTTTTCCGCTCATACGCGAGCAGATAGCTGTAAAGGAACGGGATCACGCGCACCATCATATTGGAGAGCCGCCCGCAGCGCTCGTCCATCTGCATGAGCAGAAAATACTCCAAAAGCTCGCCCGCCGCGCCCTCAACAGGAAAGAGCTCCTTGCCATCGTACCGGCTGAGCGCCTTCTTGGCCTTCTCTGCCTGCAGGGCGCTCCGCGCCGCCGCGTGTTCGAGCAGCTGTCTTGCCGCGCGCGGCAGCTCCGGGCAGCCGCGCGCGAGGCGCAGCGCCGCCGGATATTCATACGTCTCGGCCAGCGAGAGGATGCGGCTCCGCTCCGCGTAGTAGCGGAACACGCGCAGCGCTGGCTCATGGCAGCGGTTCACCGCATCCGGCTCCTCGTCGAAATTATTCTCGAGCAGCGCCTCGACATCCTCATCATCCTGCGCGGCGAACGCGCTGCGGTTCGAGCCGCGCACCGGCGTATCCACCTGCACCCCGACGCAATTCGGGAAATCCACTGAGAGCAGCGCCATGACCGTCTTCATCTGCGGCGTCCCCGAGCTCAGGTTCAGCAGGATCTGCGCCGCAGGATGCGCGTCCGCCAGCGCGCCCACCGCTTCCGGCAATACCCCCTGGAACGCGTCGAACTGCTGCGGGGTCTCGATGCCGGAGAAGATCTCCTGTACCTCGCACTGCGGCGCCAGCCGCTTGAGCGCGCGTGTATAGCGATGATCGCGCCGCTCCTTCCGCTCCATCTCCGCCGTATAAAAAAGCACGACCTGCGTCGGCTGATAGTGGCGTACGATGTGCAGGCAAGCCCCGTCATAGCAATTCCTCACGGGATCTGAGTCACCCAACGGCGAAAACAAAATGCGTTCCAACGCGCTCACTCCTTCCAAATAACATCCACAGCGCCCATGCCGAGCGCCGTCTTGATGCCGACGCCCGCGAACGGCGCAAAGGAAAACAACAGGCGGAAGATACGGCGCACCATATCATTTCCGGCAAAATAAAAGCGCAGCTGCCCACGGAAACCATAAATCGTATGGCGCTCCAGCGAGAACGGCGCCGACTGCAGCCGATAGGACGAAATCCGGCAGGCAGGCGCGAGCCGCTCGGCGAGATCCGGCTCATCGAGCCGCACCCGCTCGGAAAAGCTGCGCCACCTCGAAAGCAAACTCTGCAATATGAGCTGCGCATCAGGAAACATCTGATACGCACCGCCCCGCTTGAAGCTCGTCGGCGTCAGAAACGCGCAGTCGACCGTCCGTGAGACCTCATCCGTCTCGAACGCCGCATCCGCGAGCGCCTCCTCCGTCGCCTCCTGCAGCAGACGCGGCTCGCCGAGCGCGACGGAGAATCCTTTCTGCCGCAGCTCGATTGCTGCAAGCTCCGAAAATACATACCAGAGCAGGCAAAAAAGCCCCTCGTCCAGTACGCCGAACCGCCAGACCGCGCCCCGCTCCCGCGTGAACAGGATGCTCTGGTGATAGGGCCGCAGTTCCTCCGTATGGAGATGCGCCGCCACTTCCGCGGGCAGTTGCTCCATCAGCGCGCCATGAAAGACCGAGCCCATGGAGGAAACGGCATGCACGCCCTCGGGAAAGGCCAGCGGCACCTCGAACAAATAAAGATTCATCGCGGACACTCCTCAAAGCGGCAGAGCCCCAGCAGCCACTCCTCCTGCGCCGTCGCCGCGAGCTTCAGCGTCCGCGGAGAGAGCTCGGCGCGATCGAGCGTCACATGATGATGCGTCGGACGCCATTTGCCCTCTTTACGGTCAAACCGGCCAAATTTCTCATCCAGAAAATGCGCCGTGAACTCCCGCGCCTGCCGCGCATCCGGAGCGAGCGCATAGACGAGCGTCTTCGAGAGAAAACCCGCTCCACCGCCCAGGAGGCAGTCCGCCTCCCGCGCCTCGTCGAACTGCGGGCGATACTTCGGGAACTCCTCCTCGAGAAGTGCGAGCGCCTGCGCCGTGTACGCCCGCAACCCCTGGAAAATATCCTCGAACGACGTGATGCCGAGCGTGCGCAGCATGGAGAAATCCGCCGTCAGCGTGAAATGCAGCCTGCGCCCCGGCGGGATGCACTCGCGGAAAAGCGGCAACTCCTTATACGTCTGCCCCTGCTTGTTCTGCTTCGTCGTCGCATCGCACTTCTGCAGCAGCAGCGTCTCCGTCTCGCGCTTCGCGACTGCGGCATCTGAGACGCGCAGGCCGCGCAGCGCGCTGTTCACCATCTCGGCCGGTTTTTTTCTATCCACCCGCAGCGTATGCAGTGCCTGCGTCTCCAGCCGCCGCTCGATGCCCTGCCAGGTACGCTCCTTATCCCGCAGCCGATCCCGCGACTCGGCCTCCCGACATATCTCCTGCCAAAAGCCGCGGAACCGCTCCGGCTCCTGCTGGATCATCCGGTAGAGGATGCCAGTCCGCAGCGCGCCCTTGATGGTGCTGCCGGGCACATACGGCCGTCCGTCAGACAGCGCCATCTGCATATGCACATCATTGAGCGAGCCCTTCTCCGAGATCACAGAGCGCTCCGCCCGCGCCCGGCGCACGGCCAGCGCCTCCATCTCACGCTTCTGGACGCCCTGCGCGCGCAGCCAGTCCCAGAGATTCTTCCCGCGAAACGATCCCCGCCGCTGCCCGAGCTGACGGCTGCTCTCCTCGATATAGGCGAGGAATGGCTCCATGAGCTGCCGCCTGCCGAGGAAGGAGACCCATCTCGCCTCATCGAGGAAATACGCCATGCCGGATGCACGGTCATAGAGGTACTCATTCGCCCGCCGGATCTCGCCGGAGCCGACATGCACCGGTGCCACCGTCACGAGATCATACGCCCGGCAATCAAGATCACCCGTCCTCATACCGTCACCCCCACATAGAGTCCCTTGCCATACCGCAGCACCTCATGGCCGCCGCTCGTGCCGAGCACCGCGACCTGTCCCGCAGGCCGCGCGCGGAAACACGACCCCGCCTCCACGAGATAGACGCCGCGCTTTTTCTCCGCGTGCGCCGCCTCCGTGACGAATCCGCCCACATGGCGCAGCGCATAGCTCCCCTGCCGCACCGCGGGGATCTCCTCCCGCGTCGGCAAGAGCGGCGAGAGCGTCATCTGCCAAGGCGCGGCCGCATCCTCCAGCATGCGATAGAGCGCCGCATCATCCGCATAGAGTCCGAGCTCATCGAGCGACAGCACATCCTCCGCCAGATGGAACTTCCCGCAGCCGCTGCTGCGCTTGCCGCCGATACCCAGCCAGCCGAGCCAGCGAAGCAGCGCCTCCAGCCAGTCCTGATCCTCCTCGCGCTCCATCCCCGCGAGCAGATACAGCCCCGCATCCGCACGGAAAGAAAACGTCCCGACGAAATACGGCAGCGACGCCGCGCCGCGGCAATTCACACGCTCCGTGAGCGCCTGCGCGCCAAACTCCGGCGTCTCCTCCTCCCAGCGGCCGTCCGCCTGCATCGCCTGCAGGAAATCAGCGAGCCTGCTCGCGCGCAGATACTTGAGCTTCTTCGCGCGCTTGCGCGCCGTCGCCTGCGCGCACGTCTCCCGATAGGCGAGCGGCTGCTGCGCGCGTCGCGCGAGCTGCAGAATGGGCCGCGGCAGATAGTATGCCATCTCATCCCCGACCACCTGCCACGGCAGCAGATCAGAGAGCAGCAGTCGGCCGGATGTCACGCCCTCGCGCAGCCGCGCGAGATCTGCGAGCGCCCCCTCGGCAGAGAGCTCCGTGCAGAGCGCACTGAAAAGCGTATCCGCCGGATACCCCATCCCCGCCTGCTCGAGCCCCCCGCCCTGCGACGCCTCACCGAAATGCACCGGCGTATCGAACGCCAGAGAGAAAATCGCGAACCTCATAGCGCGGCCCCGCTTTTCTCCAGCTGCGCCGCGATCGCATCGAGCTGCGCCTCCGTCACAGCCCCCGCATGGAGCGCGCAGCTCTCCGCCGTAAAGCCGGAGAGCGATACCCTGCCGTAGCCGCGGGAGCCATGCCCGCCGAGGTAATCAAAGACGAGCAAGCGGATGCCCTCCGCGAGCACCTCCATATCCTCCTCGAGCTCGCGCTCATCCTCCACATTATAGATAAGGCGGAACGCGAACGCCGCGCCCGCCGGCACGCGCTCGATCTGGCGCGGATTTGCCCCCGCCGTGATGCGGTCGATGGCATTTTCCGACTTGATCTCCCCGATATACGTATCGAGATCCATGCCGCTGAGCTCCTCGCGCGATGCATCGGTCAGACGCAGATCGAAAAACTGCAGCCGCGCAGGCCGTCCGCCCGCATTCCCTGCAGCCGCCGCGCCGAACAGGCGGCGGATCGGCTCACCGTCCTTGGCAATATCATGGAGCACATAGCCCTCCGCCCGGCTGCGCGCGAGCAGCGTACGGATCTTCCCCTTCAGCGAGCTGCCGGGGATGACCGGCTCCTTCGTCAGCGGATCGCGCACGAACGGCGAATCCACCGCGCCGATCGGCGCAAAATCCGATGTCGCGCCGATATGAAGCCCCGTCTCCAAGCGAAGAACGGCCTTGAACAAAATCTTTTCCTTGAGTGCCTGCTGCTGTTCCATCAACCCCTGCCCCCTCATTTATCCTGTCCGCCGTAAAACTTATGATATGCCACCAGTGCCTCCATATAGCGGGCAAAGCCCTGATACCTTTCGAAACTATCCCCGATCTCGTCGATGTGCTCCTTGATGCGAGCCGCCTCGCCGAACTTCTGCACCTCGCGCATGCGCCCTGCCTGATACGCGAACTTCACCTTCAGATACTTCACCTCAGACGCCAGCTTAAGCGGCAGCTGCCTCTCATCGAGATGCCGCGCATGATAGACCATGATGCGGTTCGTCACGGCATTCACGGCAGAAAGGAACCTGCGAAGCTGACTCGTCTTCAAAGCAATATTGCCATATCTATCTTTCGGCAATTTTTGCACGACCGCCTCTGCCTCCGCCGCCACATCAGGGATTTTCCTATCTTCCATCTATCTCGTCTCCTTCTCCCGAACACTATAAATCATCAGCTGCAGCGCCGTCACGAGCTGCGCACGCGACCGCGCATCGCGGTACCACGCATAGAGCTCTTTGCGCACCTCCTGATAGGCAGGCTGCGACTCCGCCTGCGCGCCCGGATCAAGCCGCGCGAGCGTATACGCGAACCGCGCGATATCGATCCCCTCTCCCGCAGCCGTCAACAGACTGAGGAGGCGATAAGCGCAGCTCTTGCCGAGCGCGATGCGCCGCCCCGCGCCACCGCCCTCGACAAAGTCGAAATGCGACTGCAGGAACCGCAGCTTCTCCCCGCAGACCTCGCTGATGAACTCCTCCCAGCCATAGACCGCAGGCCGATCCTCCGCCCGGCCCGTGCGCGCCGACGCCGCCGCGCCGAAAAGCGCGATCGCATTCTTCCCCGGGTGCTGCTTTGCCGCATCCTCAAGCTCGCCCGTCCGACGCGCCATCTCCGCCACCGGAAACGACGCATCGAACATGCCGAACCCCGCCGAGAAATGCAGCCGGCCGCCCGTGAATCTCCGGAACGCGCGATAAAGATCCACCGAGAGCTCCAAAAGATCATCCCACGCACCGACGAGGAACACATCATCGCCGCCGGAATACACGATGTGCACAAACCGCTCGCGCGGCTTCTCCCTGCCAAAGAGAGAGAACGGCGCCTCCCCATCCGCCGCGAGCCGCCCCGCGCACACATCGTTGATATACCGTTTGAAAAAGAGCGACAACGCCCGTGATAATACCGCCGTCCGCGAAAGCGTCGCATACTGCGCGGGAAACCCAGCGAGAAACGCCGCGCCGAGATTGTCCACATCCGCGCGCAACACACCGAGGCGGCAGATGCCGCGTGCCGCAAGCGAGCCGCCGCTATGACGCGCCAGCTCCGAGAACTCCTGCACGCGCCCCTTCTCCGTCCGCGCCGAATAATCGCCCATCCAGAGATGCGTCATGAGCCGCTCGCCCGTATCGACACGGTTCTTCACATAGAGCCGCACCCAGTCCGCATGCGCCTCCGCCTCGCGCTCCGAGAGCGCGCAAAGATACAGACTGCGCCCGATGCCCGGCACCGGCAGGCTCACAGCCCCCACCGGCGCCTCCGCCACACCGAACACATCCGCCGAGAGAAGCCGCTCACCAAAGCGGAACAGCCCCTCGCAGAGCGGACAGGCCTCCGCTCCCTCGTCACGGTACGGCACCAGCTCCACCGCCGACGTATGGCAGATGCTGCACTCACGCCCCTCTGCCAGCGTCCTGTTGATCTCACTCTCCGGCGCAAACATCGCCGCGAGCTGCGCCTCGCCATACCGATGCAGCTTCTCCGCCGCCAAGAGCTCCCCCACGCGGCGGAACACCCCGCGCGTCCCCGGCTCCGCACCGGGCAGGAACTCCTGCGCCGCGAACGGCGTCCACGCGAGCGCGAGATACAGCCGACTGCCGAACTGTGCGAGCATCCAGTCGTTGATACTCTCCCGCGCCTCCTCCAGCGCCGCGCGCGCCTCCGGCGTATGCGGCAAAAGCAGATAAAAATGACCGCCGCCCGTATAAAGCAGCGAGCTCCGGCTCATCCCCGCCCGCGCGAGAATCTCATCGGCGATATTTTCCATGAGAATCTCGAGATAAAACGACCGCCCGCGCAAACTCTTGAGCGCGCCCGCCGACGGAATCGTATAGATAAACGACTGAATGCCGGAGAGATCCCCCGACACCAGCAGCCCCGTCTCCTCCTGCCGCAGTGCCTGCACCACCGCCTGAGAAAACAGCGTTCCGCGGTAATCCGTCACGCCCCTCGCCGCAAGATACCGATAGAGCAGCACCGCATACGCCGCCGTCAGCCGCACATGATCGTAAAGAGAGATATCCGCGGCCTCGCCAAGCGACGTACTCGACGGCACATAGGAAAGCACACCCTCCAGCACGCGCGTGAGCTCATGGATCTCCATCCGGAACGGCGACCGCCTCTGAAAATTCGCCTCCAGATACGCTAAAAGCTCCGCATACTCCGCCGTCGTCACCTGCACGCGCGCCGCCGGCTGCGGATACTGCGGACGATTCTTCGCGAGCAGGCCCTGCAAATGATACGCGCCGACCTCTGGCGCCTGCGCCTCGCCAGCGCCCACCGCGGCCTCCCGCCCGAACACAGAGAAAATACTGTCGAGTGGCTTGCGCGCGGAAAATCCCTCCTGCTCCGACGCCTCCAGCGCGCGGCGGTCACTCCCCGCCGCCAGATTGTCCGCCTCATACACGAGATAGCTCAGATCAGACGGCGCTGCCTGCGAAAGCGAACGGAGCGCCGCCGCATGATGGTGCCCGACCGCCCGCAGGATATCCGCATCCTCAGACTCTGCATACCGCTGCAGAAACGCAACGCCCGCCTGCGAATGATTCATCCGCGCAGGCTGAGCGCGCAGGACGAGCTTGCCGATATCGTGCAGCAGCGCCGCCCGCTCCACTCGTATACCAAAGTCCTCCATAGCCTCATCCCCTTCATAATTTCTAATACATATATTCTCCAAAACTACAAATACTCCTCCCGCCTAGAAAATAATCACATCCTCCTGATGCCTATCGCCGATCCCCCACGACCGCACCGACGTATGATTCGCGAGCAGATAGATCCGCAGCGAATCCTCTGCCGGCTCGATCAGCGCACTCGTCTCCCGCATCAGCCGCTCATACTTCCGCTTGCTGAGGAACGCCTCAAACGCTGACTTCTGCACACGCACGCCGTAGCGTTCCAGACACTTCACCATCTTCGTGCGCCGCTTGTTCTCCACAATATCGTAAATGACCAGCACGATATACCGCCTCGTATCCTCCACGAGGAACTCGCTCTCCTCGAACTCCATCGCCATCGCCTCCGGGACAAAAGCAAAACGCCGCGCTCAGCGCAGGCGAATCGGCTCATACATCTCCGCATTCTGCGCCATGAGCGCCTGCGCATACTGTGCCGCCTGATAGCCGAGACTGCGGCGATAGGAATGTTTCCCTTCTATATATTGATTCACCGTGCGCATCTTTTTCTCATACGCGCGCAGGAAAATCCCACGCCCCTCACGCGTCAAAAAAATCCCCGGCGCACCATCCTCCGCCCGGACAAAATGATCCGTGCGAATCTCATGATGGTTCACCAGAGATAATACCATAGAATCCACAAGCACCGCGCGCCACTCCTCCATAAGATCCGACGCCAGCGCCGGATGATGATTCTTGAGCGCATGGAGAAAGCCGAAATACGGATGAAGACCCTCATTCTTGAGCGACGTATAGACATCATACATGAGCAGCGTATAGCCGAAGCTCAGCATCGAATTGAACGGATCAAGCGGCGGGCGCCTGCTGCGCCGCTCGAAACGAAATGCCTCCGGCACCGCCGTGCCGAGTGCATGGAAATACGACCGCGCGATGACCCCCTCATAGCCCATGAGCTCCTCAGCCGATGCCGCCTGAAAAATATGCTTCCAAAGAGACAAGATCTCCTTGATTGACCGCTCCACCTCCGCAGACGCCGCCGAACGGTTCAGGCGGCGCAGGAGCGTCAGCTGGTTGTGCGTCTTTGCCGCGATGCAGCGTTTCCCCATCTCCAGGTAAAACGGCGAATCCATCAGCTCGATCTGCTTTGCCTGACGGAATACATGCACATGCCGCGTCGATTCCAAACGGCCAAAAAACGCCCCGCGGCTCGAAAGCCACGTCACAGGGATCCCGAGTTGCAACAGCTCCACCATCGCGCGCGAAGAAACCTGCACACCATCGATGAGCGTCAGCCCCTCCAACGTCTCCTCAGGGATCTCCATGACAACCTCCTGATTGCGCCCCACCACAAACACGCCGCCGCGCTTCTTGATATACGCGCCCTCCTCTGTGATATAGGCGAAACTCATCCCGCTCCCTCCTTTGAGCAACGATTTGCATTTCGATATATGACAGCCCATTTGAGAAACAATCACCCTAGGCCGTCCCCTTACGGGGATTTTGTTTTTCAACTACAGACCCGTAAACTCCGAGCACAGGGGGCGCGCCCGCGGTTTCCGTCCCCTTACGGGGATTTTGTTTTTCAACTATGCTATTCGTGGCGAAGCATATATGAGACGAGATGCTTTGTTTCCGTCCCCTTACGGGGATTTTGTTTTTCAACGACGCGCGTCCAGCTCGGTAACTTCCTGTTCACGGTAGGTTTCCGTCCCCTTACGGGGATTTTGTTTTTCAACATTGTTGCAGGAAACAGCTATCTTAACTAAAGGAGAGGTTTCCGTCCCCTTACGGGGATTTTGTTTTTCAACGCGGCGGCAGAGGACGCAAAGCGCGCGGCGGTTCTCAAAGTTTCCGTCCCCTTACGGGGATTTTGTTTTTCAACGGATTGGAAAACAGTTAAAGAACAAATGACGATTAATGAATCGTTTCCGTCCCCTTACGGGGATTTTGTTTTTCAACAAGATTAAGCGCTACGGCTTGCCACTTCTCACGGCATAGTTTCCGTCCCCTTACGGGGATTTTGTTTTTCAACCAAGTCTTATACTCTTGGTCTGGTGAAGGTCGCTAGTATTTCCGTCCCCTTACGGGGATTTTGTTTTTCAACAGGCTCGCGCGGGAGCTGATCGAGGAAGCGCTTTGCTTATTTCCGTCCCCTTACGGGGATTTTGTTTTTCAACGATCCAAATACATTGGAGGTAAATAATGGTTATAAATTTCCGTCCCCTTACGGGGATTTTGTTTTTCAACAAGGATGATTTGAAATGGAAGAGAAAGTTTTTCGTGTAATTTCCGTCCCCTTACGGGGATTTTGTTTTTCAACTAAAATCGGCCGCAAAGGAAAAGTGATTTTCCGCTTTGAATTTCCGTCCCCTTACGGGGATTTTGTTTTTCAACCGTCCCTCCGAAAAGCCTTGTCATTCCTGACCTGAGCAAGCCAATCGCGGAGCGGAGGCTGAAATTTCTTTTTCAGGGCGCTGCCGACGGGCTGGAGAGGGCTTCCGCCCTTGTGCGGCAAGGCGCGGAGCGGATGCGACTCTCTTTCCGGATGGAGGCTGTTATTGTTTTTATTCGCCGCTTAGGCGCAGATTCCTTCTTTGTTGCAGATTTCGCCACTAAAAAACCGGCCAGACACACGTCTGACCGGCTGTATTCGCATGGTGGCGGCACAGAGATTTGAACTCCGGACACTGCGGGTATGAACCGCATGCTCTAGCCAACTGAGCTATGCCGCCAAGTGGTGGGCAGGGATGGATTCGAAC
>Ga0256404_1010892_pt1 | contig 12403 bp, 12 predicted proteins | sample RumenRJG_01DNA_FD_185990 | JGI IMG/M metagenome (GOLD analysis project Ga0256404, IMG submission 185990) | Bovine rumen microbial communities from Lethbridge, Alberta, Canada - RJG_01 | ecosystem: Host-associated > Mammals > Digestive system > Stomach > Rumen | place: Canada: Alberta | collected...
TTTCGAGCAGTTCGGTCGCCACCCTCACTTGGATGGCGCCAGGGGTGATGGGGTATCTTGGGAAATGGGCTTTGAATATGTCGTTGTCTGGGAGGAGCCGGAGGCGAAAACTTAGATCCTGAATCGAATTCAGGATGCTGCGTGGATGCTGGGCTTCTTTCAGCATCTGATAGAAACATCCTTCAAGCTTCATTGTGGGACAGAGAAATATTCCGGATTTATCTCCTTGTTATACTGGGCGTTGCAGATGTGGATCACAGTCTGTCCGTTATTCTCGATGAGATCCACCTGAACGACTTTCAAGTCCTTGTCGAAATGCATCCTGACCGACTTGTACATCTGCCGGAGATTCCGCTTCAGAGGAACAAGTTCAGCGACATGCTTGCCCTCGTCAGAGAACATCTTAACCCTGAAATCATCCATGCCCGAAAGCGCCTCTCCCGTGAGGCTGCCCCGAATCATGCCAGCAATGCGTTTGTATATCCTGTTCGACGAAGCATCAATCTTCTGGATGCCATCGCCCGATTTTAGGACAGTGTTGGCACCGTCTGAAACGAAGAGAAATGCGGCCGGAGACGTATATTCCCAGCGCAGCCTGCCTTCCTGATAGTACATCTTGCCCTTAGAAATCAGAGTCTCGCTCAGCATGGAATTGCTCCGTTCCTGAGTGAAATCGGCCTGGAGGCTCTTTATCTCGGCGCAAGCAGAGATGATCTCATGGATAGCCTTCTGCGTATCTTCAGGGCTCATCGGAGTGAGGTCCGCCGCCAGGCATGTCACCCCGGCGAAGAGAGCGGCGAGACCCAGTAATATATTCTTTAACATAGTCATTATCTTGCAATTAAAACGCAGCCACTGATTATTAGGAAAACCCCTATCCAGCGAGTGAGGGGGATGTTTTCGTGAAATATGAATATCGCAGCGAGCATGCCGAAGACATAGCTCAGGCTTATCATAGGGTATGCCATGCTGAAAGGGAATTTCTTGAGAATATACATCCACAGCACCGTGCCACCGACATAGCAAAGACCACAGCCGAGGAACCACCAGTTGACGAGAAGATGACCGAAGAACCTCCAGGTCCACTCGAATTTCCCCATTTGCTCCAGGGCAAACTTCAGCAGCACCTGGCCGCCAGAGAGCAGCAGGCTCTGCGCTACCGCCAGTCCAATCAGTTCCCACATGGCTTCTTAAGATGCACCAACCCGATGTCGGCTCCTAAATCATTAACAATCAATATATCTGAACATTTTCCATTCGCTATCAGTTCCGCTCCCGCGACGCAGGCGAGGCCAGAGACGGAGAAGTTCTTCCCGAACAAATTCAGATAATCAGGGCTTCTCATAACATATTCTGCGCCATAGCCGTCCACGATTTCGTCCAACCGTACTGCTTTCCCATCGGTACCTTTGACTGGGGTGCGGAAAATCTGTACGTCGGCAATCTCGCAGAAGGCATTTTCGGGAGAAGATGTAAGCATCAGCGCAGCCGAGCCCTCGGAAGCGATGTCCTTTGGGCTCAGCCAGTCAGACTTTAGCATAAATTCGTAGGCCACGTCCGTGATTTCATCGTGAGAACCCACCAGAGCGGTGTCGATTTCGCCAGACTGCAACTGCAGGAAAGCATCCAGCAAGGCACTCTCGAATGAGATTCCGTCCTGTGAATATGTGCAGTTGTAGCCAGTGCAATGAATATTTATTGCCACCAGCGAACCAATAGTGTTATGGGTGGACTGCATGAACTGTGTCGGAGGCAGCATTTCTTCGCCGTCCTTGCACATTTTCTCTAGGAATATCTCGGTATTCTCCGCGCAGCCAAGCCCCGTTCCTGTCATGATGGCAGCGGGGTTCCCTATTCCGGAATCCCTCATTGCTTGCAATGACGTGGCTAAGGCTCTTTTCATGAGGCTGCCCATGCGCCTGGACTGAATAGGAGTGAAGTACTGGCTCCAGTCCGGGTCTATGCAATGATGCAAGCCTTGGGAATATTCCAACGGCTTCCTCATCCAGTCGTCGCAGAGCGGCTTCTGGATGGAAATCTGGCTGGCTGCCCGTATGTAGGCTTTCTGTCTCATATCCTTGAAAACAATAGGCTAGTATCGTTGCCGCCGAAGGCGAATGAATTGCAAAGGACATGCTCTAGCTGCACCTTGCGAGCGGAGGATGCGCAACCGGAACCCGGATTTGCGGGTGTATCCACGTAAGGGATTATTCCTCCCTCGAACGGGGTCTTCCATCCAAGATTGGCGGGGATGAAGCCGTTCAGCATAGCCAGAAGGCATATCACCGATTCTATTCCGCCCGATGCGCTCGTGGTGTGTCCAGTGAAAGACTTCGTTGAAGAAACCGGAGGCATGTCCTCCCCGAACGTTCGCTTCAGCGCACGGCTCTCGCTCTCATCATTATTCACCGTTCCAGTGCCGTGAGCGTTCACGTAATCGATGTCCCGAGGCTCCAGCCCTGCCATGGCAATCGCTTCATTCATAGCCTTGTAAGCTCCGTCGCCATCCGGTGATGACGCCGTCTGGTGGAAGGCATCGCAGGCATTGCCGTAGCCATCCAGGAAAGCGAGCGGTTCCATCCCTCTGGCTTGGGCATGAGCCTGGCTTTCCAGAACCAGGAATCCGGCTCCCTCGCCGAGATTGAGGCCTGCCCTGCTGGCATCGAACGGCCTGCAAGGCTCTGAATCAAGAATCATCAGCGAATTGAAGCCGTTCAGGTGGTATTTCGTGAGGCATTCCGCCCCACCAGCAACCACGACATCCGCCCTGCCTGAACGGATGAGCCTTGCTGCCAGAATCAGCGAATTGGCTGCCGAGGAACAAGCCGTGGAAGTGGTTGTCAGTAAATCGAATATCCCGAAATAATCGGCAATGTCCCTTGTGGAGCTGCCGCAGGTGTGAGAGCGCATCATGTCTCCGTTTTCGCCAGTTCCCAAAGCTTCTAGAAAGAGGTCCTCGGTTATGTCCATTCCCCCCACCGTCGTCCCTGACACCAAGGCAACCAGGTCATGAGGCTCATCGTCGTTATTGGAAGCCTGCCCCAGAGCCTCTCTAATGGCATAAATGCCTAGCAGGGAAGTGCGGGCGATTTGTTTGTCGGAAGGGATTCCGAGAGTGGATTTGAGTTCGTCATCGGACATGCCCGCCTCTCCGCAAAGAAGAGCATGCGACGTGCGCAAATGGCGCAGAGGACCGATGCCGCTACGACCGGCAAGCAGCGAGCGCAAAGTCTCTTCCTTGCCAGCGCCTATCGCAGAAATGATTCCTGCACCGGTTATCGCAATCCTGTCATCCATATTCATAAATATAACCAAGTTCAGCAACCGCTCGTTGCTTTACCGATGACCGTGCGGAGCTGCCCCAAATCCCCATTGGCTATCAGCGAGTTACGCCACGCCCCTGCACGCTCCTCCAGTCGGTCAGGGGATCGTGCGGAACTGCCCCAAATCCCCATTGACTGTCAGTGACTTACGCCACGGCCCCGCACGCTCCTCCAGAATACTATTTTGTCCTGTGGGCAGCGACATAGTCGGCGATGCACTTCACCGACTTGAATATCTCCTTTCCTTCCGCAGGACCTTTCAGCTTTATGCCGTAATTTTTCTCGAGCAAGAGCATGAGCTCCAGAGCATCGATGGAATCCAGCCCAAGCCCTTCTTTGAAAAGAGGGGCGTTCTCATCAATCTCATCGGGAGACATTCCTTTGAGGTTCAGCGCCTCGATAATCTTGTTCTTGATCTCCAAAACCAAATCTTCCATATTCATTATTTCTCCATTATTTTCAAATCGCATTCAAAATGCTCTTCATCAGGGCATTCCAGCCAGCCAGTGATGACAGAGCGAGTCGCCTCGTCTTGGAATGCCATCTCTACCATAGAATCCATCACGTTCTCATCCTTATGCTCCAGAACGTAGAATGAAGTCTCCCCATAGTACCTGTTGCGGATGGCAATTTCCCCTGTCACTATGTTCGGCAGCGTGTACACGAACAAGGACGGGCTGGGGTAATATTCGTCAGGATTCTGAATTGACTGCTGGTACAGCATGTCGTCGCAAAGGGAAGCCGTCTTGCCGAACAGTATCACCGCCATGTCTTCCCTGTCCTTCTTCCTGTCTTCGAACCTGCCCAGAAGCATCTCAGAGGCAATGAAGCCAAGCTTCGCCATCGGATCCATCTTGTAGAATTTCGGATAGTCGGCGACATATTCGTCGTACAGCATCTCTATCAGAGCCAGCCCCGACGCATCAAATATAAGTTTATTTTCGTCAAGAACCACGCTTTCAGGTGTGATGACGACTCTGCGCAGCACTTTCATTTCCTTCCTCCCTTTATGAATAATGCCGCAGCGTTGCAGCCTCCGAATCCTGACAGGAGCTTGATGAAGGCTCGTTTTTCGGTTTGCCTGTGCTTTGGGGAAATATTCACCGGGCAGGAGACTCCGTTTTTTGAATATCCCCTCGTGCCAAGAACAGTATGGTCGTCGATGGATGCCATCGAGAGTATGGTCTCAAGTATTCCAGCCGCTCCCATCGTGTGCCCGAAATACCCTTTCAAACTGTTCACCGGCACGTTCTGCAGCCCTGCGCGGGTCAGGGCAATGGATTCCATTTCGTCATTGTAGGCAGTCGAAGTGCCGTGAACCGACACAAGCGCAAGATCTTCAGCGGGAAAATCTCCCATTGCGGCTTTCAAGGCTCTGTAGCTACCCTCGCCGGTTCTGGAAGGGCCCGAGATGTGGTTTGCGTCATTGCGAATGGCTCCGCTTTCCAATACCCAGTCATCTGCCGATGGCTTTTTGTAACTGAAAATGATAGTGGCTGCGGCTTCGCCAAGGTTGAGTCCGCAGCGGTCTGCGTCGAACGGGCGGCAATTTTCCTGCGACAATGCCTTGAAGGATTGGAAGCCGGAGATGATGAAACGGCTCTGTATGTCGCTGCCTGCTACGATAGCGTGCTCGAATTTGCCGGAACGCAGGCAGCGCGATGCGGTTATCTGTGCGCAAAGTCCTGATATGCAGGCGTTCGACACTACTATAGGAGGAATTGCATTGCCGAAGAAGCGAGCGATTTTTCCGGCGGATGCCCCCAACGGCTCTCTTTCATCAAAACCATGCTCTAATAGATCCACATTGCCCTTCGTAGAAGATATTATGAATATGACTTTGTCTGACGCTGGGTCGATTCCGGTGCCTTTCAACGCCTTCGCAATGGAAAGAATCAGCCTTTTTTCGAACCGTGTGCATGAATCCTGAACTGAATTCAGGGTGACAGGAGCGTTGCCGATGGCATCCGACTGGAAGTTCGGACCGAGCGGCATTTTCAGCCGCTCAGGATAACTTCCGGAGGAGGCCATGCGGCTCCATTCCGCATCGATGATTTCATCGTCTATCATGGAGGCGAAATATGCCTCCGGGAGGGCTTTCGTGGCCGGATAAAGCCTGAGTGCGGAGCGGCCAGCCTTGACAGCTTCGTAATTTTCGGCTGTCGTAGCGCCAAGCGGGGAAACTACATTGTCCGCCACCTTGACCACGGCATTCGGAATATTCATAGGCCTGGCCTCGTCCAAGGCAATCGTCATTGAGCCGTTAGCAACTTCATCGCATCCGGAACGCACCGAAGCGTCAGCCGTCAGCACCGAACCGAACTCGCTAGTCACGCAGATCTTCGTCACAAGCACCTCGCCAGAGTGAACTGGTCGCAAAACGTTGAATGATTTCACTGCGCAGACATAGCCGATACTCACTGGCTTATTTAGTATATACTTGTTGATGAACCCGATACGCAATGCGCAAGATTGCGCCACATTCTCTAACAGACCCTCGGCTTCCAAGAGATCCCCGTCCATGAAAGTATTGATGCCACCAACCTTAAACCACGTGACGGTCTCCTCCATCGAGAATGTCTGCAGTCCGCTGACCATCACGAATGGCCTGCGCTGCGGCAAGATCTCGGAGATATCCACCGAGGCGAAATCGAAATTATGCAGCTGTTCCTCAGTCATTCCAGAACTCGTAATAATTGAACCACTGATACGGCTGTTTCCGAAGCACCTTTCCCAGATTATCGCAATAGGACTGCGCCATCACCGCAACCTTGTCCCCAATGGAAGCATCTGCGGAGCCGCTTTTCACTCTATCAATGAATATCTTGTAGCAGTGCAGTGATTTCTTGACCACGAACACCGTTATCGCTGGCACGTCACCCATCGCAGAAATCGCAAACGGACCGAAAGGCAATTCCGCAGGCGAGCCTAACAGATTGGCATCCACCGTCTTGTTCGAACCGAAAACCCTGTCAGCATGCAGGCTCAGGATTTCCCCGTCCTCCAAAGCATTGCGAATCACGAACAGATACTCCATGTCCTCATCGGTTGGAATAAGGCGTATGTTATTGGAAGTAAGTACTCTGGAACGATTCCGAGAAATCGTCTCTGCCTCCCCGCCGTAGGCCAGAACGTTCATTCGCTTTGGAGCCACTAGTGAGTAACCGCAAATCTCGCTATTCCCCACATGGGCTGTCAGCATCAGGAAACCTTTGTCGGAGGAAGCCAGATCCTTGAATATATTCATGTTCTCGACCTCGACCTTGAATTTCACTCCAGCGTACGAGGCGAATTTATCCATGACTATGGCTCCGAATACGTAGTGGTTTGCTATCGTATGCAGCGAGGCTGCCAGCGGCGAATATCCAAGATGTTTCCTGAAATAATGATAAATGGCCTTGCGGGCCTTTCCATGAGCGATTAAGTAATATGGAATGGCGAAAGACATGAAAAAGTACATGACGGGAAGCGGAACGACTTTGAACATTGAAATCAATGCTCTGTGCATCCACGGAGCGCCGTCCGTCTTCCCTTGCCACTGTCTTTGCGCTGTCTGCTCCATTATCTATGCCTGAATTTTCTGCTTGATGAAATCGTACAAGTTCCCGAGAGTCTGGAGCCTGCCGAGGTCAGAAGCTTCCACTTTCACCCCGAACTCATTCTTAATCAGGACAATGATATCCACCAGATCCAGGCTGTCTATTCCCAGATCTTTCTTCAGAAGAGCATCATCGCTTATCTTCGCCTCATCTATCTCTAATTCCCCAACGAGGAAAGCATCTACCTTAGCCTTTATCTCCTGTCTATTCATAGCTGATTCATTTTCTACATATTAATATATTGTGCCCCTGGCCTATCCCGTCAACGATTTTCTCTATCCTGAGCCCTGCTTTCCCGATGAGGGCGATTAAGTCTTGGGAATAGTACATCTTGCTGTTTCCATTGGCCATGGCAGTGAAATAGAGGCTGGTCATGGTCAGGCAGAAGGCCGCAGGCTCGTATTTCTGCCTGTCCCAAAGCAGTTCCATTATGCAAAGCCTTGAGTATGCGCCCATGACGGCTGAAGCCTTCTTCAAGATGTTCACGATCTCCTCTGGAGAGAAGCAGTCCAGGAACTGGCTCATCCAGACTACGTCATATTCATTGGAAGAAGGGATATCCTCGTTGGATAAGATATTCATTCCCAGCCCTTTGATTCTCTCTGCCCCCACCTTTCCAGCTGTTGCTTCTCGCATCAAAGCAATCTGCTGCGGCAGGTCCAGAATGGTGACTTCCACGCCAGGGTCTTGCTTTACGCACTTCAACGCCCATTTCCCTGTGTTGCCGCCAATGTCGAGAAGGCTCCTCACAGGCCTGTCAAATATTACTTTCAGTGCCAGGTCGAATGCTTCGCTGGAATAGAAATGGTCGAAAGCGAACCAGCTTTTGCGAGCAGGCTCTGGCAAGGTTGAAAGGCCCTCGTAAATCGTATCCCAGTTACCTAGCGTCTTCAGCCCTTCGGGCTTCTCATTCCTGAAAGACTCGTCCAAGTAGAAGAAACCCCTGTAATTCACATCGTTGTTGAAGTCGAAATTCACCTTTGCGGCAGGGTCGGTCAGGAGGAACCACCCGATTTTGGAAATCCTCAGTTTGTCGGTCTCGGGACTTGTCAATATGGTGCCGATGCAGAGCGAAGCCTCCGTGAGGCATTTTACGATGTACGGCCTCAGGTTCAGCTTCTCTGATATCTCAGCCTGAGTCAACCCTTCGTCGTTGTCCCTCAGCAGCTGCAATATGCCATATTCAAGCATCAATCTGGTAGCTTGGAACACCACTGGTCCGAAAGCTATGAATTCAGCCATCCGCTGCGACTCGCGAGTGGAATACTGGTCTTCGGAGTATCTCTTTTCAAGTTCTGGGAAAAGTTTCATATTCAGTCAAGCGCTAAAGGTTTCTCCCTGAGGTATTCCTCAACCTTCGCTATCTGCTCGTAGAAAGGCCTGTCTTCCACGAACTTCGGAGCTATGTCCCTGATCTCAGAATATATCTTCTTGCTGGTCGGGGCCAGTTTGTCAGCTAAAGAGAGGCAGTCTACCGCCTGGGCAAGGGCAATGAAATGAATGGAAAACACTTGGTAGGCATTGTCTATCACTCTTTTAGTCAGCAAGGCTGAGTTCGTGCCCATGCTCACGATGTCCTGATTGTCATTATTGTTCGGGATGCTGTGCACGTAGTTCGGCATGGCGAGCGTCTGGCACTCGGCGGTCGTGGATGTGGCCGTGAACTGGCAGGCCTGCATGCCGTAATTCAGCCCGAGCGTCCCCATATTCAGGAATGGAGGAAGGATGCCGTTTATGCGGTCGTGGAACAAATAATTGAGCTGCCTTTCCGCCGTCATCGCCAGTCGCACGGTGGCTATCTTCACCTTGTCTTCCTCAAGAGAAATATAATCCCCGTGGAAATTGCCTCCATGATAGACATTTTTGGAAACAGGGTCTACGATAGGGTTGTCGCAGGCTGAATTCACTTCCTCTTCAAGCACCCTGCTGGCATTGGCGTAGGTTTCGTAAACCGGCCCCAGAATTTGCGGCGCGCACCTTAATGAATAGTACGCCTGCACTTTGTGATTGAATGTTCTTGTGCCCTCGTGCCCGCCGTCATAGAGTTCATGCTCGCGTTTCTCAAGGCAGCGGCTGCCTTTGGCGAGCCTGCGCATTCTGGCAGCGATGACCTGCTGGCCTTCATGCCTGCGCACTTCGTTCAGTTCTTCGGACATCAGGTCGTCAAACGAAGATGCGATTTCGTTCATCATCACGGATGCCAGCGTGGCCCAGTCCAGCAGGATGTCTGCGTAGTGCTGGTTTACCAGGCCGATTCCCGTCATGAAAGAGGTGCCATTGGAAATGGAAAGACCTTCTCGAATATGTATCCGGAATGGCTCCAGACCGTTTTCTGCCAGCACTTCGGCTGATGGCCTCCACTCGCCATGATAGTGGACTCTGCCTTCTCCGATCATGCACAGGGCCATGTGGGCGAGCTGCACAAGATCTCCGCTAGCGCCAACGCTCCCATGCTGCGGGATGAAAGGATATATGCCTCTGTTAATCATCTCGACGAGCAGTCTCACGAGATCTGGATGCACTCCGGAGCGAGCCTGGAGAAACGTCCCCAGGCGGGCTATCATTGAGGCTTTAACATAAATATCTGGCAGAGGCTCTCCGGCTCCTGTGGAATGGCTTCTGATTATGTTGTATTGAAGGTCGGTGAGATATTTGTCGTCCACTCGCCATTGCGCCATCGGACCGAATCCAGTGTTGATGCCGTAAATTATTTTCTTTGCGGCGAAATCTTTCAGGAAATCGTAGCATTCCTGAACTTTATCCATAGGCAGCTCGGAAAGGTCTATTATCTTGCCATTGAACAGGCAGTCTTCGATGCTCTTCAGGCTGATTGTAAATACTTGTGGCATAATTTTATGATACAACCTGCAAATTTAAGAATTTTAGCAGAGTATTCTTGTTAATTCAGTCGTAAAGTGTCGGAAAAAGAATCTATTGAGCCAGCTCCCAAGTTTCCAGAAAGGCAGGGAAGGACTTGGCGATGCAATCGGCGTCATCTATTTCGATAGGAGAGTCAGCGGCTAGGGAAGCGACTTTCAGAGCCATCGCCATCCTGTGGTCGTGGAATGAAGAATATTTCCCGCCTTGCAGAAGGCAATCGTTAGTCAGGCGGTATTCTAGTGAGTATCCGAATATGGTCATTCTGTCACCAAAGGACTCTGCTTCCACTCCCATCTGATGCAATGTTTTCAGAATAGCCTCGCCTCGGTCGCTTTCTTTGCTAGCTAATCGTTTGAAACCGAATATGGTGCTCCTGCCGTTGCACAAAGCAGCGAGAATAGCGACTATCGGGAAGAGGTCCGGGCAGTTGTTGAGGTCGGTGCTGAAAGCCCGCAGGGGAGTCTTCTGCACCGTTAATGCAGCCGTTGTCTCCTGGTCTTCATCTGCCTCACGCTCTTCCGTCTCAGAAAGCCTAGCCCCAGCTTCTGTTAGTATATCGATTATGGAAATGTCAGCCTGCAGGGAATGCATGTCCAGACCACTCAAGGAGGCCTTCCCGAACAGGGCGCCTGCTACAAAAAAATTTGCGGCGGCGCTCCAGTCGCCTTCGATGGAAAAGTCGGCTGCTTTATAGCGCTGCCCGCCTTTTATCTTAAAAGTTATGCCAGTGCAATGCGCCCAGTCCTTAGTTTCAGCGAATTCTTCGTCTCCTTCCATCTCGCTGCTGATGTGGATTCCGAACTTCTTCAGCACGTCCAGAGTGATGAACATGTACGGGATGCTCTTAGGGTCGCGCACATGAACTTCCGAATCTGCCTTGCAAAGCGGCAGAGCCATTAGCAGCCCGGAAATCAGTTGCGAGCCGTCTATTCCGGAAATATCAGCTTTTCCAGGCAACAGGGAACCTTTGACCGCCAGAGGCACTTTCAGGTCGCCCTTCGCACCAGAGAGGGGAGAGAGCAGCACTCCGAATGGAGCCATGATTTCAGCAGCTCCTTTCAAAGGACGCTTCAACAGCGTTCCAGCCCCATTGATTTCAACGTTCTCATTGAAAATGGCAGCGGAAATGGGAATCATGAGACGAGTGAGCAGGCCAGATTCATTTACGAATATGCTGCCTTCCGCTTGCCTATCGTGTCCTCCTATTCCTTTGATACTTAGCTTATTGCCATTGCGTTCAACGGCGGACCCTAATTTTTGTGCGACATTCAGCGCTGCCTCGCTGTCCCCGCAAGGAGAATATCCATTAATATGAGATGTGCCTTCTGCCAGAGCGGCTGCGATGATCGCTCTTTGCGCAAAACTCTTGGATGCAGGCATTGCGAGCGGAAGGTCTTCTGAAGTATAGCCGAAAGGCTTCCTGGAACCGTACAAAGCAGAAAGCATTTCTGAATATGCCCACTGCCCATCTGCCGCAGCCTCATTTTCAGAAAGCGCCGCATATGTGAAAGGCGCCCCATAACGCAAGCAGCCCATTCTGGAATCCCTGCCATTCGCACCCATCGCAAAGGCAATCAGTTCCCCTGGGCCGACCCAGTTATAAAGTGACATAAGTCGTTCTGAATCTTCTCTTGAATTGGCTTTAGCGACAATTTTCGCTATCTCGCCTCCGTAGCGCTTGCATTTTTCCAAAATGATAGTCAGCTCCTCGCCATCAGGCGTGCCATCAAAGAAATGGCAAGAGCGAATCATCGTAGTGCCATATTCATTGCACAATTTGCGCAGTCGCTTGCCCATCTCCTTTGGGGCTTCAATCTCCACGTCTACGAACGCCGCCCCATTTTTTATTGCCGCAGCGAGCTTTTCCTCAGCCTCTTCCCAGGTGCCGGAACCGTCTCCGGCTACCCTGCATGTTGCGACAAGGGGAGTGTCAGCCATGAAAAGCGACGCAATGTCATCTGAAGAAAGGTCGCAGCGGTCAAGACGGATTTCGGCCATCTGAATGGCCGGGTTGCTGCCTTCAAGGAGACATTGGATGTCTTTGAGATCATGGTGCTGGATGCTGACGCAAATCATTATTTATAAATATGTTATATTAATTTATCTGAACGATGCCAGTTTATTCCTTATTCAGGGCTCCGACTGCGGCCTCCACGCCGAGGTCACGAATTTCCACTCTACCTATTGCTAACGGCAGGACGAAATGGATTATGCACCCGTCGGCTTTCTTGTCCTTTCTCATTGCGTCCGCAAGAGCATCCACTGTGAATGGGCACTCGGTCGGCAATCCGCAAGACTTGAAATCCCTCTCAAGCCTGCTTGAAAGCCCACCTTCTGCAAGCCCTAGCGATTCGGCCAGATGAGCTGCCAGAATTATCCCAATCGCGACAGCATGGCCGTGGGCAATGCTCTCATTAGAATTTTTCTCTATTGCATGGGCGAAAGTGTGTCCTAGGTTCAGCAGGCGTCGTTCTCCATGTTCGTTTGGATCTTTGCCGGCGATGTCGGCCTTGATTTTGGCTGCCGCACCTATCAGATTTCCCCAATCGGGATTTCTCTCGGAGTCGCTTTTCGCCCAGCGTGACAGTGCCTGCACTGCCT
>Ga0256404_1010893_pt1 | contig 12400 bp, 8 predicted proteins | sample RumenRJG_01DNA_FD_185990 | JGI IMG/M metagenome (GOLD analysis project Ga0256404, IMG submission 185990) | Bovine rumen microbial communities from Lethbridge, Alberta, Canada - RJG_01 | ecosystem: Host-associated > Mammals > Digestive system > Stomach > Rumen | place: Canada: Alberta | collected...
TATCTCGGCGGCCATCGCGGAGTCACTGTCATCCCCGGTCCGTTTGCAAGCGCGGAGGATGCGAAGAAGCAGCTCTTCTGAGAACGGTGCGAAAGCTGGGGATACTTTCGCTGTTCGTGTGTCCGCTCACTGAGCGCGGTGGAACATACGTTTTCTGCCGGGGAAGAGACTGTGGACAGGGAAAACATATCAATCACACAGGATGATAAGACAGAAAAGGCTTCGGGAGTGATAAACTCACCCGGAGCCTTTATTAATGACAAACCGCCTTCTGGTTAGTGTAATACCCTGTCAAGAAAACGGAGGATGAGGCTGACTGTTTCTGACTGATAGATCCGCGGATCCGCATGGGTTGCTCCGGCAACTTCATAGAGTTCGTTGTAGACGTGATTCTGATCCAGTAATTCACAGAAATCCTCGCTTACACTTACCGGGACGACCGGGTCTGCGGTGCCATGTATGATGAAAAAGGGAGGCGTATTCAGGTCAACATAATGAGAAGCTGAGATCTTTTTTGCTTCTTCCGGATGCAGAACGGGAGCGTATCCGAGAAGCATCTCAGCTGGGCGATATCCCATAAACATGCCATCCTCGGGGTTATACGGCCTGTTAAGATCGGAATCCCGGATGAATTCGCCGGGGCCATAGAAATTAAGCACAGCGCTGACATTGCTGCTGACATCCAGATTGTCTCCGACATCATAGATGTTCTTTCCGCTGGTAACACCGATGAGTGTGGCAAGACACCCGCCGGCGGATTCGCCGGCTGCTATGATGCGGTCCGGGTCGATTCCGAATTCATCCGCATGTGCGCGAAGAAAGCGAACAGCTTTTTTGGCATCCTCAATTTGTGCCGGGAAATGCCTGACGGCGGCAAGCCTGTACTCTGCGCTGGCGACAATATAACCAGCTTTTGCGAAAGCTGTAAGAAATGGGATATGAGCACTGCGTTCCATGGTAAGCCATCCGCCGCCGCAGAACCATAGGATGACAGGCCGTTTTTTCTTTTTTCCCGGATCGCCGAGCGGAAGCAGTAGGTCCATCTTTAAATCCTTATAGTCGTAAGGGAACCAGTAGGTCGTTCTTGCAAAAGTGATCCCACTGATCATGGCGATGAAATTTTCCTTCATTTCAATATTCAGCACCTGCTTCATTCTGTACCTCCCTATACAGTCTGTATATGCCACATCGCAAGTTAACTGTGGCATTTGCTGCTTGTCTGAACGTTTCACATGCAGTATTTTCCGGTTTCACTTCTGGACATGAGAAGGACGACATACATTCATCTGATGTAATAACCGTATGGGACCGGATATGTGAAAACTATAAGAATCCGGATAACTTTTGACACGAATTTGTTTTCACGATCCTGATATTGCGCAAGGTGCGCTGAAAAGTGTTATTTCTAATCCGAATCGTTATAATTCGGAGATTTGGTCATCCGATACAATGATTAGCAGAAAGAAGAAAAGGGGGACCCCGTGTTTTCTTAACAGAAAGATGGGGCGATTTGACCAGAATACAAAGGAAGGGGATTAACATGAAAAAGAGAGGATTAGCTGTTCTTCTTGCTGCGTCAATGGGAGCGTCATTGGCTGCATGTGGCAGTTCAGGAGTCGGTTCCGGACCCGCTGCGGCGACCTCAGGAAATTCGGGTACGGATTCTGTAGGAAAGGCCAGCACCGAAGCAGAATCCAATGCCGGAGAAACTTCCGGGGTGGAAGCGGGACCGGAAAAGTTTGCAGATACCCAACATCTTGTCATAGCTTTTCCCACTTTTACAGGAGCTCCTGCTGACCTGCCAATGGTACAGGATGAAATCAATAAGATTCTCCTGGATAAATACAATATTGATGTGGATATTCAGATTTCCGATTCTGGTTCCTATACGCAGAATGTCACGCTGGCGCTTTCAGGCGGAGAGCAGATTGATGTTCTCAGCACCCTATTTGTTGGATATACCAACCTTGTGAATCAGGGATATCTGATCGACCTTGAGGCGGATGGACTGCTGGATAAATATGGTCAGGGCATAGTCGATGCGATTGGGCAGGAGTACATTGACATGTGCCGTGTCGGCGGGACGCTGTATGGCATTACCAATACGCGTGACTATGCGGTCGGAAGAGGATGCATCGCTGTCGGAACAGAGTATCTTGAAGGAATTGGCTATCAATTCCCGAATGATGGAGAGGAAATCATCAAAATTACAGATGAGGAACTAGAGGGCATCATGGCGAAGCTGCATGAAAAATATCCGAATATGGAGGTTTACCGCCCTGCAAATAATGATCTTATTCAACAGACAGAAATAGACCAGGTTGGAGGAAACAATTTTGGCGTTCTTGTCGATTATGGAACGGAATTGAAAATTCAAAATCTCTTCACGAGCGAAGACTATAAGGAATTCTGTAAAAGAGTGTATGACTGGAATCAGAAAGGGTACATCAGCAAGGATGCGGCAACGGATACAACTTCCGTCGGTTCTCTTATGAGGGACGGGGTGATCCTGACATATGGAACTTCCGGAAAACCAGGCTCAAAGGTACAGGAAAGTCTTGGCGACGGCAGGGATATGACTATTTTCCAGACGAAGGACAACTACATGGCTTCTTCCAGTGTCGCCGCCTATCCGTGGACAATTCCTCATACCACTGGAAATAAAGAGGCAGCCATGACGTTGATGCGTGCTCTTTATACGGATGCGGATCTTGCAAATCTCTTTATTTACGGGATCGAAGGGGTCCATTACGAGGTGGATGATGAAGGCCTGATCGATACAAGCAAGGGTACATCCGCAGGAAATTACGGAACACTTCCATGGCTGTATCCGAATCAGTTCCTCAGCACCCCGCTTACCGGAAATGATCCGGATCTTTGGAATCAGATTCGTGAATTCAATGACAGCAGTAAGAAATCGGCGGCTGCGGGATTTGCATTTGATTCAACTCCGGTTGCAAATGAGCTTGCGGCATGCACCAATATCTACAACGAGTATCAAAAGCAGCTGGAGTATGGATTCCTGGATCCTGAAGCAGGGCTTCAGGAGGTTAACGATAAGCTGATGGCGGCAGGACTTCAGAAAATTATGGACGAGAAGCAGTCTCAACTTGATGCATGGAGTGCAAATAAATAAACATTTGGGTAAGCTGAAGAGAACAGAATCTATGCTTTGACAGTCAGGGGTGGCAGCTTCCGCTTTGGGGAGCTGCCATTTTTATACGAAACTGTGAAAGAGCGGGATGGAAAGCCCGGCAGAAGCCGGATTTTCCACCGGCATGTGATACTGCATCCGACGAAAAACGCAATCGCGAGTTTTGTCTCAGCGAGGTATTGTTATGAATTCGAAACCAAGAGTGATTATTACGACAGACATGGAAGTGGATGATATGAACTCCATTCTCCATCTGTGTCTGCATCTGGATCAACTGGATGTTCAGGGGATTATTTATACCTCATCGCAGTTCCATTTCAATGGAGATGGAAAACATACCCTGGAGGAGATTCAGCCTCATTATCTGTGTCAGGGGGAGGCAGCGTATAAGACACACACCGGATATCCTCATCCTGACCCGGAAGCGGGAAAACTGAAATCCTACCGGCCATTCCCGATGGGGTGGCTGGAATCTCTCTGGAAGAATGAATACGCGGAGGCTTATAAGCATCTTTCTAAAAATTCTGCGGATTTTCCGACGCCGGAATATTTGTTGAGCATCACAAAGTATGGAAACTATGAATTTGAAGGAGATGTCCGGTTTGATACGGATGGTTCGGACCTTATCAAAAATGCAATTCTCGATGAGGATGAAAGAATTCTTTATCTGCTTTCATGGGGCGGAGCAAATACGATTGTGCGTGCACTGATGTCGATTGCTGCGCGCTATAAAGAGACGACTGTATGGGGGGAAATATATCACAAGGTTATTTCAAAAGTAAGGATAGCAGGCATCATACATGGTGTCGGGCAGGATAACACATTTCAGGATTACTGTCTTCCGACCTATCCGGATATCAAGGTCCTGTGGCCGGAGCATATGTACGGAAGTTATTTCGCCGCTAGGATGGCGCCAACCAGCTACCGATACACGTATCAGGCGGAATGGTTAAAGAAAAATATAAAATTCGGGCATGGAACGCTGATGGGAAAATATCATCTGTTTGGGGACGGTACATATCTGGAAGGAGAACCGGATAAGTTCCAATATGGAATTACACCGGTTCTTGACTGGGGATATGACCGGATTCCGAGGATGGAATTTAAACCGTATTCATTCCTCGGGGAAGGGGACAGCATCACCTATGTTTTTTTGCTTGATGTCGGTCTGCGGGGCCTTGAAAATGGACAATACGGAACCCTCGAAGGGCGGGTATTTGCGGAGGGAGAGGCAAGGCCGGAACCCGGATATGACTTCGTGGACGAGGGTAATAACGGGCCGGATCGATTCCTGAGGGCGTATCAGGAGGAATGGGCAGCGAGGGCAGACTGGTGCGTGAAGGATTACGCGCAGTGCAACCATGCACCGATCGTCAGCGCGGAACAGGCGGATATCTATGGCGAGCCGGGAGAAATCGTGCGATTGTCTGCTAGTGCGGAGGATCCGGATGGAGATTGTCTGAATCATTATTGGTTCTACTATCCTCAGGGAAGCCGGTATGAGGGAGGAGCGGATGATATTCGCGTGTGGGAACCCCTGCGGCTTTCCACGAGCTTCCGAATCCCATCGGATGCCAGACCGGGGGATGAATTTAACTTCATATTGGAAGTGCAGGATGAAGCAGAAAAGCCAATCACCCGCTATGCACAGGTTATTGTGAAGGTGAAATAGACAATGGATGAACGGCATGAGATGTCCGATGATACGATCTACCTGGGCATATGACCAATGCTGCGTCGGTAGAAACTGTATGAATATGCGTGTTGCGAGGAGGAAGAGACAGTGAAATGGCATAGAAACATGGAGCCGATTGATTTCTCGGCACTTCATGGCAATCTTATAGAAGATGATGAAGGCAATATACAACAGATGGATGAGCCATATTACCGGGCGAAAGAAGTGGCTGCGGGCGTCTGGCAGGTGTTGAGCGACGGAGACTATACCTATGTCCTGGAAGGAGATGAAGAACTCCTTTGCATTGATGGAGGCTCAGGGGCGGGAAACATCCGTGCATTCTGCCAGTCTTTATCAGACAAGCCGCTGTATCGCATTATCAATACACACAGCCACTGGGACCATACTGCGAATAACTATCTGTTTGACGTGACATATATGTCTGAAAAATGTTATCCGCATCGGTGCGAACCATTTGGAGAATATACGGCGCTGGCTTATCCGGATGACTATCCGGTAGTTTTCTTGAAAGACGGAGATATATTCAATTTAAAAGGGCGTGAGCTGGAAGTATTCAACATTGAAGAACACTGCAGCGGATCTCTGCAATTTCTCGACAGGAAAAGCCGGATATTGTTTTGCGGAGATGAATTAAACGGTAATTTTTTTGACAGCCGGATCTCAGTCGAACATTCATACAGAAACTTGAAGAGATGGGAGTCGATCCGGCCCTATTTTGATATTTTATGCGCCGGAAATGGAATTCATGACGGGATCTTTGTAGATCGGTATCTGAAGATTGCGGAATATATTTTGAATGGTCATGCGGCAGAAGGAGCGGAATATTATAAACCGTATGAAGATCGGGTTGCATCTATTGATGAAAAGGACGGCTTTCCGGTATATGCGCGCCGTTCGCCGCATATGATCAAACCTGTTGCAGAGGCGATGAGAGCAGCCGGGTTCGAGGAGCATCTTAAGCTCACCGATGGCAGAGGCTGTTTCTGTTTTACGCGAAAGCTCACACCCGACGGAATTTTTGATCGTCAGATTGAAATGAACGGAGTCAGATTCTGTTATTATCTGAACAGAATCTGGGATAAGACAGTTCAGGAAAATAATTATGTGGTGTAACTCATCCGATGAGGTACTGCGCGAAAATCAGCGGGGATATGCCGGTGCATCGCGTCAGCCCTGCGATCTGTATGGAGAAATGTCGGAGATTCATTTATATAAACGATTGTCTGAGTATTATTTACGGTATTCGCGAGGTGTCATACCGGTGAATGTCCGGAATTGCTTGGAAAAATAGGAGATGTTCTGGAATCCACAATCCTTGGCAATTTCGCTGATACTGTGGTCTGTTTTAAGAAGCATCAGTTTAGCGGCCTCTATCCGCTCATGGATAATGTAATTCATGAGAGAGAGGCCGGTTTTCTTCTTGAAGAGATGAGAGAGATAATCAGGAGTGAGGTGCACAAGCCCTGCAAGCTGTTCTCTCGAGAGATCTTCGCTCAGATGTCCGTGGATGTATTCTTTTACTGTGCGTACAGAGCGGATTTCATCAGGCGAATCCGCCAGACACTCAAAATAAGTGTGGATCACATCCATTGTCCACTCACGCAGAGTATAGAATGACTCAATGACCTGCGTTTCTGTATAAGAATAGATCTGTGTCCGAAACATGGAGAGCGATGCTGGAAAAATCGTTGATAGTTGCTGAAGAGCGATGGTAAGAAAACCCTGATAAAAAGTCCTCAGGGTCAGCCGGGAAGCCTCTCCGGAGATCTGGAGATGGTTGAGGTAAAGACTCACATCAGAAGTCAGCTCTTCTTCTTTTTTTTGCTGCAGAAGGGATATCCAGTGCTGGAAATAAGGAGTCATTTCGCTGGTATCCTTATTAGAGGCAACATCTCTGCTCATATCAAAAATATGATTTTCAAGAGAAACATTCTGCCTTGCAAAGTCCAGAGTATCTTTGATGGTTCTCTCAACCTCCGGGAGAGATATCGCCTCCCTGGGAATAAAGAAATTGAACCGGTCGGGAAGCTGAGGAATGAAGTCATGATAGGCGGAGCGGCATTTTTCAACAAGCTCGCTCTTCGTCCATCTTTCCTCCGGCAGGGGGAGAAAATAGTAACCGTCGCCCATCTGTATGACAGAAGGAAGTTCTGCGGGAAGGAAGAAATATTCCTGAAGAATATTCCGCAGGATAAAATCGTACAGATTGGGCTGGATTATTTTACTATGGCGGAACAGACATTGCATTACCAGAGGATATAGCTTCTGCTCTGCGATTCTGGTATTAAGCCCCCGAAGTTTCAGCTCTTCGAGAATCTGACCGGAATCTGCCCTGATAAGGCCACGTGCGAGGTCTGCCCAGAACAGTTCGACAATCCGGGCCTTGTTTACCTTCCAATGTTCGGCATCTTCGTTTTTCTTTGCAAGGGAATTGCGGTTATGATATTCGTCGATGGCCTTTTGGACAGAGGTTCTCAATGCATCGTCGGCAACTGGCTTCAGGAGATAGTCTATGGAGGAAAGGCGGAGGGCGGATGAGACATAATCGAATCGGGCATATGCTGTAAGGAAGATGCAGATCGTGGACAGTCCCCTGGTTCGAATGGCTGTCAGAAGATCAAGGCCGCTACCTCCCGGCATTTCAATATCGCAGATCAGGATATCGATCGGATGTTCATCGACGCATTGAAGCGCGCTCTCCATACTATAGGCGCAGTGTATTTCATCAAGCTGATCGCCAAAATCACGCTGTATTTTTGCCATTGTGCTTTTTGCACTGTAATATTCGTCATCTACAATCAATAAATTCATGCTTGCTGTCGTTCCCCTCTTGCCATGCAGGTATTCAGTACATCTGATATCTTATGAACCGGTATCCTCTTTTTTAACGGGCAGATAGATTTCAACCATGGCACCATGCAGGCTTTTTTTAGTTCCTTCCTGCCCCGACTTTTCTGGAATCCGCCATTCTGAATTGGAAAAGCGAAAGGAAGCACCTGGAAATTGATAACATGTTCGCTGCATGGCATTCTGAATACCAATGTGATGAGTGTCAGTATCGTTAACCCCTGCCATTGGAGAATTGAGTGTTTCCAGGTTTTTATCTGAAAATCCGGGGCCGGAATCACAAACGCTGATATGTATCCAGACTTCATTGTTTACACTCGTGGCAGAGGCAGAAGTGAAAATAAAAAGTAGTTTTCCAAGGGATGCATTGTACTTGATGGAATTCTCAACGAAATTCAGAACCATGAGTGGAACAACAGGGACATTTCCGAGATTGTCGCCTATAGAAGAATGGTATTCAATGCTTCCGGGATAACGGATAGAGGACATGTCAATATAATTCTGCACCATGGCAAATTCCTCTCCAAGTGTGACCACCTGGCCGGAGGAGAGAATATAGCGCAGATGATTCGAAAGAGATCGCAGCATCTGCCGTGCCAGATCCAATTCCCCGATTTCTGTCAGCTGATAGGCTGTATTCAGGCAATTGATCATAAAATGCGGTGCTATCTGCTGCTTCAGATACTGCATTTCAAGATTCTGCTGACGTATTTTACTCTCGTAAACATTAATTTTCAGGTCATGAATTTCGGAAACCATGTTGTTATAGGCCATGGACATAACCTGAAATTCTGATATTTTTGTATCCAAATTGATCCTTTGGTGAAAATCGCCATGTGTGACGTTCTCAAGTCCTTCTGTTATGTCACGCACAGGAGAGAGGACATATTTGGGGATCATGATTTTGATTCCGATCCATATGGCGATCAGAATGAGAATCATTGCAGGAACAAGGACGAGGAGTATCTCATAGACTTTCAGCATATCCTGGACAGGGACGAAGCGGATGAGCATGACATTTCCTGCTAGGGTGCATAAGGCTATAATGCCATAAACACCATCAACCTCGGTGAAATAGGGCGGCGCGTCCGGCTTAAGCTGATCAAGTGCGACAGTATTGCCTTGGCTGTTCTCTGCGAACACGCCATCGGAATTTACAATTGACAGTCTTGCGGATCCTGCCGGTTCATGATCAGAGACTAGGGAGAGGAGTGTATTCACACCGACGATAGCTCCGACATATTGCTTCCGGCTGAATAGAACCCGAACCAGATAGTAGCTGTTTTCGTACTGTACGATATCCCATACAGAGCCGCTCTGGTATTTTTTCTTCTGAATCTCGAATATGTTTTTGGCATCTTTGTTGGAAAGAGCAGTATGGCTGGCAAATAAGAATTGATTTTCAGCAGGAATGAAACAAAACAGGCCGTCCACGTTGAAATTATAAGAAGAGCTTAAAAATTCTTCCCGCAGACCATATAAGGCAGAATACCATTCTGGCCGGGATGGATCCTGGTAGGTAATGCTGTTGAAGTCAGGATTTGAACTGGTCAGATTGAAAAGATACGTATCAATCCGATTCAACTCAGTCTTCATTTGTTTCTGATACATGATTTCAATATCCTGTGCATCAGAGAACGATTGGCGCAAGACCACTCTGGCGATGGAGCCGGTCGTAAATACAATAATCGCAGTCAATAATGCGAGGATGATGGCCATCAGAGTGGCAGAAGCCTTTTCTAAAGAAATGATCTTTTTTTTTGATCTCATTGCTGCGTATGGACTCCCAAATATCCAAATAATGTTATTTTGTCCCTGTTTTGTTATTTTACCAGTGCTTTGACAGAAATAAAATATGAATGCCAGGTGAGAAAAGGTCTCGAAGCAGGGACTGTGCGGATGTACAGTTTTGTTTCCGAAGAAGTAGGCAGCAGCAGATCGCATCGCGAACAGGAAATCGCGATTTCAGCTTGCGAGGAGGAACAGATATGAACACGGTTTCACGGACTGCATCAAAACAGAAGCTCCGTAAAAAGATTCGCCGTTATATACCGGTTTATCTATTAATGCTTCCGGGACTGGTATATTTCTTTATTAACAATTATATGCCGATGCCGGGTATCATTGTTGCCTTTAAGAATTATAATGCGCAAAAGGGAATATATGGCAGTCCGTGGGCTGGATTTTCCAATTTTGCATATCTTTTTCAAACGAACGACGCCTGGCTGATCACAAGAAATACGATTCTTTACAATGTGGCGTTTATTGTCATCAATACCGTGCTCGCAATTGCGGTAGCCATCCTCCTCTCGGAAATGTGGGGGAAGGCTAAAAATTTTTTTCAGAGCGCGATACTTCTGCCGAATTTGATTTCTTCCGTCATCATTGGCTATCTTGTTTTTGCCTTCTTCAGTGTTGAAAACGGATTTGTTAATAACTTTATCCTCAAAAATCTCGGGGAGGAACCTATCAGCTGGTACTCCGAACCTCAATACTGGCCATGGATTCTCATATTTGTAAGCGCATGGAAAAGCGTTGGATATAATTGCATCATTTACTTATCCACACTCATGGGATTTGACCGGTCTTATTATGAATCAGCCATGATTGATGGGGCGACGAAATGGAAGCAGATCCGGTACATTACGCTGCCACTGCTGAGACCCACTGTGATTATGCTGACATTGATGGCTGTAGGACGAATTTTCTATTCGGATTTCGGACTCTTCTACCAGGTGCCAATGAACCAGGGAGCGCTGTATTCGACGACGCAGACAATTGACACTTATGTGTACAGGGGACTCCTGCAACTGGGTAATATTTCCATGTCCGCAGCAGCGGGAGTATATCAGTCCATAGTAGGCTTTATATTAATTCTGGGAGCGAATCTGCTGGTCAGGAAGCTGGATCGGGAATCTGCACTTTGGTGATTCTGAATGTTCGATATGGCTGAAAATTCGGAGAAGGAGAGAACGTGGTGAAAACTACAGGCGATAAAAGATTGAATCTTATTGGCTACATCGTCATGATTATTCTGACGTTTAATGCGCTTATCCCGATTATATTGATGGTGATCTCTTCACTGACGGACAATGCATCGCTGATGCTGAACGGGTATTCTTTTGTACCGGACAAGTGGAGCACATATGCATACCGATGGATTTTCGCTTTCAGCGGTGGTATGGTCATGCGTGCTTATGGAATATCCTTTCTGGTTACGATTATTGGAACTCTGGCAAACGTATTGATTACAATCGGGCTGGCCTATGGCCTTTCCAAAAGAGATCTTCCGGGAAAAAGTTTCTTTACATTTTATGTAGTTTTTACAATGCTGTTCAATGGTGGTCTGGTCCCCACTTATATCAACTATACAAATGTCTTTCACATCAAGGACACGATCTGGGCATTGCTGGTCCCATCCCTGCTCTGTAACGCATTCAACGTGCTTCTCACAAAGAGCTATTTTGTTTCCGGCATTCCGAATGAGATTATTGAAGCAGCATATATTGACGGGGCAAACGAGCTGCAGACATTACATTCCGTTGTCATTCCTCTGGCAAAGCCGATCATCGCAACCATATCGATGTTTGCGGGCATCGCATACTGGAACGATTGGAATAATGGCTATATTTATCTTGTAAAACGAACGGAGTTCTTTAGTATTCAAAATCTGCTGAACCGTCTTATGCAGAATATCAATGCCCTGACTCAGAATGCAAATCAGGTGAATAATGTCACAACCGCGCTGGCGGACGTTCCATCGGTCACGGTCCGGATGGCGATTGCAACCCTGGGTATACTTCCGATCATCATCGTGTATCCGTTTATTGAAAAGAGCTTTGTCAAGGGCATTACATTGGGCGGTGTGAAAGGCTGATATCATTGGAGTTCCGCTTGTATCTGTTTTGGCGCGGCATAACTTCATCTTTGTACAGATTTGTGCAGAGTATCACTGGAAATGCAATGCGTATTTGAGGAGAGTACTCAATAATATCATATTTCCAATATCATGTTTTCCCCGGACCATGTGCTGCATTGGATATGCATACATAGTCCGGGGAAAATATTTTTTACTGGCCTATTCTGTCAGTTTTATGCACATTTATGCGAATTTGACGGCGGTGTTGAGGGCGATTTCCATCATGTCGGTGAAACCATTCTGGCGTTCTTCCGCAGAAAGGGCGACCGGCTTGAAGAGGTGGTCAGAGATGGAGAGGATGGAGACGGCCTTTTTGTGGTTCGCGCATGCGGTCCAGTAGAGGCCGGCGGTTTCCATTTCGACGCAGAGGTGGCCGAAGTCGCGGAGTTTTTCGTTGAGGCCGGCCTGAGGGTAGTAGAAGAAGTCGGAGGAGTAGACCTTGCCGACCTTGAATTTGCAGCCCTGGTTTCTGGCCTGTTTCACGGCCTCCTCCAGCATGTCCCAGTCGGCGCAGGCGGCGAGCTGGCCGGGGATGCCGTAGGCGTTGCCGTAGTTGGAGTTGCTGGATGCCGCCTCGGCGATGACGACGTCCTTGGCGTCGACGTCCATGTCAAGGCCGCCGGCGGAGCCGATGCGGATGATGGCCTCGACACCGAACTGGCTGTAGAGCTCCTGCGTATAGATGCCGATGGAGGGGATGCCCATGCCGTGGCCCATGACGGAGATGCGCTTGCCCTTGTAGGTGCCGGTGTAGCCGAGCATGTTGCGGGTGTCGTTGAAGCAG
>Ga0256404_1010894_pt1 | contig 12397 bp, 8 predicted proteins | sample RumenRJG_01DNA_FD_185990 | JGI IMG/M metagenome (GOLD analysis project Ga0256404, IMG submission 185990) | Bovine rumen microbial communities from Lethbridge, Alberta, Canada - RJG_01 | ecosystem: Host-associated > Mammals > Digestive system > Stomach > Rumen | place: Canada: Alberta | collected...
AAAGGGAGGCAGGCCGAAGGGAAAAAAGGACTCGAAACCACGCAAGCCGAGATCTGATAAAGGTGTACCTCGCAAAAAGAGAAAGGAAATTAAAAACTAAAATTCCCAATTTTTAGGAAATTCACGAATTCCCAATTTTTAGGAAATTCACGTCATATGCTCTTATCAGCTTCCGGAATGCCTGACACAGAACCGGCCGGTGATGACAGCTTAACTGTTTTCCCCTGATTGCTGCAGTAGAAAACACGGTTTCTTGCGTTCAAGAACGACGGATACACTGTAATTGTACTGCCGGACCATCCCTGTTTTAAAAGCAGATAGTCATCAAATGCAAACGGAACATTCTGAGTTTTGCCGTTTATTCCTATTTTCTGCTCAAGAGGCATAGTAGGATAGAAAAGCATTTCATTGCCGTTCCTCAGCAGGAACCCCATGCCGTGTGCAGGTCTTGCAAGTGAAACCCTGCCATTCTCACTGCGCTTCACAAAAGCCTCCCAGCCGCGCAGATAAAGTCTGTCACCGGAGAGTGAAATTGCAGTAAACTCGGCGCCGCAGCCGCCATCAAGCGGTGACGGTGCATCTTTTCCGCCATCATCTGCGCTGAAAGTTCTTATCCTGACTTTATCAGATGTACTGCCTGAGGCCTGTCTGGTGTCAAACTCCCAGTTCCAGTTCGCGTTGGCAATTATGTACAGATAATTTTTACTGACCCCTTCAGCATTGGTGCGCATCATAACAGCCGATACAAGCGGCTCAAGGCTGTTTTTCCCGAGCAGCCCCTGACTGTCAGAAGAGCCCTCTGACGGACGTGCAGGCGTATAGAAAATTACTGAAGCAAGAGCCGCAGCAGCCAGAACCGAGCCGGCAACACCGGTTTCCATACCCCATATGGATGACGGCTTCTCTTCTGTTCTGCCGGTCATCTGCATGGCAAAGTAAGATGCAAGAATAAAACTCCATACCAGCCATCTGAAAAAATCAATCGAAAACACGGACATGATTACCGGAGCGAACGAGCTGAATGTGCAGGCAAGCACCAGCCAGTTCCTGTGAAAATATTCCCGGGCGCCAAGACCGCTGCGGATGAGCCTGCACAGAAAAATCAGACACGGGACAAGGGCAGCGGCCAGAAACCAGACAATCTTTCCGTAAGAGAACGTCTGCCGGCGCACCATCTCAACCCAGTAGGCCTCACCGCCGCTCGTAACAGCAAAGAGGGAAAAAAGGAAGCTGTCAGGTGATATCGTGATCGGAATGCCAGGGTATCTGCTCTTGAACGCATCAAGAATTTTCAGCACTCTTTCAGGCTCAAGCTCCCCGAACACAAGATTCACGGTCAGAAACCCGCCAAGAAAAACTGCACCGAGCACTGATGCGTGAACGACAGATTTCCGGATCGGGACAGAGCCCTTCAGATACATCAGGAGCAGTGGGGGCGTACAGAATAAAATTCCGGAATGGCAGAGCATGCCAAAAGTAATTATCACGCCTAGTGCAGCGTCGCAGACAAGCAGTCCGTCTGTTTTTCTCAGGAAAAAATCTGCTGTCATTGCCGCCAGAATAACCAGCGCAATGATAAGAATATCCCTCAGCAGAAAAGGCTCGCCACTGGTCGGCATCATGAGATAGAAAGCGATGCCGAACGGTGAAAGCAGCACCAGAATTCTGAGAAACAGAGGAAGATTCAGCCTTCTGATGCCTGCATACAGCGAGACTGTCACAAATACGTAGCATACCGTGAGCAGCACAAGCCCTGCTGTTTCAGGAGACACTCCGGGAATATGGCCGAGAATCTCGCCAAGAAGGAAGCGCCTGACAAAACCGCCTGAATAATCTGCCAGCAGCTCTATCCAGTACGGATTAAGCGGATAAACTGTTATGGCTGTATAAATGCTGAGGGCGGCAGAGAGTGACAGGATTCCCAGAATAATCGTATCAGCCGCGGCATTTATTATTCTTCTCATCTGATATGGCTGCTCCTGCACAACAAATGCCGCAATTTTACCACCCTGCAGCGCATGGTCCGCGCCAAACGATTATGGCGAAAAAATAATCACAGACGGGATGCGCAGATGCCCGGCAGTTATGATAATATAAGGTGATCCTTATCACATTTTGAGATTTTCGATACATGCGGTTTCCGATTAATGCCCGTACCGCCATGCTGCTGATGCCGATTATGCTGCTGACGGCTCTCGAGTACCTGCTCAAGATCCCCTTTGTCAGCGGGAATCCTCTCATGGGAAATCTCATCCACGCAGTAATAAACTACGGTCTCCCGCTTCTCTTTGCCGTTCTCGCAGTTCTTACCGTTCCGAACTCCGAACAGAAATACCGCCCTATTGCGACCATCGGCGTCTACGGCGTGATTCTCTCAACAGCTGGACTTCTCTGCGGCAACTTCCCTCTTATGGCACCGGCATCAGGCTTCTCAAGCGCGCTAATCGTAGGCTCAATTCCATCATCGTCATTCAGAAGCCCTGCGGACGGCGAGCGCCGGCCGTTCCTCCTCAGAGGCGCTGTCCTTGTCGCTGTAGTCCTCACAACTGCCGCAGCCGCCGGGATTATTTTCGCTGAGATCCACAACCTTCTTACAGAATTCTCAAGCTCCGTGCATTTCTCCACCAAGCCCGGACTCTCAGCTCTTTTCTTCACAGGCACTATTTCGGGGCTGTTCGATCCTTTCGGCATACAGGCTCTTGTCATAAACGTGGCAGCCTCGATGAATATCAGCGCGTCTCTCCTGAGGACAGTTGATCCCAACATCACCACGTTCTGCCTGCCCTGCCTGGTGCTTGCCATATTCATGAGGATGAAGGGCAAGAAACGCACAACCGCGTTCATCCTCTTTGTCATCACCGGATTCAACGCCGTGTTCCCGAGCAATGCCACTACCTATATTTTTGAGTTCATCGCCTGGATGTGGCCGCTCATCTACCTGATGCATATTGTTCTTTCAGGCATTCTCCTTATCGCAATATCACTGTCAGTCGACATGCTCAGCAGCTCTGAGAACGGCGAGCTCGTCATGGCGATGGTCATCCTGTCATCCGGCCTTCTTTACTACCTCTCGACCCTCGGCATCATCAGGTTCTCGGGGAGCGACCGCCTGACCTGGCACATGCACAGGATCCCTGAGCAGGTAAAGGTCTTTGCCGACAGATCATCAAGCGGGGATCTCTCGCTGACCGCAGTCTCGATCTTCAAGGCATTCGGCGGAATGAGCAATATAAGGGGCATATCAAGCAGCGGCGGACGCCTGATCATCGCCTGCCGCAGCCAGGATGCGGTAAACGGCGATGCCATAATCAGGATCACGGGCAGGGCGCCTGTTCTCTGCGGCAATTCCGACGAGATAGCGCTGTCACTCGGCGATTCCGCGGGGAAGACCGCAGAGAAGATGCTGATGTTCACCAGAAGGCTTCACTATCTGTAACCAGTCCTGAAGGTCAAAGTCCCAGGCAGTCCCCTCCGGAATTCACCGCCTGCGGCCATGTATCTGCGCACAAAAAAAACACCCGCCAGGGCGCCTGCCCTGACGGATGCCTTTCAAACTGAACTCACGAGCGGTTCTTTCTGTATCAGATCTCCGGAGCCTCGCCCTCGTCCTCAAATGACATGTTGTCCTCAGGAGCCTCGGGCTCTTCAAGATCGGGGACAGACCCGTCGTCCTTCACCGCCCTCTCGTCCTCGACTCCGACAGTAGCCTCATAGGTCGAGCTGTTGAGGAGCTTCTCGCGGATAAGCTTCTCGATCTCATCGGAAACGCTCTTGTTCTCCTTGAGGTAGCTGACGGTGTTCTGCCTGCCCTGCCCGATCTTCTCGCCCTTGTAGGAGAACCACGCGCCGGACTTGCTGATGAAGCCGAGCTTCACTCCGAGATCGACAATCTCGCTTTCCTTCGAGACGCCCTCACCGTAGTAAATGACGAACTCTGCGGTCTTGAACGGAGGCGCAAGCTTGTTCTTCACAACCTTGACCCTGGTGTCGTTTCCGATGACCTGGTCTCCGTCCTTGACGCTTCCGGTGCGGCGGATGTCAAGGCGGACTGATGAGTAGAACTTGAGCGCGTTTCCGCCGGTTGTCGTCTCGGGGTTGCCGAACATCACGCCGATCTTCATTCTGATCTGGTTGATGAAAATCACCAGGCAGTTGGCGGCCTGAATGCTGGCCGTGAGCTTGCGCAGCGCCTGGCTCATGAGGCGGGCCTGGAGGCCGACATGTGACTCTCCCATGTCACCCTCGATTTCAGCCTTAGGGGTCAGGGCCGCTACCGAGTCGATAACCACAACATCCATGGCGCCGGAGCGGACTACCATGTCGCAGATCTCGAGGGCCTGCTCGCCGGTATCAGGCTGCGACAGATAGAGATTGTCGATGTCTACGCCGAGCTTCCTCGCGTACTCCGGATCAAGGGCGTGCTCCGCGTCAATGAAGAAGCAGTTCTTTCCCTTCTTCTGGGCCTGGGCAATCACCTCAAGCGTAAGGGTGGTCTTTCCTGATGACTCAGGTCCGTAAATCTCGACTATTCTTCCGCACGGAAGTCCGCCGATGCCGAGGGCGATGTCCAGGGAAAGGGAGCCGGTCGAGATGGTCTCGATATTCGCCATCGGACGATCGCCGAGGCGCATGAGAGATCCCTTGCCGAACTGCTTCTCAACCTGATCCAGGACCGCATTGAGGGCTGCCTGGCGTCCGTCCGCATCATCCCTGCGGGTTTTCTTGCTGTCTGCCATCTTTATTACCTGCATATGTACTTTATTTACTCACAGGCCGGCGCACCGGTCTGTTTCTGTAGGGAGATATTAGCGGCAGAGAATGACAAGCGCAACAGAAGTTTTATTAAACATACAGAGTTATGTCATCTCACGCTGCTAATTTTCAAAAACAAACAGGCGGTCAAAATTCCGCCCGATGAGTCTTGCATTCTGCTGCCGGAACAAAAGGATTTCCGCTCAGAATTTCTGTGATGCTACGGCAAAGAGCCTTCTCAGCGCGAAAAGCACTGCCTGCCGCCTGACCGATGCCCGGTCTCCGGCAAAATGCCTGAACTCAGTTATGACACTGTCTCCGGCGGCAAAGCCGAACCAGACCGAGCCGACCGGCTTTTCTGCCGTCCCTCCGGTAGGTCCTGCGATGCCCGAGACAGACACCGCCACATCAGCGCCGGCAGCCTTTCTCGCCCCGGCGGCCATTTCCCTCACGGTCTCGCGGCTCACTGCCCCGTGCCTCTCAAGGGTTTCCGCTGAAACTCCTACCAATTTCTGCTTCGCGCCGTTAGAATAAGTCACATAGGCCTGATTGAACCATCCGGAACTTCCGGAAACCGCGGTAATCGCGCATGCTATACCGCCTCCAGTGCACGACTCGGCAGTAGTTGCGGTAAGATTCCTGTCCGAAAGAAACTTTCCGAGGACACGAGAGGCCTCGAGTATTTCAGCATCCATAAAGCACCAGATCAAGAAACGATGGCACAGAGACAGGACAGCAGCGGGGCGGCCAAGGAGACCCCGATGCTCAGGCAGTACCTGGGCATAAAAAAGGAATTCCCGGATACACTTCTATTCTACAGGATCGGCGACTTCTACGAGATGTTCTTTGATGACGCGAAAAAGGCGTCGGCACTCCTTGATCTGACCCTGACCCACCGCGGCGGAGCAGCAGACGGAAGCGAGATCCCGATGGCCGGCGTCCCGTTCCACGCTGTCGACTCATACCTTGCGAAGCTGGTGCAGAAAGGCGAGTCCGTCGCGATCTGCGAGCAGCTCGGAGTCCCCGGGGCAACCCGAGGGCCGATGGAGCGAAAAGTCACGCGGATCATCACCCCGGGAACAGTAACTGATGATGCGCTTCTCGAGGACAGGAAGGACAACCTCATTGCTGCCGTAACCGAGAATCCTAAGAAAAAAACGTTCGGCTGCGCGATCATGGATCTCTCCTCAGGCGCGTTCAGCGTGGAGGAGGGAAAGGGAGACGCATTTCTTTCCGCCTTTCTCGAGAAAACCGATCCGACCGAACTCCTCTATAACGAGGACATGAGGGATACCGCATCGTTCGACAGCAGGAAAGGCCTCAGGCGGCGCCCTTCCTGGGAATTCGATCTCGAGACGGCGGTAGGCTCGCTCTGCCGGCAGTTCGGCACGCATGATCTCACGGGTTTCGGGGTAGGTGATGCGCATGAGGCCCTGAAAGCCGCAGGAAGCCTCCTTGAGTACGTGAGGAACACCCAGCGCACCGCGCTCCCGCACATAAGAAGCATACGAATGAGCAGCGCCTCCGCCTTTGTCACCATGGACGCTGCTACAAGACGAAACCTCGAGCTTACGGTGAACCTCAGGGGAACGCAGGAGAACACCCTCGCCTCAGTCCTTGACCGGACCTCGACGCCGATGGGCTCAAGACTCCTCAAGCGCTGGATAAACGAGCCGCTCCGCTCGGCCGCGGAGATAAGTGGCAGGCAGGATCTCATAGAGTCATTCATCGCCTGCGGGGCGCCGGAGAAGCTCTCGGAGTTTCTGAGGAGAGTCGGGGATCTCGAGCGCGTCCTCGCGAGGCTTGCACTGAAAACCCTGAAGCCCCGCGATCTCATCAGAATCAGGGAAGCGCTTGAGGTTCTCCCCGGGATAAAAGGCATTCTCGAAAAGGAGTCAGGCGTGCCGGCCGCGAAGGCCTCAGCCGCGAGGATCTCGCTTTTCCCGGACGAATGCGAGCTGCTCCGGAAAGCAATCATGGAGCAGCCCTCAGCGCTTATCCGCGACGGAGGCGTGATCGCGGACGGCTTCAGCAAAGAGCTTGACGAGCTGAGAGACATAAGCCGCGGAAGCGACGACTACCTGAGGAAGCTTGAGGAGCGCGAGAGGAAGAGAACAGGGATTGCGACGCTCAAGGCAGGCTACAACTCCGTCCAGGGATTTTTCATCGAGGTCTCCAAAGGCTGCATCTCGAAGGTGCCCGAAGACTACATCAGGCGTCAGACGCTGAGGAACTCCGAGCGGTACATCACAGCAGAGCTCAAGGACTTCGAGGAGAAGGCGCTCGGCGCCGAGGAAAAGGCGCTTGAGCTCGAGAACAGCATTTACAATGACATCATCGACAGGCTCTTCGCAAAGCTCGAGCTGCTGCAGAGGACTGCAGAGGAGACCGCGAGAATCGATGTCCTGCAGAACCTCGCGGAAAGAGCCTCAGCCCTCGGCTACACGAGGCCCGTTCTCACCTCCCGCCACGAGATCTCCATCACCAAAGGCAGGCACCCAGTTGTTGAGCAGGTGTCCGGGAGCCCCTTCATAGCCAATGATCTGACGCTCTCGAGCGCCAGAAACCTTATCATCATCACCGGGCCCAACATGGGCGGCAAGTCAACCTACATGAGGCAGGCCGCGCTCATCACCATAATGGCGCTGATGGGCTCATTCGTCCCCGCGGAGCACGCCGAAATCGGCAGGATAGACCGGATCTTCACCAGGATCGGCGCATCCGATGACCTCGCGTCCGGCAGATCCACCTTCATGGTCGAGATGACCGAGACGGCGAACATTCTCCGAAACGCCACACCTGACTCTCTTGTCCTGATGGATGAGATAGGCCGCGGCACCAGCACCTACGACGGGCTCTCGATAGCCTGGGCATCCGCCATGTACCTTCTCAAGACAGGGGCAATGACCCTGTTCTCAACGCACTACTTCGAGCTCACCTCCCTTGAGCATGACATCCCCGGAATCTGCAACCTGCATTTCAGCGCAGCGGGGGACGGGAAGGAAACCGTATTTCTCCATGAGGCCGAGCAGGGGCCGGCGAACCGCTCCTACGGCATTGAGGTCGCGGCCATCGCGGGACTCCCTGACGAGGTTCTGAAAAACGCCAGGGAAAAGCTCACCGAGCTCGAGGAGGAAGGAGACAGAAAGGATGCAGAAAAGGCGAAAAAGTCCAAAAGCAGGAAGGCAGAGCATCATGAGGATCTTCCGGGGAGCGTGAAGGCTGTCATTGACGCCCTTAGGAACACGGATCCGAATGACCTGAGCCCCAAGGAGGCGCTGACGCTGCTTTTCTCCCTCAAGTCCATAGTCTCCGGGAAAAGTTCCGATGACGAACTGTCATTTATCTGACCGTAATGAGCGGCAGAAAACCAGGATTCTGCCGCTCAGGCGGCTCCGCACTCCCGGAGGCTATGGTCAGAAGCCATCAGGGCGAACGCATGAACGCCGAAATTTATATCCGATGAAATTGCGAATATTTCTATAAATTATTGATTTTCGATCAGATTATTTATTTGATAACGCTCTGAACATGCCCTATAATTCCCCTATATTTTATAGAGAGAAAAGGCAGTTATGAGCACAAATTATGACGTCAGACCAGCCCCTCCCAAACCGGATCTTTCCAAATATCCGCAGATTCCCAAAGGTGCCTGCCTGAACTGGAACAAAACTACCAGAACGTTCCAGGTTTACCTGCACGCCTACAAGACTGACAGCGACACAGGGGAGAAAAAGAAAACAAGGATCAGCCTTGGCTCGCTCAAAGAGAATGGTGATTTTCAGATGTCCCGCACATGGCAGCTTTCCAAGGAAAAAGAAGAACTGCAAAACATGCTCAGAGAAGCCGGTTCGACTGATGCTGACAGGGCAGACAAAGCGGTGAAAGCTCTCTCTTCAGCGGCATCAGAAGCCAAAATCGACACCAGACAGCAGTCAAAAGTTGTTCACAGCCTCGATGCCGTCCTGCTTGGGACTGTGCTGATGTCTCTCAGCGGCCACAGCGATGCCGCCTCAATAAGCGACGGGATTAACTGCCGCATCAGGAAGACCGTATTTGAGCCATATATGCCCGATATCATCTCAAAGAAGCCGGTATCCCATGACACTGTGAGAAAGCTGATGATGCTGGCTGATCCGGCAAAGTTCTGGTCATTATGCCGTTCTCTGACTGCCGGACTGGCCTCAGATATTGAGGGGCGCGTAATAGCTGCTGACGGACAGGCCGTCAAAGCTACAGCAAGATCCGGAGACCATGGCGCAAGAATGATCATGAACTTTTACGATGCCTCAGGAAGAGTATGCATCGGGGAAAAGCTCATAGACCTGAAAACCAATGAGATTACGGCAGGGCCGGAGATCCTTGAGTCGCTCAATGTAACAGGAGCCACAGTGACAGTTGATGCCATGAGCTGTCAGACGGCTTTTGCCGGGAAAATCATAGAAAAAGGTGCGCACTGGCTGTTTGCACTCAAGGGAAACCAGGGCAGAGTAGCCACAGAAGCCCTGGCGGCATTCAGTTCTTATGAAGGACTGTCAAAGGGCCTGGAACCTGAAAACGAGCTGGATCACGGACGGATCGAAACAAGACAGGTATCAGTCCTGAAAGCCTCGCTTCTGCCGAAAGAGATACTCGAAGGCTGGAAAGGGCTTGATGGAGGCAGCATTGTCAGAGTAGTCAGGGATCGTGTCATCAAATTAACCAATGAAAAAAGCAATGAGACTGCCTGGTACATCACTTCACTGGCACCAAGCGAATCGAACCTGCGCCGCATAGCTGATACCGTAAGGGCTCACTGGAGCATCGAAAACCGTCTGCACTGGCTTCTTGATGTCCGCTTTGACCAGGACCGCATGCAGGCCAATGATCCGGCGTACATAGAAAACCGTGCGGCACTGAACCGCATGGCTCTGGCCATGACAGAGAACTACCGTTTCTGGCTTTATGACCAAAAGAGGACACCAAAACTGCTGAGTGTCAGGCAGGTCATGCAGCGCTGTGAAGATCCGCTGGTCGGGCTTGAATGCCTGTGCTGTGCTCTCGGCCTGCTATGACCCAGCTGAAGCGGGGTTCATGCGTTCGCCCTGCAGAAGCCATAGTCATGCGGCCTGCATCTGCTATCATAGTGCGCTGTAACCGAACTTTTATACAATATCCGTCTTGCGGGGTGAATCTCCGGAGATTCCGTTCCTGACTGCCATGCAAATCTCGATATCTGCAATCATCTGCCTCACTGCGGCACTGCTGGTTTTTCTCAAGCTTTTCAGACAGCGCATCAGATCTGTGCTGTCACTCAGGACCTATGCAGTGAGTGCTGTGTCATTCGGATCATTCAGAATCTATGCACTCGCTGCAGCGTCAGCTGCGCTTTTCGCAGAGATTTGCCGGATATCGGGATCTGGCAGCATCACCGCCCTTGTGGCATCTGCAGTGCTCGTATGCCTGTCTGTTCCGGTACTGAGACTTGATGGAAATTCAGGAAACGCAGGCAGAGTCTCAGGAACACGAAGCTTCACGGCAGATCTGCTGCTTCTGGCGCTCTCCTTCTGGTTCGCCATGATAAGCGTGTTTTCCCGGGAGCTTTCGGCATATTTCGGAGGAAGTCCGGCACGGGGACTGCTGCATTTCACCGTCATGCAGTACCCGGTTTTTCTCTGTGTCATGCTCTGTTATATCGCGGCCTGCTGCATCAGAAAAACCGTTATCAAGGCAATTCTCCTCACATTTCTGACAGTCTTCCTTCTGCTGGTTATTTCCGACTTCGTCGTCATGCGCGAACTCAGCACGAGAGTCATAATCTCCGAAAATCCTGAGCTTTACTGACGGAATTTTTAACTCCTCAGCCATAATCACGCATTTTTTCCACCAGGATTGCGGAGCAGCAGTACTTGTGCTGATCGCGTCCTGTATATTCTGCATGCTCTCTCTGTGCGTGCATCATGGATCAAAACGGACCGATGGCAAGGCCGTGCCGATCACAGGTCTGTGTGCGGCAGCCATTCTCACACTGGCCTTCCCCGCGCTGAGGCTTGCCGATGCAGGCCAGCCATCAGCTTACGACTACAAATTCAGGAGCATAATTGATCTTGCCGGGCTGGGAGTCAAAGCCAACTATATCTGGACATACAGGAGCAAAAGACCGTTCGGAGGAATAAACTACAGCAAACGATACAGCAAGGCTGCCAGGAATTCCGAACACTCGGTAATGCGCGCACTCGGAAGGCATCAGAATGTCGTATTAATCTTTGCAGAGTCCCTGTCTTCGTACCGGAGCAGATTCTTTGGCGGGTTCAGCGATGAGACGCCTCTGACAGATAAAATAGCGGAGAACTCGCTTGCTTTCACCTCACACCATACCAACGGCAACAATACGGCGACAGCAACTTTCGGTCTCTTTACCGGACTGCCGTACATCAACTCTGTTCACCAGTATGATGACCCTGTATATTTCAGGGACAATATGATAAGAGATTTCAGGGCAGCCGGCTATCATACTGTTGCAATGTATTCATCAAAGAACTTTGCAAGGCTTGACAGCATTTACCAGCTTGCCGGCTTTGACGAGACTGTAGACGGGACAGATCCTTTTTATGATCGCAGTCTGAGACTGACTTTTGACAGTGTTCCTGACAGGGATCTTTTCGGCAATGCCCTCAGACACATAAAACAGCGTGAAAAACGGGACACTCCGTTCTTTATCTTCATCATGACATCGACCAACCATCCGCCGTTCAGAATTCCTGACTCCGTGGAATACTATTCTGCCCAGAGAACAATGACATATATGGACGAGGAAATTTCCCGTTTTATCAGCAGCCTTGAAAAAGACGGTTTCTTCCGAAACGGCATAGCAGTGATTACAGGCGACCACCGGGCCATGCTTCCCGTGGAGCAGAAAGAGATTGACCGTTACGGCGAGGATGCGGTGTCACGCGTGCAGCTCATCATAACCGGCGCCGGGATAACCCCTGGAAAGATTGAAAGCGACACCTCCCATGCTTCCATACGGGCAATGCTCGAATATCTTGAACTTGACAGAGCACCTGTGCGTCCGTTCCAGTTCAATCCCTTTGCACAGAACAATGGCAGTGAGGACGTCATATTCCAGCCATATGATCCGGCCGATGAAATCATGATTAAGACAGGCGGCAGGAACTACACCTACCGTCTCCGGGGAGATGAGTCTTCATTCGCCGGCGACAGGCCAGAAAGTAAAAAGGCCGAGGAACTTGAGGAGCTGATTTATTTCATAAGGAAAGGAATATTCAGAGAGGACAGGCAGGAACAGAAATAAAACTGCTGCATTTTATGGTAATGGAAGGAACTGCTCTCTTCCATTCATCCGCGATGCGGTCCTTCATTATGCCGGAATATTCGCTCCGGCATTTCCGGTTCAGGACCGCTTTTCGAATTCTGTCAAATAGCACACCTCCGTTTAATCCAGACATCTCCCCGAAAAGGACCCGCCGCGGCAGCAGCGGGCGAGCAAACAGCTCAGGAGTCAAAATCCGTTTACCTGCTATCACCCTCCCTGGAGGAGTGAGAGCGCAATCTGGGTCGAGCTGTTCGCCTGGGTCAGGACGGAGGAGGCTGCCTGCTGGATGACGTTCTGCTGGGTCAGCTGCGCAGTCTCGGCGGCGAAGTC
>Ga0256404_1010895_pt1 | contig 12395 bp, 9 predicted proteins | sample RumenRJG_01DNA_FD_185990 | JGI IMG/M metagenome (GOLD analysis project Ga0256404, IMG submission 185990) | Bovine rumen microbial communities from Lethbridge, Alberta, Canada - RJG_01 | ecosystem: Host-associated > Mammals > Digestive system > Stomach > Rumen | place: Canada: Alberta | collected...
AAATCTGCATTAGACGGATAATAAGCCGTATTGTTCCATCCGACAATGAGGAAAAGCACGAGTACGACCATCACTACGCCTATGCCGACAAACCAGATACCACGCTCAAAACCACTCTGCATGATTGTGCGGATGATACCATATAATAATAACGCGACACCAACCAGAAATATTATAAGTAAAGGCCACATCTCGATAAAATTATAGAGATATTTCATCGGTTCGAGCATGATCACCCCCGAAATAGGGTCATAAGCATAACCATCTTTGAGAAGAATATGAATAAGAAAGATGAGAAAGAGCACAAGGAAAATACCAGAGACATATCCTAGATTCCGGCGGCAACGACTATACAGAACCTCGTCGTCGATATTATTTATCAAATAAAGTATACCGAGAATCATCGAAAGCGCCACAATAGCCACACCAAGCACGACATTCCAAGGATCAAGCAAAGCATCAAGACCACAACTAGCATTTGTCCAATGGCTAATCACAGGTTGAAAACTGTCCACGATATTCATTTTATCGACCACGAAATTGCTGCCATTAAAAAATGTCGCCACAGCCCCACCCAAAAGCAACGGTCCGACGATACCATTCACAACAAGACACACCTGAAAGGTTTTTACTCCAAGAAAATTCCCCAGTTTGTTTTGGAATTCATAACTTACAGCTTGTACCACAAACGAGAAAAGGATGAGCATCCACAACCAATAAGCCCCACCAAAACTGGTACTATAAAACAAAGGAAAACTTGCAAAGAAAGCTCCACCAAAGGTAACAAGAGTGGTAAAAGTAAATTCCCATTTACGCCCAGTCGAATTGATCAGCAATCGACGTTCTTCGGGTGTTTTTCCTAAGACAAATATCAAACTATTGGCTCCCTGAACAAACAAAAGGAAGACCAGCAAGGCTCCTAACAGACTAATCAGGAACCACCAATATTGTTGAAGAAATGTGTAACTCATGATTCAGAATTTTGATTGTTCGACTCTACGATAGAATGTTCCGGTCCTCGCTTGATTTCCTTTAGCATGATGCTGATAGCGACAGCCAGCATCGTAGTAAAGAGGACCAAGAAGATAAAGAATGTCAGAGCCACCGAACCGGCACGAATATCACTCACGGCAACCCATGTAGGAAGCATATCCTGTATCGTCCACGGCTGTCGACCAAACTCCGCTACCATCCATCCGCACTCACTGGCCAGATAAGAAAGAGGAAGTAAGAACAAAGCCAAAGCATAATACCAACGGAAGCGAATTGCAGATAAATCCTTACGATAGACGAGGAAGAGCGAAACTGCAAAGAACAAGATGAGTAAGCACCCTACTCCCACCATGATGCGGAAACACCAGAAATTGACCGGGATAAACGGCACAATCTGATCAGCCGACTTCACATACCCATAACCGAAATACCTGATATTTTCAGCGATAACCTGTCGATTAACCTTACTTGTATCCCCTTTGCGATAACGAGAGACAGCCACGATAGCCTTCTTACCCATCTCGATTTTCTGTTTGAGCGAAGGCTCGCAAGTACCATCCGGCATAACATATCCATTGATAATATCATTCACCCCCGGAACATATCCATGCATATCATGAGTAGCCAAGAACGAAAGCATATGAGGGACGGCAATCCTCATTGGCGGTTCCTCTTTGTTGGCATAATCAGCCTGAACAAAAGGGTTCACCCAAGCCACCCCCGTTAGTCCTTGGTCAACACCTCCATGATAGAGAGCTTCCATCGCAGCCAACTTCATCGGTTGTGTGCGAGCCACCATATAGGCAGAATGATCACCCGTCATCAGCACAAGCAACGAAGCAGCAATACCAACCCACGATGCTATCTTGATACTCTCGACAGCCAACTTCACCTCGCGCTTATGCCATAAATACCAGCAACATACCGCGATACAGAATACCGAACCAATAATCCAAGTAGAAGTAACCGTATGGAAGAACTTATCCACAGCAAAAGGCGACAGGGCAACATTCCAGAAAGAGTTCATCTCGAAGCGCATCGTATCAGGATTAAAAGTCTGACCGATAGGATATTGCATCCACGAATTGGCTACAAGTATCCACCATGCAGAGATTGTGGCGCCAATACCCGTAAGCCAAGTAGAAGCAAGATGAAAACTAGGCGAAACTTTCTTCCAACCAAAGAACATAACAGCCACAAAAGTAGATTCCATAAAGAATGCGACAATACCTTCTATGGCCAAAGGTGCGCCAAACACATCACCCACGAACCACGAATAATTACTCCAATTCGTACCAAACTCAAATTCCAGTATGATACCAGTAGCCACCCCCATGGCGAAGTTAACGCCAAAGAGTTTCTGCCAGAATCGAGAGACATCACGCCAGAATCTTTTCTTTGTGCGATAATAGCAAGTTTCGGCGATGCCCATTATCAGAGCCAGTCCCAAGGTGAGCGGAACAAAGAGCCAATGATAAATCGCCGTAAGAGCAAACTGAGCTCTCGACCAATCGACAGTAGTCGAAGTTATTTCCAATACATTTATCATAGGAATTATTCTTTTAATATTTTACTACTAACAAATTCATCTTCGTGACCTTTCTGAGCATGCTCTCCGATGAAGTCAGGAAAGAAAAATAATTTGAGAACGAAAAAGATGATAATTAATTTAATAATGATGACGACCCAAAGAGTCCTTCCCCACGTAAGATGTTTAAAACCATCCACATAGAGATCACAGACCCGAAAGAAAAAGCCGCATCTTTTCATAAAAAATAATAATATATGTTTAATACTTTGAGGCAAATATAAAAAATTAACTGAAATGTTGTTCTATTTTTCCATAAAAATGCTAAAATTTAATTTATTAAAGGTTTACAGAAGCTTTTTCTTTGCAATTTAATAAGAAAAGGTGTATTTTTGCATTAGCTTAATTTTGAATAATGAATAGAATATTTACATTTGCTTTGCTACTATGTGCTGTTGTTCCAGCATCTGCCCAGGGTGTATTAACTCTGGACAGTTGTCGTGTTCTTGCATTGCGCAACAACAAACAGCTCAATGCTTCAAGGTTGAAACAGGAAGTAGCGACCAATATCCGCAAGGCTGCGCGAACAAAATATCTGCCAAAGATAGATGCTATTGGCGGATATCAATATTTCAGCCGACAGATATCATTACTCAGCGGGGCCCAACAAGATGAGATCAGCAATCTAGGTACAAGCATGGCCGGCGCAGGCGCACAGGCTTTCGGATCGCTTGGTGCTGATTTGCAATCCAAGTTATCTAGTGGCATTTCTTCATATCTTACGAGCCTAGTACAACAAGGTGTCATAGATCCTACTACCGCACAAAAGATTGGACAACAAGTAAGTGGAATCGGCACACAGATAGGCACTCAGATTGGCAACGAACTGGGTAATACCGTAGGCAATAGTATCGCACAGTATGGCAATCAAACCGGTAAGAAAATTGTAGATGCCTTACATACAGACACACGAAATATATGGGCCGGAGCTATCTTGGTGAGACAACCTATTTTCATGGGAGGTGCCATAGCGGCAATGAACCGTATTGCCGAAATCGGAGAAAACATCGCGTTGAACGATCTTGATTTCAAACAGCAGTCTACCCTTTATAGCATCGATCAGGCTTACTGGATGGTTGTTTCGCTCAAACAGAAACAGAAGTTGGCTTACAGCTACCGTAATCTCATCAAGAAGCTCGACAAGGATGTACATAAGATGATCAAGGAAGGTGTAGCCACCAAGGCACAAGGCCTGAAAGTTGATGTGAAAGTCAATGAGGCCGAGATGCAATGCACCCAAGTTGATGACGGACTAACCCTATCAAAGATGTTACTCTGCCAACTGACAGGCCTTCCTATGGACAGCAAGATTACATTAGCCGATGAAGACATCGAACATTTAGACATCAAGACATCAAATGTCACGTCAAACACAGATTCAGCCTACACGACACGTCCGGAGATAAGAATGCTCCAGAACGCTGTAGATGTAAGCGAACAGAATACCAAGATCGTAAGAGCAGCATATTTACCACATATAGCACTTACCGGAGGCTATCTAGTTTCCAATCCGAATGTATTCAACGGATTCCAAAGAAAATTCGATGGCACATGGAATGTTGGTGTCACCGTTCAAGTACCCGTATGGAATTGGATGGAAGGAGCCTACAAGGTACGCGCAGGCAAGGCTGCAACGGCCATTGCCCGCATGGAGTTGAATGATCTGCAAGAGAAGATACATTTACAGGTAAATCAGAGTCAATTCAAACTGTCGGAAGCCAAGAAACGTTTGAGGATGGCAGAAAAGAACACGAAAAGCGCCGAAGAGAATCTACGTTGTGCGAATCTCGGATTCAAGGAAGGCGTGATGGGTGTTACAGAAGTCATGGCCGCCCAGACAGCATGGCAACAAGCACAGAGTCAGAAAATTGACGCACAAATCGACGTGAAACTTTCACAGGTTGGTTTACAGAAAGCATTGGGAACATTATACTAACAAAAAAATATTAGCTTTATGTCAGCTAAAACACAACATAACAATATACTTTTGGCCGTGATTGGATTTGCACTGGTCGTAGTAATCGTGGGATTGATAGGATTTGCCGTATATGGGAAAGACGACGAAACCATCCAAGGCGAAGTAGAAGTAAGTGAATACAGAGTAGCATGCAAGTTACCCGGTCGAGTGGTAGAGTTGCGTGTCAAGGAAGGAGACTACGTTCATGTAGGCGATACGCTCGCAATCCTTCAGATACCAGAAATCGACGCACAGAAGAAAGTAGCCGAGGCTACCAGTGAAGCAACAGAGGCTTTCCAAGACCTTACCGATGCCGGTGCTCGCAAAGAGACTATTCAGAGTGCTTACCAAGTAGTGATGACGGCTCAGTCGGGATATGACGTTGCCAAGAAGACATATACCCGAATGCAGCACCTTTATGACGAAGGTGTCGTAAGTGGGCAGAAACGCGATGAAGCATTTGCTGCATACAAGGCAGCCGAAGCTCAGGTAAAGGTAGCTCAAAGTCAATATAAATTGGCCAAGAGCGGTGCCCGAGAAGAAGAGAAACGCATTGCTGCGAAGAATGCCAAGGCTGCTGCCAGTGCTGTAGGCGTAGTAAGTTCTCTGCTCAAGGAGACCGTACAGATTGCTCAAGTAGAGGGAGAAGTCAGCACCATTTATCCGAAAGTTGGCGAGCTTGTAGGACTTGGTTCTCCTATCATGAGCATTTCCATGATGAACGATATGTGGGGAACCTTCAATATCAGAGAAGACAAGCTGAAAGGAATGAAGGTTGGTGACACCTTCAGAGTATTGGTTCCTGCCTTCAACAAAGAGATGGACATGAAAGTATATAATATCAAGGACGAAGGAAGCTATGCTGTATGGAAAGCCACAAAGACCACAGGGCAGTATGATTTGAAGACCTTCGAAGTCAAGGCCCGCCCTATCAAGAAGTTTGAAGGTCTCCGCCCTGGTATGTCCCTTATTATAAAATAGGTTATCCAGAAATTCCAAAATGCTAAAGCGAATCTATCATATAGCATTACGCGAATGTGGCATCATGTGGAAGAACCCAATCTATGGATTCTGCATGGTGATATTCCCTATTGTTATCATATTCTTCTTCACCTCGCTGATGAGCGCCGGCGTCCCAACGGATTTGCCATGTGGTGTAGTTGATGCCGACAACACAACGACTACCCGTGCCATGATCCGAAAGTTGGATGCTTTCCAAACCACAAAGGTTGTCAGTCATTACCAAAACGTTAACGAGGCACGAAATGCTATACAGAAAGGCGACATCTATGCTTTCCTATACATTCCAGAGGGAACGACGTCGAAATTGATGTCGGGTGACCAACCAAAGATTTCTTTCTATTATAGCAATGTAACTCTTGTTGCCGGTGGAAACCTCTACAAGGATCTGAAGACCATATCGACATTAGGTTCAGCCGCGGTAGGCATCAAAAAGTTATTAGCCATCGGAAAGACAAACCAAGAAATCAGCGACTTCCTACAACCGATAGCCATAGACCTACATCAGACAGGAAACCCATGGAGCAACTATAATGTATATCTCAGCACCACGATGATACCGGGTTTGCTCATGCTCTTTATATTCCTGATCACACCATACTCCATCGGAACAGAACTCAAATTCAAGCGTTCTCGAGAATGGATGGCAATGGCCGACAACAATCCATGGCTGGCAATAGCAGGCAAGATACTACCGCAAACCATTGTATTTCTAACCATCTTCTATGGTTTTGAATTCTATATCTATTACATCCTAGGATTTCCACATCCCGGTGGCATCATACCAATTCTTCTCATCGGCTTACTCGCTGTTTTGTCTTGTCAGGGATTTGGAATTTTCATCTTTGGCCTGATGCCGTCACTCCGTATGTCGATGAGTGTATGTTCACTCTGGTCGGTGGTCAGTTTTTCTGTCTGCGGAGCCACATACCCAGCATTTGCAATGAATCCGTTCATTGAGGGATTAGCCGTCCTATTCCCTTTACGCCACTATTACATGATCTATCAGATGGGCATATTAAACGGATTTCCGCTTACCGATTGCTGGTTCTATATCATGACTCTGTGCATATTTGCCATGCTACCATTGTTCACGGTCAAGAACATCAAGAAAGCCATGTTACTATATGTATATATACCATAATGAATAAAGAAGGATTATTATATAAGATATCCGAAGGCATACAGGATATGTGCTATATCTGGAGCAAGGAGATACGTTCTACCATCAAGGACGAAGGTGTACTTATCTTCTTGATTCTGGTACCGTTAGCTTATCCACTCCTCTACTCGTGGATATACAACAACGAGGTGGTAAGAGATGTCCCTACGGCTATCGTAGACTTATCACATACACAGACCAGTCGTGAATTCATCAGAGAGTTTGATGCCGGTCCAGAAACCAAGGCTGCTTACTATTGCAACTCACTGGATGAAGCAAAAGACTTGATACGCAAACAGGTGGTACACGGAATTCTATACTTTCCAAGTGATTTTGAAGACAACTTGTATCGTGGAGAGCAAAGCAAGGTAAGTGTATATACAGATATGAGTTTGATGCTTACCTATAAGGCAATCTATGGACAAGCACAAGCTATAGCCTCACACATCAATACAAAGATACAGATATCAAAGTCAACAACAGCTTTTACCAATCGTGACGAAGAGATAACGACCAAGCCGCTAGACTTTGATGAAGTACCAATATTCAATTCTACAGGCGGTTATGGCAATGCCATTCTTCCTGGTGTATTGATTCTTATCCTACAACAGACTCTGTTGCTGGGCATTGGCTTATCAGCAGGTACGGCTCGAGAGAACAACCGTTATCAGGAGCTCATCCCGATCAGCAAACATTACAATGGCATCTTCAGAATCGTGTTTGGAAAATCGATGTGCTACCTGATGATATATGTCGTCATGTCAGCCTATATTACCCTCTGCGTACCAAGGTTTTTCCATTTCACGACACTTGTACAGCCGTGGCCTTTGTTCTCACTCATGCTCCCATTCCTATTAGCGGTAATATTCTTCGGGATGGCCTTGAGTTGCTTGGTGAGATATCGAGAGAATGTCATGCTACTGGTTGTATTTACCTCGGTACCACTCCTCTTCATGACAGGTATATCATGGCCACTCAGCAATATGCCAGGTTATTGGAAGAGCATTGCGATGATATTCCCTTCGACATGGGGAGTACGCGGATTCCTCAGCATTAGTAGCATGGGAGGTAGCATCGAAGATATACAGGACGAAATCATGATTCTCTGGTTTCAGGCCGTATTATATTTCTTCATCACATGCGCTGTATATCGTTACCAGATCAATCACACCCGAAAGCATGCAAACGAGAAGATCATGAACGTAAGGGCAAAAGCAAAAGAGGCTATGAATCGTATAGACTCATAACCTCTTTGACGAATTTTATCTTTACAGTCGTTCAGACTCACAAATCAGTTGTTGTGAATCTGAACGATTTTTGTTTTTGGCTTTTCCTTATTACGACGATTGGTAACGGTAACCACCGCCTGTGCAAGGCTCAAGAACGCCTGTCCCGTTACCGTATCTACCTTTGTAGCCGCAGGAGCTCCATCATCGCCACTCTCACAGATACTCTGTACGAGTGGAATCTGAGCCAACAAAGGACATCCCATCTCGGCAGCGAGATTCTTGCAACCATCCTTACCAAAGATATAATACTTGTTCTCAGGCAATTCTGCCGGGGTAAAATAGGCCATATTTTCGATAAGTCCCAAGATAGGAACATTCACTTTATCATTACGATACATATCTATACCCTTACGCGCATCTGCAAGGGCTACCTTCTGAGGGGTACTTACAATCACAGCACCTGTTATAGCGAGTGTCTGCAATAAGGTAAGATGTATATCACTTGTGCCAGGAGGGGTATCAAGGATGAAATAGTCCAAATCGCCCCAATCGGCATCACCGATCAACTGCTTCAAGGCACTCGTAGCCATACCGCCACGCCACAGTGTAGCCTTATCAGGATCTACGAAGAAACCAATACTCAGCATCTTCACGCCATACTTTTCAATAGGTTCGATAAGATTTCTGCCATCTTTCTCGACCCCGCAAGGACGGGCATCCTCAACACCAAACATCTTAGGCATTGAAGGACCGAAGATATCGCAGTCCAATAATCCTACCTTATAGCCCAACTTAGCCAGCGCAATTGCGAGATTGGCAGAGACCGTACTCTTACCGACACCACCCTTACCGGAACTTACAGCAATAACATTCTTTACCTGAGGCAGCATCTTGCCCGGTTCCGGACGCTTGGCTGATTTATACTCCAGATTTATTGTCACCTGAACATCAGGAGAAATATGATAATGGATAGCAGCCTCGGCAGCCTTCACCGTAGATTTGAGGAAAGGATCTGTATCACGAGGAAAAATCAGAGTAAAACTTACCGTCATACCATCGATACGAATACTGTCGGCCAGCATTTCACTTTCGATAAGATTTTTCTTTGTACCTGGATAAATCACCGTAGCCAGGGCATCAGTTATCAATTTTGGATATAATGTCATACGTTTAATTTTTGCCGCAAAGTTACCCATTATTTAAAGAAATAGCAAATAAAAACTAATTTATTTCAGTAAATCACTGTTTTTCAGTAACTTTGCAATCAATGAATTTGCAATCAATGAGAATAAAAAATATACTGTTCTTGGGACTTTTGCTTTTTAGTTCCATTCACTCCAAAATTTCTGCAGCCGACCTGATTTGGTATAATGGCAAATATGCAGTAAGCTATAATGTACAGAAAAAAGTTTCACCTGTTGTCCGTGAGGCTGTCAACATGTTTGCCAGCGATATGGAAGCTAAGACCGGCCATAAGGCGACCGCTCGGAATAACGGAATCATCGACATCTATCAGTTGGACATGATGTCGAATAAGGAGTTCAAGAATCTGGAAATTTATCATATCTCCTACCAGAATTTCATTGCCAAGCCCGATGCTTTCTATTTAGGTGTAAGAAATGGCAGAATCGTAATTGTAGGAAGCAACGCTATCGGTACTGCTTATGGCATACTGGAATTATCCAGAATGGCCGGTATCTCACCATGGATTGACGTGACCAAGGCTATGCCAAAGAAGGTAAGGTATCTTGCCATCGATAAATCTTTCCAGACCACTCAATGGCCATCGGTAACTTATCGTGGCATCGCTCTGCTCCCTAATGGCAAGGAAACTCTTAAGATCGAGGACTATCAGAAGATGTTCCGACTCCTCGTCCGACTTCGGGGCAATTGCATCATGGCAAACAATCGTTCTGAGGAAAGACTCATCTGTAGCAAATCTTTCAGAAAGATAGCGGACAACTATGGCATACAGACACTCGACTATCAGAGCTCGAAACATCCGGTCTTCGTAAATCTTGGATATATCTCGGAAAGGGAAAATGATATCAACGTTTCGTCCGTACAACCGGGTGTGGTGTATGAACAGTTGCAGAATGCCATCGATACGCATGATACAAAGATGTGGATAACCAGATGTCACCTTCCTAAGGTTGCCTCTTACGATCTGTCCCTCATCATGGATATGGCATGGAACTCTCAATATGTGAATGCACAAAATCTGGAGGCGCACTACAAGAACTGGCTCACCCAGTTGTTTGGTGACTTGGTGGCTCGTAAACTCTTGCCGCTGATGAGCGACTATTATCGTCTGATCGGAATATGCAAACCGGAACTTCTTGCTCATGCAGATTTCAATGAGAGTGAATTTGGTAATGAGTTAGAGAGATATATTGCAGCATATCAGGATTTAAGTCGACGAATAGAAAGTATAGATCGTCTGGTAGATTCTGACAATAAGATTGCTTATTTCGCCACCATCAAATATCCTGTCATTGCTGCAGCAGCGACGACAGAGATGAACCTCGAGGCTCAAGAGGCACGCAACATTGCCCGTCCGGGATTATTCTATAAGGATGAGGAGGCTTTAGCTGCAGCGGCCAACAGTCTCAAGGCCTATCAAAGACTAAAAGAAATCAACGATCCTCTTGGCATCAAGAGTGTCGAACCTATTCTCCCTGGCAAGTTAACGGATAAACAGGTGAAGCAATATGCGACAACCAATCAGTATGACTTGCAGCCGCTCAGAAAGCAGTTGGGCAACTGTATTGCGCTCAATGCCATCTCGTACGCATCCGGGCCTGCAGAGATTACTACCATTCCGATGTTGGGTCATAGCAACAATGCCGTTGTACTCCATCAGAACGATGTGCTGGAATACACTTTCAACACAAGACAAGAGGGGGTTCATGCCATCCGAATAGCTACCATCCCGAATGTTACCAACCAGATACAAATACGTGTGGATTTTGGTAATTGGGAGACCATATACATAGACCCAAGCAAGAAAGATTTTGTTAGAGGACAGGTTATCTCTACCATCAACAAAGATCTTTACGTGGGTAGTCACCATATATATATCAAGGCGGCCAGCAATCGTGTCATTCTCGACCAAATCATGTTCGATCATGATCCTAGCCGTATCTTTTATGTAATTCCAGTAACATCATATTAAGTATTAACATTATGGGAAAAGGAAAACTCGCCAAATTTGCCGAGATGGAAACTTTCGAGAATGTTTTTCAATATCCATTCTCTGTCATCAGTAATGAACCTTTTGCGATGAAAGGTCATTGGAACGAGCAATACTTCAAGAACGACAACCCTATCGTCCTCGAATTGGGATGCGGTAAGGGTGAATATACTGTAGAGTTAGCTAAGCTATACCCTGACATGAACTTTGTCGGTGTTGACATCAAGGGTGCACGCATGTGGACAGGAGCAAAGCAGGCGATCGAAGCCGGATTGAAGAATGTCGCTTTCCTGCGTACTAATATAGAAATCATCGACCGTTTCTTTGGATTAGATGAGGTGAGCGAGATTTGGCTTACCTTCAGTGATCCTCAGATGAAGAATGAGCATAAGCGTCTTTCCAGTACTTTCTTCATGGAGCGATATCGCCATTTCTTAAAGGATCATGGCATCATTCATCTGAAAACGGACTCTAACTTCTTATTTACATACACCAAATATATGGTTGATGTCAATAAGTTGCCTGTAGTATTCTCTACCAATGACTTGTATCATACTGAGGGTATCGATGATGAAACTCACAAGATTCTATCTATCCAGACCTATTATGAGAGTATGTGGATAGAACGGGGCCTCAACATTAAATATATGAAGTTTCAACTTCCACGAGAGGGGGAACTGAAAGAACCTGAAGTAGAAATAGAACTCGATGATTACAGAAGCTATCATCGAGATAAACGAAGCGGAAACGACACGCACAAATAAAGCGTCATTTTAATTCTGCATATTACAAAATAAGGTTCGTCTGATAAATACATTGATTTTATCGACGAACCTTATTTTTTACCGCAAGCCAGCAATATTTTAGTTAAAAAGATAAAAAAAACGTCTTTTTTGGGGGAACTTATTTAGTTTTTTTATGATACTGGTGGTGGAGGTGACCCTACAGTTACAGAAAGTCAGATTTTAGGAATGTGGTATGGCGTTACAGAGAGCAACCATGACCTTGAAGTTTTTATATTTAATATCCAGGCCAATGGTAATGGTAGATATCTTGAAAATGATGCTAAGGCAAGTAAGAATTGGATTCCGTCTACCTACGACCTTAAGATGACATGGGCATTGAGCAATGGCACATTTACGGCTGTCGTTGATGCACCGGATGGTAAGCATACTATGAAGGGAGATATCTTGAAGTTATCTTCAACTACTTTGAAGATTAAACGTCATTTTGATGACGGAACGACTGACATC
>Ga0256404_1010896_pt1 | contig 12395 bp, 11 predicted proteins | sample RumenRJG_01DNA_FD_185990 | JGI IMG/M metagenome (GOLD analysis project Ga0256404, IMG submission 185990) | Bovine rumen microbial communities from Lethbridge, Alberta, Canada - RJG_01 | ecosystem: Host-associated > Mammals > Digestive system > Stomach > Rumen | place: Canada: Alberta | collected...
CCTGAGACAACTGATTTGGATACATTTTCCCACCGTACTTTTCAGCCCAGCCGAAGAGTGTCCTTATGTGCTTTTCCGGGTCTTTGTACAGATAGTCAAATGCTTTCTGAAGACCAAACTTTTTGAGGGTAACGGACATTTTCATGGAACGCGCCTCCTTTACGCAGCATGAATTACGTTCATAAGATAGCAGTCGCTGAAACAAAATGATATAAGCAAAAACGGCAATCTGTCTAAAAACGAACAGATCACCGTCTGATGTTTGAACTGCAGGAAAAGTTTTATAGAGAAGCAGGCCTGACTTTATTCTGGATTGCTTCCATCTTTTGATCTAATACCTCACATATCTCTGCGCAGCTCCGCAGGTCTTCTGCAATTTCTGGAGAGATATGAACATCCTTTTTGTATCTGATTTTATGTTCCAGGCTGGCCCAGCAATCCATGGAAATGGTGCGAAACTGTACTTCGACCTTCATCATCCTTTTTTTGTCATGAAGAAAGATCGGAATTTGAACAATCAGGTGCAGACTGCGATAACCGTTTTCCTTTGGATTTGCAATATAATCTTTTCTTTTGACAAGAACAATATCATCCTGCTTCAGGAGTACATCAGCCAACATATAGATATCGGAAACGTAGGAACAGATGACCCGAACACCAGCAACATCATTAATGTTATTTTCGATGCTCTCCACAGTAAGCGGTAATTGTTTTTCGATCATCTTGTTCAGAAGGCTTTCCGGAGACTTTAGACGAGTTTTGATGGATTCAATGGGGTTGCGATCATATTGAAGCGAAAGTTCCTCGTTGAGCACCTGAAATTTTGTTTCCATACTCATCATTGCACTTCGATAATATGCCATCAGTTCCCTGTAAGGATGCGCGATTTCCTGTATTTTCCCTTTAACCTCTCCCTTGCTCAGTCGATTCAGCAGAAGGTGCTCGAAATATGTCAGATTGGTTGTATGCGTATCCATGTTCGTCTCCCTTTTAATAATTGCTCTGAATACGGGCATATGGTTCCCCCAAACAGTTCCCACCTCATCATACCCGCGAATGATCCACGGCACAATAAACGAAAATAGAAATATGTAAGACAACTTCGGAAATTTCAGGTGGTACGGCCGAAGACGCGCAATTTGAACAAAACGAAGAGCTTGTTTATTGTTTATGTCAATAGCCGATGATAGACTGACCATGTCCCTTATCCCTGCCAACATCATGAAAGGAGAACAGGCATGATACATTTGGATCGTAGAATGAAGAAAATGGTACTGGCTGGCATTGGCGCTGCTGCTCTGGCCCGCGAAGAAAGCAACGGACTTCTTCAGGAATTGGTGCAAAAAGGAGAATCGATTGTTGAAAGCAGTGGAATACGCAATGAAATGCTGCACCGAAATACAGAAGAAGCAGCCGACCCTTCCACTGCGGTGGATTCCTGGCTCGAAACACTGAGCAAAATGACTCCTGAACAATTGAGTGTGCTGAAGGATGCGATTAACTCATTGGAATGGGCAAACGAACCTCCTGCTACGGAAAATATAGACATCGACAACGAAGAGGAGTAATGTGACATGGCCAGGGAGCCAAAGATTGACCAGCATAGGCGTTTAGGCGAGATTATCGAGGTACTGCGGCGAAACGAAATTACCAGGGAAATGACGCCCGAAAAGCTGTGTGCTGTTATGGAAGAATTAGGCCCAACTTTTATTAAACTTGGGCAAATTCTTTCCATGCGCTCCGATTTACTGCCCGCAGCATACTGTGAAGCGTTAACACGCTTACGCACTCAAGTAGAACCTATGCCATACGAACAAGTAGAAGCGATCCTGGAGGGTGCCTATGGACATCCTCTCCAGGATATTTTTGCTTCATTTGACCAAAGTGCTTTGGGAAGCGCATCGATTGCACAGGTTCACTCCGCTGAATTAGTTTCCGGTGAGAAGGTGGTTGTCAAGGTTCAAAGACAAGGCATCCACGAAACGATGAACCGTGACATTGTATTATTAAAAAAGGCGGCAGAAGTGGTCAAATACACACCGCATAAAAGTTTGGTTGATTTTAACCGTGTATTGGACGAAATGTGGATAGTCGCCCAGCAGGAAATGAACTTTCTCACAGAAGCACAGAATTTGGAAAAATTCGCTCAGATGAACAAGGAAGTTGCATACATTTCGGTGCCGAAACTGTTTCCAAATTATTGTACATCCACTACTTTGGTTATGGAACGCATCTTTGGTGTTCCTATTGATGACCATGAAGCGCTTCTGAAAGCCGGATATGATTTAAACGAAATAGGCAGCAAATTGGCGGATAATTATGTCAAACAAATCACGGAGGATGGTTTTTTTCATGCTGATCCGCATCCTGGAAATATTCGTGTTCAGGACGGAAAGATTGTTTATCTCGACATGGGAATGATGGGCACACTCTCTGAGAAAGATCGCAAAACGATCAGTCAGGCTGTTGAAGGCGTTGCGCGAAACAATCCAGAAGTATGCATGGACGCGGTTCTTCAATTAGGCGTAGTCCATGGGGAAGTTGATCGCAGAAAACTATACCAGGATTGCGAAACAATGCTTGATCGCTATGGCTGTATGGATTTGGGCAGCATGGATTTATCCATTGTCATGAAAGACATGATGGAGATCATGAAAGCGCATCATATTGGGATGCCCGGTGGATTATCCATGCTGGTCAGAGGCCTCGCAACCATGGAAGGTGTTGTAGTTGATATCGCGCCATCTATTAATGTAACACAAGTTGCAACAGCACGAATCAGCCGGACTTTTTTACGGGACTTTGATTGGAAAAGCGCATTAAGCCGCGACGCACACGCTGTATATGAAAGTGCCTACAAGTCTCTGGATATCCCTGCACTGATTTCCGACGCATTGAAGACGGCTCTTCGTGGTAAAGGAGTGTTGGGAATTGAGCATCAATTTGGAGAATCCGCATCTGATCTAATCAGGGAGAATGTTAAAAGAATATGCGCGGCCATGATTAGTGCAGCACTGATTCTATCCGCATGTCTGGTAAATGAGACCGCTTGTCTTCCCTTTCTTCCTGTTATATGGATCAGATTTGTCCTCATTCTTCTTGCACTGATACTAACAGTATGGATTTTCCTGCCCACAAAGAGAAAATAAAAATAACCGTGGAATAGCAAATCACTGCTTCCACGGCCTATTTGATTTATCATGCCAGACTGCCCGTTCTGATCATTTTTCCTGCCATCTGGGCGATTTGCTCCGCGGGTTCGGCGCAGTTCCGATTGACCCAGGCACGGATCAGGCCGGCCGTACCGAACACGACAAAGCTGTATTGATAATCAAATTGCGCTTCCCCTTCCTCCGGCGCGACGCGGCGGACGAACTGCAGACACTTTTCTCGCAGCACATCGTTCAGACGATGGAGAAAGTTCATGTCCCCATGAGGGCTGAGCAGTACCCGCACCATATCCTGGTTCTCTTCTATAAATCCCAGAATATCTCGAAGGATTGGCTCCGTTTTCTGAACCACATTCTCCTTTTTATGCCGCTCCAGGATTTCATTCAAAGCCTGGAACATGCTGTCTTCGATGTGTTCCAGCATGTCAAAAATATCTTTATAGTACAGATAGAAGGTACCCCGGTTCATGTCCGCCAGGTCAGTCAGCTCCGTGACCGTGATTTCCTTCACCTGCTTTTGCTGCATCAGCTCCGTCAGTGCCTGCGTTAGCAGCTTTTTGGTCCGCCGCACCCGGCGGTCTTCTTTTTTAACCTGCGCTTCCATGTTCTGCCCCGCTTTCTGTACAATTTCGTTGTTTTCTGTTGAGTAACTTCTTTAGACAACTGTCTTGTTTATTAACCGACGATTGATACTCAAATTGATTATTGATTTCAATCGTCTATGCGATTATAATCCACATCGTTGAGTTTGTCAACACTTTGTTTAGAAGAGGAGGAAGCGTAGTGAAAGGATTCACCAAATGGCTGGTTCGCCACCGGGGATTGGTGATTGTCATCTGCCTGCTGCTGATGATCCCGTCCGTTCTGGGTATGGCCGCCACCAAAACCAAATATGACCTGTTATACTACCTGCCGCAGGATCTGGAAACGGTTCAGGGGCAGGAAATCCTGCTGGAGGACTTTGGCAAGGGGGCCTTCTCCCTGCTGGTGACGGAGGGCATGAGCGTCTCCGAGCAGACGGACATGGAAAACGCCCTGAAGAAGATCCCCCATGTGGATTCCGTCATCGGCTATGCCTCTATGACGAAGGGAATGTTTCCGCTGGAGATCATCCCGGAGAACATCCGGGAGATGTTCAGCCGGGGCGACTGCATGCTGAGCGCCGTGTTCTTCGATGAGGGTTCCTCTTCGGAAGAGACCATGGAAGCCATCCAGAAGGTACGGGGAATCGCCGGAGAAAAGTGCTTTGTCAGTGGCCTGTCCGCTGTCGTAACGGATACCAAGCAGATGGTGGAGGAACAGGAAGCCATCTATGTGGGTATTGCCGTGGCCCTGTGCGCGGTGGTGCTGATGATCACCATGGATTCCTTCCTGCTGCCGATCATCTTCCTGCTGTGCATCGGTGTCAGTATCCTGTGGAACATGGGCAGCAACTACTTCCTGGGCGAGATCAGCTACATCACCAAGGCCGTGGCCGCCGTGCTGCAGCTGGGCGTGACGCTGGATTATTCCATCTTCCTGTGGCACAGCTACAAGGAGCAGAAATCCCATTTTGAGGATAAGGATGAGGCCATGGCGGAAGCCATTCACCTGACTTTCACCTCGATTCTGGGCTCCAGCCTGACCACGGTGGCTGGCTTCGTCAGCATCTGCTTCATGAGCTTCACCCTGGGCCGGGATCTGGGCATCGTGATGAGCAAGGGTGTGGTGATGGGCGTGCTGGGCACGGTGGTGCTGCTGCCATGCGTCATCCGGCTTATGGACAGCGCGATTGAAAAGACCAGCCACAAGCCTCTGCTGCCGGATGTGGGCGGCATCGGACGGTTTGTGGTGAAGCACTATAAGGTGCTGGCCGTGATCCTGCTGATCATGATTGTTCCCGCCTTCTACGGCTATCGGAACGTGAATGTCTACTATGATATGAGCAAGGTCATGCCCCAGGAGTTGCCCTCTGTTATCGCCAACAAAAAGCTGGAATCCACCTTCGACATGGCGACTACTCACTTGCTGCTGGTAGACAGCGACATAAGCCAGAAGGACATCCGGGACATGACGGAGGAAATGGAGCAGGTGGACGGGGTGAAGAATGTCGTCGGCATTGACAGCCTGCTGGGAGCCGGCATTCCGGAAAGCATCGTACCCAAGGATGTCCTGAGCCTGGTGAAGGGCGATCGGTATCAGCTGATGCTGATTAACTCCGCCTATGTGATTTCTTCTGATGAGGTGAATGCCCAGATCGATGACCTGAATGCGATCCTGAAGCGCTACGACGCTGGCGGCATGCTCATCGGCGAAGCCCCCTGCACAAAGGATCTGATCGCCTGCACGGATCACGACTTCACCGTGGTCAGCCTGATTTCGATCATTGCGATCTTCATCATCATTATGATTGTGCAGAAGTCCTTCTCCCTGCCGGTGCTGCTGGTGGCTGTCATCGAGCTGGCCATCGCCGCCAACCTGTGCATCCCCTATTATCTGAAGCAGGAGTTGCCCTTTGTCGGGCCGATCCTGATCTCGACGATTCAGCTGGGCGCGACCGTGGACTACGCCATCCTGATGACCACTCGCTACAAGCAGAACCGGCTTTCCGGGCTGGACAAGAAGAAAGCGGTGCAGAAGGCCGTAGCCTCCGCCGCCCAGAGCGTGCTCGTCAGTGGACTGGGCTTCTTCGCCGCCACCTACGGCGTGGGCCTGTATTCCAATGTGGATATCATCTCCTCCATGTGCCGGCTCATCGCCCGGGGCGCTCTCATGAGTGTGGCTGTGGTACTGCTGCTTCTACCGGCGATGCTGCTGGTGCTGGATAAGGTGATTGTGCATACCACGTTTGATCTTGGAAAGAATGTAAAGGCATAAGGCGATAGCCGGAATCGATTTGATGAAAGGAAGGAATCGACCATGAGTAAAAAGATTGTTAGTTTGCTGCTGGCCCTGACGATGACGTTGTGCTGCTGCTCTGCGCTGGCGGAAAACACGAAGCATGAACGGGTTTATGTGGTTACCAAACCGGATGGGACGGTGGAAAGTATCACAGACAATGTCCGGCTGGAAAATGCGGATGGTCTGGATGAGCTGATCGATCAGACCATGCTGACCAGCATTGAAAACCTGGGCGGAAAGGAGACCTTCACACTGGAGGGGGAAACCCTCACCTGGCAGGCGAAGGGGAACGATATCTCCTATCAGGGAACATCGGAGAAAATCCCGACGGTTCTGCCCATTGTTCACCTGATGCTGGATGGACAGGAGATCAGTGCGGAGGAACTGAAGGATAAAACCGGAGATGTGAGAATGACGGTAAGCTACCAAGTGACGGAATCCCTGCCTGTGCTGGCGGTGACCGTGCTGCCACTGCCTGAAACCGGCATCACCGATCTGAAGCTGGAAAACGCCACCATACTCAGTGAAATGGGCCGCCAGGTGCTGGTGGGCTGGGCAGTGCCGGGCATGGATGAAAAGCTGGAGCTTCCCGCTTCCTTTACCGCAGCTTTCCACGCGGATCACGCGGAGTTGAGCTGGATGATGACCCTGACCACCGCAGATCCCATTGACGTGGCCTGCCGCGAGCTGGATGAGCGGATCGACTTGGACGCACACTTGGAGCTGGATGAAGCGACAGCGCTGCTGACCGCCCTGCGGGACGGAACAGTCCTTCCGGAGACCACTGGAAAAACCAAGGACATTGTGCCGAAAATCACCGAACTGAATGATGGCCTGACTCAGCTGGATGACGGCGCGGCGGAGTTAGCCACCGGTGCGGCAACTTTGGCGGACGGCGCTGCCACCCTCAAGAGCGGCGCGGATCAGGTGAATGAGGGAGCCGCTTCTTTGGCAACCGGAACGGATCTGCTCAGCACCAACCTGGTGACTGCGGCGGATGGCGCTGCCTCCCTGGATACCGGATTGGCTGCGTTGATCGAAAACAATGAGGCGCTGAACGCAGGCGCCGCCCAGCTCTTTGCCGCCGTGCTGCAAACAGCCAATCAGCAGCTCGCTGCCTCAGGCCTGGCAGAAGCGGGGATTACCCTTCCCGAATTGACAGCAGAGAATTACGCTGAAGTGCTGGATGCCACCATTGCTCAATTGGATCCCGAAACGCTGAAAGCATCCGCTGCCGCTCAGGTGGAGGCAGTGGTTCGCCCGCAGGTAGAGGCAAATACGGAAGCGATCCGAGCGGCTGTCACCGAGGCTGTGCAGGGCAAGGTGCTGGAAGCGGTGCTGCAGGCCGCGCAGGTGGAATTGAGCGCTGAACAATATCAGGCGGCAGTTCAGGGCGGCATGATTCCGCAGGAACAGGCAGCGCAGATTGATACTGCCGTGCAGGCCCAGATGGAAAGCGATGAAATTCAGGCGCAGATCGATGCCAAGGTACAGGAACAGATCGAAACCCTGGTGCAGCAGCATGTGACCGAATACCTGGAAACAGATAAATCCGTCGCGGCACAACTTCAGCAGGCGCAGACAGCTTATGACAGTCTCGTTGCCCTGAAGGCACAGCTGGATCAGGTGAACACCTTTGTCATGGGATTGAAAGCTTATACAGACGGCACGGCGCAGGCGGCGACAGGTGCTGCCACGCTAAATAGCGGTCTGTCTCAACTGAGCGAAGGTGCGGTTACTTTGAATACCGGCGCAGCCCAGCTGGCGGAAGGCGCTTCAGCCCTGGCCACGGGCGCAGATACCCTGGCAACCGGCGCGGCCGATCTCTCCACCGGCGCGGATACGCTGCACACCACCGGGACAATCGTGATGAAAAATACCATTCTGGACGCGGAAAAAACCGCCGCAGAAAAGCTTCTGCCCTATGTGGAGGGCGATTTAACGGACGCGCTTCGCATCTTTGAGAAAACCCGTGACACTGCCGGCCAGGGCGGCTATGACCTCCGGCCTGAAGGGATGAAGACCGTGACGGTCTACATCATTCGAACAGATTTCTGAATTCAGCATTGCAGATCAGTTTTGCTGCCCTTATATTTCACCTGAATTGTAAATGGTCTCGTTGACAAGTTGACAAAAGTCTGTTATTCTGAAGACACCATGCTAAGGAGGGAGATTACCATGAGTATTGCGGACAGCTTCAAGGTTTTCGGAGCCAAACAGGCACTGAAATATGTGGACAGGGACTTTGAACACAATGCCGTCAAAATGTGTGACTGGCTCATTGAGCACGACAAGGGCGGTGGCGTCAAAAACGAGGCCACCATGGTACGAAACGTACTGGTTGATCCGAATAATAACTGGTACCAGTTGGTCAAAAGCATCTATACGGAAATTGATGACGGGCAGCGGCGCAAACTGATGGAGAATTTCGTCATCAACGCCTGTATGATCGGAACGCCCACCGGCTTTGCCAACAGCGCCAAATATGACTGTAACGTTCCCTGGGCCATCCTGATGGACCCCACATCCGGCTGCAATCTGCACTGCACCGGCTGCTGGGCAGCGGAGTATGGCAATAAACTGAATTTGACACTGGAAGAGCTGGACAGTGTGATTGCTCAGGCTGAGGAGCTCGGTTGCTACTTCTTCATTTATTCCGGCGGTGAACCACTGGTGCGGAAGAAGGATATCATCACCCTGTGCGAACGTCACCCGGAAGCGGTCTTCCTGTCCTTTACCAATGGAACGCTGATCGATGAAGCTTTCGCGGACGAAATGCTTCGGGTAAAGAATTTCGTACCCGCAATCTCTATTGAAGGCTTCGAAGATGCTACGGATGACCGGCGCGGAAAAGGAACCTATCAGAAGGTTGTCCGTGCGATGAATATTCTGCGGGAGCGGAAGCTGCTCTTTGGCGCAAGCTGCTGCTATACCAGCAAAAATGTGGATGTGATCGGCAGTGAAGCCTACTATGACAGTCTGATCGATCTCGGCGCGAAGTTCATGTGGCTGTTCACCTACATGCCTGTGGGCGCGGATGCTGTGCCGGAGCTGATGGCCAGCGCGGAGCAGAGGGAATATATGTACCATTTTGTTCGGGCGATGCGCGACAAGAAACCACTGTTCACGCTGGATTTCTGGAACGATGGTGAATACGCTGACGGGTGCATTGCCGGCGGGCGGCGTTATCTGCATATCAATGCCAATGGAGATGTGGAACCCTGCGCCTTCATTCATTACAGCGATTCCAATATCAGAGAAAAATCGCTGTTGGAAGCACTGCAGAGTCCCCTCTTTATGGAGTATCACAGGGGACAGCCCTTTAATGATAACATGCTGCGCCCCTGCCCGCTTCTGGATAATCAGGGCCGTCTGGCGGAAATGGTAGATGCCTCTGGCGCGCATTCAACCGACCTGCAAAACCCAGAGGATGTGCATGTCCTCTGCGGCAAATGCAAGGCTGCTGCGGACTGCTGGGCTGTGACCAGCCAGGAGCTCTGGGAGCAGAGCGGCGGACCTGAAAAATGGGAGGCTAAGAAGGAAAAGCTGAGGGAAAGTGACGAGAAAATCAGGGCTGGTCTTGCCGGAAAAAAGAAATAATTATGACGGTGAACCGGCAGAGACTTTCTGTCGGTTCATTTTTCTACACCATCGAGACCAGCATTCACAAACAGGTTCTGGAAGTCTGCCAGTAAGGAAAGGAGGAAAAGCAAGTGAAAAGCGATGCCACGAAAGTTGCCATGTCCAACGCGCTAAAGGGACTTCTGAAGAAAAAGAAACTCAGCAAAATCACGATCAACGACATCGCTTCTGAATGCAATATCAGTCGAATGACCTTCTACTACCATTTCCAGGATATCTACGATCTTGCGGAGTGGACGCTGGAAGAAGCGGCAGGTCGCGCGATTGGCGAAAACCGTACATATAGCAGCTGGCAGCAGGGATTTGAAGATTTGTTGGAAGAACTTCAAAGCAATCAGGTGCTGATTCTGAACGTATATCGTTCCATGGATCGGGAGATGATCGAACGCTACTTGCTAAAAATGCTAAAAAAGGCTGAAACGCTTTTGATGCCGGTTGTTGAGCAGGAATCACAGGGAATCGCCGTCAGCGAAGAAGCCAAACGACGTGTAGCGGTTTTCTATTCTTATGCTTTCCTGGGCGTTCTGATGGAGTGGATCAGTAAAGGAATGACGACATCACCTCATGAAATCGTCATGATGGTATCCGCTATCATTCAGGGAGACTTCCGAAATTCCCTGAAAAACATAAGCAGGTTAAATCTGGATAGTCAGAAACAATAAATCCTTTCAATCAAAGCGTCTTGTTCAGTTTTTGAACAGGGCGCTTTCTTTGTAAATCGAAAAAGGACTGGTTGCCCATTAAAATAAGCCTGTAATCCAAAATAACGAGGAGGAGATGAACCATGAACTATTTTGAACAACACCTGCTGCCAGAAGAGCGAAATAGCATTCCATATTTATCAACGACTGTTCATCTGCTTGACTTCATCAGCAAACAGTACGGAAAGCAAATTGCATTGTCGGATGAAAACCAGGAAATTCGCTATGACTATCTGGAGCAAAGGATCGCTTGTCGGCGTCATAAGCTGCAGAGCATGAATCTGAAAGCTGGAACAAATATCGGCCTGTATGATGTAAACAGTATTGATGAAGTGGAGTGGTTCCTTGCTGTAACCACTGCGGGATTGGTAGCTGTCATGATCCCGTCTGTCATGACGGAGGATGCATTAGAGAAGACAGCCACACACTATGAGCTGGGCGCTATCATTGCGGGAACATCCTTGGAAAATCGCGCAGCAGCTTTAGGCATCCCCATCATTGCAATGAGTGCTATGGACCAGGAGGGTGCAATGCCAGCTACTGTGCAAAAAACAGATCGCGCCGCGATCTTCTTTACTGGTGGAACCACTGGAACGCCAAAAGGCGTGATTCTGAATCATGGAGCGATCATGCGTGGTTCGCTGAATGGGGCATATCGAAACGGAACACGGCTTGGACAGACAATGGTAGCCGCATTGCCATTTACCCATGTGTTCGGCATGATTTTCAGCATGCTGTCCGGTTTATACGCAGGCGCTCACATAGCTGTATGTGGGCAGATGAAGGATCTTTTTCGGATTATGGCCAGGGTACAGCCTACGACGATGATTGCTGTGCCCGGTATGGCTGAAATGATGCTGACAATCGCGCAGAAGCGGGGAATTCAGGCCCTGGGAGGAAAGTTGAAGCTGATTATCTGCGGAGCCGCCCCTGTCCCACCAAGGCTATATACGGGCTTTCAGCCCTTGGGCATTCAGGTTCTCGCAGGATATGGGCTCACCGAAACTGCAAATCTGGTCAGCGGAAATTTGGACATGGAGAATCATCCCAATTCTGTTGGCAAGCAGTATCCGGGCCAGGAGGCGCGAATTGTTCATGAAGAATTGCAGGTTCGTGGTGACATGCTTTTTGATGGATACTGGAAGGATGACTGCGCAACATCTGCCGCATTTGATGACGGCTGGTTCAAAACAGGTGATTTGGCCAGGATCGATGAAGACGGATTTATTTATATCGTTGGAAGGATCAAGAATCTGATTCTCCTTGGGAACGGCGAAAATGTATCGCCTGAGGAGGTAGAAGAAGCATTCTACCGCAGCGCCAATGTCCAGGACTGCCTTGTTTCGGAAACAGTTATTGCGGGAAATCCTGTAATACAATTGGAAGTCCTCCCGGCTGAAGGTGCCTCTGATGAAGCAATCTACCAGGAAATGAAAACAATCAGAGCATCTCTGCCATCCACCATGCAGCCGGCCCGCATCATCATCAGGCACGAGCCATTTGCAAAGAATGCCAGCATGAAAATTATTCGCGCAAAGTGAGGGGAATTTCAATGGAAGAGAAATTGATGACTTTGTTGATGGAAGTATCACCAGACATTGACCCGAAGCAAATATCATCCAAGAGCTATCTTCAGTCAGACCTGGGATTGGATTCATTGAAATGCATGATGTTGCTTATGGGGATCGAAGACGCCTTTCATATTGAACTGGATGAGTCAGCCATATTTGAAAAAGTGGAGGATGTATACAAGTATCTCCAAAGTCACGGTGCCAAATGAATGGTTTACAAACCGCACACAATGTCAGGAATCTTATCAAAATCGGATTCCTGCAAATAGAAATCCAGAATCAGAAACGATATGATCTGTTTGTCACACGGATCGTGTGAAAAAAAGAAGGAGGTTTGAGTCATGTATTATTCCAGCGGTAACTATGAAGCTTTTGCCCGTCCTCTGAAGCCTGAAGGAATTGAACAGAAATCCGCCTATTTTGTTGGTACT
>Ga0256404_1010899_pt1 | contig 12393 bp, 7 predicted proteins | sample RumenRJG_01DNA_FD_185990 | JGI IMG/M metagenome (GOLD analysis project Ga0256404, IMG submission 185990) | Bovine rumen microbial communities from Lethbridge, Alberta, Canada - RJG_01 | ecosystem: Host-associated > Mammals > Digestive system > Stomach > Rumen | place: Canada: Alberta | collected...
CGCGCGAATTGGCGTATGACTTGACCTTTTCCCATTGAGAATAGAAAAGATACTGCAAATATTTATGAAACTCTATCTCAGCTTGGAGCTTCGAAGCATATTTATTAAGCGCGGCGGATCGGCGCAGCCTTGCACCCGCATCCTCCCATGCCTGCCACGGCTTCATTGAAAAATGCGTCTTCAACGCCATAAACAGCGCATAGTCCGAAAGCCAGGCTTCGTTTTCCGAAACGAAGCGCGAATAAGCGGGATCGTTTTGAAGCTCCGCACGCTCAAAAGCAAGGCGCAGCAGCTTGAAACGAGCATTATACAGCTTTTCATAATCGATTTTGCGGTTATCTGAGCCAAAGTCGAAGGCTTTTAGCTCCCGCTTTTTCAAAAGCCCCTCGGCCGCAATCGTGTCGAGGTCTATATAATACGGGTTGCCAGCAAAGACCGAACAGCTTGAATACGGCGAATCACCGAAGCCCGTCGGGTTAAGCGGCAAAACCTGCCAGTACCTCTGCCCCGCCGCCGCCAGAAAGTCGATGAACTCAAACGCCGCCTTGCCGAGCGTGCCTATCCCGTGCGCGGAAGGCAGGGAAAAAACCGGCAGAAGTATGCCGGATGAGCGGTCGGTTAATGATGAGTTTTCAGTTTTTTTACTATTCATATCAGTCATGAAGCGTGTTCTGCATAGAATTAAGTCTTTCAGTATTCTTCAGAATAATAGCAGTCAACTCTTACGCACGATATATGCACATACTCGCCAACTGCTATATCTCCCGGAAACGGCTTATCTACAATAATTTTAATCGAACCAATCACCAAAGTATTATTCTCCGCACTTTTTCCAATCAAGTCGTAAGAATAATAGCCTGTTTCATCCTTTATGACCGAACATTCATGTGCATCCACTCGATGGATATTGTCCGCCAAGAATGTCATTAGAACGCCATTTGACTTAAGAGTTTCAACGTAAGACAGCTCTTCACAATCAGGTGCAAAGCACATAATGCTGAATGAACCATCAGTAATTAAAACATCCGCCTCTCGCGCATCAGCATCATATTCGATTACCGTTATTCGCATCATATGTCATTCCTATCGGCTGTTGCTGCATCCAAGATAATAATAACCGTTTTTCAGATTATCAATCCACGTTCACCTTATTCTCAAAGGTATCGACCTTGTTGAAGTTGGCATAGTCCATTATGTATTCCTTGCGGCTTGCGACCTTATCGCCCATAAGCAGGGTCACGAGGTGCTCGACATAGGCGGCATCCTCGATGCTTACCTGAACGAGCGAGCGGTTCTCGGGGTTGAGGGTGGTTTCCCAAAGCTGCTCGGGGTTCATCTCGCCAAGGCCCTTGTAGCGCTGGAGCGTGTAGCCCTTCATGCCCTTGGTTATCTTGGCAAGCTCCTCGTCGTCGTATGCGTATTTGACGTCGCTGCCCTTCTGCACCTTGTAGAGCGGCGGCATGCCCATGTAGACGTGTCCATTCGTGATAAGCTCCTTGGTGTAGCGATAGAAGAAGGTCAGAAGCAGGGCGCGGATATGCGCGCCGTCCTGGTCCGCATCCGAAAGGATTATGACCTTATTGTACTTGAGGTTTTTGAGCTCAAAATCCTCACCGATGCCCGTTCCGAGCGCGGTTATGATGCTGCGGCACTCATCGTTTTCAAGCACCTGCTCTATGCGGCGTTTTTCAACGTTCAGCGGCTTTCCGCGCAGCGGGAGTATCGCTTGAAAGCGCCTGTCGCGCCCCTGCTTGGCGCTGCCGCCGGCCGAGTCTCCCTCAACGATGAACAGCTCGTTTATCTCGGGGTTTCTGCCCGTGCAGCTTGAGAGCTTGCCGACGAGCGGCGCGTTCTCGAGCTTGGATTTTTCGCGAGCCATGGACTTTGCGCGCCTTGCCGCCTCGCGCGCCTTCGCAGCCTTGAGCGCCTTATCCGCCATCGCGTTTGCGATATCCGCGTTCTTGAGGTTCTCAAGGATGGGCATAAGCTCTTCCATCACGATGGATTCCACCGCCGTCCTCGCCTCGGTGTTGCCGAGCTTGGTCTTGGTCTGCCCCTCAAACTGAATGGAGCTCATTTTGAGCGATATGACCGCCGTCAGGCCCTCGCGGAAATCCTCGCCCGCAAGCGAAGCATCCTTTTCCTTGAGCGCGCCGATCTTGCGGCAGTAGTCGTTCATCACCTTGGTAAACGCCGAGCGGAAGCCCGTTTCATGCGTGCCGCCCTCGGTGGTGGGAATGTTGTTTACATAGGAAAACACGCTTTCGGTGTAGCCGTCATTATGCTGCATGGCGATCTCGACCACGATCGTGTTTTTGCCCGTCCCGCGAACGCCCGTGAAATAGATAGGGCGATCGTAGAGCGCGGTCTTTTCGCCGTTGAGATACGAAACGAAATCGACTATACCGCCATCGTATTTATATTCCTTCACCTTATTTTCGCCCTTGATGCGGGAATCGGTGAAGCGGAAGAGCACGCCCTTATTGAGGTACGCAAGCTCGCGAAGGCGCTTTGAAACGACCTCGCCGTTCATCTCCACGGTTTCAAAAACGCGCGCATCGGGCATGAAGGTGACCTTCGTGCCCTGCCGCCTCGTTCTTCCGACCTCGGCAAGCGGAGCGACGGGGATGCCGGAGTGCATATTGCCGTCCTTGTCCTCGTAGCTGTGAAAACGCATGGAGTAGAGCTTGCCCGCCGTTGCGACCTCGACCTCCACGAATTCGGAGAGCGCGTTTACGACCGATGCTCCGACGCCGTGCAGACCGCCGGAGAAGCCGTAGGAATCGTTATCAAATTTGCCGCCGGCGTGGAGCTGTGTATAGACGACCTCAACGCCCGAAACGCCGAGCTTTTCGTGGATGCCGACCGGGATGCCGCGCCCATTGTCCTCGACCGTTACGGAATTATCCTTATTGATGGTTACGGATACCTCGGTGGCAAAGCCGTTTGCCGCTTCGTCCACCGCGTTATCGACTATCTCCCAAAGCATATGGTGAAGACCGCGGCTTCCCGTGGAGCCGATATACATACCGGGGCGAACGCGCACAGCTTCAAGCCCCTCCATAACTCTTATGTCGTCTACCGAATAATTGTGTTTTTCGCTCATATTTATTGCCCTTTCGGGATTTTTCCTTTTTATTAAGTCTGTATTAAAGCATTCCAAGCTGCTTGTTTACGCTATGCAGCTCGCGCTTGAGTTCGGTCAAAATCGAATCAAGCTCGGATTCCTTTTCGGCCTCGAGCGCAAGCTCCTTTTCCTCAGAGGTGAGCCGCTCAAGCTCCGCCTTGGTGTTTTCAAGCCTTGAAGCAAGGCCCGAAAGCACGTTGTCCATCCTCGTTACGATACCGACCGCGCTGTCGCTAAGCTCGCTCTGATAGCCGCCCTTGCCCTTGAGAAGGATGACTCTTCTTGCGCCCGAAGCATCGTTTGCAAAATAAACGTCGAAGCCTCGGTATCTGCCAACGAGCTTTTCGCTTCGGATGAATGCATGCTCCGCAAGCAGCTCTATAAGCCTCTCGCCCGCCTCCCTGCGCTTGGTGAACTCCTCATTCCAAAGGTTCATGGTGAAATTCGGAGATGTGTATTTTTCGGCTCTTGCGGCATCTTCCTCAAGTATCCCTATAAGACGGGACAGCTCGGCCTTTTTGCCCGGTATCTGCAATAGTGCCTGCTTTGCTTCGAGTCTTCTGCGTTCCTGCTTGGTTTTGAGCATCTGCTTGCGCTGAAGCTCGGTTTCAAGCTCTATTCTGCGCTTTATAAGCGGGTTGCCGACTGCGAACGCCTTTACCTCGCTGTAGGTAAGAACTATCTCATCTACCTCATCTCCGCTCCTGTTGGCATAATCGCCGTTGACTATCTGAGATATGAAGCGCTGCTTGTTTTCAAGCAGCTGCCAAGAGTAGGCATCGAAGCTGCCGTTGGTTATATAGCGGTAGATCATAACGTTTTCGTTGCGATTGCCCCGCCTGAGCATTCGTCCTTCGCGCTGGGTCACGTCCGAAGGTCTCCACGGAATGTCAAGATGATGCACGGCAAGCAGATGGTTCTGAACGTTTGCACCAAGACCCAATTTAAAGGTCGAGCCTATCAGCACCCGCACTCTGCCCTTTCGTACTTTATTGAAGAGCGCGGTTCGCATCGCATCGTTCAGTGCATCGTGAACAAAGGCGATCTCATCCTTGGGCACACCCATTTCGATGAGCTTCTGCTTGATATCGTCGTAGAGATTAAAATCGTCCTTGGGAGTGCTCTGATCGAGGAACACAAGCTGTGTCAGCTTTTCATACTCGCTCCAAATTTTGAAAACGTTTTTAACGCAGTTATTGAGCTTGGAATCGGGATCGTCCTCGGCATTCGGATCGACAAGGCGCATATCCAGCGCCGCCTTTCGTCCGTCCGTGGTGATCTTGAGCATATTATCCTCGGTGCGCGGAACGGCGCCCTGCTTAACGATATCCGCACGGTTTGCAAGCTCCTCAATGTATTTTCTAAGACTCTCGCTTGCAGGCACGATGCAGTTTATGCAGTCCACAGTCTGAGGAAGCTTCTTCGCCTCGTCCTCGGAATTGAAATACAGATCGGCGATATCCGAAAAAAGGAGTGAAAGCTCGGGCAGATTATAGTATCTGCTGAGCCTTCTTCTTAGCCTGAAGCCTACTCCGTTTGCCTCCACCTCGAATTCCTCGGTGACCTCAGAGAACATCTTGACCCAATTATCGAACTCCAGAAGATTCAGCTCGTCCATGTGTTCATAGCCGAGATATCGCTGAAGCGTATACATATCGGAAACGGAGTTGGTTATCGGCGTTCCCGTTGCAAACACAGCGCCCCTGCCGCCGTGCGTGCGCTGAATGAAGCGTATCTTCGCCATGAGGTCATCGCAGCGGCGCGAGCCCTTGGTATTGAGGCCGGGGAGCGAGCCGTGCTTGGTCTCGATGCTGATATTCTTGAAATTATGCGCTTCGTCCACAAAGATCGTGTCGATCCCGAGATCGTCGAAGAACACGGCATCCGCAGGTATCTGTGCTTCCTCCTCCCAGAGCTTTTGAAGCCTGTGCTCTATGCGCGAGGCGTATCGGTTAAGAACTGTGTAGGCATCGTTATACACGGCATTCTTCATGCCCTCCGCGATATCGGAAAGCGCACCGATCAGCTCCCTTTCTCGTTCATCCTTTGAAAGGGGGATCAGCGAAAAGCTGCCATAGCCCATGAGTATGGCATCGTAATCTGCGGTTTTGATATGGTTAAGAATTCGGTTTCTTCCAGCAGGAACGAAGCTTCGCGGCTCCACGGTGAGTATGTTCGCATCGGGATAGAGCTGCATGAATTCATAATGCCACTGTTCGAGAATATTATTCGGCACAACGATCAGATTCCGTTTTGAAATGCCGAGCCTGCGAAGCTCCATCGCGGCGGCGGCGAGCACGTAGGTTTTGCCCGCACCGACCTGATGCGCAATGAGCACGTTTTTGGAATGCACGATCCTGTTTACCGCATCGAGCTGATGCTTTTGAAGCTTGATCTCGGGGTTCTTGCCCGGAAGCAGCATCCTGCCTCCATCGAAGCGGCGCGGCCTAACAGAGCAGAAGGATTCGTTATAAAGGTCGAGCAGCAGGCTCCTTCGAGGCTCATCCTTAAACAGCCAATAGGAAAAGCGGTCGGCGATCTCCTTTGCGCGCTCCTGTGCGAGCAGAGTTTCCTCTTTGTTTATTCTGCGCACCTGAATATCCCGACCGAGGGGAACGTCGTTGTCATAGACCGCGATATCGCGGGAATTTAGCATCCTTTCGATAATATCAAAGGCATTCAGCCTATCGGTGCCGTAGTTGAACCTGGCTCTGGTAAAATTCCTGAACTGCTTCTTTCCGTGGATGATGTAGTGATTTGCTTCTTTTATGTATTCAACCGAAAGCGGAAGCTTGCCCGAATTGACCTTTATGCCGATGAGCGCAACAATAAAGTCGCGGTAAACCCAAGTCGGTATCCACGGGCTGCCGATGGAGGCCTTGATCTGGTTCGGCATGATCCGCTTTGGAAGAACTGCCTCAAGAGCGGCAATATTGATATTATAGGTCTCGTCCCCCGTGCGCTCAAGCTCTTGCTTTGCGGCATTCAGCTTTATCTGGATATTGCCCGAAAGATATTCATCGGCAGTCACTTCCCTTTCAAGCTGCGGATCGAAATAGACCGCACTGCGCAGCAAAACGCGCGCCTGATCGCTTTCGATCTTTGCGAAATGGGCGATTACTTCCATATCCACCCTTCCCAAAAGATCTACGCAGCGATCGAGCGCCATGTGCACGGTCATGGTCTCGCCGTCTCCGATATTCGTTTTCAGTTCATCATCAAACAACGCAGCCTCTTTAGTATCCGCCAAGCGGCTTTATTCAATCGATCGCAATGAAGCTCGGCTTCATTTTTTCAAACACGGCATAATACGGTATCCCCGCATCGCGCGCAAGCTCATACGCTTCACTGAGCCTGTTTCCGAGTGAAACGCTCCTGTGCGCATCGGAGCCGAAGGTAACGAACTCGCCGCCGAGCTCGCGGTAGAGCTTGAGAACGTCGAGCCCCCAGCGCGGATCGTCCCTCCAAGCCGCGGTGTTTATCTCGATACCCTTGCCCATTGAGATAACTGATTTAAAAATGCGCTCAAACGCGCTGCGGATCGGCGGCGAAAGGTCGCTTTTCATGCTTCTGTCGGGATAGGGTGCAAACTTGGCAACAAAATCATAGTGGCCGAGCACGCTGAAAAAATCGAATTTTTCGAGCGATGCCGCGATGGTTTCAAGGTAGGCAAGATACGCATCTTCCTTTGTTTTTCCCTGATGGTACTCCGGATAGTACACGTCAACGCCGTTTACTACGTGCTGAGAGCCTATGATAAAATCGGGCTGAAACGCCGCAAGATATGCCTTTGTTTTTTCAAAACAAGCATCCGATGGCGCCATGCTGATCTCAACGCCCTCTCGAATGCGAACGCCGCGATAGCATCCGCCGAATGCCTTCAGGCATTCGTGCCTTGCGGCAAGATCGGCTGGTTCAAAATTATTCCCGGGGTTGTCAAAATCTACGTGATCGGTGAAGCATATCTCCTCGATGCCGAGCCGGGCGGCAGAATCGAGCATTTCGCTCGGGAAAGCCATAGAATCGCCCGAAAAGCAGGTGTGTACGTGATAGTCGATCATATCTCGTCCTCCGATTGAAATTGTATTATAGCACAAAAAGTCAAGATATGCAATGTTATTCACCGATTATTTTTTCTTATGTGAAAATATCTTAACTGCAAGCAGTCTTATCACCTATAATTCCGCACTGCGAAGTCATAGAATAAGCCGGGCCGAACGCATGCATCAGCTCAAAACGAGCGGAGCCGCAAGGTTTCTATCCTGCGGCTCTCGGTTTTGATTTGTTATTCACGATGAAGCGGCTCTAGGCGGCTTCTATAGTCTATTCGACTTCATTCCGCTTATCCTCCAGATAATAGCGGCGCGAGCCTATCAAGCTTACTGTTATAACACCGGTCATCACAGCTGTCAGAACGAGCATCGACCAAGCCCCTTTGATGAAGGCCATAAGGATTATCATAACAACGCCGCCTATCACGAGCGCGATGCCTCCCAAGCGCTGGCTCTTCTGCCAAACGCGCTCGTTTTTCATGCTCCAAGTCGTGCGTAGACCGAAGTAGGAGTTCATGCGCGCCTTAGGCATTGCATTTCCGAGTATGATAAGCATAATGCCAATGGCTATGCCCATGAAAGTCATTATGCTTTCGGCACTAACAGGCTCCGGGTTGTTTATCGATTTAGCCGTAATATATATCCCAAGCGCACTAAAGGGAATGCAGGAGCCGATAGCTGTGTAAAGGATCGGCTTTTCATTCGAGCTTTCACCCTTTTTGCTCTCTTTATAGGCAACAAAGGCAAACGAGAGCACCATAATAAGGGCGATCGCAGGAAAGATCAGCAGCTCATACTTGCTTCCATAGCGGTCTATATTGCCATTAAAATCATAGTGGAGCGGCACGATGTCGGGCAAAAAGCTCAGAAGCACAACGGGAACTACAATGCCTATCAGAGCCACTACTCCGAGAACGATATAGGGCTTTCTGTATTTGTTGTTCATTCTATTCTCCATTCAGATCCTTGATCCAGATGAGCGCCTCCTCCAAAACGGTGGCGTTCAGTTCATAATAAATAAATTTACCTTCACGACGATCGCGTATCAGCTCCGCATCCTTCAATATCGAAAGATGCTTCGATACAGCGGGCAAGCTCATGTCGAAATGCGCGGCGATCTCGCCCGCGGGCAAACTGCGCTTTTTTAGAAGATTGAGTATGGTTCTGCGGGTGGGATCGCTTATCGCCCTCAGAGTTGATTGCAGTCCCATAACACCACCTCCATTCGAACTATACGGAATAACATTTAACCTTTTGGTTAATTATAATTAATTCGCCTCCCCTTGTCAAGTGTTTTTTCAACACAAGCATCGTTCGCATTATGAAGGATGTATCCATTATTTAAACCAATACAAGATGGCAGGCTCTGCCTACCCTCTTGTATTGGTGGACGGGGATGGATTCCTTTTTCGCGCATCGGTTCGGTTGTTCGCTCACTCCGCTTCACACCCTCCCTGCGCCGAAAAAGCCGGCCGCGGAAATCGCGTCACCGGCGCAATTTCTTTTCGCGGCTTCGAATCCATTCATTTCTATTTGTCAATACAAGAGGGTAGGCTCTGCCTACCCTCTTGTATTGGTGGACGGGGATGGATTCGAACCATCGTAGTCTGTGACAACGGATTTACAGTCCGCTCCCTTTGGCCGCTCGGGAACCCGTCCGCATTCGCAACGATACTATTATAACTCAAAATCGAAATTTGTCAATCCCCGTTTTTGAGCAAAGCGCCGTAAGAGCGATATTATATTTATATAAGAATTGTGTCGGGAACGATAAGACCCGAGGAGCTGAGTTCCTCGGGTCGAAAAAAGCTAATATTCTCAGATGGTTTCGGGCACCTTCGAGTTGACCTCTGCGATCAGCTCGCGAACCTTATCGCAGATGGCGTTCGCGCCGTTCTCTGCCTCGATATCCTCGCGGAAGGACTTATCCCTCGCCGAGAATTCAAAGCAGCCTCTGCCGAGCGTCTTGGGACTGATGACCACGCGCAGCGGAGCGCCCAGAAGATCGGCGTCGGAGAACATAACGCCCGCGGAAACGGGGCGATCATCGTAGATGACCTCGACTCCCGCGTTCTTGAGCTCGCTGTAGAGCTTTTCGGCGGCGGCCTTCACGGCCTCATCGTCGATTCGCAGCGCACAGATCTGCACCTGCCAGGGCGCGATGGTGATAGGCCAGATGGGGCCGTAGTCGTCGTGATGCTCTTCGCAGACGGATGCGATCAGCCTGCCTACACCGATGCCGTAGCAGCCCATGATCGGGCTTACCCTTTCGCCGTTCTCGTTATCGTAGGTCATACCCATCGCCTCGGTGTAGCGTTTGCCGAGCTGGAAGATATTGCCGACCTCGATGCCGCGCTTGATATTAAGGGAATGCTTTTTGCAGTTCGGGCATACGCCGCCCTCGACGGCCTTAGCAAAGTCGATGAACTCGGTGTCAGCGGGAAGATCGCGAGCAGGGTTGAAGCCGGTGATATGGTACTCGGCCTTGTTTGCGCCGCAAACGAGGTTTGTGGCACCAACGAGCGAACGGTCGAAGAGCACGGTCGCCTTCGCATCGAGCCCTACGGGGCCGATATTGCCGGCGGCGAGATTAGCGTTTTCGATATCCACGGCAGGATGGATCTCGGCCTTGAGATAATTTGTGAGCTTGGTCTCGTTTATTTCAAGATCGCCGCGAACGAAAACGAGAACATAAGAATCATCGTCATTCTTCTGATAGACGACAGCCTTGCAGGACTTTTCATTGGGAATTTTGAGCATTTCGCCCACTTCATCGATGGTCTTGGCTTCGCCGGTGAACACTTCGGTGAGCGGAAGAAGCTCTTCTTCTGTCTCATTCTCGATGATGGCATCGCAGGCTTCGAGATTGGCCCTGAAGCCGCACTCGGGGCAGAATACGACGGAGTCCTCACCGATCGCGGTCAGAAGCATGAACTCATGGCTGACCTTGCCGCCCATCATTCCGCTGTCGGACTTTACGGCGATTACCTCGGGCAGACCGCAGCGGGCATAGATGCGCTCGTATGCGCGGTAGGCGCGCTCATAGTAGGCCTCCAGATCCTCCTGGGAGGTGTGGAAGGAATACGCATCCTTCATGGTGAACTCGCGAACGCGGATAAGGCCGCCCCTTGCGCGGGGCTCGTCGCGGAATTTGGTCTGGATCTGATAGATCATGAAGGGATACTTTTGGTAGGTGCCAGCCACGTTGTTTGCAAGCTGGACCGCCGCCTCCTCATGAGTCATGCCGAGCACCATGTCTGCTCCGCTCCTGTCCTTAAAACGAAGAAGCTCCCTGCCGATGGACTCAAACCTGCCCGAAGACTGCCAAAGCGTTGCGGGCATAACGACCGGGAAGAGCACCTCCTGGCCGTCGATAAGATCCATCTCCTCGCGCAGTATCTGCTCGATCTTGTTCTGAATGCGCTTTGCGGGCGTGAACAGCGAGTAGATGCCGTTGCCGACCTGCTTCATATAGCCGCCGCGAGTCATCAGATTCTGGCTTTCGATATCGTATGCGCGTTCCTTAAATCTTTCGCCGAGTAAATTGCGAACCTTCATATTCGTTTATCCCCCGAATGTTTTTGTTTTAAAAGCTTTCGGAGCCGCCCGTTCGGACGGCTCCGCTTATGGTTATTTTAGATCAGGCGCTCATCAATACATGCCTGCGCCGCCGCCCATGCCGGGGTCGGGTGCTTCGGGCTTCGGGATATCGCAAACAATGCTCTCGGTGGTGAGAACCATCGCAGCAACGGAGGCCGCGTTCTGAAGCGCGCTCCTGGTGACCTTGGTGGGATCGATGATGCCCTTTTCGACCATCATGCCGTATTCGTTCTTCGCTGCATCGTAGCCGTAGCCCGCCTTCTTCTCGGCGCGAACGTTTGCAACGATTACGCTACCCTCGAGACCTGCGTTGACTGCTATTTGACGGAGGGGCTCCTCCAGCGCACGAACCACGATCTGGATGCCGGTGCGATAGTCGCCCTCGGCCTTCTTTTCAAGCTTGGCGACCTTGTCGATAACGTTCACAAGCGCGATTCCGCCGCCGGGAACGATGCCCTCTTCAACGGCTGCGCGGGTCGCATTGAGAGCGTCCTCTATGCGCATCTTGATCTCCTTCATCTCGGGCTCGGTTGCTGCGCCGACGGCGATAACCGCAACGCCGCCCGCGAGCTTTGCAAGGCGCTCCATGAGCTTTTCCTTGTCATACTCGCTGGTGGTCTCGGCGATCTGAGCGCGTATCTGCTTAACGCGGGCATCCACGTCCGCCTTCTTGCCTGCACCCTCGACGATGGTGGTGTTTTCCTTATCTACGCGAACCTGGCGAGCGGTGCCGAGCATATCGAGCGTGGTCTCCTTGAGATCCATGCCGAGTTCTTCGGAAATGACCTGACCGCCGGTGAGGATAGCTATATCCTTGAGCATTTCCTTGCGCCTGTCGCCAAAGCCGGGAGCCTTGACCGCAACGCAGGTGAAGATGCCGCGAAGCTTGTTCACAACGAGGGTAGCAAGCGCATCGCCTTCAACATCCTCCGCGATGATGAGGAGCTTCTTGCCCTGCTGAGCGATGGGCTCGAGAACGGGCAGGATCTCCTGAATATTGCTGATTTTCTTCTCGGTTATCAGGATGTAGGGATTCTCAAGAACAGCTTCCATCTTATCGGGATCGGTGACCATGTATGCGGAAGCATAGCCGCGGTCGAACTGCATGCCCTCTACAACGTTGAGCTCGGTCTTCATGCTCTTGCCTTCTTCGATAGTGATAACGCCGTCGTTGCCGACCTTCTCCATTGCATCGGAGATAAGAGCGCCGACCTTCTCATCGCCAGCCGAGATAGCGGCGACCTGAGCGATCTCCTGCTTACCGGAAACCTTTTTGCTCATAGCCTTGAGACCCTCGACAGCCTCCTCAACGGCCGCCTCGATGCCGCGGCGAAGAACCATGGGGTTCGCGCCTGCGGCGACGTTCTTCATGCCCTCGCGAACGATCGCCTGAGCAAGAAGGGTCGCGGTGGTGGTGCCGTCGCCCGCAACGTCGTTGGTCTTGGCGGCAACCTCGCGAACGAGCTGAGCGCCCATATTCTCGAAGGGATCCTCAAGCTCGATCTCCTTGGCGATGGTAACGCCGTCGTTGGTGATCAGAGGAGCGCCGTATTTCTTTTCAAGAACCACGTTGCAGCCCTTGGGGCCGAGGGTGATCTTGACGGTATTTGCAAG
>Ga0256404_1010900_pt1 | contig 12393 bp, 9 predicted proteins | sample RumenRJG_01DNA_FD_185990 | JGI IMG/M metagenome (GOLD analysis project Ga0256404, IMG submission 185990) | Bovine rumen microbial communities from Lethbridge, Alberta, Canada - RJG_01 | ecosystem: Host-associated > Mammals > Digestive system > Stomach > Rumen | place: Canada: Alberta | collected...
TGGACGATCAGATAGGTCTTGTTTCTTGACATGGCAGTCATCTCCCGGAGAGGGTTTGGATGTAAGCAAACCTGTATTTCCACTTATTGGGAAGGAATTGTTTTTGAATTGAGGTATCTGTTCAGTTCTGCTGGGATAAATGGGGGGTTGCCTGGAAAAATTAGGAATTAGGAATTAGGAATGAATAGTGGCTGCCGCGCACTCTGTAGAGGCATCCACTGGCCGCCCGCCATATACCGAAACAATACGTACTATCTGGCTGGCGGCGCATCGCCGCCCCTACGCGGCCAAGCCATTAATAATTCCTAATTCCTCATTCCTCATTCCTAATTCCTCATTCGACAACTCCCAATTCACCGAAGAACCGAACAGTTACGAATTGAGAATGGAAAATGGAGAATGGAAAATGCATGTGGAAATCCTTGCGGATTTCTTTATTTATACACACCGCATATCAGCGTAACTGCATCACTCATAGTATTTAATCAGACAAATCCGCAGGATTTGCCCCGCCATTTTCCATTCTCCATTCTCCATTTTCAATTCGTCATCAGTCCAGCCTGTTGATCAGCTCGGTCAGGGCCTGGCGGTCGTAGAGGGTCTCGAGGTGGTCGATGTAGATGTCGGGATCGACGCCCTCGTCGATGTCATAGAAGGAGCCGTTCTTGCGGAAGGACAGGCGATGGGCGCCGGAGATCTGGAAGGTGGTGCCCCAGGCGGTGCTCATGGGCTGCACGGTGCAGGCCCCGCCGCCGGAGGTGCGTCCGATGAGGGTGACCGCCTGGTGATACTTGCACACCGCGGGCACGAGGTTGCCGCAGGAGAAGCTGACCGGGGAGATCAGGCAGTAGACGTTCTTGTCGTACAGCGTGTCCTGCTCATCGAACCTGCGATCCAGGTTGACGTCGGCGCGGTACACCAGCGTGGACTGAGCTCCGGTGAACACGTCCTCGAGGCTGATCTCGGCTTCGCCCAGTATCCAGGAGATCACGAACACCGCGGCGTCCACCTTGCCGCCGCCGTTGTTGGACAGGTCGATGACCACGTTCTCGATGGGGCTGTCCTCGCGGTAGATCTGCTGACGGGCGTAGATCATCAGGCCGATGGTATCGGACACCGTCCCGCCCTGTTCGGCAGTCTCGTAGTAGTCCTCGTAGCTGACGGTGAACTCGTCGAAGGTAATGTAGGCAGTGTTGCCGACCTCCTCATACGCCTCGAAGTCGTCGCCCATGCCCTTGGAGCGCAGCGCCGCGTACTTCTTGGTCTGGATGTCATCCAGACGGATGGAGGGGCCGTAGTTGTCGCCCACGTCCTTGAGCCCCGTCATCCAGGAGGGCATGTCGTAGGCGGAGTGCAGGTCGTCCAGGTAGTAGACGATGAAATTGCGCAGGGCGGTGTCCGCGTCCTCGGCGCTTGTGGAGCGCAGCGCCTCGTCGAAGCCCACCTGCCAGAACATATTGTCAAACGACTCGATGTCGTGCTGCTCCTTCAGGCCGTACAGGTTGTCCAGCATCATGCACAGCTCGTAGTAGCCGAAGTCGGCCAGCTCCTGGCTGCGGTCCGCGGGCTCCACGGCATAGTACATCTCGCCCATCGGGGTGATGCCGTCATCATTGAACAGCGCGTCGCCATCGGCAAAGTACATCCCCTCGCCGTTGAACAGTATGCTGCGGCTGAACATGGGCGACAGCACGAAGTCGTTGGCGGTCTGCAGCGGGAGATAGCAGCGGCCCTCCCGGCTCCTGACGCTGAGACCGTAGTCGTTCAGCGCCAGGGTCATCACGTCGCCATAGCGGTCGAACGAGGCCCTCGCGTCGCGCTGGAACAAGTCCGCCTCGCCAGCGCTGTTGTAGCCGGAATGGGACAGCTGGTCCAGCAGGGCGCTGTCGGAGGGGTCCTTCAGGAAGGCGTTGTAGTCGTCGAAGGCGATGGTGTTTTCGTCGCAGTCCACCTGCATGCAGTAGCCGTTTTCACGGGTCAGGGTGTAGAGGGGGCCCTCTTCGGAATAGGTCAGCCGGTAATCGGTCTCATCGTAGAATTCCGTCTGGATGTCGTTGATGAAGTCGGCCAGCTCCTCCAGGTCGATCCAGGGAAGGTCCTCCACCCCGTCAAAGAAGAACAGCTGCCAGGGGTCGTTGTAGTGAGTGTCCGCGTTAAACAGTATAAACGGGAATTCCATGCTGTAGAACGCATCAAAGTTGTCCTCGGCACAGGCCGCGGTCATCGTTCCCAGCAGCATGCACAGTGTGAGCAACAGGGCAGCTGTCCTCTTCACAGTAAACGCCTCCTTTATTCGTCGCGGGTGACCACCAGGGTCTTGCCGCTGGAGCCCACCTGGGTGTAGATGTCGTCATCGTCGTCGGAGGAATAGCCGTCGGGCAGGTCGATCACCGACAGATGATAGGCGTTGGGCGCGCCCTCAAAGACGATGGCGCCGTTCTCATCGGAGACCATCACCCGGCAGGCGGCGGGGGTGCAGAAGGTCACGCTGGCGTCCGGCACGGGCTCGCCGTACTGGTCCACCACGTAGACCACATAGGTGGCGTTCTCGGTGTTCTCGTCCGGCGGGGTCACGGGCTCAAGCTCAATCTCGGGCTCCTCGCCGTTCAGATAGGCGCGCATGCGGGCCATGTAGCCGTCCGCGTCCATGGCGCCGTCGATGGGCAGGCCCAGCACATGGCCCTCGCTGTCCACGAAGTAAGTGAGGGGGGTGCAGAAGTAGTCGATCTTCACGTCAGCGCCGGACAGGTTCAGGAAGCCGACGTCCGCGGTCAGCTCGCGGGCCGCCTCGGCGCGCTCGGGGTCGCCGGTGTCCATGCAGAGCCCGACCACCTGGCCGCCCAGGGGCTTGACCTCCTCATTGAGCTTGTCCAGCTCGGGCAGCTCGCCTATGCAGGGGCCGCACTGGGTCTGCCAGATGTTGAGCATGGTCACCTTGTTCGCGGCGAACAGCTCGGCGCTGGAGACGGCATTGCCGTCCAGGTCGGTGGTCTCGAACGCGATGGTCTCGCCCTCCTTCTCGTATTCCATGGGGATGACCTCGGCGTCGATCAGGGTGAAGTACTCGGGATGGTCGATAATCTCCTGCTGGAGCGCGGCATATTCGGCGCGAATGGACTCGGGCTCGTCCGCAAAGACCACGTCAAGCGTGGGATTGCTGGCGTTGATGATGCCCGCGATGTAGCTGTAGCCCTCGTGGTCGCCCAGGGGCACGATGGTGTCGAAGGTATCGGGGGAGCCTGTCAGCGCCGCTACGGCGTCCTTCGCCTCTTTGCCGCTCTCATAGCCGACGATGTAGCACAGCGGGACGGACCTTTGATAGAAGGCCTCGATGGTCTCCTGCTCCGCCTCGGAAAATTCGCCGTTGCGCTCCTGGATGAGCTGCTCCATCTCCGCCTCCTGCGCCTGGGTGACGGGGCGATAGAGCACAAGACCCAGGCGGACGTTGCTGGCGAGGCTGTAGAGGCCGTAGTCCACGGGCTCCTCGATCATGCCCTCCAGGTCCATCCAGGCCTCGGGCATGTTGAAGCGCACGCCGGTGTACTCGAGGTCCATCTGAACGCTCGCGTCCTCGGCCACGGCGGTCAGACATAAAAGCAGCATGGCGACACTCAGCGCCAGGGCAACAATTCTCTTGAACATATTCTTACCTCCTGATTCAAGCCATAGAAATCCATAGCCCATTATATATTACCATCTTTTGTAGAAATGATCAACCAACTTCCAGCAATCGAGGGAAGTCAGTGCTAATTTTTTAACATTCGTCCACAAAGGCAAACGGGAATACTTCTGTGAGAATTAGGAATTTGGAATGGGGAATGAAATGGCCTGGCTGCGCAGGGGCGGCGATCCGCGCCCCTGCGGGTTGCGCGGCAGCCGCTATTCATTCCTCATTCCTCATTCCTAATTCCTAATTCCTCATTCCTGATTCCCAATTCCATACCAAGAGATTTCCACAAACAGCCCAACATTTGCCCTTGTTATTTCATGACTGCGATGCTATGATAGTGGGGAGCGCGCCAGCGCGGCGCAATGCCTCGCGGCGGGGGCGGTTTTACCGTGTGACAGTTCTGTGACAGACGCCGTGGTAAAATGGTTCCATCAAAAGCAAGGAGGACACGAAAATGAATGAGAACATCATCGGCTATGTCGAGCTGAATGACGAGGAGCTGGAGCAGGTCTCCGGCGGCAAGAACTACAAGATCGGCGGCGATTCCGGCAAGTCCCACATCCGCACCGGTCCCGGCCTGGAGTACAGGTCCATCGGCGTGCTGCACAGGGGCGAGGAAGCCAAGTATCTGGGCAAGAGCGCCACGGACGACCGCGGCGTGAAGTGGTACAAGATCGAGTGGAAGGGCCGCGGCGCATGGGTCAGCTCCATGTACACCGTTAAGGTCCGCTATTGATCGCGTGTGACGGTTCTGTGACGAACGACATGCTATAATGGAGCCATCAAAGCAAAGGAGGCAAGTCACATGAACGAGATTCCCGAGAACGATATCCTCGAGCTGGAGGACGCCGAGCTGGAAGCTGTCAGCGGCGGCAAGGACATTCTCAAGGTGCGCAAGGGCGAGGTCAACATCCGCGCCGGCGCGGGCAAGGACTACCCCGTGATCGCCATCATGTGCCGGGGCGACGAGCTGCTTAACCTGTATGAGAAGAAGAAGGACAGTCGCGGCAAGACCTGGATGAAGGTCCGCGCCGTTAACCAGAACGGCTGGGTCCGTTCTGACCTGGTGAAGTGAACCATCACCGCAATACACTGTAAGAATGGAGGATATGACAATGAGTGAGATCATCAATGAGAACGAGCTTGACATGATGGAACTGACTGACGAAATGCTCGAGGAAATCGTTGGCGGCAAGAAGATCGTCGCCACCGGCAATGTGAAGGTGCGCACCGGCCCCGGCAAGGACTTCGCCGTGCTGGGCTATCTGAGCAAGGGCGATTCCCTGACCTACGACGGCGCCAGCGAGAAGGACTACCGCGGCGTGCGCTGGTACCGCGTGAAGTACCACGGCAGCTTCGGCTGGGTCTCGAGCCGCTACAGCAAGAAGCAGTAACTACATACCCCCTCCCCTTCCCCGCAGCCGCAAGGCAAACGGGGAAGGGTTTTTGCGGTTGTAGAGGCTGTAATGACGCTCTTCACCTCCCACGTTCGCTCCATATGCAAAGGTTATCTGAAAAGGATTTGGGTCTATGCAATTGATCGTAATGGTTGCCATCTATCTCGCTCAGAACTGTCTGGCCGCTGTACTGATAAAGCGGTGCCTTGTGCGCTGGCCGCGCACCGCGCAACGGGCGTCCCGGATTAAGAAATACTGGCTGATCCCCTTCGCGGTGCTGTCCCTGCTGCCGGTGGCTGGCGCGCTGCTGCCCGACAGCCCGGTGAAATTCGCGCTCCAGGCGGCGGGCAACATCTGGCTGGGCTTCTACGTGTATTTCGGCGGCATGCTGGCGTTCTTGCTGCTGGCGGGGCTGATCGTCAAACTGGTCAGCGGCGGCAGGCTGGCGCGAAGCTGGCACGGCGGGATACTGTGCCTGTCGCTCGTGGCATCGCTCGTTTTGCTGGGCTACGGCCTGCGCCACGCCCAGCAGACGGTAGTGGTGTCCTATGACCTGGAGCTGGACAAGCCCGCCGCGGCGGATGTGGACGAGATGAACCTGGTGCTGCTGGGCGACCTCCATCTGAGCGTCAACTCCCGGCTGGCCACCACACAGCGGATGGTGGAGCTGGTCAATGCCCAGCAGCCCGACGCCGTGGTCGTCGCCGGGGACATCTTCACCAGCAGCTATCGCGGCCTCGCCCATCCCGAGAAGTACGCCGAGGCGCTGCGCGGTATCGAATCGAAGTACGGGGTCTACGCCGTCTACGGCAACCACGACGTGGAGGAGCCGCTGCTGGGCGGCTTCCCGCTGACCCCCATCCCCCAGGCCTTCCGCACGGGCGACATGGAGCGGTTCTTCGATGACTGCGGCTTCATCACCCTGGCGGACGAGGTGGTCACGCTGCCCAACGGCGTGCAGCTGGCGGGCCGGATCGACGGCGAGAAGGCCGGCGACGGCACCACCAACCGCATGACCCCCGCGGAGCTGCTCAGGGACATCGACCCGGCCAAGCCCGTGTTCGTGCTGGAGCACGAGCCCAAGGAGTTCAAGGCCCTGGGCGAGTCGGGCGCGGACGTGGCGCTGAGCGGCCACACCCACGCGGGGCAGATCTTCCCCGGCAACCTCATTGTTCCCCTGTTCAACGAAAACGCCTGGGGCTACAAGCGGCTGCACGACGTGGACACCTACGTCACCGCGGGCATGGGCTACTACGGCCCGCCGATGCGCGTGGGCACCGACAGCGAGGTCACGGTGCTCCACATCACCTTCAAGCAGGGAGGACAGCAGGATGCTCGATAGAAAGGCCGTCAAGCGGCAGGCGCGTGTTACCATGAAGCGGCACTATGCGCTGCTGGTGGTGCTGTGCGCCGTTTCCATCTTCATGGGCACGGAGTTCACCAACGTGGTGAGCAACGCTCAGCTGTGGTACGACGTGCTGACCGGCCAGGAGACGCTGCTGGACGTTCCGGGCATGGTGGCGGACCGGCTGATCAACGAAAAGCTGATCGACGACCTGGCGCGGGACAACCTGACCAACGGCAGGGAGGAGGCCGCCCGTCGGATGCAGGAGTTGAAAGCCTCCACCGACGAAAACGCCATGCTGGGGCGTCAGCGCGGCGTGCTGGCGGCGGTGATGAACAACATCAACTCCGGCAGCCTGAACGTGACGGTGGGCCTGGCGCTGCACTCCATCGTCCACTCCGGGCAGGCCGTGGCCGTGCTGATGATCCTGGGCAGCCTGGCGCTGATGGCGACGATTTGGATCTTCCTGAAAAACCTGTACCAGTCGATGCTGCGGCGGGCGGTGCTGGAGCTGCGGACCTACGACACCCTGCCCATGAGCCACCTGCTGTTCTTCAGGTCCGTAGGGCGCTGGGTCCGGGCGTCGCTGTCGCTTCTGCTGATGTCGGTGTATCTGACCCTCTGGACGCTGACCATCGTGGGCGGCCTCATCAAGCGCTATTCCTACTTCCTGGTGCCGTTCATCGTGGCTGAAAACCCAGACATCAAGCCCCGCGAGGCCGTCACGCTGTCCCGGCGGATGATGGACGGGCACAAGTGGGAGTGCTGCAAGCTGGAGCTGTCCTTCCTGGGCTGGATCGCGCTGGGCTTCGTGACCTTCGGCGCGGCGGACGTGCTGTGGTCCGTGCCCTACCGCGTGGCGACATTCTCCGAATACTACGCCGCCCTGCGCGCGGAGGCGCTGGAGAAGGGCCTCGAGGGCGCGGATCAGCTCAACGACGCCTGTCTCTTCGCTCCCGCCGATAAACAGACGCTCGAGGCTCGCTACGCCGACATCCTCATCCGCGAGGACATCGCCGACGAGGACATCGTGCTGCTGACCCCCTTCAGGCGCTTCCTGGCCCAGAACTTCGGCCTTTGGACGGGCACGCTGATGGAGAAGAAGGTCCACAGCCGCCAGGCCGGGCTGCGCCAGCAGATGCGCCTGGGCCGCATGGAGCTCGAGGGCAGGGCCTATCCCATGCGCCTCAATCCGCTGTGGCGCAAGCAGAACGCCGCCCTCACCGGCAGGGTCAGCTATCTGACGCCGGTGACCGTCTGGTCCCTGATCGCGGTGTTCTTCACCTTCAACCTGGTGGGCTGGCTCTGGGAGGTCAGCATGGCCTACGTCACCGAGGGCATGTTCGTCAACCGGGGCATGCTCCACGGGCCGTGGCTGCCCATCTACGGCAGCGGCGTGGCCATGATCGCGGTGCTGCTGTACCGTTTCCGCAGCAAGCCCGCCCTGGAGGCCGTGGCCATCGTGGTGCTGTGCGGCTTCATCGAGTACATGACCTCTTGGCTCACCGAGCTTCGGACCGGCATGCGCTGGTGGGATTACACCGGCTACTTCCTCAACCTTGACGGGCGCATCTGCGGCGAAGGGCTGGCCGTGTTTGCACTGGGCGGCATGACGGCCGTCTACCTGCTGGTGCCCCTCATCGACGCCGCCGTGACCCGCGTGAAGCCGAAGCTCCTCATCGCCATCTGCGTCGTGCTGATGGTCTGCTTCGGCACCGACTTCGTCTATTCCCAGTTCCACCCCAACGCTGGCGCCGGCGTCACGGACTACAAGCAGGCGGAAGCCGTGCAAACGGAGTAGCAGCGATGTAATACAATTCGCGTCCTAAAATCGTAACCGTTCAGTCCTGCTGCCAATGGAGATTTGGCGAGGTCCCCCGTTATCGCGCAAAATCTTCATTTATCAAAGCGGGACTGAACAGATAGGGTTTTTGAAGAAAAGTATAAAGCGCGCGGGAGCGACCGCATCGCCAGGCCCGTCGCCGTGAAGCCGGTCGTGAATAAATCAGACGGATCCGGGAAGGCCAGACAGATTTGCACGCGATTACGGGGGCGGCGATATCGCCGCCCCCGTTTGATCGGGCTATGCCCGCTCCCCCATTACCGCGATCACCATATCCTCCCGCTGCGGCGAGAGGGTCTTTTTTGTGTCGTCCCAGTGGAAGCGGGTCAGGGTGTATGCCCCGTCCTCGTAGCCGTAGCCGTCGCCCGCGTCCTCATAGAGGGCGAAGTCGGCGTCCGCGCCGGGATAGACCCGCAGCTCCATGGGGCCCTCCGGCACCTGATCGGCGTATTGCAGGCCCTCGACCATGGGGACGATGGAGCCTGCCCGCACGAACAGCGGCATATGATTGAGTGGCGCGTCCACGGTGACCTCCTGCCCGCCCGCATAGCGCTTCCCGGTGTAGAAGTCGTACCAGTCGCAGCCCTGCGGCAGATAGCATTCCCAGGTGTGTTCTCCGCGCACATGGCCGTCCCGGGCGGGATAGAACATCGGCTCGGTCACCGGGCACACCAGGAACGCGGGACCGAACATGTATTCATTCTTCAGCCACAGCGCCGCCCGGTCGTCCGGGAAGTCGAACAGCAGCGGGCGCACCATCATGCCGTTGTCGCGCCACACCCCGCCGGCCAGCGAATAGATGTAGGGCATCAGGCGGTAGCGCAGGCGTATGGTCTCGGCGATGGCGTCGTAGAAGGGGGTGCCAGGTTCGCCGAAGTTCCAGATCTCCCGGGGCGTGTCGGTGCCATGGGAGCGGAACATGGGCAGGAAGCAGCCGAATTGCAGAAAGCGCACGTACAGCTCCCGATAGCCGGGATCGTCGATGCCATGCTCGAAATCGCCCCGCCAGAACCACTTGGGCGTGGGGTCGGTGTCGCAGCCGCAGCCCCGGCCCTGCCAGTTGTCCCGCACCACGAAGAAGCCGCCGATGTCCAGCGTCCACCAGGGGTAGCCGCTGGCCGCCATGCTCAGCGCCTCGGCGACCTGCTTTTCCAGCACGTCCCACCGGGCGGAGATGTCGCCGGACCACAGCACCGCACCGTAGCGCTGGCTGGACACATAGCCCGAGCGCGTCAGGTTCAGCACCCGCCTGTCCGGGGCGTCCCTGCGCTGGTTTTCATAGATGCCCTTCGCGTGGGCCACGGCGTAGAGGTTGGCCTTTTCCGGGTCCAGGAATTTCTTGTGCTCCCCGCCCACCAGCTGATAGCGCTCCCAGGGCTCCCGCAGGGTCGCACCGCCCCAGTCCGGGCCGGAGAAGGGCTCGGTCGAATCGCACCACCAGGCGTCGAAGCCGCCGTCAAAGAGCTCCCGCTTCGCCTGTTTCCAGTACATGACGCGGGCCTCGGGGTCGAAGGCGTCGTAGGTGGCCAGGTCGTTGAGCAGCTTGCCCGCGGCGGCAAACTCCTCGTAGTCCGCCGTACCCTGGTTCATGTTGGGCCAGACGGATACCATGGCATGGGCGTGCATGGCGTGGACCTCATCCATGCGCTGTTTGAGGTCGCCGAAGCGGACCCGGTCCAGCCGCTTTTCGCCCCAGTGGTCCTCGGTCCAGGTGTGCCAGTCCTGCACCACGCCGTCCAGCGGCACGTTCAGCTCGCGGTAGCGGCGCACCACGTCGGCAAGCTCCTGCGCGGTGTGGTAGCGCTCCTTGGACTGTATGTAGCCGAAGGCCCACTTCGGCAGCAGCGGGGCCCTGCCCGTGAGCGTGCGCAGACGGTCGATGATGCCGTCGTATCCCCGGCCCTCGCCGGTGATGACGTAATAATCCAGCTGCTTTACGGTGTCCATGAACAGGTAGGTACCCCGGGAATCGTCCTGAAAGGTCATCAGGCTCCCGCAGTCCGCCAGCAGGCCGTAGCCCGCGCTCGACAGGAAAAACGGCATGGGGATGCGCATGTTGTGCTGGTACAGGTATTCGTTTTCGCCCCGGTGGTTCCAGATGCCGTCCTCGCCCTGGCCCAGGCCGTAGACGCCTTCCCCTGCACCCAAATCAAGGCGCAGCTTGGCGCGACAGGCCACGCGGTCCTCCACCGGCTTGAGGTTTTTAATGAAGTTCCGCTCGCCGTCCACGGTCCTGACCCGCTCGATCACCGGGGCCTCGCCGCCGGTGGTGTAGCGGATCACGGGCTGGGCGGTCAGCTCGTGGCCCGCCTCATTGAGCAACGCCTCACCTGACGCTGCATCAAGCCAGGTGATCCTGTCCCTCCTCGCGTCGTACACCGCCTTCAGCCCGCCGCTGACGATGCCGTCCGAAAGGACCTCGACGGGAAAGTCCCGTTCCTCCTGCGGAACGATCAGCTCCGAAGGCGAGGCGACCTCGGCATTCAGCGTCTGGACGCAGCGGATGACGCCGGGCATGACGGCCTCCAGCCGCAGCACGCCGTCCTTCACCGGAAAATCTACAAATCTGCTCATGTTGCGCTCCTATAAAAAATCCCCGGACAGACGCCGGGGAGGGTCGGTTTAAGGTGGTACACGTTTTGATGTATGTCCGTCTGTGCGGCAAACCGGAATGTGTTGAATTGTGGGATACGACCTCTCATATCAACATATTCCCGTCTGTCAGCAGAGCTGAACCGATACGATCCGCCCTTAGCACGTTGACCGACGACAACGCCGCAATGGCGGATTCAGACAAGCATAATGTATGAATAATTTCTGCACAGATCCTTAGTTCCAGTGCTTCTCCGCGAAGTCCAGCAGCTGCTCGGCCTCTTTGAGGGACATCTCGGGGTACCAGAGGAACAGGCCCTTGGTGCCGTAGCGCTGGACGAGGCGGTCGGTGGAGCGGATCCAGCCCTCGAGGCCGCCGTCGTAGATCTTGACCCACAGGGACTTGCCCGCGGCGGTGACACGGTCGTAGATGGAATACCACTCCTCAAACGCGCCGTCGGGACCGGCGTCGCCGGGGGTCCACTGGAGGGCGTTGAGCTTGTCCAGGCTCATGAGGCTGTCCAAGTGCTTGATGGCCCCGGGGCCGTCCAGGTGGTACATGGAGTAGTCCAGCCGCTCGGTCTGGTAGCGCAGGGAGTCCAGCACGAAGTCGTCAAACATCTCGGTGGACATCATGGCGGAGGCGTCGCACTGGAGCTTGGACAGCCGTCCGGGCGCCCAGATCTGGAAGCAGTTGAAGGCGTTGCCGCCCTCGGCGTCCTTCACCTGCTCGTAGAAGGCGTCAAAGATGGGGAAATAGGCCTTGGTGACCTGCTCCACGCGTTCCATGACGGCGTCAGGGTCCTCGATCAGGTCCATCATCAGCTCCTGAGCGCCCCGTAGCGAGGACAGCACGTCCAGGTTTTCCATCAGATCGGGCATGTCCAGCAGGAAGTCGTCCCCCGCCAGCTTCCGGGCGTCGGTCACCAGCTGGAGGTGGCGCTTGAACCAGGGGTTTTCGGGATCGAATTTGATTTCGGGATGCTCGTCCCAGTCCTCCTCCACGCAGGGCTTGAACCAGATGGTGTCCTCAGAGAAGCCCACGTCGCTGCCCAGGTAGGCGGCGGTGGAGCCGGGCCCCAGAGAGACGTCCACGTTGGGGAAGCTCTCGGCCAGGAACAGGTGGTGCTGGCAGAAGTGGTGGTAGCGCTCCACCAGGCCCCGCGCGTTCAGATACTTGTCATCCAGGTCCTTCCACCACAGTCCGTCCGGGAGGGTGTAGTAGCGGCCCTGGCAGATGATGTCATCGTTGACGCCGTTGGGGGCCTTTTGATCCACATACGCTTCAAATTCCGGCTTCCGGGCCACCACGTGCATCAGCGGCCGCCCCGTGTTTTGCTGTTTCCAATAGTTGCACCATTTTTCTCGGGCCGCAGCCCAGTCTTCCTTGTAGAGCATTGTATTCTCCTTGTTGACAATCCTTAGGGATACCTCAAAACGATCTGTGAAGGTAACTGTTCAGTCCTGTGACAAACAGAGATTTGGCAGGCTGCGGGGGACGACCTCTCAGTCAGCCTAACGGCTGACAGCTCCCCTGGAAGGGGAG
>Ga0256404_1010902_pt1 | contig 12391 bp, 10 predicted proteins | sample RumenRJG_01DNA_FD_185990 | JGI IMG/M metagenome (GOLD analysis project Ga0256404, IMG submission 185990) | Bovine rumen microbial communities from Lethbridge, Alberta, Canada - RJG_01 | ecosystem: Host-associated > Mammals > Digestive system > Stomach > Rumen | place: Canada: Alberta | collected...
ATATAGGCCAGTATACCAGAACCCGATATGGATATTCTCTGAATTTACAAGATGAACAATATCGTTCATGATATCACATCCAAGAGCAGATTCTTTTGGATACTTATTCAGATCAAAATCTCCATACGGGAAAAATAGATTTAAGAATCTATCTTGGCCAAATCTTTCTTCACAAATATTATTCCATCTATACAATTCTTTTAAAGAGAATAAGATAGAATAGAGTTTCATATCATCTTCTGATTCAAAAGATTCTGTTGGAATAGGATTAGATAGTTTGACTTGTGCAACTTCTCCATCAATGTTAACGCAACAAGAAATAGCTGTGGCTTGTTTGCCACAGCTAACTCCGATGCAATAATCAGTGAATACGTTAATGGCCCTTTTGTAGAAAAACATCGTTATCAATCTCCAGTTCTTTGTGCACTCTAGCTATGAATTTATCCATAACGGATGTATCATTAGCTAATTGTGCTCTCTCTTCTTCAGTCATGTTAGCTATAGTTTTGTAGATCCATGAATTTATCTTTACTACAAGAGAAGTTGCATCTTTATACAAATCATGGGCGCTCATTCCGGTTCTTTTACTCATCATATCCACATAGTTCTTCTCTCTGTAGTTATGGATAAAATCCAATCTCAATTTGTAGTGATAGTCTACATCTTTCGACCTTGTTATCTGTTCTATCACTAGATTTTTTAACGCTACTACCGAATCAAAATCCGCTTCTACTTTGTTAGTCTTATCTTCCATACTTTTTTATCTCCTTTTCCTGATTCAAATATTAAAAAATACAGACTTTCATATACGCAGAATATGGATTTATAGCATTTAAATAAAAATGCTATAAATCACAATTCTTTGAAGAGAAAAAGAATCTATAGAAAAAGATATGAAAATTTTAGACTCTTTTCATACTTATAGTATATGCTTTTCTACTATTTTATTCTACTATCTTGAATTTAATATCTGGGTAGTCGTTATCTAGTGTATTGATATTTATGAATTCTGGAACTGTCTGTGTTTCTACGAAGTAGTTGCCATCAATAACTGGATTCTTATAGATAGACTGATGAAGAGAGTTATAATCATTGAGCTGGATAAACTTGATATAGACTAGCTGTTCTCTATATAGATTCGTGATATATGTGATAAGATTTGGCATATGAAGATCTGTAATATAATTCATATCCTCTATATACTCTTTGATGGAGTTAGTGATAGCAGTAATATAACTCTTCTCACTAGCAACCTGGAATTTAACCTCAAAGACAAGAGAAAGATTAACTCTATCAATATTCGTTTCATTGTCAATATTGTAGATAGTAGATGGGCCATATGTGTTGAAAAACTTGTAGTCTATTCCAAATGAATCCTCAAGAAGAAGTAGTACATTCTGGATATATCTTCTACGCTTATCTATCATCTTAAAGAGTTTTCTAAATCTCTGTTCTGAATTTAGATATGTATATCTTACAACTGGAATCTTATAGATGGTGTAATTGTAGTAAGAGAACTTATCATCTGCATTGATTTCTATATAGGAGTTGTTAAGATCTGTATAATCATAAAAGACATCAAGACCTTCATCACCAGCATTATAAATATTGGTGAGAGTATAATCTTCTAGTCCTGGGATTATATCGTCTAGATCCTCCTGCATGTTCTCTCCATATTTTCTAGCATTAGGAAGTACATCATCCAATTTTGCTACATAGAAGAGTTTGAGTCTTATATTAGGAGCTATAGAATAGGTCGTATCTTTGCTAGTTCCTATTGCATATAAACCACTAGTAACTCCCATATAAGTCCCATCAGCAGATATAATATCATTTAGTGTGAACTGGAACTCCATTGTGTAGGTGTAGCTTGCTTCATCATACGACTTCAATCTTGCTTCCAGATATCTAACAGGAGTGTCTGTATCATTGATATCATCGTGTACTAACATGACTGCAAACATACGGAATTTGCACTCCTGTATTCCACCAGCATCATTATAGATTACCATCTGGAAATCTGTATTGATATTCTGAGTTGCTACTACTTCTATCTTAAAGATATCAGGATCAGTATAGAAGTCTCTATGAGCATAATAGCTGAGAGAAACAAACTGAAGAGTAGAAGCATCATTGATATACTCAAAATACAGTGTCTTGGTATAGTTCATAAGAGTCATGTAATAAGTCACATAAAATGGATACTTATTTATGACTATGAGATATGGGCACATGTATAGGAAAGAGTTTTCATCATAATACTCCAGATCATCATTAGAAGGTTTATTTAAACCTGATATCTCTCCTGTAGATGGATTTGCTCCAAATATAGCACCAGGTTTAATTGTAAAAGCATCTCTACTAATACCATCAAACATAGCCCTGATAACTTTAGAGGTTATAGTATTGGTAGGGACAATATTATCTCCATCTTTAAGAAGCAGGTATGAATAATAGAGTCTCTCTATCTGATTATGAACTTTTTCCAAGAAATACATCTTGGCATCTTCTGTCTGCATAGAGTTAAATACACTATTCAGATCAGTATAAGTTGTAACAGATCCTCTTGATAAAGCTTCTCTTGGAATAACTCTTTTCAAATCTTCTATAGAAAGTTTATCAGAGCCATATTGAGAATCTGATAAACTCTCCAACTGGATATACATGGAATCATAATTGAATCTATCTGAGATTAATGGTTTAAGAAGCTGATAATGGTCTAACTCAAAGTTACACTCAGCTCCAAGAGTAGTATAGATATGGATAGTAACCTCAGCATTGGATCTTGGTTGATATGAGTCTCTATTGAAAGTAAGACGAATATTGGATTCGTCTAAGAACATGTAGTTTATATATTCCTTATCTGTATCATTGTTATATAAACCTTCATATACTGGAGTTAGAATATGAGTAGTATTATTCTCTACTACTTCTACATAAAACCAAGCCAATTGATCTGTGAAAGAGAAGTTTATTACTTTATTCTCAAGAGGATTAGTAACTGTTATCTTCTTATAGATTGAGGAATGATTTACCTGCCTAACTATAGTGTTCAGTGTAAGCATATTATCCCCGTTCATACTTATCATGCCAATAGCAGGCAGATAAGGATTTGTTATATCGGAAATAAAGTTTATCCCATTCTCCAAATCATATCGAGCTGAATATACATAAGATCCATTGGGTAGTTTATCTCTACGAATTATGATATCGTAATCTAGATGATATGGATAACTCTTCTGATCTCCTAAGAGAAAAGCAAACTCTTTGTCAAGAACAAATCTATTATTAGTCATATTAGCAAGAAGAGGAGTCTCTGGTAATACTAGAATACATTCAAGTTCGGCAGGGTTTGCATATATCTTATTTATACCAAGAGATAGAGCATGAGCTACTATATTCCTTTCAAACTTGGCTTTTGTAGGAATAGCCTCTTGGGAATACTCTGCAGCCATTATGGTTGTATTCTGAATCAGATTGGAGAAAATAGATGAGAGAAAACCATATACTCCCAAATAGAGAGTATCTTCTGGGATATCTATGTATTTCTGTTTTATAGATTCAACAAATGCTGATACTTGATAGATATCAGTAGAAAGTTTTGGTATAGAAGAAACTGATGTATTTGGCGATGCCATAGTTTATCCTCCTTATTCTTTTATTCCAACCATGACCCAACGACGACGACCATTGGAATCTATATTTCCTGGAGCTGTGTAAAAACCTTTTAATGCTTCCCCACTCACTGCTCCTATTTCTTCATCGTATATATCAGCTACATTATTAGTAGAAGGTTTGCCACCTAACTGCCTTTGCATGAGCATATTGAAATGAATCAATGTGATCGGGTCCATATCTGTAAACCAACCACTAAGCTTAAAAGATATTGTTATCTTAAGAGATCCCTTATCCTGTATTTCATTGAATGAGGATCTTGATATAGATTTTGGATATACTCCTGTTGCATAGGCCCAATAGAGTATAGTCTCTCCATCAGTGTCTAGAATAAACTTAAATATTCCCATATGGTCATGCAAAACCTTATTTTCTATATATTCTGTTCTAGGGTTTACTAGTCCTTCCCACTTAAGATCTCTATATCTGTTGTATGCCTTAAAATAGTTGTATATATCTAGATATTGATCATCTTCAAACTCTATACTAAACTCAGCATCTTCATCAGACTTCATAGATGATTTAGGATACAAAATTCTTGTTCCATAGAGATTCTGTGCAGTCTCCATCTCTTCTACCATTATATCTGGAACATCCATATTTGAAGTCTTTCTATTGGATAGCATCATAACAAATGGTCTAACATTTTTTGTATCTCCTTCATAGGTAAGATTTGCTAATACCGTCTCATAATATCCATTTTCCATTAGATAATTAAAATATGGATCATTTGCTACACCAGCAGATGCTGCTACTTTCTTTGCTGTGCCACCATATGGAGTATATGTCGCTACACCAGTAGCAAGAGTGTTAGCCTTCGTTAATATATTAAGATCTGGTTTAACAAAGAATAGCATCTCATTTCCACCTTCAACAAAGAAGTATGGATCTATTCTTTTTGTACGATAAAAAGTATCATTGAACCTCATATCCTGCTTGTTATATATACCAGCAGCATTCATGGTTCTTCTAAGAAGGCTATTCTCTTGATCCATTTCAGTCAATGTTCCTGTCAATGGATTGGTACCATTACCATAATCGGTTATATTGCTACCAGGGAACTCTTTAGTAGCCATATTCTACTCCTCCTTAATTTATTTGCTTAAAACTTACTCAGATGTGTTCCAAATCGACTTTGGAGGCTTGAATTACAAGCCCAGGGCAATATTGACCATAGTGACATTAGTGTAAAATTATTTTTAATAATTGGAGGTAGGCTAACGTGGAAGATTACAAAACTTTACATGAAGCTACGCCGCTAGGCTTCGTCTTTGACGCATTTAAAATGGCTAAGGGTTTTCTTCAGAATACTGATCAGTCTAGTTTAAAAGATATTCGTAAGGCTATCACACGTTCAAGAAAATCCAATCCAAGTAAGATTCGTGGTAACATTGCTAAAGCATCTATGGGCCTTACTTGTGTTTTCCCTGTTATTGTTACAGATGCTACAGATATCTCTACTGCGGTTATGATTTCTAAGGCAATTGAACGTAAAGCCGTAGGTATGTTGCAGATGCTATTTGCAGCATATCAAATTACTGATGCACGTGATGCTAAACAGTATCTAGGAAATTTCCATCACAACATTAGTTCTAGTCTTGATCTTAGTGATATTGGCGTTGATGATATTCTTGATATGAGCGACTCAGACTTTCAGGAGTCTGGTCCTATAGATCCTGCTCTTATCAACGCTGTCTGTGAAGATTGCAGACAGAATTGTGAATATGTTTTAGAAACTGGTATCACTAGCCCTTCAATTGGTTCTTTCATTGTTTCTCGTCAGCCAATGTCAGAATCAGGCTATAGAGTAGTACAGGATAAATCTTCACTGCTTGAATATTCTTATACTCTTGGAGATAATCCATATACAGACGATGATCAAATAGACAATATTACTCGTCTTGCTGATAAGTACTACGTTCAGGGTGATATTAACGATAAAGAGAACTTCCGTATTTGGCATACAGATGAAAAAGGAAGAAAACAGGGAGATGAAATAAGATATTACCCTGGTGCTACTGGCAGTCAGAACGATAATTACAATAATGCATATGAAGAAATTTTAGCTGCCCGTAAGCGTGTACAAGATCGCAATGCAGCAAATCTTGCATTTAGCCGTCGTGTTGCTCCAGAAGATCTTAAACGTGCTGGTGAAGTTATTCGTAATCAGGTTCTTGACTCTGATATCAAGAAAGCTAATGAAGCTACTCCATCTCTTATGATTATTAATTTCATAACAGATGGTGTTGATGGCAATAACACAGTGGCTAATACGTGTGTCATTGGTGTTAAAGCAATGCTTCACTATGTTACATCTCAGGATCTTGTAAATCGAGTTGTTCTTAAGAATACGGATCGTCGTGGCCTATTTAATTTCATCCGTGCTACAACTCGTGAGATATCTTTCTTTAAAGATTTCCTATTCTCAGTTAAGAAGGCTAAAGTAGATGCTATAGCCAAATCTGGTCGTGGATCTACAAATCGCCTATGGAAGCTACTTGAACTGAGGGCAAATAGATTGAAAATGGCAAAAGCTTCCAATATGAAAGAGGCGGATTTTGCCGCCATTACCTCCGTAATAATCTCTCGAAGCGAAGTCGATTATATTAAGAAGGAGCATCGCATAGATCTTGGCAAACCAGGTACATTGCTTGCTATAATGAGAGGCTACAATCTTATGGCTGCTGCTATCGTTGATGATGTAACAGAAAAGGTTGATTTCCTCTTTGATGATGGTACAAAGAACTTTGAGTCGCTGTCCTTCATGAGCCTTGAGAGAGAAGAATCGGGTTCAATGTATAAGAAAGTTGTGAATCTTATGGCGAAAGGAAGGTAATCGGCGTGTTTAATAAATTCACTGACCCTCAGGTATTTGAAGAAGACGATGTTTCATCTGCTCAGCAAAGATTTTTGGCTAGAAGAGCAGCGATGGTGAATGGATATAGAAATGCTGCAGGATTAGCTGGCAAATCTGGTTCTGCAAGTATTTCTGGTACACAAGCACAGCAAGTCCAGAATACTGTAAATAAGTCATTTATGTCTAATCAGCCTTCTCATTCAGTATCGAAACCACCTACTGTTTCTACTACTCCAAAACCAAAACTCACCTATACTAGTACAGCGGATACTAAGCCTTGGGCAGCAGCTGCACCAAAACCTGCTCCATCTGCTCCTTCTACTAGTGCTACTAATAGTACTCCACAAACTTCTCCTAAACCAGCACCAGCTCCTTCACAACCAGCTCCAAAACCATCTACTCCATCTCCAGCACCACAACCAGGACAGAATCTGACTAAGACTAGCAATGAAGCCCAACCTCAGAAACCTGTTCTTATAGGTGGTTCTACACCTGCAGAAAGACTTCGTAATAGAGTTTTGAATAATCAACGCAGATATCAAGGATTTATGGCTGGTGATAAGAACGCTTATGGTTCTAAAGAGAAACCTATTGATGGCAGATACTATTATCAACCTCCTACAGATATTGCTAGGAAAATGCCTAGCCCAGCTGCTAATATTGGTAAAATTGATCGTAGCAAGGGTTCTGGCTTGCAATCTCCTTTGCTTAGAAGAATTGCTCAAGGTGAGAAAGCATCTGCAGTAATTGGTTCTATGCAGAATAAGACTCCTCTTGGTCCTCAGCCTAAACCAGCAACTCCTGCTCCATCGCCGTCTCCCGCACCAGCAACCGCTAGTGCTCCTAAGCCACAGTTATTCTCTCCACTACCAGGGGAAAATTCTTCAGAAGGGCAAGGTAAGCATGGTTTGAAACACGAAGATATTGATTTTTCAAATACTCCATCCAATATTAAATCAATCTATGAACAGGTTGTTTTCAATTGCATGGACATGGGAGATTATGAAACCGTTCAGGGTTTAAGTAATCTCGACGAAGCAGAACAAAACACACTGCTTCTTTCTCTTACCAATAAACTTTATAAGATGATTGTTGGTAAGATAGAGGATATAGACTTTGGTGATATTCCTAATACAAAGGGTAATATCTATAAACTTCCAAAATATAAACAGCTTCGTGAATGCGTTGAAGTAATGCACAATATCTTTGTTCAGTACAAAGAAGATACTGCTCCAATAGATGAAATAGATCATGCTATTAGCAATCTTGAAAACAATAGAGATCTATTTATTGCTTCATTTGCAGGTAAAATAGAAGTAGGACAGATGATCTATAACACTGTTGCTCTTGGTATTGTACAGAGTATTTCTTTCATGATAGCTGTTACAATTGAATATGTGAAAGATCCTAAGGCTAAAGGCCTTAAGATAGTAGTTGATAAGACAGGTATGGCAAAAGTAAAAGATCATCTTGTTTATCAGTCTATTTGCAAATTTAATGAAGCTTGCCAGCGTGGAGAAATTGAGAAAGTTCTTCGCCAACTTATAAAGAAACGTGTTAAGAACTTCCTTGGAGAATTTATTGGTTTAACAGTTCTTGCTATCACTGTTGCTGTATTTGCATCAGCAATTATAGGTTGGCTTCGTGATTTAGTTTACTTCTTCTATGCTGCTCGTGTAAGAGCTTCATCATATTTTGATCTTCAGGCTAATCTGCTAGAGATGAACGCTAAAGATCTTAGTGAGAATAACTATGAGACAGTTGGTGATAGGGATAAAGTTATTCGTCGTCAACTTGCTATAGCACGCATGTTCACTAAACTAGCAGATAAGATTGCTATTGAAGGCAAAGAATCAGAGATCAAGGCTTCCAAAGATATAAAAGCTGATAAAGCTGAGTATAAATTAGATGATGTAAACACCAACCCTGCTGTTGGTGATGAGCCGTTATTCTAAAAGGAGGTCTTGAGATGGTTATGTTTAAGAGTGGTCGTATTAAGACCAATGCAGATTATGTAAAAGACGTTTTAGCAGAAGCTGCAGAAAAAAAGAAACAAGAACAATGGGATAGGGATGGAATAGATCTATATCCGGTAAATCTTGCTGAGAATAATGCATTTGTTAAAATTCTTGATAAGAAAAAGGCAGCTTCTAAACTATCAGAAGATGTATTTAAATTCCAAGAAGATGTGAAGAAAGAGTTAATATTCCATTCTATTTATGATGGCATTCTTGATTCTATCTGCGAGTCTATGGCTATGACAACTCATCAAAGAGAAGTCATTGCTAACACGATAGTAGATTTCATCAATGAACAGAAAGACATAGATGATCTTCTGGATAAATTCCGTTATAAGAATCTTTATCTGGCAGAATTTGCTCGTCTCATAGATGAGAAATCTGATGTTATACTAGAATCTGCTAAAGATAAGATAAAAGAAGGTCTACCAGAGAAAGATGCTTTCCAGATTGAGAATGACAAAATCAATGATTATATTCTCAATTCCAAAGGTGTAGTCCCTGATAACTTCTGCAACTGCGTCTATAATCGTGTTGAAGATGCTGTAAATAACTTCATTGATGACAATAGAAAAAATAAATCAGATATCAAGAAGATCTATGATGATGCTAGGGAAAAAGTGATGGCATCAGATGGAGATCAGGAGATTCAACAAGAAGCTCTTCGTATGGCTAAGAAAAAAGAAGCAGATATTACTAATCGCTCCACAAATGTATTTGGAGAGATGGTAAAGATCATGACTGAGTCTGTTCATAGAATACAGCCAATACGTGAGTCGTATACCAATAAAACAACCAATAAGATTGATTTTGGCAAACTTGTTGGAGATGTGAAAGCTATTTATACTTTCATGGAAGCTATGAATACCTGTGGGATTATAGATGTGGATTCTCAGTTTATAACAGAGACTCTGCAGAATTTAAGAGAAGATATGGACAGAGTATCTCAGGATGATTCATATATCCCAGCAGGAGAAAATGTTATGCCAAAAGAAAAAGATCAAGATCCAGCAGATGATAGCGATAATAATCCTGCAAATGATTTCCCAGCTAATACTGGAGATTCTGAAGGTCAAGATCCAAACGGAGCAACATTCTCTGATACAAACACAAGTAGAGATTTTGATGATATTCAATAAAAAAAAAGCGGCCACTGGAATTTCCAGTGGCCGCTGCTCTCATGTGCGCTCAGTGGCGCATCATGAGAGCGTACTTTGCAGCTTTCCCTGCTGCTTTGCCGCTCTTGGTAGCGACAGCCGATGCCATATCGGAAACAACCTCAACAGCATCGCTGCTCTTGCCGCCGACTTTGCTTGCGATGAACAATGTCGCACCGGCAATGAATGCAACTCCTGCTGCGGCCGTGATGGGATTGTTGACGACATACTCTCTGGTCTCGCTGAGGAAACCGCCGTTCTCGTTCTCAGCAACGTTCTGATTCTGCATCGTCGTATCCATGATATTACCTGCTTTCTTTGTTCAGCGCTACATTATTGTTGCACCGAAATATAAGCTTTCGACTTATATTCACTATGATAATATGTAACTAAAAAATAGTGATTTTACAAATTTTATCAAATCAGCTTTTAGTATAACAAAAAATTTACTTTTATTATAAAAAAATGCTGCCACCGGGAAACCCAGTGGCAGCACCCCGCACTCATGAATGCTCAGTGGCGCATCATGAGTGCGTATTTCGCAGCTTTGGTAGCTGCTTTCGTCCCGTTCTTTGCCACAGCCGAAGCCATGGAAGACGCCGGAGCGAGGCTGAGCGTGTCAGCGACAGAGGGTTTCATGATCTTTTTGGAAATGAACAACGTAGCACCGGCTACAGCCGCAACACCTACGGCTACTGTCAGTGGATTGTTCATCACGTACTGGCGCGTGTTGTAAAAGAGACCTTCTTCTTCCGGCACTGCGTTCTGCTGTTCATAGTTCTGTTCCATTTTCGGTTCCTCCGTTTCAGTATTTGCTTTGGCATCCTCTTTGTGAGGTTCTTCCTTGATCTCGGCTTCAGGATTAGCAGCTTGCTGCTGTTTATCCTCGGAGGCTTGTCCCACGATTTCTGCCTCCAGTTTTTCTCTCATATCATCGTCTGGGGTCTGTTTATACCCCTCCGAATCAAATGAGACATACTCGGATTTGCCTTGCTCTTCTTCAGGCATAAATATCACCTCCTGATATTCACCAATATAATATATCTCCCAAATAACTCATATTTACAAATCTAATTATGCCCTATATCGCTACTTTATCATTGGGTATCAAAGAAAATTCACTCTAAAAATACAATAACTTATTCCCTACCCACACTATGGGTAGGGAACGTGTTTATTGTTAAATATTTAGAATAAGTCCTCTTTTTGTAGTATTTAGAGTATAAAACAGATTTGTAGATGAAGAATTATTTTCACTATTATAGTATACAATTTCATTCTTGTCTAGCAATGAGTTTACTTTGTCTTTTTCATCATCTAGAATCTGATGAATACATCTGTTCATCTTCTCATACATAGTAACATCTAGTTTATTTTTACAGGGCTTGCATTTATCATTTGTTACTATAGAAATGGAATAAAAATTATTGCTTACTGATTCCACACCAGGATCTTGCTTGATCCTATCAGCAAGTTTTTCTGTAGTAATAATTCCACCTAGCATAAGCTTAGCTTTGATAGAACTGCAAACCTTAACATCATTTTTTATCTTATCTGCTGCTTTATTCATACAATGATCACATTCCTAACATTACTTTTTAGAATTTGTGTGAAAGTATTCTATATCGTTTCTGTCAGGAAGTCTATTAGTCATCTGTTTATATTGATACTTGTTATACAGCATATTCAGGAATTTTAGTTTTATCTCTACTCTGGGGAGAATAGAATAGTATTTATGAACTGAAGCATCTACAACCAAAGCATCATCAATCCATACATTTCCATTATACATATCAGAGTACTTCTTCTCTAGATTATCAAAGTCTGGCTTACAGATTGGTCTTATACAACCTAGCTCTGCAAGATAAGTATCTTTAGTGTTAAAAGAATTAGGAGTTTTTATAAAAGCTGCGTAATCTACTATACAAGGAGTATAGATCAACAGGCCATCTAGTTTAGTAAAATCATCTTCTGTAATAAGCTGTTTCATAAAGTCTCTATCGGATTTACCAGTAAGAGAATAAACTTGTATAAAACCAGGATTTGCTTTAGCAACAGAAGATAGATTGGTTTTGTTTACGTATCTAGCTCTTGGACGAGGCGTACCTTCTGGTTCTTCATATAGAACAACAAAAATCTCTTTAGAGAAAGAAAGAGTATTTAACATTTCATTTCTTTCTTTTACAATCTCTGCTGCTCTATTAATATTAAGATGATAGGTATCATACATCCAATTCAATCTCTCTTGATAATCCCTAGGAATATCGGAATATTTTTCTTTATATAATTTTGCTTTTTGTTTCCTTGTTTTAATTTACTATCACCTCTTATCAGGTCTTATAAAAAAGTTTTAATAAAAATAAAAATTGAGATAAGATGAATATGGTACCCAAAAGGGTACCATATTTTTATAGCATTTTTAAATTTGAATAGACTCCGTCATGGTGACTTCCAAACCATATATATGGTATATAAGCAGATGATATTTTACATAGTATATCCAGATTTACTCTGCCATAGATTATACCATGTTTTATAGACACCTGTAATATTACCATAGATATTGTTGAGCATATTAGAGTATAGATTATATGGGTTAAACATGGCATAATACATTTGAATAGTGCGAGTAACGGTAGAGTTACCAATATTAATACCACAAAGATTAGCAAGATAATCTAATT